>Ga0209711_10000006_pt1 | contig 161759 bp, 173 predicted proteins | sample ArcticOcean_MG_C_7_FD_187441 | JGI IMG/M metagenome (GOLD analysis project Ga0209711, IMG submission 187441) | Marine microbial communities from western Arctic Ocean - ArcticOcean_MG_CB11_88 (SPAdes) (version 2) | ecosystem: Environmental > Aquatic > Marine > Oceanic | place: Arctic Ocean... | reverse complement strand
ATTGTTTGGGTTTGGTGACCAAGCTCTAGTTTTTCCCCAATCTGAATGACCAGGAATCCAAGAATCCCAGTGTCTAGCTTGTCTACCATCTAATGCAGGACCCCATGATTCATCAGCTGCGTAATAAGGAATGTTTTGTCCTTGGAATGCTGCCCATGAAGCAGGATCTGTTGCAGGATTGTATGCAAACGTACCCATTGTTTGAGAATAACCACCACCATACTCATTTTGGTATGGGTGAAGTCTACTAACATTGCTAATTACAGTATTGTGATCAACAGAAATATATGATTCACCTGCTTTAGCTCTTTTAGAAGTAATTACAATTACACCACTTTTTGCTTCAGACCCATAAAGAGCAGTTGCAGCAGCACCCTTAAGTACCGTGATGTTATCTATATTATCTGTGTTAATATCAGTACTTGCTACTTTAATACCATCAACTACATATAAAATGTCTGTTTCACCTCTTAAACGAATAGCACTAGGCTCGTAAGTTGAACTAGTTCCAGAAATTACCTGAACACCAGCTACTTTACCTGCTAGAGCAGTTCTAAAGTCAAGTTCTTTTGTTTTTGTTAATGCATCACCACTAACTGCTTGTTGAGCATAACCAAGAGATTTAGCCTCTCTAGTAATACCAAGTGCAGTAACTACAACCTCTTCTAGAGAGTTGTCAGATGCAAGTTGAACATTAATTGTTGCCGAAGCACCAACAGTTACGTTTTGAGTAGCGAACCCTACATAGCTTATTGAAAGAACATCTCCTTCATTAGCTGTGATTAAGTAAGCTCCGTCAAAATCAGTAGTAACACCATTAGTTGTTCCTACTACTTGAACCGTAGCACCAGGAAGAGGCACACCAGTATTGTCGGCAACAGTACCGCTAACACTTTTCTGTGCAAAACTCCATTGAAACATTATCATAAATGATAAGGTTAAAAACTTAAATAAATTTGTTTTCATATTAGTTTTAATAATTATTTGAGCTACAAAAATGTTAATAATAAGTTAATAAAACAACATATTTATAGTTTTTTAACCATTCTTGTCAATTTCTCCTCATAAATACAGGTTTAATAATTTTTTAATAATTTTTTAAACTTAATGCTATCATATTCGTAATTTAATAATTAATTCTTTACTGAATGTTAGGTAATTCTTATTCATATTTTTAATTTCTATACCTGTTATTGATTTATTAAATATTTTTTTTTAAAAGTATAAAACTGTATTTTTTTATTTTATAGTATATTTTTATTATTTTATAGTATTTGTAATTAGATCGTTATCAATTAATTATAATCCTCACTCTGTCCTTATATATATACACTTGTTTGTTTGTTTTAACGTTAATTTCAATTATTTTTTGATATTCCATTTGATTAATTCTAAAATTAAATTACATTTGCACGCCCAAATAGGGGAAAAAACAAACATTAAGATAGCATATGCCTACAATATCACAGTTGGTTCGAAAAGGAAGATCTAAGATTACTAAAAAGAGTAAATCTGCTGCTTTAGTTTCATGTCCTCAGAAAAGAGGAGTTTGTACTAGAGTTTATACAACTACACCTAAAAAACCTAACTCAGCAATGAGAAAAGTTGCTAGGGTAAGATTAACTAATGGAACTGAAATAAATGCTTACATCCCTGGTGAAGGACATAATCTGCAAGAACATTCAATTGTTTTAGTAAGAGGAGGAAGAGTTAAAGATCTTCCAGGTGTAAGATATCACATTGTTAGAGGAGCATTAGATACCGCTGGTGTTGAAGGTAGATTACAAAGAAGATCAAAGTATGGGGCGAAGCGTCCTAAAAAATAAATTTAATTGATGACGTTCAATTTTAATTTTGAACCTCTCTAAAACTAAAATAAATGAGAAAAAGTAAGGCAAAGAAAAGACCGTTACTTCCTGATTCAAGGTTTAACGATCAATTAGTTACAAGATTTGTCAATAACCTAATGTGGAGTGGTAAAAAATCCACAGCATTCACGCTTTTTTATGATGCTATTGATATCATTGAAGAAAAAAAGCAGAATGAAGAAAAAACCTCCCTTCAAGTGTGGAAAGATGGTTTGTCTAATGTTATGCCTCACGTTGAAGTAAGAAGTAGACGTGTCGGTGGAGCAACTTTCCAAATTCCAATGCCAATAAGACCAGACAGAAAAATTTCCATGGCTATGAAATGGTTAATTACTGCTGCAAGAAAACGTAATGAAAAGTCAATGGCATTAAAATTAGCTTCTGAAATTTTAGCAGCTGATAAAGAAGAAGGTGCTGCTGTAAAAAAGAAAACAGATGTTCATAAAATGGCTGAAGCCAATAAAGCATTTTCACATTTTAGATTTTAATATACAATGGCTAGAGATTTAAAATTCACGCGTAACATTGGTATCGCTGCTCACATTGATGCAGGGAAAACTACAACAACTGAACGTATTTTATATTATACTGGAGTTAGTCATAAAATTGGTGAGGTTCATGATGGTGCTGCTACAATGGATTGGATGGAGCAAGAGCAAGAGAGAGGTATTACCATTACATCAGCAGCCACAACCTGTACTTGGAATTTTCCAACTAATCAAGGAGAGAAAAATGATGAGTCTAAACCTTATCATTTTAATATTATAGACACACCGGGTCACGTTGATTTCACAGTTGAAGTTAATAGATCATTAAGAGTATTAGACGGTTTAGTGTTTTTGTTTAGTGCAGTTGATGGTGTTGAGCCTCAATCTGAAACTAACTGGAGACTTGCTGATAATTATAAAGTTCCAAGAATGGGCTTTGTGAATAAAATGGATAGACAAGGTTCAAACTTTTTAAATGTTTGTAACCAAATTAAGTCAATGCTAAAATCTAATGCTGTTCCAATAGTTTTACCGATTGGTGATGAAGATAATTTTAAAGGTATTGTTGATTTGGTTAAAAATCAAGCAATTGTATGGCATGAAGATAAAATGGGTGCAACTTTTGATGTAGTTGATATTCCTGAAGATATGAAAGAGGAAGTTCATGAGTATAGAGCTAATTTGATAGAAGCAGTAGCTGAATACGATGATGCTTTACTTGAAAAATTCTTCGATGATCCTGATTCTATTTCAGAAGATGAAGTTCATGAAGCATTGAGAAAAGCTACTCAAGACATGAGTATTATTCCAATGATTTGTGGTTCGGCTTTTAAAAATAAAGGAGTTCAGTTTCTTTTAGATGCTGTTTGTAGATACTTACCTTCACCTTTAGATAAAGAGGCTATTATAGGAATTGATCCTAAAACTGATTTAGAAATTGAAAGAAAACCTAATGTTTCTGAACCATTTTCTGCTTTAGCTTTTAAAATTGCAACAGATCCTTTTGTTGGGAGATTAGCTTTTTTTAGAGTTTATTCTGGTAGATTAGATGCTGGTTCTTATATATTAAATAATAGATCTGGAAATAAAGAGAGAATTTCTAGAATTTTCCAAATGCATGCAGATAAGCAAAATTCAGTCCCTTTTATTGAAGCGGGTGATATTGGTGCGGCTGTTGGTTTTAAAGATATTAAAACAGGCGATACATTAACAACAGAGAAACATCCAATAGTTTTGGAGAGTATGAATTTTCCTGATCCAGTAATTGGTATTGCAGTCGAGCCAAAAACTAAAGCTGATGTAGACAAGTTAGGAATGGCACTAGGTAAACTAGCAGAAGAAGATCCTACTTTTCAGGTTAAAACAGACGAGGCCTCTGGTCAAACTATTATTTCTGGAATGGGAGAACTTCACTTAGACATTCTTGTTGATAGACTAAGAAGAGAATTTAAAGTTGAAGTAAACCAAGGTCAACCACAAGTTGAATATAAAGAAGCTATTACGGCAATTGCTGATCATCGAGAAATTTATAAAAAACAATCTGGTGGTAGAGGTAAATTTGCTGATATTTCTTTTATTATGGAGCCTGCAGATGAAGGGAAAGTTGGTCTAGAGTTTATTAATAAAATTAAAGGTGGTAATGTTCCAAGAGAATTTATTCCATCTGTTGAAAAAGGTTTTAGAGAAGCTATGAAAAATGGTCCTTTAGCTGGTTTTGAAATGGATGCTATGAAAGTTACTTTAAAAGATGGTTCTTTTCATGCTGTCGATTCAGATTCTCTTTCTTTTGAACTTGCTGCAAAGCTAGGTTATAAGAATGCTGCTAAATTAGCTAAGTCAGTTATAATGGAACCAATAATGAAATTAGAAGTTTTAACACCTGAAGCTAATATGGGTGATGTTGTTGGTGACCTAAACAGAAGAAGAGGTCTTGTAAACAATATGGATGATAGAGCTGGTGCTAAAGTTGTTAAAGGTTTAGTTCCATTATCTGAAATGTTTGGTTATGTAACTTCATTAAGAACTTTAAGTTCTGGACGAGCTACTTCAACTATGGAATTTGATCATTATGCTGCAACACCTAAAAATGTTTCAGAGGAAGTGATAGCATCAATAAACGGAACAAAAGATTAAAACCAATAAAATGAGTCAAAAAATTAGAATAAAATTAAAATCATACGACTTCAATTTGGTTGACAAGTCTGCAGAGAAAATTGTTAAGACTGTCAAAACAACTGGGGCGATAGTGACTGGACCTATTCCTTTACCAACACACAAAAAGATATTTACCGTGTTAAGGTCTCCTCACGTTAATAAAAAATCAAGAGAACAATTTCAGTTATCTTCTTATAAAAGATTACTGGATATATATAGTTCTTCATCAAAAACAATTGACGCTCTAATGAAACTTGAATTACCTAGTGGTGTTGAAGTTGAGATTAAAGTATAATTAATTTAAAATAGAAAAATAATGTCTGGGTTGATCGGAAAAAAAATAGGTATGACAAGCATATATGATGAAAATGGTAAGAATTTACCATGTACTGTCATTGAAGCTGGTCCTTGTGTTGTTACTCAGGTTAAAACTGATGAGGTTGACGGTTATAGTGCAGTCCAATTAGGGTTTAACGATAAAAATGAAAAGCACACAACTAATGCTGAGGCAGGACATTTTAAGAAATCAAAGACATCTGCTAAGCATAAAGTTGTAGAATTTAAAAACTTTGATAAGGAGATTAATCTTGGAGATTCAATAACTGTTGATCACTTTTTAGAAGGTGAATTTGTTGATGTTTCAGGAACCTCTAAAGGTAAAGGTTTTCAGGGTGTTGTAAAAAGACATGGTTTTGCTGGAGTTGGTCAAGCTACTCACGGACAGCATAACAGATTAAGAGCACCAGGTTCTATTGGAGCTGCTTCATATCCAGCTAGAGTATTTAAAGGAATGAAAATGGCAGGTAGAATGGGTAATGAAACTATTACTGTTCAAAACCTTAAAGTTATAAAAGTTGTTTCAGAGAAAAATATACTTGTTTTAAAAGGTTGTATTCCTGGACACAAAAACTCATACGTAATAATTAGAAAATAATGAAAGTATCTGTTTTAAATATAAAAGGTAAGGATACGGGAAGATCAGTTGAGCTTTCTAAATCTATTTTTGAAGTTACTCCTAATGATCATGCTATATATCTTGATGTAAAAAGATTTTTAGCTAATAATCGTCAAGGGACTAATAAAACTAAAGAAAGAGCTGAGATTACTGGAAGTACTAGAAAAATCAAAAAGCAAAAGGGTACTGGTACTGCAAGAGCTGGTAGTATCAAAAATCCACTTTTTAGAGGTGGTGGTACTATTTTTGGCCCTAGGGTAAGGTCATATTCTCAAAAACTTAATAAAAACGTCAAGCGTTTAGCTAGAAGATCGGCTCTAAGTTTGAAAATAAAATCTAAATCTGTTTCAGTTATTGAAGATTTTAATTTTGAAGCGCCTAAGACTAAGTTGTTTACAGATATTATTAATGCATTAGATCTTCAGGGTAAAAAGTCTCTTTTTATCTTGGGTGGGATTAATAAAAATGTATATTTGTCGGCACGTAATTTAGAGCGTAGTAAAGTCGTAACTAACTCTGAGATAAGTACTTACGGTATTATGAATGCTCAGCATTTAGTTTTTTTAGAGAGCTCATTAGAACAAATTGAATCAAACTTAAGTTAATATGGAGATTTTACTTAAACCAGTTATTACAGAAAAAGCTACCGCAGATAGCGAACTTAAAAATAGATTTACTTTTTTAGTAAATACTAATGCTAACAAAGTTCAAATTAAAAAAGCTATTGAAACTGCTTATGGTGTCTCAGTTGATAAAGTTAGAACCATGAGATACGGAGCTGAAAGAAGAACTAGGTATACTAAAACTGGAATTCAAAGAGGAAAATCTGTGACTACGAAAAAAGCTATAGTTCAGATTTCAGAAGGTGATACAATAGATTTTTATAATAAACTTTAAATAATAAACAATGTCAGTTAAAGCACTAAAACCGATCACACCTGGACAAAGAGGAAGAGTTGTCAATGGTTTTGATGCCATTACAACAGATAAGCCTGAGAAAAGTTTACTTTCTCCAAAGCATAGATCTGGTGGTAGAAATAGTCAAGGTAAAATGACTATGAAATTTATTGGTGGTGGACATAAAAAAAGATATAGATTAATTGATTTTAAGAGAGATAGACATGATGTTTCTGCTGAAGTTTTATCTATTGAATATGACCCGAATAGAACAGCCTTTATAGCACTTACTAAGTTTGAAGATGATGAGAAACGTTATATTATTGCTTTAAAAGGTTTAAAGGTTGGGCAAAAAATAGTTTCTGGTTCTAAAAAATCACCGGATATTGGTAATTGTATGCCTTTATCTGATATTCCTTTAGGGACTATAATTTCTTCAATAGAAATGCAACCTGGTAAAGGTGCGGCTATTGCTAGAAGTGCTGGTTCTTTTGCTCAGTTAATGGCAAGAGATGGCAAGTTTGCTACTGTTAAAATGCCCTCTGGTGAAACTAGATTGATTTTATCAGTATGTCATGCTACAATTGGTTCAGTATCTAATTCAGATCACCAATTGACTGTTCATGGTAAAGCTGGTTCTAAACGTTGGTTAGGTAGAAGGCCTAGGACACGTCCTGTTGCAATGAACCCTGTTGATCACCCGATGGGTGGTGGAGAAGGTCGTGCATCTGGTGGTCATCCTAGATCTAAAAATGGAATTCCAGCTAAAGGATTTAAAACACGAGATAAGAAGAAAGCGAGTAATAAATATATAATTGAAAGAAAAAAGTAGTAAATAAATGGCACGTTCACTAAAAAAAGGACCTTACGTTCATTACAGTTTAACTAAAAAAGTTCAAAAGAATTTGGACTCTAATAAAAAAGCTGTTGTTAAAACATGGTCAAGAGCTTCAATGATAATTCCTGATTTTGTTGGACAAACTATAGCAGTCCATAATGGACGTCAGTTTGTTCCAGTTTATATAACTGAAAATATGGTTGGTCATAAATTAGGAGAATTTTCTCCAACACGCTCATTCCGTGGTCATGCTGGCGCGAAAAACAAAGGAAGAAAATAATTTAATTTGCAATGGGATTAAGAAAAAGACAAAGTGCTGAAAAAATTAAGGAAGCTAAAAAAAGCATAGCTTTTGCTAAACTTAATAGTTGCCCTACATCTCCTCGTAAAATGAGAATCGTTGCTGATTCTGTTCGAGGTAAAAAAGTTGATATGGCACTAACAATTTTAAAGTTTAGCCAAAAGGAAGCATCAGGTAAACTTGAAAAACTTCTAATTTCAGCTATTGCTAACTGGCAAGCTAAAAATGAGGATGCAGATGTGGAACAAGCTAATTTATTTGTTAAAGAAATTAGAGTGGATAGTGCAGCTATGTTAAAGAGACTTAGACCTGCTCCACAAGGTAGAGCGCATAGAATAAGAAAACGATCTAATCATGTTACTTTGGTATTAGGATCACAAACAATTGATAGTTAATATGGGACAAAAAACAAATCCAGTAGGTATTAGATTAGGCATAATTAGAGGATGGGAATCTAATTGGTATGGTGGAAGAGATTATGGTGATAAGTTAGCTGAAGATTTTAAATTAAGAAAATATGTTTTTGCACGTTTAGCTAAGGCTAGTGTGTCTAGAGTCATTATTGAAAGAACTTTAAAATTAGTAACCCTTACTATTACTACTGCAAGACCTGGAATTATTATTGGTAAAGCAGGACAAGAAGTAGATAAATTAAAAGAAGAGTTAAAGAAACTTTCTGGAAAGGAAGTTCAATTAAATATTATTGAAATTAAAAGACCTGAGCTTGAAGCTCAGCTTGTAGGTTCAAGTATTGCAAGGCAAATTGAAAGTAGAATTTCTTATAGACGAGCTATTAAGATGGCTATTGCTGCTTCAATGAGAATGAATGCTGAGGGAATTAAAATACAAATTTCTGGTCGTTTAAATGGAGCTGAAATGGCTAGGTCTGAAATGTATAAAGAAGGTAGAATTCCATTATCAACTTTTAGAGCTGATATAGATTATGCTTTAGTTGAAGCGCAGACTACATATGGAAAACTTGGTATAAAGGTTTGGATTATGAAAGGCGAAGTTTATGGTAAAAGAGAGTTATCTCCATTAGTAGGCTTAAGCTTAAGTTCTTCAAAATCAAAAGGAGGAGGTCCTTCAAAAGGAAGAAATAAAAGAAGAAGATAATTAAATATATAGTATAGATGTTATCACCGAAAAGAACAAAATTTAGAAAAATGCAGAAAGGCCGTATGAAAGGCTTTTCACAAAGAGGACATATCCTTTCTAACGGAATGTTTGGAATTAAGTCTATAGACACTAGTTTCTTGACATCTAGACAGATTGAGGCAGCCCGTATTGCAGCAACGAGATATATGAAACGTGAAGGTCAGTTGTGGATTAAAATATTTCCGGACAAACCTATTACTAAAAAACCATTAGAAGTAAGGATGGGTAAAGGTAAAGGTGCTCCAGAATATTTTGTAGCTGTAGTTAAACCAGGTAGAATTATGTTCGAAGTAGCTGGTGTTCCTATTGAAGTAGCAAAAGAAGCTTTGAGGCTTGCAGCTCAAAAACTTCCTGTTAAAACTAAGTTTATCATTGCAAGAGATTTTGAAGCATAAATTTATATAATGAAACAAAAAGAAGTAAAAGAATTATCGATTGAAGAATTAGGCGAAAAGCTGCAGGCTTTCAAGAAAGAACTTTCTGAAATGAAAATGACTCATGCTATTTCACCTATTGAGAACCCTATGCAAATCAAGAATTTAAGAAAAACTGTTGCAAGGATAAATACTGAATTAACCTCAAGGTCTGTTCAATAATAATATTATTTATTAATGGAAACAAGAAATTTAAGAAAAGAAAGAATAGGAATTGTTACAAGTAACAAAATGGAGAAATCTATAGTAGTTGCTGAAGTTAACAAAGTAAAACATCCAATGTATGGTAAATACGTTTTAAAGACTAAGAGCTATGTTGCTCATGATCAAGAAAACGAATGTAATATTGGAGATACAGTAAAAATAATGGAAACAAGACCTCTTAGTAAATCAAAATGCTGGAGACTTGTTCAAATTTTAGAAAGAGCTAAATAATTATGTTACAACAAGAATCAAGATTAACAGTTGCGGATAATACAGGTGCTAAAGAAGTACTAACTATTAGAGTGTTAGGAGGAACCAAAAGAAGATACGCTTCTGTTGGTGATAAAATAGTTGTTACAGTTAAGCACACAACACCCAATGGAGCTGTGAAAAAAGGACAAGTTTCTACTGCTGTAGTAGTTAGAACTAAAAAAGAAGTCAGAAGAAAAGACGGATCATACATTAGGTTTGATGATAATGCATGTGTTTTGTTAGATGCTGCTGGCGAAATGAGAGGAACGAGAGTTTTCGGCCCTGTTGCTAGAGAATTAAGAGATAAAAAATTCATGAAAATTGTTTCATTAGCACCTGAAGTTTTATAATTTACAATTATGACTAAAATTAAAATAAAAACAGGAGATAAAGTAAAAGTTTTAGCTGGAGACCATAAAGGTTCAGAAGGTAAAGTTGTAAAACTTTTTAGATCTAAAAGATTAGCAATTGTGGAAGGGGTAAATATGGTAAAAAAACATAATAAACCTAGTTCTGAAAACCCTAAAGGAGGGATTACAGAAAAAGAAGCTCCATTACATATTTCAAATCTATCATTGTTAACATCTAAGGGTGAAACAACTAGAATTGGATATAAAACAATTGAAGGTAAAAAAAGTAGAATTGCATTAAAATCTGATGAAATAGTTTAATTATGAATTACCAACCTAGATTAAAAAAAGAGTTTAATGAAAGAATTATCCCTTCTTTAAAGGAAGAGTATTCTTACAAAAATGTTATGATGGTTCCTAAGCTGAAAAAAATTGTTATCAGCAAAGGAGTTGGTGGAGCCGTTGCAGATAAAAAATTAATTGATCATGCTGTTGAAGAATTAACTACTATTTCAGGTCAAAAAGCAATTCATACAATGTCTAAAAAAGATGTTGCCAATTTTAAATTAAGAAAAGGAATTCCAATTGGTGCTAAGGTTACTCTTAGATCTGAAAGAATGTATGAGTTTTTAGATAGATTAATAACATCAGCTCTTCCAAGAGTTCGTGATTTTCAAGGTATCAAAGCTTCTGGTTTTGATGGCAGAGGAAATTATAACTTAGGAGTTACTGAGCAAATTATATTTCCAGAAATTGATATTGATAAGGTAAACAAAATATCAGGTATGGATATAACTTTTGTAACAAGTGCTAATACTGATAAAGAAGCTAAATCGTTATTAACTGAGTTAGGTTTACCATTTAAAAAGAATTAATAATATGGCTAAAGAATCAATGAAGGCCCGTGAGGTCAAAAGAGCAAAATTGTGTGCTAAGTATGCTGATAAAAGAAAAGCTTTAAAAGAAGCTGGTGATCAAGAAGGATTACAAAAACTTCCAAGAAATTCTTCACCTGTTAGAATGCACAACAGATGTAAGTTAACAGGAAGACCAAAAGGTTATATCAGACAATTCGGTATTTCTAGGGTTACGTTTCGAGAAATGGCTAATAAAGGTTTAATTCCAGGTGTAAGAAAAGCCAGTTGGTAATTTAATTAAAAAATAATAATGAATACAGATACAATTGCAGATTACTTAACAAGAATTAGAAACGCCAATAGTGCAGGTCACAAGGTTGTTGTAATTCCATCATCTAATGTTAAAAAAGAAATGACTAAAATTCTTTTTGATCAGGGTTATATTTTAAGTTACAAGTTTGAAGATGATTCAGTACAAGGAACAATTAAAATTGCTCTTAAATATAATTCTTTAACTAAGGAACCTGTTATAAAAAAATTAGATAGAATTAGTAAACCTGGATTAAGAAAATATTCTAATTCGGAAAGTTTACCTAGAGTTCTTAATGGTTTAGGTGTTGCTATAGTTTCGACATCTAGGGGGTTAATGACAGATAAAAAAGCTAAGCAATCAAATATTGGAGGAGAAATTCTCTGTTACGTATATTAAAAAAGAATTTAAAAATGTCTAGAATAGGAAAAAATCCAGTTTTAATCCCAGAAGGTGTTTCAGTAGAAATTCAACCTAATCTTTTATTAGTAAAAGGAAAATTAGGAGAGTTATCTCAACCTTATGATACTATTACTGTTGAACAAGTTGAAAACACTTTGATAGTTTCAAGATCATCTGATTCTAAACCAATGAAAGCTAAGCATGGTTTATATCGTTCTTTGTTTTCTAACATGGTTAACGGTGTTAGCACTGGTTGGACAAAAGATTTAGAATTAGTAGGAGTTGGATATAGAGCATCTAATCAGGGTCAAAGACTTGAATTAGCATTAGGATTTTCGCATAATATAGTGTTTATGATACCTGTTGAGGTTAAGGTTGATGCTATTTCAGAAAAAGGAAAAAACCCTATTATTAAATTAACATCTTTTGACAAGCAATTAATTGGATCAATTGCTGCCAAAATCAGAGGTTTTAGAAGACCCGAACCTTACAAAGGAAAGGGAGTTAGATATGTTGGAGAACAAATTCGTAGAAAAGCAGGTAAATCTGCATAAATAAAGTAAAATGAGTTTATCAAAAGTAAATAAGAGAAACAAAATTAAACGAAGAATTAGACCACACGTTCTTGGTAGTGAAAGTCGTCCAAGGTTGTCTGTATTCAGAAGTAATAAAGAAATCTATGCTCAGTTAGTAGATGATGTTTCTGGTAAAACACTAGCATCAGCATCCTCAAGAGATAAAGATATTTGTGATAATGCTAAAGCCAAGACTAGAATTGAATCATCAAAATTAGTTGGTGTTTCAATTGGTCATAAAGCATTAAAAGCTGGCTTTCAAAAAATAGGTTTTGACAGAGGAGGATATTTATATCATGGTAGAGTGAAATCATTAGCTGAAGGCGCTAGAGAAGCTGGACTTAAATTTTAATTATGAAGAACAATAAAAATGAGTTTGTAAAACCTGGTGGTCTAGACTTAAAAGATAGATTAGTCAGTATTCAAAGAGTAACTAAAGTTACAAAAGGTGGTAGAGCCTTTGGATTTACTGCTATTGTTATAGTTGGTGATGAAAATGGTGTTGTTGGACATGGTTTAGGAAAATCTAAGGATGTTGCTACATCTATTGCTAAAGCAGTTGAAGATGCTAAAAAGAATTTAGTTAAAATTCCTTTGTATAAGGGAACTCTTCCACACGAACAAAAAGGAAAGCACGGTGGAGCAAAAGTCTTTATGAAACCAGCTTCACAAGGTACAGGAGTTATTGCGGGTGGAGCAGTAAGAGCAGTATTGGAATCATTGGGAGTTCAAGATGTATTATCTAAATCTCAAGGTTCTTCAAATCCTCATAATGTTGTTAAAGCTACATTTGACGCATTATTAAGATTAAGAAATGCTAACACGGTAGCTAGTGAAAGAGGAATAACATTAGAAAAAGTTTTTAACGGATAATATAATGGCAATAATTAAAATAAAAAAAGTCAGAAGCGAAATTAAAAGACCTGCAACTCAAAAGAAAACTCTTTTGGCTTTAGGTTTAAAAAAAATAGGTCAAGTTGTTGAACATCAAGATACACCTAGCATCGTTGGAATGATTAATAAAGTAAAACATTTAGTTACTGTTATTAAATAATATATATATGAATTTAAGTAATTTAAAACCTGAAAAAGGATCTATCCATACTTCTAAAAAAAGACTTGGAAGAGGTCAAGGTTCTGGAAAAGGTGGTACAGCTTCAAGAGGCCACAATGGACAGAAATCTCGTTCTGGATATTCAAAGAAATTAGGATTTGAAGGTGGGCAAATGCCACTTCAAAGAAGAGTTCCAAAATTTGGTTTTACAAACATTAATCGAGTAGAGTATCAAGCAGTTAACTTAGATACTATTCAATCGTTAATTGACAATAAAAATGTTAAGGATTCTATGGATGTTGATTCATTTATTGCAAATGGTTTAGCTAAAAAGAAAGATTTGATTAAGGTATTGGCAACAGGCAAAATTAATTCTCCCATTAAGATTACTGCTCATAAATTTTCAGCAACTGCGAAGGCAGCAATAGAGAAGAGCGGTGGAGAAGCTATAACATTATAAAAAGTAGTATGTCTAATTTTATAGAAACATTAAAAAATATTTGGAAGATTGAGGAGTTAAGGAATAGAATTTTTCTTACTTTATTTTTTCTTGCTATTTATCGATTAGGAGCACAAGTTGTTCTTCCAGGTATTGATTCTGTTCAATTAGCTGAACTATCTAATAGAACTCAAGGTGGAGGTCTTTTGGGAATTTTAAATGCATTTACAGGTGGAGCTTTTGCTAATGCCTCTGTTTTTGCGCTAGGTATAATGCCATATATTTCCGCTTCAATTGTTGTTCAATTAATGGGTATTGCTATACCATATTTGCAAAAATTACAGAAGGAAGGTGAAAGTGGAAGAAAAACAATTAATCAAATAACTAGATGGTTAACTATTCTTATATGTGTAGTTCAAGCTCCTGCTTATTTATATAGTTTAGGTGCTTTAGGAGTTCCTGATAGTGCCTTTATAATGGGAAAAGGCTTTGGTTTTATAGCTCCATCCGTGATAATTTTAGTAACGGGTTGTGTTTTCGCTATGTGGTTAGGTGAGAAAATTACAGATAGAGGAATTGGAAATGGTATTTCTTTATTAATTACTGTAGGTATTATAGCTTCTTTACCTGGATCTTTTGCTCAAGAATTTGCGTCTAGAGTTACGGAAAGTAATGGAGGATTGATTCTAATATTAATTGAATTAGTTATTTGGGTGGTTGTTATTGGACTATGTGTCTTATTAGTACTTGCCGTTAGACAAATTCCAGTTCAATATGCTAGAAGAACTGCTTCAGGTGGTTTTGATAAAAATCAAGCTGGTACAAGACAATATATTCCTTTAAGATTAAATGCTTCTGGTGTTATGCCAATTATTTTTGCTCAAGCAATTATGTTTGCTCCGGCGTATTTAGGACAGCTAATGGGTAGTGATTCAAATATTGGTCAATGGATGCAAGCCTCTTTTTCAGATATGTTTGGACTTTGGTACAATATATTATTTGGATTTTTAATAATTGTGTTTACTTATTTTTATACAGCCATTACTGTTCCAACTAATAAAATGTCAGATGATTTAAAAAGAAGTGGAGGTTTTGTTCCAGGGATTAGACCTGGTGGAGAAACTGCAGAGTTTTTAGATAAAATTATGTCTTTAATAACTTTTCCTGGTTCTTTGTTTTTAGCTGCACTTTCTGTTTTACCTGCTGTTATAGTTCAAATTGTAGGTATGCAACAAGGTTGGGCATTATTTTATGGGGGAACTTCACTATTAATTATGGTAGGAGTAGCTATTGATACAATACAACAAATTAACGCCTATTTATTAAACAGACATTATGATGGTTTAATGAAATCTGGTAAAAAAAGAAAATTAGCGTAATATGGCCAAACAAGCAGCTATAGAACAAGACGGTACTATAATAGAAGCTCTTTCTAACGCAATGTTTAGAATAGAACTTCAAAATGGTCATGTTGTAACTGCTCATATTTCAGGTAAAATGAGAATGCATTATATTAAATTACTTCCTGGTGATAAAGTTAAACTGGAAATGAGTCCATATGATTTAACTAAAGCAAGGATAACTTATAGATATTAAAATTATGAAAGTTAGAGCATCAGTAAAGAAAAGAAGTCCCGAATGTAAGATAGTACGACGAAAGGGAACTCTTTATGTAATTAACAAAAAGAATCCTAGATTCAAACAAAGACAAGGATAAATTATGGCAAGAATTTCAGGGGTAGATATACCTAAACAAAAAAGAGGAGTAATCGCTTTAACCTATATTTTCGGAATAGGTAGAACTCGCGCAAAAAAAATATTGGAACTAGCTAAGGTTAGTGAAGATAAAAAAGTTTCTGACTGGAACGATGAAGACACAGCTAGTGTTAGAGAAGCTGTAGGTAGTTTTAAGATAGAAGGTGAGCTAAGATCTGAAAACCAAATAAACATCAAAAGATTGATGGATATTGGTTGCTACAGAGGAATCAGACATAGATCTGGATTGCCGTTAAGAGGTCAGAGAACTAAAAATAATTCTAGAACTAGAAAAGGAAAAAGAAAAACTGTTGCTAACAAGAAAAAAGTAACTAAATAACATATAGTATGGCTAAAGCAGTATCTAAAAAAAGAAAAGTACTTATTGATTCTTATGGTGAAGTTCATATAAATGCTTCATTTAATAACATTATTATTTCACTAACTAATAAAAAAGGTGAAGTAATATCCTGGTCATCAGCAGGGAAAATGGGATTTAGAGGGTCTAAAAAAAACACACCTTATGCTGCTCAACTAGCAGCTGAAGAAGCCGTGAAAGTTGCACATGAGGCAGGAATGCGTAAAGCAAAGGTTTATGTGAAAGGTCCTGGTAATGGAAGAGAGTCAGCAATAAGAACTATCCATAATAATGGGATAGAGGTTACTGAAATTTTTGACGTTTCTCCTATGCCACATAACGGATGTAGACCACCAAAAAGAAGAAGAGTTTAAACAAAATATAAATATAATTTTTGTCGAAGGACAGACCTTAATTCACAAAAATTTAAAAAAACAATAATTATGGCAAGATATACCGGTCCTAAAACCAAAATAGCAAGAAAATTTGGTGAAGCAATCTTCGGAGAAGATAAATCTTTTGAAAAGAAAAATTATCCCCCTGGACAGCATGGAAATAATAGAAGAAGAGGGAAAAAATCTGAATATGCTATCCAACTTATGGAAAAGCAAAAAGCTAAGTATACTTATGGTATTCTTGAACGTCAATTTAGAAATCTTTTCAAAAAAGCTAATCAAAGTAAAGGTGTTACTGGTGAGGTTTTACTTCAGTTGTGTGAATCTCGTTTAGACAATATCGTTTATAGGTTAGGTGTAGCATCATCAAGAAGTGCTGCAAGACAATTAGTTAGTCATAGGCATATTACTGTAAATGGTGAGTTGTGCAATATTCCATCAAGGCTTATGAAAGCAGGTGAAGTAATAGGTGTACGTGAAAAATCTAAGACTATTTCATCAATAGAGAGTTCTCTATCTAATAGTTCTACTGTTTTTGAATGGATGTCGTGGAACAGTGACAGAATGGAAGGTGTATTTGTATCTATTCCAGAAAGAGAAAACATCCCAGAAAATATTAAAGAACAATTAATCGTCGAATTATATTCGAAATAAAAACACATAGTAATTATGGCAGTATTTAATTTTCAAAAACCAGATAAAGTAATAATGATTGATTCTTCTGAATTCGAAGGTAAGTTTGAATTTAGACCTCTTGAGCCTGGATATGGCTTAACTGTAGGAAATGCTCTAAGAAGAGTTTTATTATCATCTTTAGAAGGTTTTGCTTTCACGTCTGTAAAAATAGACAGTGTAGAACATGAATTTTCATCTCTTACTGGGATAGTAGAAGACGTAACAGAAATTGTTTTAAATCTGAAACAAGTTTGTCTTAAAAGACAAATTGATTCTGTTGATAGTGAAAACATTTCAGTATCTATTCTTGGTCAAGAACAAATTTTAGCAGGTGATTTACAAAAATTCATATCAGGTTTTCAGGTTTTAAACCCAGATTTAGTTATATGTAATTTAGAGAAAAATGTTAGCCTTAATATGGAATTAACTATCGAAAAAGGTAGAGGTTATGTTCCTGCTGAAGAAAACAAAAAAGCTGGTGCGCCAATTGGAACAATTTTTATAGATTCAATTTTTACACCAATCAAAAATGTTAAGTATACAATCGAGAACTTTAGAGTTGAACAAAAAACTGATTATGAAAAGTTAATTTTCGAAATTGTTACAGATGGTTCTATTCATCCAAAAGATGCATTAACTGAAGGAGCTAAAACTTTAATTCATCACTTCATGTTATTCTCTGATGAGAGAATAACTTTAGAAGCTGATGAGATTGCTCAAACTGAAACTTACGATGAAGAATCATTACACATGAGACAGCTTTTGAAGACTCGTCTTATTGATATGGACCTTTCTGTTAGAGCTTTAAATTGTTTAAAGGCTGCTGAAGTTGATACTTTAGGTGATTTAGTTTCTTTTAACAAGAGTGATTTAATGAAATTTAGAAATTTTGGAAAAAAATCTTTAACTGAACTTGAAGAGTTAGTTATCGTTAAAGGATTAAATTTTGGTATGGATTTATCTAAATATAAATTAGATAAAGATTAATTTATAAACATGAGACACGGAAAAAAAATAGCGCATTTAGGTAGAAAAACAGCGCATAGAAGCTATATGTTGGCAAACATGGCTTGTTCTTTAATTGAGCACAAGTCTATTAATACAACTGTAGCAAAAGCTAAGGCTTTAAAGAGATATATCGAACCATTAATCACTAAATCTAAAACTGACTCTACTCATAACAGAAGAATTGTTTTTAGTTACTTAAAAGACAAGTATGCTGTTACAGAATTATTCAGAGATGTTTCTGTCAAAATTGGAGATAGGCCAGGTGGTTATACTAGAGTAATTAAGTTAGGAAATAGGTTAGGCGATAATGCTAGTATGGCTATGATTGAGTTAGTTGATTATAACACTATTTATAATTCCAATACTGATTCTTCTAAGAAGAAAAGAAGAAGAAGTAAATCTAAGTCATCTTCTGTAATTGAAGATGCAGTAATTGAAGAAACTCCCGTAGTTGAAGAAACACCTGTTGTTGAAGAAACTAACTCTTCTGATGCATCTAATATTGAAAATAAAGAATCTAATTCTTCAAATATTGAGGAAAAGTAATCAGATTCATCGATATATTAAATTTTTTATAAATTTCATCAATTCAAAGGGTAAACTTAATGTTTATCCTTTTTTTTGTATTATTTTTGAAATAAAATGAACGAATATTCTAATCGAAACAAGGCGCTTATTCTTTTGCAAGACGGTACTGTTTTTTTTGGCAAATCATTAGGAGTTAAAGGTGAAGCTTATGGTGAGCTTTGTTTTAATACTGGAATGACTGGTTATCAAGAAATTTTTACAGACCCTTCTTATTTTGGTCAATTAATGGTTACTACAAATGCTCATATTGGTAATTATGGAGTTAATGATGATGAAGTTGAGTCAAACAGCCCTAAAATAGCAGGCTTGATTTGTAAAAATTTTAACAATCTTTATTCAAGGCTCAGAGCTGACGACTCTTTACAGAATTTTTTCTTTAAGCATAATGTTGTTGCGATTTCTGATGTTGACACAAGAGCTCTTGTATCTTATATTAGAGATAACGGCGCTATGAATGCTGTGATATCTACAGATGTTGATTCAATTGATCAACTGAAAAAAAATCTCAAAAACACACCTTCTATGGAAGGTTTGGATTTAGCTTCTAAAGTTTCTGCTAAAGAATCATTTTTTCATGGTGATCCTAATTCTAAGATTAAAATTGCTGTTTTAGATTTAGGTATTAAAAAAAATATTTTAAAAAATTTATCAAAAAGAGAAGCTTATATTAAGGTTTTCCCTTGTAGCTCTACATTTAAAGAAATGAGTGATTGGAAGCCAGACGGATATTTTATTTCGAATGGCCCTGGTGATCCAGAGCCGTTAAAAAATGCTATTGAAATAGCTAAAAATATTTTAAAAAATAAAGCACCTCTTTTTGGAATATGTTTAGGACATCAAGTAATTGCCTTAGCTAATGGTATATCAACTTATAAAATGCATAATGGTCATCGAGGAATTAATCATCCAATTTTAAACTTAGTCACTGGTAAAGGAGAAATAACTTCTCAAAACCATGGTTTTGCTATAAATAGAGAAGAAGCAGAATTAAATGATGATATTGAAATAACTCATGTTCATTTAAACGATAATACTATCGCAGGGATTAAAGTAATTAATAATAATTGCTTCTCTGTTCAATATCACCCAGAAGCAAGTCCTGGTCCTCATGACTCAAATTATCTTTTTGACCAATTTTTGGAACTTATTAAATCTAATAAATAAATATGAGTAAAATCACAAATATCCACGCTAGACAAATTTTTGATTCTAGAGGAAATCCTACTGTTGAAGTAGATGTTTTAACTGAAAATGGATTTCTTGGAAGAGCAGCCGTTCCCTCAGGAGCTTCAACTGGAGAACACGAAGCAGTTGAACTTAGAGATGGAGGTTCAAGTTATATGGGTAAAGGTGTTTTAAGCGCTGTATCAAATGTAAATAATATTATTTCTAAAGAAATTATTGGCCACTCTGTTTATGATCAAAAGGTTATAGATGACTTAATGATTAAAGCCGATGGTACTCCTAATAAAGCAAAATTAGGTGCTAATGCTATTTTAGGAGTTTCTTTAGCTGTTGCTAAAGCAGCTAGTAAAGAAAAAGGTGTTCCGCTTTATTCTTATATTTCAGAAGGAAAAGGCCGAACTCTTCCAGTTCCAATGATGAATATCATAAATGGAGGTTCTCATTCTGATGCTCCAATAGCCTTTCAAGAGTTTATGATTATGCCCGTTATGGCAGGATCTTTTACTCATGCTATGCAAATTGGTACTGAAATTTTTCATAATCTTAAAAAGATTTTATCTGAAAGAGGGCTGTCTACATCTGTTGGTGATGAAGGAGGTTTTGCTCCAAAACTTGATGGGACTGAAGACGCACTAAACACGATTATTCAAGCAATAGAAAAATCCGGTTATTCGGCAGGTGATCAGGTTATGATAGCTTTAGATTGTGCCTCTTCTGAGTTTTATGTTGACGGTATGTATGATTATTCAAAGTTTGAAGGGAAAAACGGAAAAGTTTTAAATTCTAAACAACAGGCAGAGTACCTTTCTGAATTAGCTAAACAATTTCCTATTATTTCTATTGAAGATGGTATGGATGAAAATGACTGGGATGGATGGAAATATTTAACTGAAATTTGTGGTGATAAAGTTCAGCTTGTTGGAGATGATCTATTTGTCACAAATGTTGAAAGACTATCAAAAGGAATTGAAAATAAAATTGGTAACTCTATTTTAATCAAAGTAAATCAAATTGGCACACTTTCCGAAACTATTGATGCTGTTAATATGGCTCATACAGCTGGATTTACTAGCGTAATGTCTCATCGTTCTGGAGAAACAGAAGATTATACAATTGCAGATTTATCTGTTGGGCTTTCAACTGGTCAAATTAAAACTGGTTCTGCTTCTAGAAGTGATAGAATAGCAAAATATAATCAGCTTTTAAGAATAGAAGAGGGTTTAGGAAAAAATGCTTACTTTCCTAAAAACAAGGCTTTTAATATTAAAATTTAATCAATTTTTTCTAACTTTAAAACATAAAATGAACAATAAGGCAAATCTTAATGTTGGTAATCAAAATTACGAATTTGAATGTATAAAAGGATCTGAGGATGAAGTTGCCATTGACATAAGTTCTTTACGTGGTAAAACTAATGTAATCACAATAGATCCAGGCTTTAAAAACACTGGGTCATGTAAAAGCGCCATAACCTTTCTTGATGGAGAAAAAGGAATTTTAAGGTACAGAGGTTATTCGATAGAAGACCTTGCTGAAAAAGCTGATTTTTTAGAAGTTGCATACTTATTAATATTTGGCAACCTTCCTAATCAAGAAAAACTAGATCAGTTTTTATTTGATATCAAAGAAAATTCTATAGTTGATGAAGACTTAAAGAAAATTTTAGAAAGTTTTCCGAAATCTGCTCACCCAATGGGTGTTCTTTCTTCACTAACTAGCGCATTAGTTTCATTTAATCCCTCTGTTTCAGACCTTGAGTCTAAAGAGGAAATGTATAATGCTATAGTTAAAATCTTGGCCAAGTTACCAATTATTGTTGCTTGGGTATATAGAAGAGCAAAAGGTCTTCCTCTAGATTATGGAGACTATTCTTTAGGCTATGTAGAGAACATCACCAAAATGATGTTTAAGCGTCCTAATAAAGAATATATCCAAAACGATACAATTGTGAGTGCTATTAATAAATTATTGATTTTACATGCCGATCACGAACAAAACTGTTCTACTTCAACCGTTAGAATTGTAGGTTCATCTCATGCTGGTTTATTTGCCTCTGTTTCTGCTGGCATATCTGCTTTATGGGGAAGGTTACATGGTGGTGCAAATCAAGCTGTTATAGAAATGTTAGAAGCAATTGAAAATGATGGTGGTGATACTAAAAAATTCATGGCTAAAGCGAAAGATAAATCAGATTCATTTAGATTAATGGGTTTTGGACATAGAGTTTATAAAAATTTTGACCCAAGAGCTAAAATCATAAAAGTAGCAGCTGACGAAGTTTTAAAAGAACTTGGAATAACTGATCCTATATTAGAAATTGCTAAAGATTTGGAGAAAGAAGCTCTTGCAGATCCATATTTTGTAGATAGAAAACTTTATCCTAATGTAGATTTTTACTCTGGAATAATTTATAAAGCTTTAGAAATTCCCAACGAAATGTTTACGGTAATGTTTGCGTTAGGGAGACTTCCAGGATGGATTGCTCAATGGAAAGAAATGAGAGAAAATAAAGAACCAATTGGAAGACCAAGACAAATTTATATTGGCGAAAAGTACAGAGATTTTTTAGACTTAGATTTAAGGTAAAATTAATTTATGAACTTCTTGGTAAAAGACGAAACATCAAAGTTAAAATCTGTTATTATAGGTATAGCAAATAGTTCAGGTGGAATACCAGATTTAAAGGATTTATATGATCCTAAATCGATAGAAAATTTAATTTCCGGAAATTATCCTTTAGAAAGAGACATGATCAAAGAGTTAGATAATTTTTCTAATGTACTTGTAAAGTATGGAATTGAAGTTTATAGACCAGATTTAATTAAAGACTGTAATCAAATTTTTGTACGTGACATTGGTTTTGTTATAGATGAATTTTTCTTCAAATCTAATATTTTACCTAATAGGGCTAAAGAATTTAAAGGTATAGAATCAATCTTAGATAAATTTTCTGCAAAGATAATAATTTTGCCAGAATACATTCACATTGAAGGAGGGGATTTACTCTATCACGATAATCATATTTTTATTGGATATTATAATAAAGAAGATTATTCTAAATTAATTACTGCAAGAACTAATCGTCATGCATTAGAGTATTTTAAAGATTTTTTTCCAAATAAAAAAATAAAAGGATTCCAACTAAATAAGTCGCTAAACAATCCTTTAGAAAATATTCTTCATTTAGATTGTTGTTTGCAAATTGTAGGAAAAAACAAAGCTATTATTTACCCCCAAGCATTTGAGAATAAAGATGATTATAAATGGCTAGTTTCTTTTTTTGGAAGTGATAATATTTTTGAAATTTCAGACAAGGAAATGTATGAAATGAATAGTAACGTCCTTTCTATAAACTCTAGAACTGTTGTTTCTCAACCTGTTTTTAAAAGACTTAATGATTGGCTAGTAAAAAAAGGTCTAACAGTAGAGAGAGTAGATTTAAGTGAAATATCTAAACAAGAAGGATTATTTAGGTGTTCTTCTTTACCTTTGGTTAGAAATTAGATCATGATTTATAATTTACATTCAGTTTTAATGATAAGACCTTCTAGCTTTAGAGTAAATAAAGAAACTCTAAAAAATAATTTTTTTCAATCTGAAGTTAAAAACATAAGTAATGATTTTATTTTAAATCAAGCTCTAATTGAATTTGATGACTTAGTTGATAAAATAAAGTTATCAGGTGTAAAAGTTTTAGTATACCAAGATGATTTGAAGTTTGATACTCCAGACTCTATTTTTCCTAATAATTGGATTAGTTTTCATGAAAATAAAATTATAGCAACATTTCCTATGTTTGCAAATAATCGAAGGCTTGAAAGAAGTGACGGAGTAATTGCTTTTTTAGAAAAAAGTAACATTGAAATTAATCAAGTGTTTGATTACAGTAAAGCAGAAAACAGCAACTTATTTCTAGAAGGTACAGGAAGTATGGTTTTAGATAGAATTAATAAAAAAGCTTATTGTTCTCTTTCTGAAAGAACAAATGAAAGTTTAATTGAGGAGTTTTGTGATGATTTTAAGTTTATGCCTATTGTTTTTAATTCATTTCATACAGTCAAATTAAAAAGACAGGTAATTTACCATACCAATGTGATGATGTGTTTAGCCCGAAAATATGCTGTAATATGTCTTGATTCGATTGACGATAACCAAGAAAGAGATAAGGTTGTACAAAGTTTAGAAGATGATAATAAGGAGCTCATTATAATTTCAGAAAATCAATTATCTTCATTTGCAGGTAATATGATTGAATTAGAAACAAACAATGATAGTTTTATTGTTATGAGTCAAACAGCTTATGATTCATTAGATTATATTCAAATTAAAAAAATAGAAAAGCACTCCAAAATCATATCATCAAGTGTAGATATTATTGAAAAGTGTGGGGGAGGCAGTGTAAGGTGTATGATTGCTGAAGTTTTTAACTAGAAATTCTAAATTTTGACATTTTTTTGAAAAAATCGTGATCATTTAAATTTTTAACTTTAAGTTTCATAACGTATTCATCTTTATATAAAGAATATTGATCAGACTTACCTTTAAAAACTTTTAATTTATAATATGGCATTACTAATGCATAAGTTTCAAGAAGAACTTTAAATCTTATTATTATTCCTTTCGGTCTAATCTCAATATTACATTTATTAAGGTTATTGTCTAAATTTAATAAGTTGTTGATTTTGTCATTGCTATACTGAATAAGTAAATTTGAAGATCCAATTCCTTTCATTTTAATCCTTTCCAAAATTGTAAACTGTTTACCAACTAGTATTTCAATCTCATTAGATATTATAGAATTATTATAAGAAACATTCCTTAGCATTTTTTATACTCTATTTGATTATAAAGGTATTTCAAAAAAATATATTTATTCATTTTATAAGTATATTTACTTCAAATTAATTTGATGAATATCAATACCATTTTAAAAGCAGAGTTATCACAATTTTTAAATTCCCAATACGAAATTGACTTTCAGAATATTGAAATTCAACTTACTAAAAAAGATTTTGAAGGAGATGTTACTCTAGTGATATTTCCTTTAGTTAAGTTGATCAGGAAATCTCCTTCTGAAATAGGAAGTGAAATAGGTGTCTTTCTTGTAAATAATTCTAAATATGTTGAAAGTTATAATTTGATTCAAGGATTTGTAAACCTTGTTATTAATAGTGAATTTTATATTCAATTTTTAAATGAAATTATTCAAATAGAAGATTTTGGAATTGCTAAACCAACTGATAGTGATCCGCTATATTTAGTGGAATATTCATCCCCAAACACCAATAAACCACTTCATTTAGGACATGTTAGAAATATCCTTTTAGGATATTCTATATCTAAAATATTAGAAGCTTCAGGAAAGAAAGTTAATAAAACACAAATCATAAATGATAGAGGAATACATATTTGTAAATCAATTATAGCCTGGTTAAAATACGGGAATAACACTTCCCCAAAGGATACTGGTGATAAAGGCGATTTATTTGTAGGGAAATATTATGTTCTTTTTGATAAAATATATAAAGAAGAAATTTCTGAATTAATAAAAGATGGTCATACTAAAGTAGATGCTGAAAAAAATTCTTCTATTTTTTTAGAAGCTCAAAATTTATTGATTAAATGGGAAGCAGGTGATGAAAAAGTTATAGAACTTTGGAGTAGAATGAATTCTTGGGTCTATGAAGGTTTTGATAAAACATACACTGATTTAGGGGTTGATTTTGATTCATATTATTATGAAAGTAAAACTTATTTGCTTGGTAAAGAAATTATAAGAAAAGGTTTAGATAATAATATTTTTTTTATAAAAGAAGATGGTTCAGTTTGGATAGACTTAAGTGATGAAGGTTTAGATGAAAAGATATTACTTAGGTCAGATGGAACTTCAGTTTATATGACCCAAGATTTAGGCACAGCTTATTTAAGATATAAAGATTATCCCAAAATGAGTGGAGTTATTTACACTGTTGGAAATGAACAAGATTATCACTTTAAAGTGTTGTTTAGAATATTAAATAAATTAGGTTTTGACTGGTCTAATCAACTATATCATTTAAGTTATGGTATGGTGGACTTACCCTCTGGAAAAATGAAAAGTAGAGAAGGCACAGTAGTAGATGCAGATGAGTTAATTCATGAAATGAAAACAAACGCTAGTTTATTAATACAAGAATTAGGTAAAGTTGAAGAATTTTCAATTGAAGAAAAAAACAATCTTAGTAGTGTAATTGGATTAGGAGCTCTTAAATATTTTATATTAAAAGTTGATCCCAAAAAAAGAATATTATTTGACCCCAAAGAGTCTATTGATTTTAATGGTAATACAGGTCCCTTTATTCAATATACATATGCTAGAATACAATCATTAGTTAATAAAGAAAATTTCTCTAAATCAACTGTAGATCATAATTTAAAAATCAATATAAAAGAAAAAAATATTTTAAAGTTATTGACTCAATTTCCCCAAGCAATTAAAAATTCCGCTGATAATTTGAGCCCTGCGTTAGTAGCTAATTATACCTACGAACTTGTAAAGTCTTTTAATTCATATTATCAATCAACATCAATTTTAAAAGTAGATGATAATTTGACAAAAAGTTTTAGGTTGAACCTTTCTTATAAAGTTGGTTTAGTAATAAAATCTTCAATGTCTTTGTTAGGAATTGATGTTCCAAATAAAATGTAGTAGAGATATTATCGAATTTATAAAAATAAACATAGATACTTTTTAGTACTAATATTTACAAATCATTAGATTTGTAAATAAAATTATATTAATGTTTAACAACCTTACTGATAAACTTAATTCTGCTTTAAAGGTTCTTAAAGGCCATGGTAAAATTACAGAAATTAATGTTGCTGAAACTTTAAAAGAAGTAAGAAGAGCTTTGCTTGAAGCTGATGTTAATTTCAAGACCGCTAAAGAATTTACTGCAAATATCAAACTGAAGGCATTAGGTCAAAATGTCTTGACCACGATCAATCCTAGTCAATTGATGATAAAAATTGTCAAAGACGAATTGGCAAATTTAATGGGGGGAAATTCTGTTGGGATTAACTTGTCAAACAATTTAACCGTTATATTAATGTCTGGTTTACAAGGTTCTGGTAAAACTACATTTAGTGGAAAGCTTGCTAAATATTTAATAAGTAAAAAATCTAAAAAACCACTTTTGGTAGCATGCGATGTTTATAGACCTGCTGCAATCGATCAAATTAAAATTCTTGGCAAACAGTTAGCTGTAGAAGTTTATAGCGATGATTCTGAAAAAAATCCAGTTAAAATAGCAGCTGATTCTGTTGTTTATGCTAATAATAATGGGTTTAATACTGTTATTATTGATACTGCGGGTAGATTGGCTGTTGATGAAAAAATGATGAATGAAATTAAGGATATTCATCAAGCCGTTAATCCTAATGAAACACTTTTTGTTGTAGATTCAATGACAGGTCAAGATGCTGTTAATACAGCAAAGGCATTTAATGATATTTTAAATTTTGATGGGGTAATACTAACTAAACTTGATGGAGATACACGTGGGGGTGCTGCACTTTCAATTAAATCAGTGGTTAACAAGCCTATCAAGTTTATTGGAACTGGTGAAAAAATGGATGCTATTGATGTATTTCACCCCGAAAGAATGGCCGATCGAATTTTGGGTATGGGTGATATAGTTTCTCTTGTTGAGAAAGCTCAAGACTTTTATGATGAAAAACAAGCTCGTATATTAAACAAAAAAATTGCTAAAAGTCAATTTGGCTTCGATGATTTTTTAGGTCAAATTAAAAAAATAAAACAAATGGGGAATCTCAAGGATATGGTGAGCATGATTCCTGGAGCTAGTAAAGCTATTGGAGATAATGAAATTGACAATGATTCTTTTAAACACATTGAAGCCTTAATTTATTCTATGACGCCTAAAGAAAGATCTAACCCTAAAATTATTGATATTAGCAGGAAAAAAAGAATATCAAATGGAAGTGGTTTAGAGGTCCAAGAACTAAATAAATTAATAAAGCAATTTGAACAGATGTCTAAAATGATGAAGATGATGCAAGGAGGAGGCTCGAATAAATTAACGCAGATGATGCAAGGGATGAAGTAAAATATAACTATGAAAATAATTGACGGAAAAAGTATTTCAAATTTAATTAAGCAAGAGATTAAACTAGAAGTAGATACTATCATTTCAAAAGGTGAAAAACCTCCTCACTTAGCCGCTGTTATTGTAGGCAATGATGGAGCTAGTTTAACGTATGTAGCTAGTAAGGTCAAGTCATGTCAGCAAATTGGTTTTAATTCTACTTTAGTCAAGTTATCAGCCGATATTTTAGAGTCAGAACTTCTTAAAAAAATACAGGAGCTTAATAATAATGATGAGATCGACGGCTTTATTGTTCAATTGCCATTGCCAAAACATATTGATGAAGAAAAAGTAGTATTAGCGATTGATCCAAATAAAGATGTAGATGGCTTTCATCCTACAAACTTTGGTAAAATGGCACTTAATATGAAGACATTTATTCCTGCCACACCTTATGGAATTATGGAACTATTGAAGAGATATGAAATAGATACAGTTGGAAAGCATACTGTTGTAATAGGAAGAAGTCACATAGTAGGAAGACCTATTAGTATTCTAATGAACAGTAAAGGTAACCCCGGAGATTCAACTGTAACTGTTGTTCACAGTAGGACAAAAAATTTAGAAGAATTCACTAAAAACGCAGATATAATAATTTCAGCTTTAGGAATACCAGATTTTCTTAAGTCTAATATGATTAAAAAGGGTGTTGTGATTATTGATGTAGGAATAACAAGAGTAAAAGACGACAATCACCCCAAGGGGTACGTTATTAAAGGAGATGTTGATTTTAATTCGGTTAAACCTAAAGTAAGTTACATTACTCCAGTCCCAGGTGGAGTTGGTCCTATGACAATAGCTATGCTACTAAAAAACACTTTACTTTCAAGAGAATTTAATAGCTAATTATTTAGTGAAAATTTGTTTTGTGTCTTTGAACGATTTGAACTCTAAAGCATTTTAGGAAGGATCTTTAAAAAACATTGTGGATTGCTCACCAACTAAACCCTTAAAACTAATGTAAGGTTTTATGATGAATTTGACTTTCTTTTTTGTTAGGGAATCTGCAAAATTATTAAAATCATTCCACTTTAAAATAATACCAAAATGAGGGACAGGAACTTCTTTTCCATCTATTAGGTTGCTATTAGACGAGTTTATTCTGCTTTTTTCAAAGTGAATTACTAACTGGTGTCCGAAAAAATTAAAATCTGCCCAATGATCACTGCTTCTTCCTTCCTTACAACCGAGGATTTCTTTATAAAAATCTTGCAACTTTCAAAATTATTTACTGAAATAGCTAAATGGAAAGGGGATAATTCGTTCATATTAATTTAATACCATCCAATCATAAATTTTTTAATTTTAGAATTTGGAGGAATATTTATTTCTTTAATTTCATTCTCTGTTCCTAATCTTAAATCAATTGGAAGGTTGTTTTTATCAATTATAAAATAAGCATCAATTTCGTCTACAAATACTATGATATTATTAATTGTATTTTGGATTGCAGAAATATTATGTGTTTTTTGAATTTCTTCAAAGTTACTGTTAACGGTCAATCCATTCTTTGTTGAAAATTTTTCGCTTATTATTTCAATAGTTTCAATAGTTTCATTAGCATCATGTTGTTGTCTTGGAGTTAAAGTTAGTAGGTGATTTCTTTGTGTGTCAAAAATCAAGTAATTATCATCTCCTGAAAACATATAATCACCTTCCCCTATTCTTCTAACAATGGAATCTAATATAAATATAGAATCAAGTTGCTTTACAATTATTTCAGAGTTTATCTTTCCAACTTTTCCCTTTGAAATATTATAATTCCTATCATTGCATCCATAGATTAAAACTATTATTAAAATAATTACGTATTTATTCATGTTTATAAAAGTTTATTAAAAGTAATAATTCCTTTTAAATCAAAATTGATTTTATCCTATATATTTGCAGAATGAATTCAAGTGACATCAACATAAAAATAAACGAAGGAATTTTACTTCCTTTAATGGAGGCCTTTTATACTATACAAGGTGAGGGATTTTATAAAGGCTCAGCTGCATATTTCATAAGACTAGGAGGGTGTGATGTGGGTTGCCACTGGTGTGATGTTAAAGAAAGTTGGGATCCTGAAATTCATCCACCTACTAATATAGAAAATATAGTAAATGATGCTAAGTCAAATTCTAATACAGTTGTTGTCACAGGTGGAGAACCATTAATGTGGAATATGTTTCCCCTGACTAGGTTGCTAAATGAGTATAAAATAAAAACTCATATAGAGACTTCTGGAGCTTACAAGCTAACTGGCGATTGGGATTGGATTTGTCTTTCTCCTAAGAAAAATAAAAATCCACTAAATGAAATTTACAATAAAGCTAATGAGCTTAAGGTTATAGTATATAATTTAAACGATTTAGAGTTTGCAGAAAATGAAGCTCAAAAAGTTAACACTGATTGCATCCTGTATCTTCAACCTGAGTGGAGCAATAGAGATAAGATGATGCCAATAATTGTTGATTATGTAATGAAAAATACAAAATGGAAAGTTTCTCTTCAAACTCACAAATATTTAAACATTCCCTAATCATAAATTAAATATTTAGATCTAATTTTTTTGAAATTATTCAAATTTTTTTGCCAACTCAACTTTATATCTTTTTCACTAATTCCGTTAGTTATTTGTTCTTGAAGCTTTTGATTTCCCGCTAGTTTGTTGAACCCTTTTTTAAAAAACATTTTCTTGTTACTTGAATTGTTATAAGCTTTTATAATCCAACTTAAGTTTATTTCACTTAGTAGAGGAGTTTCACTTAAGTTCTCTCCGAAGCATTTTTTATTTATATGTTTTGGATATTTAGCTCCAGGCATTGATTTTGGAGTAAATGAAAACTTTTTATTTGTCCAATAAGGGGTTCCTATTATTTGAAATTGTAAATTAGTTCCTCTACCTATACTCACGGATGTTCTTTCAAATAAACATAGACTTGGGTATAAGTTAATCGATTTTTTATTTGGAAGGTTAGGGGAGGGCTTTATTGGAAGATTATAAATAACAGATCTTTTATAATTATTAACAGGAACCACCTTTATATTACATTTAACACCGTTTTCTAACCATCCCTCATTATTAATCATCATAGCATATTCTCCAATGGTCAGCCCATGAACTATTGGAACAGGGTGCATTCCAATAAAGCTTTTGAATTCCATATTAAGTACAGGACCATCCACGTAATGTGCATTGGGGTTAGGTCTATCTAGAATAATAAGTTTTAAATTATTTTTTGCTGCTGCTTCCATTACGTAGTGGAGGGTAGAAATATAGGTGTAAAATCTGGCTCCTACATCTTGAATATCAAAAACAAGAATATCTAGATCTTTTAACTGTTCGTCAGTTGGTTTCCTGTTAGAACCGTATAATGATATAATTTCTAATCCAGTTTTTAAATCTATACTGTTTTTTATTTTTTCTCCCGCATCAGCTTCACCTCTAAATCCATGTTCAGGTGAGAATACTTTCTTAACATTGATATTTAGTTTTAAAAGAGAGTCAATTAAATGAATTGATTTTTTATTATTTCTAATTCTAGAAGTTGAGTTAGCAATTACTCCTACATCTAAATTTATTATTTCAGTTAGATACTCATTTAATTGATTGGCACCAACGCTTATGGGAATATTGTCCTGAGAAAAAGATAAATGGTTAAATGTAATTAAAATCAAAAAAAAGGTACTTTTGACTTTTAATCTATTAAGTTTCATTGTTTATGAGTTTTGAATCATTTATAGCATCCCGATTTATAAGGTCTAAACCTTATAAAAATACTATTTCCGCACCAATAATAAAAATTTCAATTTTATCTATTGTTATGGGTTTAGTAATGATGTTGATTTCAATATCCTCTGGAGTTGGATTACAGAAGACAATTCAAACTAAGATATCTTCATTTTTTGGACACATTTCGATTTCAAATTTTCAAAACAACTCTTCTCAGTCTTCATTAAAACCGATTTTAATTGATCAGGATTTTTATACTAATAATTCTAATAAAGAAATCAACCACATTCAAGCTGTAGCATATAAGTCAGGATTAATAATTACTGATTCTACTTTTGAAGGTGTGATTTTCAAAGGAGTTGGTTCAGATTTTAACTATGACAAGTTTTTCCCTTACTTAATTAAGGGGGATATGCCATATTACAATAAGGATATTAGTAATGAAGTAATTATATCTCAATACTTATCTGAAAGATTATCTGTTGATTTAAGTGATAAATTTAAAACTACTTTTTTTAAAAATGACTCGTTTTCTATTCCAAATGAAAGGATTTTTAAAGTTGTAGGCATATACAATTCTGGTCTTATAGAGTTTGATAAGTTATACTTTATTGGCGATATTAAGCATATTCAAAAGATGAATAAATGGAATATAGATCAGGTAGGTAGCTTTGAAGTTTTTATTGAAAAATTTGATAAAATTGAAGGAATTTCAGATGAATTATATGCTAACTCTTCATCTGACTTAGATGTTCAAACTATATCAGAAAAGTTTGTAGATATATTTAATTGGATCGCATTATTTGACATGAACGTCCTAGTTATTATTGTGATTATGATTTTAGTAGGAGGAATAAATATGATTACTGCTTTGCTTGTTACAATATTAGAAAAAACCCACATCATAGGAGTTTTAAAAGTATTAGGAGCTACAAATAAAAGCTTAAGATCAATATTTTTAACTAATGGTTTATTTCTTGTTTCAGTTGGTCTTATTATTGGAAATATTATAGGAATCGGACTTATTTTTATTCAAAAAAACACTGGATTTTTAAAGCTAGATCCTCAAACTTATTATGTTTCTGAAGTACCACTTGATTTTAATATATACTCAGTTTTTATTTTAAATTTTGGTGTTTTGTTTTTCTGTTTACTCATGTTAATAATCCCTTCTTTTATCATCACTCGAATTTCACCAACTGACTCACTTAAAATCAAGTAAGTAATTCATTATCTATAATTATTTAACAACCTTATTCTTACATTTGCATTTTAAAACCTTTATGAAATATTCAAATAATATCTTAGAAACTATCGGAAACACTCCATTAATTCGATTAAACAAAATCACTAAAGATATTGATGCCTTAGTACTTGCTAAGGTTGAGTATTTTAATCCAGGAAGTTCTGTTAAAGACAGGATGGCTCTTAAGATGGTTGAAGATGCTGAACACGATGGCAGGTTAAAACCAGGATATACTATAGTTGAAGGGACTTCAGGGAATACTGGAATGGGTTTAGCTTTAGCTGCTATTGTTAAAGGGTATAAATTAATTTGTGTTTCTACAGATAAGCAATCAAAAGAAAAATTTGATGTTTTAAAGGCGGTTGGTGCAGAAGTTATAGTTTGTCCAACTAATGTAAAGGCTGATGATCCTAGATCTTACTATTCTACATCTAAAAGAATTGGGGAAGAAACACCAAATTCTTGGTATGTTAACCAATACGATAATCCTTCAAATTCTGCAGCTCATTACGAAACAACAGGGCCAGAAATATGGGATCAAACGGATGGTAAAATCACTCACTTTGTAGTTGGTGTAGGGACAGGTGGTACCATCTCTGGGGTTTCTAAGTATTTAAAAGAAAAAAATCCCAATATTAAAGTTTGGGGAATTGACACCTATGGTTCAGTTTTTAAAAAATATCATGAGACAGGAATTTTTGATGAAAATGAAATCTATCCATACATTACTGAAGGTATTGGAGAAGATATAATTCCTGAAAATGTTGATTTTGCTTTAATAGATAGTTTTGAAAAAGTCACTGATGAAGATGCTGCTATTTACACTAGAAGATTAGCAAAACAAGAAGGTATTTTTGCAGGAAATTCTTGTGGAGCTGCAATTAAGGGTGTTATTCAGCTAAAAAAACATTTTAAGAAAGATGACGTCGTAGTTGTTTTACTTCACGATTCAGGCAGTCGTTACATTGGAAAAATGTATAATGATGAGTGGATGAAATCCAAAGGATTTAATTTAGATTAATTTTTTTTTCATGAATGACTATTTCTTGAACCATTCAATAGGTGAGCTAATAATAAATCAGACTCATGCCATATTATTAGATAGTAATTCATTAAATTTTCATCATTCCCTTGATTGTTATCAAGAATCACCATTATTAAATTTAGAAAACTTATCTAATAAATTAAGTATATCAAAGCTCTTTGTCAAAGACGAGTCTAATAGATTTGAACTAAATTCTTTTAAAGTATTAGGGGCTTCTTATGCTATATTTAAAATTTTAAAAAAATATCCAAATACTTCAGTATTTTGCACTGCTACAGATGGAAATCATGGGAAGGCAGTAGCCTGGTCTTCTAGAATGTATGATAAGAAAGCTATAGTCTATGTTCCTAAAGGTACCACAAGCTTAAGAGTTAAGGCCATCGAATCGTTAGGAGCAACAGTTCATAAACTTGATCTTGATTATGAACAAACATGTTTTTATGCCTCTGAAATTAGTAAAAAAATGAATTGGCAATTAATACAAGATACTTCTTGGGATAATTATGAAGAAATCCCTTCATTAATTATGGCTGGATATTTGTCGCATTTTTTAGAAATTGATAAATCTATAGGGTTTCAAAACTCACCAAACATTGATATTATATTTTTACAATGTGGAGTAGGGAGTTGGGCTGCTTCTTGTATCTGGTATTATTTAAATAAATATGGCAAGAATAGACCTAAAATAGTAATTGTAGAACCTACAGAATCTTGTGGTGTTTTTCAATCATTTAAAGAGAATAAAAGAGTGTCACCAAAAGGATCTTTAAATACAATTATGGCTGGATTAAATTGTGGTATTCCATCTAAAAATGCTTGGGAAATAATCAAAAATGGTTGCGATGCTATTATTAAAATTTCAGATAAAGAAGTTAAATCTGCTATGAGAATTTTATACAATCCAATTGAAAATGATTCTAAAATTATTTCAGGTGAATCTGGAGCTGCAGGCTTAGCAGGTTTAATAAAAGTCAGGCATTTACAAGGTTTTCGAAATCATATAAATTTAAATAATTCTTCAAAAATTTTATTATTTAATACTGAAGGAGATACAGATGCAAATAGTTTTCAAGAAATTATTAAAATTTAATTAAAAATATCGCTTGGAAATACAACTATACTTTCATATCCATTTTTATTAATACTAGATACCCCAAATAAATAATTATCTAAAACAATTCCGTCCAAAGTAAAACTGTTTACTAAACCAACAAATCTACTGTGTTCCCAATAAGGTGCTGTTGTATCTCTCCAATATATTTTGAATCCAATAATATTACTATCATTTGACATATCCCATTTTAATTTGACTGAGGGTTCAACAATTCCTCCAATTTTAACATTTTTTGGTTTAGTTGGACTCCAAGCCAGACTTGCTAAGTTTATTGCATTTACAGCAGTTAATTTTTTTGCGTATTTAAAGTTAACTCCCGAAATAACATCTCCGTATTTTATTTCGTTTTCAACTCTAATATCTTGATGTTGTCTGTTGTAATTTTCATGCGCTTCCATAATCCTAACTCCTGGAAATCCTAAATCATTAAATGGTCTGTGGTGTCCTCCTCTTCCAAACCTATCTAACCTATAGATCATTATAGGGTTCATTTCTGGCATATATTTTAAAACTTGAGAATGAATATATCTTGCTAATTGTCTAGAGTTACCATCAACTTCTCCTCCGTAAAATCTTCTTCTTTTTCTAGATTTTTCTGATTCATTTGCAGGCGTTGGCTCAGAAAAAATTCGAAAACTATAATTATCTATAACACCATCAACTCCTTCAATATTTCCAATCATATCATTATTTAATACTCCAATTATATCCCATTGATTTTCCTTAGCATATTTAGCTAAACCTATTCCTCCATATAACCCTTGTTCTTCACCTGATAATCCAACATATACTATGCTGTTCACAAATTCATACTTACTTAAGACTCTTGCGGCTTCAATCACACCAGCCATTCCGGATGCATTATCATTAGCACCTGGAGATAACGAAGTATAATCATTAGCATCTGAGACTCTGCTGTCTATATCTCCACTCATTATGATATATCTATTTGGATACTTTTTTCCTTTTTGAATTGCTACAACATTATTAATCCACACATCTTTAATGAGTCTTCTTTTATTTTTTTTAAAATAATTTTTTTGATAATTTACCTCAAGACAATTGTTACATTGTTTAGAAATATCTTCAAATGAAGATTTTATCCACCTTCTTGCAGCACCTATACCTGAAGATTTAGAAATAGTATCACTTAATGTATGTCTCGTTTCAAAAGAAACTAGTTTTTCAATATCATTTTGAATTCTTTTTTCAGAAACAGAATTAATAATGGTATATAAATCTTGTTTTGTTTGTGAAAAACATAGACTGGTGAAAATAAAAATAGGTATGAATTTTAAAATTTTCATACCTAAATTTATAAAAAATATAATTACTTAGTAATTTAAAAACAATATTTGTTTTCTTCCTTTAGTTTATCAGCGATTTTATTTTTTAATTCAATGATATTAGGGAATTCAAAATATTTAGTAAACCTTTTAAGTCCCATTAGCAACCCTTTTTGTTCATCCCCTTTAGAGAAAGAGATTATCACTTCTTTCCCTCTTGATTGGATGATGTCTACAGCTTTGTAAAGATACAGTTGCGTCATTGCGATTTGTTCAGTTTGTGTTTCTTTTCCAAATCTATTACAATTTTTTTCAGTTCTTAAAACAGCAGATTCTGCCATATAAATTTCAATTAATATATCTGAAACAGCTAACAGCATTTGTTGATGTTCCTCTAGCTTGTCACCAAACTTTTTTATTCCTGCACCAGCTAACATTAAAAACACCTTCTTTAGGTTTGTTAAAATTAATTTTTCTTGCGAAAATAAGGCAGTCAAATCAGGAACTTCAAATGATGGAATACCCATTAACTCATCAGCTACTTTAGTTGCTGGATTTATAAAATCAATATGCCCTTTCATCGCTTTTTTAATTAACATTCCAACACTCAACATTCTGTTTATTTCATTAGTTCCTTCATATATTCTTCCAATCCTACAGTCTCTCCATGCTCCTTCCATTGGAGTTTCTGCAGAAAAGCCCATTCCACCAAATACTTGAATACCCTCATCAGCAATATTCTGCATATCTTCACTGAGTGCTACTTTTAACAAGGAACATTCTATTGCGTATTCTTCTACTCCTTTTAGTTCTGATTCTTGAAAATTATTTCCATTGTCGTGTCTTATCTTAATTCGGTCTTCAATGTCTTTTGCAGCTCTATAGGTTGCTGATTCACCTACATATGTATCTGTGGCCATGATAGCAACTTTTTCTTTAATTGCTTCAAAATCTATAATTTTAGTTTTAAATTGGGTTCTTTCATTTGCATATTTTATTGCATATGTTGTTACTCTTTTTTGAGCATCTAAACAGGCTGCAGCTAATTTGATTCTTCCAACATTTAAAGAGTTCACAGCTATTTTAAAACCACTGCCTCTTTCAGATAGCATGTTTTCAACGGGAACTTTTGTTTCGTTAAAAAAGACCTGTCTAGTTGAGGATGAATGTATGCCTAATTTTTTCTCTTCTTCACCCAATATGATTCCATTGTCAGATTCGTTTGGCACTATAAAACCTGTTATATTTTTATCATCTTCAATTCTAGCAAAAACAATAAATAATTTTGCAAATCCAGCATTTGATATCCACATTTTTTGACCTGTAATTTCATAGTGTGATCCATCCTTTGAAAGAACAGCTTTTGTTTTTCCACTATTTGCGTCTGAACCTGCTGTAGGTTCTGTTAAACAATAAGCTCCAAATACTTCACCACTTGCAAGCTTAGGAACAAATTTTTTATTCTGTTCTTCATTTCCATAAAGAACTATAGGCATGGTTCCAATTCCTGTGTGTGCACCAAATGCTGTCGATAGAGAACCACACGCTCCTGAAATTGTTTCACATACTAGCATTGTAGAGACAAAGCCCATTCCCATTCCACCATATTCTTGAGGAACTGCTACACCTAAGAAACCTAGGTCACCAGCTTTTTTCATAGTATCCTCTGTCAATTGGTAATCTTTATTTTCAAATCTTTCGCGATGAGGCATAACTTCTTTTTCAATAAAGTCTCTAACAGCTTGTTTCATCATTAACTGTTCTTCACTAAAGTCTTCTGGCGTGAATACATTTTCTGAGTTAGTTTCTTTAATTACAAATTCTCCACCTCTTGTAACGTTTTGTTCTTTTATTTCCATTGTATAAATTATTTTAAAAATTCAAAAATTCCAGCTGCACCTTGCCCTGTGCCAACACACATAGTAACCATTCCATACTTAGATTTTCTTTCTCTCATTTCATTAAATAATTGAACAGATAGTTTTGCTCCTGAACAGCCCAGTGGGTGTCCAAGTGCAATTGCTCCTCCATTAACATTAATTATTTTTGGATTTAAATTAAGCTCTCTAATTACTGCTAAAGATTGAGATGAGAATGCTTCATTTAACTCGATTAGATCAATATCCTCAATTTTCATTTCAGCTTGTTTTAAAACTTTTGGAATAGCTTTTACAGGTCCTATTCCCATGATTTTTGGGGGAACTCCAGCTACTGCATAATTAACTAGTCTAGCGATTGGTTCAATATTTAATTCTTTAACCATTTTTTCACTCATAATAAGAACGAATGCTGCTCCATCACTCATTTGAGAAGAGTTACCTGCTGTAACACTTCCATTCATTGTAAAGACAGGTCTTAATTTGTTTAGAACTTTTAGATTAGTATCTTTTCTTGGACCTTCATCAGTGTCAACTATATACTCTCTTGAAGTTTTTTTACCATCTTGATTTAAAAAAGTTTCTTCTACTTTAATAGGTACTATTTGAGATTTGAATTTTCCTTTAGAAATAGCGTCAACTGCTTTTAAATGAGAATTTAATGCAAACTCATCTTGATCATTTCTATTTACTTTATATTTTTCTGCTACTTGTTCAGCCGTTAGTCCCATTCCCCAATAATAATCTTCTTTTCCTTGTTTAGCAATTGCATAATCTGGAACTGGTTTATATCCTCCCATTGGAATAAAACTCATACTTTCAACCCCTCCAGCTATTATGCATTCTGCCATTCCAGATTTTATTTTTGCAGAAGCCATTGCGATAGTTTCAATCCCTGAAGCACAATACCTATTAACTGTAACCCCGGGAACATCTTCTATTTTTAGTCCCATTAATGAGATTACTCTTGCAATATTTAAACCTTGTTCTGCTTCTGGAGTAGCATTTCCAACTATAACGTCATCAATTCTAGTTTTGTCAAGTTCAGGAACTTCATTCATCATATGATTTATAGTTTCTGAAGCAAGCTCATCTGGCCTTTTAAACCTAAATAATCCTTTTGGGGCTTTTCCAACCGCAGTTCTATATGCTTTTACTATATATGCTTCTTTCATAATTTAATTTCTTAAAGGTTTACCTGTTTTTAATATGTGCTGTATTCTTTCTAATGTTTTTCTCTCGGAACATAATGAAAGAAATGCTTCTCTTTCTAAGTCAAGTAAATATTGTTCACTTACAAGAGTTGATTGAGATAAATCACCACCACTTATCACATAAGCAATTTTATTTGCAATTTTTTGATCATGATCTGAGATATATTTCCCTGCTTTCATTGTATCAGTACCTACCATAAAAGTTCCTAACGCTTGTTTACCTAATACTTTAATATCATTTACTCTAAAAGGAGGTAAGTAACCATAATCAGCCATTAAAATTGCATGTTTTTTTGCAATAGAAATTTGATGATTTTTATTCATGATTATGGTATCATTATTAGGCTGTAAGTACCCTAAATCAATAGCTTCGTAAGCAGATGTAGAAGTTTTAGCCATACCTATATTCAAAAAATATTCTTGTAGAACGTTTAATTCTACATCATTTTTACTGAATTTTTTTGATGCTCTTAAAGCCATTTCTTTACATCCACCTCCACCAGGAATTAAACCAGCACCAACTTCAACTAAGCCAATATAGCTTTCGCTATACGCTACAGCTTTATCGCAGTGCATGGTAACTTCACAGCCTCCTCCTAAAGTAAGACCATGAGGGGCGGCTATTGCTGGAATACTTGAATATCTTAATTTCATCATGCTATTTTGAAAAAACTTAATAGCAAGATTTATCTCATCATATTCTTGTTCAGCAGCAGCCATAAAAATTGCACCTAAATTAGCTCCGGCAGAAAAGTGAGGACCTTCATTTGCAATTACAATTCCTTTGAAATTTTTTTCAGCTAAGTCTACAGCTTTATTAATTCCTATAAGCACACCTTGACCAAGTGTATTCATTTTAGTTCTAAATTCTAAATTGATGATTCCATCTCCAATATCAGTAATAATTGAATCAGAATTTTCCCAAATAACAGAACTCTTATCGAGGTTTTTTAATATTATTAATGAATTTTGACCTGGTTTAGGCACAAGAGATTTTGAATTTATATCATAATAGTTGGTAATACTATTTTCAACGGAATAGAATTTATTGATGTTGTTATTAATCATTTCTGAAATCCATTCAGCAGGTTCGTAACCTAAAGCTTTCATTAATTCAACACCCTTTTTAATTCCAATTGAATCCCAAATTTGAAAGGGACCATTTTCCCATCCAAATCCAGCTCTTAAAGCATCATCAATTCTATACAATTCATTTGAAATTTCGGGTATTCTGTTTTGGATATAAGCGAACATTGTTCCAAAATTAAACCTGTAGAATTCGCCTGCTTTATCTTCACCTTCAATTAAGACAGGGAATCTGTCAATGACTTTATCTATTTTTCTAGCCTTACTAATTGTTTCAAATGATACTTTTTTTGAAGGAGAGTATTCAAGGGTATTAAGATCTATTGAAAGTATTGTAGACTTTCCGTTTTCGTCTTTAATTCTTTTATAAAAACCACCTCCAGTTTTAGAGCCAAGCCAATTGTTTTCTACCATTTTATTGACATACTCAGGTATTTTAAAAGTATCTCTAAATTCATCATCTAAACAGTTTTCATATATGCCGTTAGCAACATTAACTGTTGTGTCCAAACCAACTACATCACTTGTCCTGAAAGTTGCAGATTTTGGACTTCCAATAATTGGGCCAGTTAATTTATCTACTTCTTCAACTGATAAATTTAATTTTTTTACAATATTTAAAATATTCACCATTCCAAAAATTCCAATTCTATTCCCAATAAAACCAGGAGTGTCTTTAGCTAGTACTGAAGATTTTCCCAAAAAGCGTTCGCCGAAATCGTTAAGAAAATCAATTATTTCTGGATTACAATCAGGACCAGGAATGATTTCAAATAACTTTAAGTAACGAGGAGGATTAAAAAAATGAGTTACAGCAAAATGATTTCTAAAATCTTCAGACCTACCCTTATTCATTTGCTTGATTGGAATTCCAGATGTATTCGAAGTTATAAGCGTTCCTTTTTTTCTAAATTTTTCAATTTGTGTAAATACAATCTGCTTTATATTTAACTTTTCTGTAACAACTTCGATTATCCAGTCAACTTCGCTAATTTTACTTATATCATCAGTTAAGTTTCCAACGACTATTCTTTTTGTAAAGCTTTTATGATACAATGGAGCAGGCTTTGATTTAATACATCTTTGAAACATCTCAGTTACAATTCTGTTTTTAACTTTTTTGTCATTTATTGATAATCCGAGTTTTTCCTCATTTTCATTTAGCTTGTTAGGAGCAATGTCAAGAAGAAGAACTTCAATTCCTACATTAGCAAAATGACAGGCTATTCCAGATCCCATTACACCAGAACCTATAACAGCAATTTTATTGATTTTTCGATTCATTTTTCTTTTTTTCTTATTATTATTTTAAAATACTTCTTGAAATAATTATTTTTTGAATTTCTGAAGTCCCTTCATAAATCTGAGTAATTTTTGCATCTCTCATTAATCTTTCAACATGATACTCCTTGACAAAACCATATCCACCATGAATTTGTACAGCTTCTATTGTATGTTTCATTGCCATTTCTGAGGCAAATAATTTTGCCATAGAACTTGACAGTCTGTATGGTTTATGATTGTCTTTTTCATAAGCACTTTTCTGGACCAGTAATCTAGCTGCTTCAATATCAGTAGCCATATCTGCCAGTTTAAAAGCAATTACTTGATGCTCATTGATTGGCTTTCCAAAAGTTTTTCTTTGTTTAGAATATTCTAAAGATAATTCATATGCTCCTCCGGCAATTCCTAAAGCTTGGGATGCTATCCCAATTCTACCACCTTCAAGAGTTTTCATTGCATATTTAAAACCAAAACCTTCTGGACCTAGACGGTTTTCTTTAGGGACTATCACATCTTGAAACATAACAGAAGACGTGTCTGATGATCTAATCCCTAGTTTGTCTTCTTTAATTCCTGTGTTTAATCCTTTTGATCCAGCTTCTACTATAAAAGCATTAATACCTTTATGACCTTTTTCAGGATCAGTTTGTGCGATTACAACATATATACCAGCTTTTTTACCATTTGTAATCCAGTTTTTTGTTCCATTAAGTAAATAGTAATCCCCTTTGTCTTCAGCTCTAGTTTTTTGTTGGGTAGCATCAGATCCTGATTCGGGTTCTGACAGACAAAATGCTCCAATAGTTTCCCCAGTTGCAAGTTTTTTTAAATATTTGTTTTTTTGATTTTCATTACCATATTCTTCAATTCCCCAGCATGCTAGTGAATTATGTGCTGACAGTATTACAGAGCATGAATTATCAACTTTAGAAATTTCTTCAACAGCTATCGAATATGAAAGCGTATCCATTCCTCCTCCTCCATACTTTTCAGAAACAGTCATTCCTAAAAAACCTAATTCTGCCATTCTTTTTACAGCTTTATATGGATATTCAGAATTAGAGTCACGTTTAATGACTCCAGATTTTAATTCGTTTTGAGCAAAATCTCTAGCAGCTTTTTGAGTTAATAAATGTTCTTCACTTAAATCTAAATTCATTTTATTATATTTTAAAAAGTAAAAATATTTTTCTTTTTAGTTAATTCATTTATTTTTTCAATTACAGAATGAAAATTTTTAATAGACTCTTCACTAGTCTGATCAAGAACTGCTTGGTTAAATTTTCTTACGGCAAGTCTAGAAGCATCTCTATTTATTTTTCCTAGTTCAGTTAGATAAATCAAAACTCCTCTTCCATCATCAGGATTAGGCTTTCTTTGAATAAATTTTTTTTCTTCCATAGACTTTAAAGTTCTAGATAGGCTAGTAGCCTCAATCCCCATTTTAGGTCCTAAAGAAGTAGAAGGGGTTCCTTTCTTAGGGTCTATACTTAGCAACGCGAATCCGACTGCCATAGTCGAATTGTATTTAACGGCTTCTTCATTATACATTTTTGCTACAGCTTGCCAGGTTGATCTCAAAACATGATCAATTGTTTTTTTCTCCATCTACATCAAATTTAATTAAAAAATACTATGCACGCATAGTATTTGTCAAATTTTTTTTAAATGTTATTGTCAAGCCAGTTTTTAGCATTTTCAAACGCAAGAAACCAAGGTGATACTTTATCATTTCTGTTTTCAGGATAATAAGGCCAATTCCAAGGAAAAGTAGACCTTTCTAAATGAGGCATCATTGCAATATGACGTCCATCTTCATTACTTATTATTGCTGTATTAAAATTAGATCCATTTGGATTTGCAGGATAAGCTTTATAACCATATTTACCAACAATTTTATATTTATTCTCAGAGTAAGGTAAATTAAATTTGCCTTCCCCATGTGCTGACCAAATCCCTAATTTTGATCCGCTTAGACTTTTAAACATAACAGAATTATTTTTTTGAATTTCTACAGAACTAAATGTACATTCAAATTTATTTGAATCGTTATGAACCATTTTTGGCTTTTCTCTATGTTCAGGGTGGAGTAAGCCTAATTCCATAAATAGTTGACATCCATTACAAACTCCTAAAGACAAGGTGTTTTTTCTACTATAAAAATTCATTAAACTCTTCCTGGCTTTTTCATTATATATAAATGAACCAGCCCAGCCTTTTGCTGATCCTAAAACATCAGAATTTGAAAAACCACCAACTGCTACAATAAAATTGATGTCTTCTAGAGTTTCTCTACCTGAAATTAAATCTGTCATGTGAACATCTTTAACTTCAAAACCAGCTAGATTCATCGCATAAGCCATTTCTCTTTCAGAATTACTACCTTTTTCTCTAATAACAGCTGCTTTTATTTTACTATTAGAATTAAAAACATTCTTTATTCCATTAAAATTTTTTGGAAATTTGAAATTAAGAGGTTGTTTTTTATAATTTTCAAACCTTTCTTTTGCTTTCTTTTCTCCACTTTGGTGAATGTCTAAAAGGTATGAAGATTTATACCAGATATCTCTATATTTTGAAATTACAAATTCATAAGAATTTTTATTTTTTAATACCTTTAAAATTCCTGATGAATTGACTTCTCCAATTTTATAAAATTCAATATTTTCATATTTAAGGACGCTTTCGATTTCTTTTTTTCCCTGAAAAATTAATCCAATGTTTTCATTAAAAAATAGTTTAATGATATCGTTTTCTTTATTTGATGAAAAGTCTATTGTAGCTCCAATGTTTGTTTGTGAAAAGCACATTTCTAACAAAGAAGTGATTAATCCACCTGAACTGATATCATGACCAGATGTTATTAAATCTTTTTTTATAAGATTTTGAAAAATTTCAAATGCTTTTCTGAAATATTTAGAATTTTTAATATCAGGAGATTGATTGCCAACAAAGCCCAAGGTTTGGGCTAAAGCAGAACCACCTAAATTATAATTCATTTTCGATAAGTCTATATAGTAAATTGAATCATTATTATTTTTAAAGACTGGCTCAACAACATTATTGATGTTGTCGCAATTTGCAGCTGCAGAAATTATTACAGTTCCTGGTGAAATAACTTCCTTGTCTTTATATTTTTGTTTCATCGACAAGGAATCTTTACCTGTTGGAATGTTGATTCCTAAATCTATAGCAAAATTAGAGCATGATTCTACTGCTTGATATAGCCTAGCATCTTCTCCAGGATTATTACAAGGCCACATCCAGTTGGCAGATAATGTGACTGATTTTAATCCTTTTTCTAAAGGGGCCCAAATGATATTTGTAAGCGCTTTTCCAATTGCATTCCTAGACCCTGCAGCTGGATCAATTAATGATGAAATTGGAGAGTGACCTATAGAAGTCGCAACTCCATTGATTCCCCTGTAATCAAGCGCCATTACTCCACAATTGTTTAACGGAAGCTGTAAAGCCCCAACACATTGTTGTTTTGCGACTTTTCCAGTAACACATCTATCTACTTTATTGGTAAGCCAATCTTTACAAGCAACAGATTCTAGGCTTAAGACATTGTTTAGGTATTGTTCTAAATTTTTATCGTCGTATTTAAGCTCTTTAAATTTAAAATTACTAGATGAATCATTCATTATAGTTTGTGGAGAATTTCCAAAAAAATCTGATAATGAAAGTTCGATTGGATTTTTATTTTCTGAAGAAGATTTAATTATAAATTTTTTATTGTTCTTTACTTTCCCTACTTTATAACAAGGTGTTTTTTCCCTTTCAGCAATTCTTTTTAGTTTATCGTAATTTTTTTCAGATATGATAAGCCCCATTCTTTCTTGAGATTCATTTCCTATGATTTCTTTTGCAGAAAGAGTTTGATCTCCAATAGGTAATTTGTCTAATTCAATAATCCCACCAGTTTCTTCAACTAGTTCTGAAAGACAGTTTAAGTGTCCTCCGGCACCATGATCATGAATAGAGACAATTGTGTTATTATCTGATTCTACAAAAGCTCTAATTGTATTTGCAACTCTTTTTTGCATTTCTGGATTTGACCTTTGGATTGCATTAAGTTCAATACCAGAATTATATTTCCCTGTTTCTGTGGATGAAACAGCTGCTCCACCCATTCCAATCCTATAATTATCTCCTCCTAAAACAACAATTATGTCATCTTCTTTTGGAGTATCTTTTATACTTTGATTCCTCTTTCCATAACCAATTCCTCCTGCTAGCATTATTACCTTATCAAATCCTAAGTTTTTATCACTTTCATTATGTTCAAAAGTAAATACTGATCCTGCGATTAATGGTTGTCCAAATTTATTTCCAAAATCAGAAGCTCCATTTGAAGCTTTAATAAGTATATCTAAGGGAGATTGATAAAGCCACTTTCTGGGTTCTTTCACCCAAGATCTGCTTGAGTCTATCCTTGGGTATGAAGTCATATAGACTGCTGTACCAGCTAAAGGTAACGATCCTTTTCCGCCAGCTAAACGATCTCTTATTTCCCCGCCAGATCCAGTAGCTGCTCCATTAAAAGGTTCTACTGTTGTAGGAAAGTTATGTGTTTCTGCTTTTAAAGATACAACAGAGTTAAATGAAGATTTCTCAAAATAAGAAGGAATATCTGCTTCTGATGGAGCAAACTGTTCAACTTTAGGTCCTTCTACAAAAGCTACGTTGTCTTTATAAGCAGAGACTATTTCATTAGGATTTAGTTCAGATGTTGTTTTAATTAACTTAAAAAGCGAACTGTCCATTTCTAACCCATCAATAATAAATTTACCGTTAAATATTTTGTGCCTGCAATGTTCAGAATTTACTTGAGAAAATCCGAAAACTTCTGAATCAGTAAGTTTTCTATTAATTTTTAATGATAATTGTTTTAGATAATTGATTTCTGCATCATTTAAAGCTAAACCTTCTTTTTCATTGTAAGCTTTAATGTCATTTATTTCAATTATTGATTCAGGCTTTAAAGTATTTAAAAATAAATCTTGATCTAAACGGTTGTATTTCTCAAATAACATTGGATCATATACCTTGTTTTTATTGTAAAGTACATAAGTCTCAATTCTTTCAACAGCCTTGATTGCCATGTTTTCAGTTATTTCAACTGCATTAGTGCTCCATGGGGTAATCATGGTCCTTTTAGGGCCAATGTATTTACAATTAATTATAAGAGAGTTAGAAATTAATTTTCCGTTAAAAAGCCATTCTAATTTCGAAATATTATTAGAGTCTAAAGTTTCTGCTGAACCTACTGCATAAATTAACTCATTTTTATCTTTAAAGAAAAGAATCATTAAGGGCTGAGAATTTTAAAATTTATTCAAAAATATAAGAAAAAATGTAAACAAGATCTTTTGAAATTAAAATTTAAATCAGGATTATGAAATACTTATTAACAACTCTATTTTAAACTTAATCTTGCCATATAAAAACCATCAAATCCAGATTGTGATGGACTTATTTTTTTTTCGTCTTCGAGCTTAAATTTCGTCCCAAGATCAGATTTCAGAAAATTTTCTATTTGAATTTCGTTCTCAGAAGGTAGAATTGAGCAAGTAGCGTAAACTAGCTTTCCGTTAACTCTTATTAAAGGAGCGTATTTCTGTAAAATTTCTTGTTGAGTATTTTTTATTTTTTTTAAAAAATCAGAATCTAATTTCCATTTTGAATCAGGATTTCTTTTTAAAACTCCAAGGCCAGAACATGGTGAGTCAATTAGTAACCTATCAATTTTACCATAAAGTCTTTTAAATGACTTATTGTTTTCAATTGCTTTAGTTTCGATATTAAATGCTCCATTTCTTTTAGCACGTCTTTTAAGTTCAATTAGTTTATTGTTGTAAATATCCATTGCAATGATTTGCCCTTTATTTTGTGACAAAGCAGATAGGTGAAGAGTTTTTCCACCCGCACCAGCACAAACATCACAAATTTTCATTCCTGGATTAATCTTTAAGAATGGCGCAACTAATTGAGAAGAGGCATCTTGAACTTCATAAAGTCCATTTTGAAAAGAATCTTTTAAAAACAAATTAGTCCTTTCTTTAAGCTTTAATGCATAAGGATGTCCACTTATTTCTTCAGTTATAATCTCCTCTTTAATTAAAGTATGTTTAAGTTCTTTTACGTTTGTTTTAAGTGTATTTGCTCTTATTATCAAAGGAGCCATTTCATTTAACGAAGCCAATTCTTTTCCCCATTGATTTTCTCCAAGTTCTTCAACACCAATCAAGTCTAGCCAATCTGGGATAGATTCTTTAAACTTTCTTATTTTATTTAATTTATCAAACCTTCCTTTTATTTTTCTAGTTGGTGTTTCGTGAAACTCAACCCATGTTGGTAGAGGAATACCTTTTAAAATAGCCCAAACAGCAAACACTCTCCATAGTTTTTTTTGTTCATAAGGTGCTTTTACTTCTGCTATTTCTGTATATAACCTTTTCCACCTTACGATTTCGTATGATGTTTCTGCTATAAACCCTCTGTCTCTACTTCCCCATCTTTTATCTAGTTTTAGAATTTTCTCTATGGTTTTAGCAGCATAGAGGTTTTGATTAAAAACACCGTGTAGTACTTTAATTACTGCTATTACTAAATTTTTATGAAGACGCATATTTAAATTTGCGCAAAGGTAATGCAATACTATTGTCTTACGGCTTAAAAAAAAGTTTTAAAGATTTATTCTTTCTTTTGTTCTCTAGATTTCCTTAACATTTCCATCATTTCTCTTCTGAAATCATCTTCATATCTAAATAGCATATATGTTTTTCTTATTGACATAACTTCTTTTAGTTCTGAAATTAACTTTCCTTTAAGATCTACTTTCTTTTTTTCATAGTTCATGAAATCTGTAATATATTCAGCATATTCTTCATCAGAAGCATTCATGTCATCAATATTCATTTCTCTATACTTTAGTCTGTTTTCTCTATATAGTATACTTAAACTGTCTTGATAAGATTTATAGGAAGTCCAAAAAGCTAACTCAGAGGATCGTTCTAGATTTAATTTATCAGTTAAATAGAGTTTTTTATAAGCATCAATCTTCTCTCTACTCATTCTTTCTTGTTGTGAAAAAACAGAACTGATTGTAAAAAAAACTATTAATACTATTATTATATTTTTCATATTATTCTTGTAATAAATATTCTTGAGTATTAAATTTTGTTTCTATAAAGTATCTTTCAAGATCATTATTATTAATCAAACTGCTGTAATTCAGTTCATTTGAAGCAAATAAATCATTTAGATCATCATTAGAAAAATTCAACAAATCTTGATTAGCATATTCTATTATGTCTTCAGTATTTATGTTTTTTGATTTCTCAAAATAGTTTAAGAAAAATAAAATGCCAATAAAAACAGCAGCTAAAGATGAAATTTTATAAAAAGTAGATTTGATGGATCTGATTTTATTAATGTATATTTTATTATATACCTGTTGCTTGTCTATAGAATTAAAATAATTAGTTGGAATCGAAAATCTATCAATATTTATTTTTTGCTTTTTAAAGAGATCATAGTTAATAGATTCAAAATATCCATTCGGAATTTTAAAACCTTTTCTATTAATTGATATATCTTTTTTAAAGTCCATATATTATATTGACAACAGTTTTTTTAAAAGGTTTGAATTTCTTTTATTTTTTCTTTTATTTTTTTAACAGCAATATGGTAAGATGCTTTTAAAGCTCCTACTGATGTTCCTAGAATTTCTGAGACATCTTTAAACTTCATATTTTGCTCATATTTCATCTGAAAAACTAATTTTTGTTTATCTGGAAGATTCGATATGATTTTTTGAAGTTCTATTTGAAGTTTATCTCCATCAAAATAAGGATCCTCTTTTAGATTATTTGCTAAAGTGTTCATCATCTCTTCGGAGCTTTGAAAATATTTTTTTGCTTTTAATTTTAAAAAATTTAACGATTCATTTGTTGCAATTCTATACATCCAAGTATATAATTTACTTTCACCCTTAAAACTTAAAATCCCTCTAAATATTTTTACAAAAGTGTTTTGTAAAACATCATCAGCATCATCATGATTTAAAACAATTTTTCTAATATGCCAGTAAAGAGGCTGTTTGTAGTTGGTTAATAAGACTTCAAATGCTGAATTTTGAGTTTCTTTATTTTTTAGTCTTTCAATAAATTGAGATTCATTTTTCAACAACATTAATTTAACTTATGACAATCAAACGACTAAGAGGTTTAACCAAAAGATTGTAGCTTAATAAGCTTAGAGTATATTCCATTTTTTTTTATTAGCTCCTTGTGACTTCCGTGTTCAGCTATTGAACCTTCGTTCATGACTAATATTATGTCAGCCTTTTGAATTGTTGATAAACGGTGAGCAATAATTATCGAAGTTCTATTTTTCATTAAATTTTCTAAAGCATCTTGAACTAAATTCTCAGATTCAGAATCTAAAGAAGAAGTTGCTTCATCTAAAATCATAATTGGAGGGTTACTTAAAACCGCTCTGGCTATTGATATTCTTTGTTTTTGACCACCAGATAATTTACCACCTCCATCTCCAACATTTAATTCGTATCCTTTTTCAAATTTTTCTATAAAATTGTCAGCATTTGCAATTTTAGCAGCTTTCTCAATATCCTTAGAATTAGCTTTAGAATTAGAAAGTTTAATATTGTTTAAGATAGTATCATTAAACAAAATAGAATCTTGAGAAACTAAACCCATTAATTTTCTTAAATCAGTTTTACTTAAATTTTTAACGTTAATGTTATCAATTAATATCTCACCTGATGAAACATCGTAAAATCTAGGTATCAAGTTTGCAATAGTCGATTTTCCGCTTCCAGACTGTCCTACAATTGCGACAGTTTGACCTTTTCTGATTTTAAAATTAATATTGTTTAAAACGGACTCTTGATCATATTTGAAAGAAACATTTTTAAAAGTAATATCAGATTTAAAAGATTGTTTTTCAATAGGATTTTTTATTTCTTTTATTGTTGATTCGGATTCTAAAACTTCTAAAACTCTTTCTGCAGCAGCATTGCCCTTTTTTATTGAATAGGAAGCTTTACTAATTGCTTTTGCAGGTGTTAGTACCCCGTATGCTAAGCCCATATAGGTTAAAAATGCAGCGGGCTTTAATTCTAAATCTACAAGAACCAACTGTCCTCCGTACCATAAGAGTGCCCCTATAACAGAAATACCTAAGAATTCGCTAATTGGACTTGCTAAATTCTGTCTATTAATTAATTTATTCGAATAGTTATAAAATTTATTATTTGATTCTTTAAATTTATTAATAAAGAATAACTCTGAAACAAACCCTTTTATAACTTTAAGACCCTGAAGTGTTTCTTCTGTAATTGATAAAAATTCTGCTTGCTCAGTTTGAACCAAAGTTGAAGTTGCTTTTAATGATCTTCCAATTAATGATATAATGAAACCAGAAATTGGAATAAAAAATATAACAAAAAGAGTCAGCTTAGAGCTTATTAAAAACATAGCCATTAATGTAAAAAAAATGGTCAATGGTTCCCTTATTATTAACTCTAATATTGACAAGAAAGAATGTTGAATTTCTAAAACATCAGCAGTGATTCTTGAGATCACATCTCCTTTCTTTTTTTCTGAGAAAAAGGGTAGGGGCATGCTTATTATCTTTTTGTAAAGATTTTCTCTTAAACTAGTCAGAACTCCATTTCTTAAAAAAGTAATAAAAAACATTGCGAGATAATTAAATAGATTTTTAAAAAAGAAAAGTATTATGATTGAAGAGATCACAAAAATCAAAGCTAGCTTAGGGTCCTCACCTGCAAAATTGCTTACTTGGTAGTTAAGCCAGTCTTCTAAATTATTTCCTAGATTTTTAAAACCTTCAAATTCAGGTTTTTCATACGAAGTGTTTTTTTCTCCAAATAAAACTTCTAACATTGGCATTAGTGACAGAAAAGATAGAGCGCTAAACATAGCGTATAGAATATTAAAAAAAATATTTAATAACATATACTTTTTATAGGGTAATGCGTATTTAAAGATTTTTTTAAAATAATTCACTGTTAAAAATTAAATTCTTCACAAATTCTTTCAAGTTTTTTATTTAAAATAGTATTACTTTTTTTAAATAATTCCTTTGATTTCAAAACCATATTTACACTAAAATAGAACTTTATTTTAGGTTCTGTTCCACTAGGTCTAACTGCAACTCTTGTGCCGTCTTCAGACTCAAAAATTAAAACGTTTGATTTATGGAAATTAAGAGCTGTTTTATTTCCGGTAATTTCATTGACTTCTTCGAGTTTATAAAAGTCTTGAGTCAATAGCAACTTACTGCCATCTATTTTGTTTATTTTTTCTGTTCTAAGCCTATTCATAATAGATTTTATCTCTTCACTTCCTTTTGCTCCCGTTTTTTTAATTGAAATTAGCTTTTCCTTATAAAACCCATACTTTAAATAACAATTAATTAAGTAGTCAATTAAATTTATTGCATTGCTTTTAAATTCAGAACCAGCTTCACAAGCTAGTAATGAGGAAGTGATTGCATCTTTATCTCTCACAAAATCTCCTACCATGAATCCGTAACTTTCTTCTCCACCAGCTATAAATTTTTGATCATTAAAGTCGTTAATCATTTTTGCAATCCATTTAAATCCTGTTAAACCTAATTTAATATCTACATTATATGATTTTGCTATGTTAGATATCATTTGAGTAGATACAATAGTTGATCCTATAAAAAAGGACTTGTCTAATTTTTTTCTTTTGCTTAGGAGGAAATCAGTTAGAATCACCATCATTTGATTGCCATTTACTATCATGTATTCTCCATCTTGATCTTTGATGGCTATCCCAACTCTGTCAGCATCTGGATCAGTCCCAATTACAATATCAGCATCTATATCTCTGGCTAATGCTATGGCCATTTTTAATGCTTCAGGTTCTTCAGGGTTTGGAGATTTAACTGTTGGAAAATTACCATCTGGAATTTCTTGTTCCTTTACAATATGTAGGTCTGTATAGCCGGCTCCTTTTAAAACTTCAGGAAGAATTTTGTGAGAAGTTCCGTGTAATGGCGTAAAAACAATCTTATAATCTTCCCTATTAGAATCACCAACTTTTCCGTTTAAAATCGAATCTTTTATAAACTGGTTATCAATTTCTTCCCCTATTATTTCAATAAGACTTTCATTTCTATCAAAATTAATTTTAGAATAGTCAGTAGAATTAATTTCATTTATAAGATTTTTATCAATAGGAGGGACAATTTGACCACCATCTTTCCAGTATACTTTATAACCATTATACTCAGGAGGATTGTGAGAAGCAGTTAGTACAATACCACAAATACAATTTAACTTAACAACAGCATAAGAAAGTTCAGGCGTTGGTCTTATGGAATCAAACAGGTAGACCTTGATGTTATTTGCGCTAAAGGTATCTGCTACCTGTTTTGCTAAATATTTACTATCATTTCTACAATCATAAGCAATAACAACTGATTCTGACTCATTACTAGAATGCTTGTTAATGTAATTCGATATACCTTGAGTATTTCTTCCAAAAGTATATTTATTGACTCTGTTTGGGCCTACGCCAACAACGCCTCGCATTCCCCCTGTTCCAAAACTTAAGTCAGTGTAAAAGGAGTCATTAAAATCTTCATTGTTAGTATCTTTTAGTTTGTGAACCTTTGATATAGTTTCTTTATCAAACGGAGATTGAGACCAGGCATCTAAATTCTGCTCAATTATTTTTTTGTTAACCATTTATTTTTTCAGTGATTATATATTGTTTTTTTATTTTTTTATTTCTCAAAACTATTTCTGCTAAAAAACCAGCTAAAAAGAATTGTGAGCCAATAATCATTGTAGTAAGCGAGATGTAAAATTCTGGTCTTTGAGTAATTAGCCTTCCAGATGTCTCAACAAACAACTTGTCAAACCCTAAGTATAAAGAAAATAAAAATCCAATGACAAGCATTATAGTTCCTATTAATCCAAAAAAGTGCATAGGTCTTTTCCCAAATCGATGAATAAACCACAATGTTATTAAATCTAGAAAACCTTTTATAAATCTATCTGGGCCGTATTTAGTATCACCATGCTTTCTTGGGTGGTGTATTACAATTTTTTCAGCTATTTTTTTAAATCCAGCATTTTTTGCAAGTACTGGAATGTAACGATGCATCCCTCCAGTTAGATTAATCTTTTTTATAACAACATTTTTATAAGCTTTAATACCACAATTAAAATCATTTAGCTTAATTCCAGATGTTTTTCGAGCAGCCCAATTAAATATTTTAGAAGGGAAGTTTTTAAAAATAAATGAGTCGTACCTTTTTTTCTTCCATCCAGATACTAAATCAAAACCATCTATAGCTATTTTTTTATATAAATCAGGTATTTCGTTAGGATCATCTTGCAGGTCAGCATCCATAGTAATAACTACCTCACCTTTACATAACTTAAACCCAGCTGAAAGAGCCTGTGATTTACCAAAATTTCTAAGAAATCTTAATCCTTTTATATTAGAATGTTTCGAACAAATATTTTTTATAATCGACCAAGATTTATCAGTGCTACCATCGTCAATAAGAATTATTTCATACTCTAAGTCTTGACTTAAAATAATACTTTGAATAGATTCAGTTAACTCTGTTAAAGAATCTTGTTCGTTAAATAAAGGAATTACAATAGATAATTGCATTTTTTTACTTTATTAATGCTGTTCTTTTTTTATAATTAAACCTATTATAAGACTTTCCATAAATCCTAAAAATAGAGTAAATATTAAAACAACTGGATAAGCAAGCCAAACAAATGGTTTAGCAGACTCTAGATATTCATTAAGACTTAAGCCGCCCAATGAATCAGGATTGTTTTCAATAGCAGTATTGTAAGCTAGCTCTAGTGAGATGTCATAAAAACTAGGTTCCATAATGTTTGTAAGAATGTATAGGTACATTATTGAAATTAATGCAAGAATTAAAGAAACTCCAGTTCCAATTTTTAATGTTTCACTCAATGAAATAAAACCAGAATTTGCTTTTTTGAACTCATAAGCTCCCCAAATAATTCCTGAAAGCTGAATGATTACAGAAATAACTTGACTTGCAGTTCCGTTTTCATAGTGTGCGTCAAGTGAATATAACATTATGCCAAAAACGACAGAAACTGAACCAGTAAATAGCCCAGCATTTATAATAAATTTTTTAGGTGTAATTTCTTCCATATTAATTCTTTAATTTTGATTTATATATATATGTAAAAGTAATCAGAATTTATTTATTGAAGCTATCATGCTGCTTCACTTTATTTAAATAGTTTAAGTTTAGTTGCAAATTCCCAAAAAAGAATTAAATTTGCAAACTATTAATAAAAAAATGAAAGAAGGAATACACCCAGAAAATTATAGATTAGTTGCTTTTAAAGACATGTCGAATGATGATGTTTTTATTACAAAATCTACTGTAGATAGCAAAGATACTTTAGATCACGAAGGAGTAACTTACCCTTTAGTAAAACTGGAAATTTCTCGAACATCTCATCCGTTTTACACTGGAAAAACTAAGCTTATTGATACTGCTGGTAGAATTGATAAGTTTAAAAACAGATACGCAAAACTTAAAAAGTAAACTACTTTTTATAAACTCTTTTTAAATTCAATTGATTTATAGGATTTGTTTCTAACCCTATAATATTCTTTTGGCTAAATCTCATTATTTTATCATAGTATAGTGGAACTATGGGAGCCTCATCTATTATTAAACTATCTAATTTAGAAGAAAGCTTGTCTCTTACTTTTTTAGAACTTTCCTCCATCATTTTTAAAAACAGTAGATCGTAATAATCATTTTTGAAATGAGTGTAATTTGGGCCGTTAGGGGCTAAATTTTTTGAATAAAACAGTGATAAATAGTTTTGAGAATCTGGGTAGTCTGCTATCCAGCTAGCTCTAAACATTTCTAATTTTCCATTTGATTTTGCTTGTCTTAAACTTGATGGTGGTAAAATATTTATTTTAACATTGACCCCGATTTTTAAAAGCTCTCTTTGTATAAACTCGACTATGTCAAGATAGTTTGCATCACTTGATAAAATTATTTCTATTGATTTTTGTTTTGTTTCAAATTTATACTCGTTAATTAGTTGTAAAGATTTTTTTAAATCATATTGAAACCCTTTTGTTAAGTCTTTCTGAAGGCCAAGAGGAATAAACCCATTATTTGCAGGATATCCAATATTATTTCTTAGATATTTCATCATTTTCTTTTTGTCAATACCATAGTTAATGGCTAGTCTTAGTTTTTTATTTTGTAAGACAGATTCTTTGTCTCCGAGAAAAAATCCAATATATTCTGTATTTAGATATGGACCTGTTAAAAGATTAATTGAGTTGCGATATTCTTTTTTTAAATCTCCGTTAATATTTAAAAGTTGATCTTTAAAAGAAGAGTCTATGGAATTAATGAAATCAATTTTATTCTGAGCAAATTCCATAAATTCACTTTTTTTATCTGGTAAAAATGTAATGGATACAGCCTCTAAATAGGGGAGATTATTTCCTTTACCATCTTTTTCAAAAAATAAATTATTTTTTCTTAGAACTAACTTAATATTTTCTTCCCATTTTTTAAACTTAAAAGGTCCTGTTCCAATAGGATTTTTTCCAAATTTAGTCTTGTAGTATTCAACTGCTTCTTTCGGAACCACTGAGCAATATTTCATTGATAAGATTCCTAAAAACGCAGAAAATGGACTTTTTAATTTTATTAAAAAAACACTATCATTTAGGGCCTTGAAGTCATCGACATTATTTAAAACCCATGCTCCAGGTGATGCTAATTTCGGGTTTTGAAGTCTTTTAAAGCTGTATTCAAAATCAAAAGCATTTACGTTTCTAGTTGAGTCTTTTCCAAAAACTATTGATTTATGAAAAAAAATATTTTTTTTGATTTTAAATGTATAAGTTTCACCATCCTCTGAAATTCTCCAGCTTTTAGATAAATCTGGCTTAATGTTTAATGAATCATCTAATTGAACTAAGCCATTAAATAATTGATTTACAGGCCAGATATTTCTTAATGTGCTTGAGAATGCTGGATCTAGTGATGATATATTAGAATGCTCATTGTATCTAAATATTTTATCTTTGTTAAAAGAAGAGTCATTGAAGCAGCTTGTAATACATACTAAAATAAAAATCCAGTATAGGAAGTATTCAAACTTTTTGATCATAAGCTTTCATCTTATATTTGTTAGCTAAATTAAGTTTTTATATATAGATGAGTCAAACTTTAAAAGTAGCATTAACGACCCTAGGATGTAAATTAAATTATTCAGAGACTTCCACAATCTCTAGACAATTTATAGAGGAGGGATATTCTTTAGTTAAATTTGAAGATTTTTCAGAGATATATATAATTAACACATGTTCTGTCACTGAAAATGCGGATAGACAATTTAAATCTTTAGTTTCAAAAGCTTTAAGAGTTAACCCGGAGGCATTTTTAATTGCTATTGGTTGTTACGCTCAACTGAAGCCTAAAGAACTCGCTAGAGTTAATGGAGTAGACTTAGTATTAGGGTCTAAAGAAAAATTTAAAATATTAAGTTATTTAAAAGACTTAAAGAAAAAAGATTTTGGTACAATTCATTCCTGTGAAATAAATGAAACTGATTTTTATAAACCTAGTTTTTCAATTGGAAATAGAACAAGATCTTTTTTGAAAGTTCAAGATGGTTGTGATTACAAGTGTACATATTGTACTATTCCTCTTGCCAGAGGGATTTCTAGAAGTGATAAAATGTCTAATATTATTTCTGCAGCAAACTCTATATCATCTTCTGGTGTTAAAGAAATCGTACTCACTGGAGTGAATATTGGTGATTATGGAAAAGGAGAATTTGGAGATAAAGATCATAAAAATACTTTTCTGGATCTAATTATGGCGTTAGATGAAGTCAAGGGTATCTCTAGAATTAGGATCTCTTCCATTGAACCTAATCTGCTTTCAAATGAAATTATAAACTTTGTTTCTAGAAGTAACACCTTTGTTCCGCATTTTCATATCCCAATGCAAAGTGGAAGCAATGTTGTCTTGAAGCTTATGAAAAGAAGGTATTTAATAGATACTTATATGGAGCGAATAACATATATAAAAAGATTAATGCCTAATGCTTGTATTGGTGCTGATGTTATTGTAGGATTTCCAGGGGAAACAGATGAACTTTTTTTAGAAACTTATGACTTTATTCAAACCTTAGGTATTTCTTATTTACATGTGTTTACATACTCTGAAAGAGATAATACTGAAGCGGTTGATTTTAAAAATGAAGTTCCTAAAAACATAAGATCTAAAAGAAGTAAACTTTTAAGATCACTTTCTGTTCAATTAAGAAGAGAATTTTATAAAAATCAATTAGGGTCTAATCAAAATATTTTATTTGAAAATGAAAATAAAAAAGGTTATATACATGGTTTTTCAAGTAATTATGTTCGTGTAAAGACTCCGTGGAGAAAAGATTTAGTTGACTGTATTAAACCTTATAAATTAAAAAAAATTGATCTAGATGGACTGGTGATTGTAGAAAAATAAAAAAATTAAAGTCTGACTCCAATAGGAAGTAGATCTTTAAACTCTTTATATTTCTTAATAAACTTTCTTATTTCAGGAGAAGTTGGCATTATCCTTATATTTTTTTCTCTTATAATTTCAAAAACTTCTCGAATAAAAGTTTCTTCAAATTTTTTATCGTCATTAGACGATGGGATGATAAGTTTTGTTAAAAATATTTTCCTGTCTTGTAAAGCATATTCTATTTTTGCTAAATCATCTCCAACTTCAACTTCAAATTGGCGTAAAAATTCATTGTCAGTAATATTTAAATTTCCCATTTGATTTCTAAAAAGCTAAATTTGTAATATTTACAAAGATACTTAAAATTACTCTCATTAAAATAATTAACTAAATGATTTCTGAAACTACTACCAATGTATATTTTATGCCAGGTATGTCAGCAAATTCTTTGATTTTTGAAAGAATTAAAATAAAGGGTAATTTTAATTTTCATCATCTTGAATGGATTGAGCCAAAAAAAAATGAAAGCTTAAAAAAATATTCGATTCGTTTTTCTAAGCTTATAAAACATGAATTTCCGATTTTAATTGGAGTTTCTTTTGGAGGAATATTGGTTCAAGAAATATCGAAGATTATTGAAGTAAAAAAAATTATTATTATTTCTAGCGTAAAATCTAAAAGAGAATTTCCTGCATCAATGAAAGTTGTAAAGGCAACTAAAAGTTATAAGATTCTTCCGGTTAAATGGATTAATGATTTAGAATCTTTAATCTCTTTTGTTTTTGGACCACGAGTAAAGAGGAAGGTAGACTTGTACCGTAAATATCTTTCAGTTAGAGATGAAAAATATTTAAATTGGGCGGTTAAAGAATTGATGGAATGGGGTCAAGATAAGCCTCTAGAAAATATTATTCATATTCATGGAAGTAGGGACATGATCTTTCCTACATTATATATAAATAATTATGTAGAAGTTCCAGATGGAGACCATTCGATGATATTAAAAAAAGCAGATTGGATTAGTGAGTTTCTTGAAAAGAATTTGAATTAAATTTTTTTCATTTGTTGTTGCATCATTTTAATTTGATCAGACAACATTTTTTGTTTATCAAGTTTTTTAGCTTCGTTCAAAAGCATTGTAGCTTCTCTTTTTCTTCTTTTTTGAATTAATATACCTGCTAAACTTAATTTAGCCATTGCTAAATCATGATTCATTGATAGTCCAATAGAGATTGCTTTTTTGAAATATTTTTCAGCTGAAGTTAAATTGGTTTGAGAAGTAACGATTCCCCATAGATAGTTATAATAACCAACTTGTTTTTTGGTTAGTGAACTTTCAGGGTTTTTTATTTTTTTCAACCATTTTTCTGTTCCAATAAAATCTTGTTTTCTTAATTTAAGAAAGATTATTAAGATTATTTCATTTTTAAAGTATAGAAAAATGAACATTGAAGCTAGAAAAATCAACGCTATTCCATTGCCTATATTGTTATAATAAAACTGTAATATCGAATATGAAATTGTAAGGATTGATAATATTAATTTTATAATTTTTGGATACATTGAATGTCAGTTTTTTAGTTAAAAGTAAATCTCTAAAGTTTTTTTAAATAATACATTTGAGATAGTTTAAACTTATTGTATATTTGGCCTCAAATTTGAGTAAAAATAGTTAAATAATCGCAATGAAAAGAACTTTTCAGCCATCAAAAAGAAAAAGACGTAATAAACACGGATTTAGAGAAAGAATGTCTACTCCTAGCGGTAGAAATGTATTAGCTAATAGAAGAGCTAAAGGAAGAAATAAAATTTCTGTTTCTTGTGAACCAAGACATAAAAAATAAATGAATAATTTTTTTTAAAAAATTAAGGTGTTACTTTTTAGTAACACCTTTTTTTTTGATATATTAATAATCCAATTTTAAAATAATCTAGATGCCATTAAGAAAAGATTTAAAAAGTGTTTTAATTATAGGTTCAGGACCAATTGTAATTGGTCAAGCATGTGAGTTTGATTATGCTGGATCTCAATCACTTAGATCATTAAGAGAGGACGGGATAAAAACTATATTAATAAACTCAAACCCTGCTACAATCATGACAGATCCCGTAATGGCTGATCATGTATATTTAAAACCTTTGACAACAATGTCTCTTGTAGAAATTTTAGAAATTCATAATATTGATGCGGTTTTACCTACAATGGGTGGTCAAACAGCTTTAAATTTATGTATTGAGGCCGATGAAAAAGGGATATGGAAAGATTTTAATGTAGAAATTATTGGAGTTGATATTGATGCAATTAATATTACTGAAGATAGAGAGAAATTCAAGCAATTATTAAAAAAAATTGATATACCTGCTGCGCCTTCTAAAACCGCTAATTCCTTTTTAAAGGGAAAAGAAATTGTACAGGAATTTGGTTTTCCATTAGTTATTAGACCTTCTTTTACACTGGGTGGAAGTGGTGCCTCTTTAGTTTATAAGTCTGAAGATTTTGATGAACTACTAACAAGAGGGCTAGAAGCTTCTCCTATTCATGAAGTGTTGATTGATAAAGCATTAATGGGTTGGAAAGAATATGAACTTGAATTATTGCGTGATAAAAATGATAACGTAGTGATTATATGTACAATTGAAAACATGGATCCTATGGGTATCCATACAGGCGATTCTATAACAGTTGCTCCAGCCATGACTTTGTCTGATACTACTTATCAAAGAATGAGAGATATGGCTATCAAGATGATGAGAAGTATTGGAGATTTTGCAGGTGGATGTAATGTTCAATTTGCAGTAAGTCCAGATGAAAAAGAAGATATTATAGCTATAGAAATAAATCCAAGGGTTTCAAGGTCATCTGCACTTGCGTCAAAAGCATCTGGTTATCCAATAGCTAAAGTAGCAAGCAAATTAGCTGTAGGCTATAGCTTAGATGAATTAAATAATCAAATAACTAAATCTACCTCTGCTTTATTTGAACCAACTCTTGATTATGTAATTGTTAAAATACCAAGATGGAATTTTGATAAGTTTGAAGGTTCAGAGAGGACCTTAGGTCTACAAATGAAATCAGTAGGGGAAGTGATGGGTATAGGACGTTCATTCATTGAAGCTTTGCATAAGGCCACTCAATCTTTGGAAATTAATCGAAATGGAATTGGTGCAGACGGAAAAGGTTATACAGATTACAAGGTAGTTATTGATAAGTTGACTAATGCTAGCTGGGATAGAGTTTTTGTAATATATGATGCTATCAAAATGGGTATCTCATTGGAAAGAATATATGAAATTACAAAAATTGATATATGGTTTTTAAGACAATATGAAGCTTTAATTAATCTTGAAAAAGAAATTTCAAAATATGATATTAATGATCTTTCTAAAGAACTATTATTAAACGCTAAACAAAATGGATTTGCCGATCGTCAAATAGCACACATGTTAGGTTGTTTGGAAAGTGTTGTTTATAAAAAAAGAAAAGGATTAAATATAAATAGGGTTTATAAACTTGTTGACACTTGTGCGGCTGAATTTGAAGCTAAAACACCTTATTATTATTCTACTTTTGAGGAAGAATTTCAGCTTAATAATGGAGATAGGGTTACAGAAAATGAGAGCAAGGTTACAGATAGAAAAAAAATAATTGTTTTGGGTTCTGGTCCAAATAGAATTGGTCAAGGGATTGAATTTGATTATTGTTGTGTTCATGGTGTTTTGGCCTCTTCTGAGTGTGGTTACGAAACAATTATGATTAACTGTAATCCAGAAACTGTTTCTACCGATTTTGATATTGCAGATAAACTATATTTTGAGCCAGTTTTCTGGGAACATATTTATGAAATTATTGAGCATGAAAAACCCGTAGGTGTAATTGTCCAGTTGGGTGGTCAAACTGCATTAAAACTTGCAGAAAAACTAGATAGGTATGGCATTAAAATCATGGGCACATCTTACAAAGCTTTAGATTTAGCAGAAGATAGAGGGAGTTTTTCTGATTTATTAAAAGAAAATAACATTCCATATCCAGAATTTGGAGTTGCTGAAACACCCAATGAAGCATTGGCTTTGTCTGATGAATTAAATTTTCCAATTTTAGTACGACCCTCATATGTATTGGGCGGTCAAGGAATGAAAATTGTAATTAACAAAGAAGAATTAGAGGCGCATGTTGTTAGTTTACTTAAAAGGATTCCAAATAACAAATTGTTATTAGATCATTATTTAGATGGTGCAATTGAAGCTGAAGCTGATGCAATTTGTGATGGAAAAGATGTGCTAATTATTGGTATTATGGAACATATTGAACCCTGTGGAGTTCATTCAGGAGATTCAAACGCTACGCTTCCTCCTTTTAACTTAGGGAAGCTAGTAATGCAACAAATAATAGATCATACAAAAAAAATAGCCTTATCCTTAAAAACTGTAGGTCTTATAAATGTTCAGTTTGCAATTAAAAATGAGATAGTTTATATAATTGAAGCGAATCCAAGAGCTTCTAGAACTGTTCCGTTTATCTCAAAAGCATATAAACAACCATATGTTAATTTTGCAACTAAAGTAATGTTAGGGGAATTGAAAGTTTCAGAAATCGATTATAAACCTAACCTAAAAGGTTTTGCAATTAAACAACCAGTCTTTTCTTTTGATAAGTTTCCTAATGTAAATAAAAGTCTTGGTCCTGAGATGAAAAGCACTGGAGAGAGTATTTTGTTTATCGACAGTCTAAAAGATGATCAGTTTTATGAACTGTACTCTAGAAGGAAAATGTATTTAACTAAATAAATTTTTACCTAATTTAGGTACACCTAATTTTTTATTAAAATTTAATTATATGGAATATATAATTTTAGTCGTTATTATTGCTGGTTTTGGATTTTTATATAAACAAAAACCTAATACAAATATTGATCAAAACAATTCAAGAATAATTGAATTAGAAAAAAACCTTAGCTCTAAAGAATCATCAATTAAAGAATTAGAGAAAGAGAAGGATATTTTAAATGTTCAAATGAAATCCTTGGAGGAACTCAAAACTAAAAAAACAGAATTAGAAACAGCTTTAAAATCTGTTTCTGATGAGAGAAATGATTTGAAAAACAAAAACATTAAACTTAATAATGAAGAGGAAAAAAGAATTTTAGATTCAAAAAAAGAAATTGAAGCACTTATCACCCTTAAGCAATCAGCTGAACAAGAAAAACAGGTTTTAAACAATAAAAGAGTTAGTGAAAAAGCAAAAGAGTTTGAGGAAATTAAAAGTCAGTGGGGGAGACATGAAAAGGATGTTGAAAATTGTATAAGAGAAATATGTAGAAATAATATTATTAAATATATTGGCCAAGAAGATTTTCCGCATTCAAGGAACAAGCCTGACAATTCAATTGAAATAATGGATCAACTTATTGTTTTCGATGCAAAAAGTCCAGCAAACAATAATTTAGATAATTTCCCAAAATACATAAAAGATCAAACAGAAAGTTTAAAAAAGTATGCTAAACATGATGATGTAAAAAATGACTTATTTCTAGTAATCCCATCAAATACATTAAATGTAATTGATCAATTCTCTTACAAAATTGGAGAATATAACGTATTTGTTGTTACAAAAGATGCTTTAGAGCCTATCATATTAAGTTTGAAAAAAATTGAAGAGTATGAATTTGTAGATAAATTAAGTCCTGAAGAAAGAGATAATGTTTGTAGTGTAATTGGAAAATTTGCTCATACAACTAAAAGACGTATTCAAATTGATAATTTTTTTCAGAGAGAATTTTTAAACACTTTAGATAAAGCTAAGAAGTTGCCTAGAGAGATTTTAGAATCAGTAATTGAATTTGAAAATGCTGAAAAGTTGAACCCTTCAATGGAAAAAAGGAAGAAAATTATTTACACTAAGGAATTGAAAGATCAAGTAGATGAAGTTGAAAAAGATATGGAAATACGTAATATCCCAAAAATTCAAACTAACATTTCATTTAATAAAGACATTAGTTGATCGACTAATTTAAATTCCAGTATAATTTGTTGGCGATATCATTTTTAATTCATTTTTAATCTCTTTACCAATATCTAAATTCTCAATAAAACTATGAATAACCTCTTTGTTTATTTTAGTGTTTTTTCTAGTAAGTTGTTTTAATGTCTCATAAGGATTTGGATGCCCCTCTCTTCTTAAGATTGTTTGAATAGCTTCAGCGACTATTGCCCAGTTTTCATTCAAGTCTTTACTTATCTTATTTTCATTAACAATAAGTTTCTTAATTCCCTTTATTGTAGAGCTCAGCGCAATCATAGTATGACTAAAAGGAACACCTACATTTCTTAATACAGTACTATCTGTAAGGTCTCTTTGAAGTCTTGATATTGGCAGTTTTGATGATAGGAATTCAAAAAGTGAATTGGCAAGGCCTAAATTTCCCTCTGAATTTTCAAAATCTATTGGATTAACTTTATGTGGCATTGCTGAAGATCCAACTTCATTTTTTTTAATTTTTTGTTTAAAATAATCCATAGAAATATAAGACCACATATCTCTGTTGAAATCTATAATTATAGTGTTAATTCTTTTTAAGCAATCAAAAAGTGAAGCTAAATGATCGTAATGTTCGATTTGGGTAGTTGGAAATGAATAATACAGGCCTAGTTTACTAATTAAAGAAGATGCAAATATTTTCCAATCTATATTAGGGAATGCTACATGATGTGCATTAAAATTTCCTGTTGCCCCACCAAATTTAGCTGGTATAGGGATAGAGTGAAGGCACTTTAGCTGTTCTTCAATCCTGACTTTAAAAACATTAAACTCCTTTCCTAACCTAGTAGGTGATGCAGCTTGCCCATGTGTCCTTGCTAACATGGAGATATTTTTATATTCATTAACTTTAATTGACAACAATTCAATTAAAGTATTTAGTTCAGGAAAGTATACATCGTTTAAAGCTTCTTTGATTGATAACGGAATAGCAGTATTGTTTATGTCTTGAGAGGTCAATCCAAAGTGAATAAATTCTGAGTATTTCTCTAAGTTTAAAACTTTAAATTTATTTTTTATAAAATATTCTACAGCTTTAACATCATGATTTGTTTCTTTTTCAATTTTTTTAATTGACAGGGCGTCTTCGTATGAGAAATTTAAATAAATCTTTTGAATGTCAATAATTGCCTTTTTTGGAAAATCTGATATTGATGAAATATTTATTTTTGTTAATGCAATGAAATATTCAATTTCAACCAAAACTCTATATTTTATTAGAGCTTGTTCAGAAAAATAGTTTGAAAAACTTTTGGTTTTAGAATGGTACCTGCCGTCAATAGGCGTTATTGCATTTAGAGAATTAAGTTGCATGTGCTTTCTTTTGAAAGTTTACAAAGTTAATCTTTTTTAAATTTATTTGTGAAGTTTATTTTCTGTTTAGCACTTTAAATTCTTCATAACAACCGCTAATTGCATCTAATATTTGCAAATCATTAGCAGATGAAATAAAACTATCTGAGAAATTACAGTTTCTTAAAATTTCATCAATATCAATTTTTTCAATTTGAAGTAATTCAACTAAAGTTTCCCTGTCAAATTTTGAAGAGAGTAGTTCTCTTATCCTATAATCCTCTTTCATTTGCTTAAGCTTTTTTAATTGCTTCGGTTGTTTGCCAAATAGATTATATAAAAAATCTGCAGGATTGAAAATCGAATTAACAACTTTTGAAAATGCTCCAGAATTTCTAGAACCTCCTTCGTATCCCTTTGATGGTAGTCCAGGGATACTATATCTATAGGATTTACTTAGAGGGATGTTTTTTGCATCTATTTCAAGATATCCTGTTAGTTCATATGGCTTAATTATTACTTCTTCTAAAGCGTATGCTAACTCGGTTAATTGAATTTTAGAATTTTTGAATTTAATCAGGTCATTTGTGACTCTAACTTTAATTGATTTAAATCCAAGATATGACAAGTAAAGTGTATCATTTAATTTTGCTTTAATTTCAAATTTACCTGATTCATCAGTTATAACGCCAACTACCTGAGATAAGTTTATAACATGAACACTAGGGATTGGAGAATTGTCAGCTGCATTTTCAATAATAGCAGTTAAGATTTGGTTTTGAGCATTAATAAGATTTAATGAAAAACTAAATACTATAAATAAAAAAAAGTGTTTTGAAAACTTATTCATTAATAACAAAAATACAAACTAATAATATGATTTTTCAATAATATTATTTAAAATTATGTTAATTGAATTTTTATAAAATTAATTAACTTTTTTACTGCAATTGATCTGTGGCTTATTTCATTTTTTTCATTTAAGGAAAGTTCAGCAAATGATTTTTTATAACCTTCCGGAATAAAAATCGGATCATATCCAAAGCCTTTGTCCCCTTTTTTTGAATGTGCAATAGTTCCATTTACGACACCTTCAAATTGATGTAGCTTGTTGTTTAGAACTAATGCTATAACAGTCTTAAATCGTGCTTTTCTATTTTTTTTATTAATCAATTTTTTTATTAATTTTTCCATGTTTTTATTTGAGTCACAGTCTTCTCCAGCATATCTAGCTGAATACACACCTGGTTCTCCATTTAACACTCCAACTTCAAGACCAGTATCATCTGCAAAGACGTTAATATTGTATTTTGAATGAATAAAGCTTGCTTTGAATTCAGCATTTTTTTCAATAGAATTTTTATTTTCAGGAATTTCTTCAAAAAAGTTTAAACTATTTAAATCATTTATGCAGATTTCTTTGGGCAATAAGTTTTTGATTTCCTTTAGCTTATTTGAATTGCTGGTTGCAAATATTAAATTCATACTTAATTGTTGTGATAAGGGTTATTGTTGATAATTGTGAAAGCTCTGTAAAGTTGTTCTGCTACAAATAATCTAATTAATTGATGTGAAGTAGTCATTTTAGAGAATGAGATTTTTGAATTACAACGATCATATAAATCACTAGAAAAACCGTACGCTCCGCCAATAACAAATATTAAATCTTTAGACTTAGTAATTGTTTTTTTTTCAATTAATTCAGAAAACTGAATTGAAGAGTATGAATCACCTTTTTCATCTAAAAGAAAAACTAAATCTTTTTTATTTATTTTTTTTAATAAACTATTTCCTTCAATTTTTTTTAATTCTAACGGATTTATTTTTTTTAATTTAACATTGTTAATCATAATTATTTCAAACTTCATATAATAATTTATCCTTTTTGAATAATCATTAATTAAGGATGTTAAATGTGAATTCGATGTCTTACCAACAACTAGTAATTTAATTTTCATTAACTAAATAATTGGGTTAATTTTAATTTATATTTAAATACAAATATATGAGTTTGTTTAAACATAACTTAATTAGAATTTACGTTATTGATTTTTTTAAAAAAATTAAATTAAGTGGTTTATACGGATTTTCACTTTATGAATTATTTAACCTCTACTTTATTGGGATAACTAAAGGCGCAATTTCTACAAGGGCTAGTAGCATATCTTTTAGTTTTTTCATGGCTTTTTTCCCATTTATATTATTTGTTTTAAACCTTATACCTTATTTTCCAATTGATAATTTTGATCAAGTATTCTTATCTTTGATGGAGTCTTTGTTGCCTAATGAATCTTCTAGTTTTTTTCACGATATATTTATTGATATTAATAGTAACAAAAGAAGTGGTTTACTTTCTACTACTTTAATCTTTTCAATAATTTTAATTGGCAATGGAGTTAATGCTGTTTTTGAAGGATTTACAGATTCATATCATGTTCAGTTTTCTAGAAATTTATTTAAACAATATCTCTATGCTATTTTCGTTGGTCTCATATTAGTTGTAGTAGTTTTATTTGCCACTTTCTCATCAGTTTTGTTTAATTTTTTAATTAATCAAAGTAATAGTTTTATTTCTTTTTTAATTTTTTATTTAAAGTATATATTTTTAATAATAATAGCACTTATTTCTTTTTCTTCGCTGTATTATTTTGGCACAGTTCAAGGGGAAAATTTAAAATTTATTTCACCAGGTTCAATCATGACAACTATTCTTTTGTTTTTGTCAACTTATTTATTTGGGCTATATATAGATAACTTTTCTAACTATAATGAGCTTTACGGGTCTATAGGAGCTTTAATTATAATGATGTTATTTATATGGATTAATTCTATTTCACTTTTACTGGGTTTTGAGCTTAATGTGGTTATCTATAAATTAAAAAACCATTAATAATGCATTACTTAATTGATGTTGTTATTCCCCTTCCATTAGATACTTTGTTCACTTATAAGGTTAACAAGATAGAGTTTGATTTTTTGAAAAATGGATTTAGAGTTATAGTGCCATTTGGAAAATCCAAATTTTTGACTGCTATAGTTTTTAATAAGCATAATAATCTGCCAGAATTTTACGATGCTAAACAAATTGAATTTATTATTGATGATGAACCTGTAATTAATGAATTTCAAATTCAATTTTATAAATGGATGTCTAAGTATTATATGTGTCCAATTGGACAAGTAATCAAGGTTGCAATACCTGGACTTCTTCTTTTGAAAAGTGAAAGTGAAATTGTTTTAGTTGGAGAGTTAAATGAAGACATTAAATTATCAGAAAGTGCGGATTTAATATATAGAAATTTAATATTAAACAATAAATTAACTTATCGTGAGTTGATTTTTTTATTAAATAAAAAAAACATTTCAAAGACCATTAATGAATTGTTAAGCTATTCTCTTATAAAATTAAAGGAAGAGGTTTACGATTATTTTAAACCCAAAAAAGTTATAAAAGTTCATTTCTTTAAAAAAATAAATGATGCTGATTTAGAACAGTTATTAAGTGATTTAAATGGTAAAAAATCTCAACAAAAAGTAGTATCGAAATTATTTTTTTTAATAAAAAATTTTAATCCAACAATTTCTGAATTAATGAATGATTCGTGTGTTTCAAGAGCTACAATTAACGCTTTATTGGATTCTGGTATTTTGATAAAGAAAATAGAGATTATTGATAGAGTTCAATTTAAACCAGATCAAAAGACTAATTCTAAAGACTTGAGTTATGACCAAAATATAGCATATGAGAGTATTTTATCAACTTTTAAAGAGAAAAAAGTTTCTTTGCTTCATGGTGTAACTTCATCTGGAAAAACAGAAATTTATGTTAAGTTAATCGAAAATAAAATTAAAAAAAACAAACAAGTTTTATACTTGGTTCCAGAAATAGCTTTAACTACTCAATTGATAAGTAGATTAAAAAAATATTTCGGAGATTCTTTGGCTGTTTATCATTCTAAATATTCTTTAGATCAAAGAACGGAAGTTTGGAAAAAAGTTTTAAATAATGATGTAACCGCTAGAGTTATTATTGGAGCTAGATCTTCTATTTTTCTTCCTTTTAACGAATTAAGTTTGATTATTGTCGACGAGGAACATGAAAATGCTTTCAAGCAATTTAAACCTGCCCCAAGATATCATGCAAGAGATGCAGCAATTTATTTAGCAATGTTACATAATGCTAAAACTCTTTTAGGGTCTGCTACTCCAAGTGTTGAGACCTATTTTAATTCCATTACAAATAAATATGGTCTTGTTAATCTTGACAAGAGGTTTGGGGGTATAGCCCCTCCAAAAATTATTATAAAAGACTTGAAAAAAGCAATAATTGATAAAAAAATAACAGGGAACTTTTCTAACATATTGCTTAAGAAAATAAAAAACACACTTGAGAATAATAAGCAGGTTATTATTTTTCAAAATAGAAGAGGGTATGCTCCTTATTTAGAGTGCAGTAATTGTGCCTATGTTTATCAATGTATTAATTGTGATGTTAGTTTAACTTATCATCAAGTTTCTAATGAATTAAAATGTCATCATTGTGGATATCGTGTAGAAAATAAAACAACTTGCCCTACTTGTTATAGTAATACATCAATTAAAAAAGGATTAGGGACTCAGCAAGTTGTTGAAGAGTTGGAGCAATATTTCCCTTCTTTTAAAATCGAAAGAATGGATCATGATTCAACTAGAACTAAAAATGCTTTTAGCAATATTATTGCTGATTTTGAAAATAATAAATTTCAAATTTTAGTAGGTACTCAGATGCTTACTAAGGGACTTGATTTCAAAAATGTAGCTTTAGTTGGTGTTGTTAATGCAGATAGTTTGATATATTTTCCAGATTTTAGATCACAAGAAAAATGTTTTCAATTAATTCAACAAGTAGCTGGAAGATCCGGAAGGTCAAAAGATCAGGGAGAGGTTATAGTGCAAACTTTCAACCCGAACCATCAGTTAATGAAAAAAATTGTTGAAAATGATTTTTTAGGAATGTTTAATGAACAGTTGAACGAAAGGTTTGTATTTGATTACCCACCTTATTCAAGATTAATAAAGTTAACCATGAAGCACAAGAATCTAGATGTTCTCCAAAAAAGTTCTGTTTGGTTAGCGAATACTTTAATAAATCATTTTAAAAATCAATTGCTAGGTCCAGAGTCCCCAATTGTGTCTAGGGTAAACAATAAGTTTATTAAAAATATTTTAATTAAAATTCCTATCGATACTAACTTAGATAATTCTAAAGACTATATTTTTAAAGTATTAAAAAGTTTTAGTTCTATTTCAGAGTTTAGGAATGTGCAAATTTCAATTGATGTGGACCCATATAATTAAATCAATAAACAAATTTTGTTAGTCAACATTATTAATGTACTTTTGCGACCAATTTTTTAATAACATATATGAATCATTACGAAGCTGTTTTCATTCTAAATCCCGTTTTATCTGATGATCAGGTAAAGGAGACAGTAAAGAAATTTGAAGACTTTTTAATAAGCCAAGAATCTGAAATTATTTCAACCGAACATTGGGGTTTGAAAAAATTACAATATTCTATCCAAAACAAACAAAGTGGTTTTTACAATCTAATTGATTTTAAAGCTACTAACACTGTAATTAACGCTTTTGAAACTGAGTTAAAAAGAGACGAAAGGGTCATGCGTTATTTGAACGTAAAGCTTGACAAGCATGCTGATGCTTGGTCAGTAAAAAGAAGAGAACGTAATAATAAAAAAGTATAATATATGTCATCATTAGAGCAAGCAGGAAAAGCCGGAAATCAAGGAGAAATAAGATATTTAACTCCTCTAGATATTGCTACTAAAAATAGCAAGAAATATTGTATGTTTAAAAGGTCTGGGATTAAATATGTAGATTACAAAGACCCCGATTTTCTTTTAAGATTTATTAACGAACAAGGAAAAATTTTACCAAGACGATTAACAGGTACTTCTCTAAAATACCAAAGAAAAGTTTCTGTTGCTGTTAAAAGAGCAAGACATTTGGCACTTTTACCTTATCAAGCTGACATGTTAAAATAATTATTATGGAATTAATTCTAAAAAATGATGTACCTAATTTAGGTTTTAAAGACGATGTAATTGCTGTAAAGAATGGCTATGGTAGAAATTTTTTAATTCCTCAAGGATTAGCGATTTTAGCTACTAAATCTTCAAGAAAAGTTTTAGCTGAAAACATTAAACAAAGAGAATTTAAAGAAAAAAAGGCTATCGATGAAGCTCAAAAACTAGTTAAAAAATTAAGCAAGTTAGAAATTAAGATTTCTGCTAAATCTGGAGCAGGAGGCAAATTGTTTGGATCAATTTCTAATTCTGATTTAAACAGCGAGCTATCTAACGAAGGTTTTGATTTTGATAAAAAAATAATTAAGGTCCAAGGAGGAAACATTAAAAGACTTGGCTCTTATACAGCTTCTATTAGATTACATAGAGATGTAATACATGAAATCCCTTTTGAAATAGTTAAATCAGAAGATTAAACTGTTTTAACTCTTTCTTTAATATTTTTTAATACAAAATTCTAGTTTCTTACAAAAAATTAGATATTTGTATAATATTATTTAATTCATGTCAAAACAAGCCTCAAACCCAAAAGGAACTCGAGATTTTTTACCCTTTGAATTATCTAAAAGAAATTACATTCTTGATATTTTAAAAAAAAACTTTCAACTCTTTGGTTTTTCTCAAATTGAAACACCTGCACTTGAAAAAAACACAACCCTTTTAGGTAAGTATGGTAATGAAGGTGATCGACTTGTGTTTAAAATATTAAACTCTGGTGATAAATTAAAAAAAGCTGATATAAATTCTTTAAAAGAAAATAAACTTCCTGCGTTTACTAATTCAATATCTGAAAAGGGTTTAAGATACGATTTAACAGTTCCCTTGGCTAGATTTGTGTCCCAACATCAAAATGATATTGTTTTCCCTTTTAAGCGCTTTCAAATTCAAAATGTTTGGAGAGCAGACAGACCACAGCACGGAAGATTTCAAGAGTTTACTCAATGTGATGCTGATGTCATTGGAAGTAAATCAATAATTCAAGAAATTGAGTTAATAAAGTTATATGATAAAATCTTTACTGAATTAGGTTTTGATGATGTTGTTTTTAAGCTTAACCATAGACTAGTATTAAAGGGATTAGCAGACTATATTGGAGTTAAAAATAATTTAAATGACTTTATTTCAATAATTGATAAGCTAGATAAGATTGGTTTAGATTTAGTAATTAAAGAAATTGGAGATTTAATCAGTGATGTTTCTATTTCTAAACTTCAAAAGCTATTTGAAGATCAAACTATTAGTATAGAGAAACTATCATCTATTCTTCAAAATTCTTCAGTAGCAAAAAATGGATTAGAGGATTTAAGAAGTATTTTTGAGTTCTTTTCATCTGAAAAATCATTAAACAATGAAATTCGATTTGATTTAACCCTGGCTAGAGGATTGAATTATTACACAGGAACAATAATAGAAGTTGCTTCTAAAACTAATTCTAGATTAGGTTCTTTAGGAGGAGGAGGAAGGTATGATGATTTAACTTCACTCTTTAATATGAAAGACACTAGTGGGGTTGGCATCTCTTTTGGTCTTGATAGAATTTACCTTCTAATGGATGAAAAAAATTTTTTCCCTGAACACTTAGAAAACAGCTTTGATATTATAATAATTAATTTTGGAATTAAATATTTAAAAAAAATATTTCCAGTTATTGATATGTTTAGAAAGCAAAATAAAAAAGTTTTCGTTTACCCTGATGATGTTAAGTTAAATAAACAGTTTTCTTATGCTAATAAACATAATGCATCTTTTGCTGTTATTATGGGTGAAAATGAATTTAACAATAATGAAATCATAATTAAAAATATGATTGACGGTAGTCAATTGACTTATCTTTTAAGTAAGGCAGATTCGATCTCATTTTAGTTAATATTTCTGTTGTTTTACACAAATTATCTTTTCATTAAAAGTAAATTTTAATATTTGTTCAAAATGTATGTAATTAAGAATATAGCTGTTATAGGTGGTGGAGCAGCAGGTTTTTTTGCAGCCATTTCTGTAAAAACTCACCACCCACTATCTAATGTTACTTTATTTGAAAAGAGTTCAAAGGTTCTTTCTAAGGTTAAAATATCCGGAGGAGGTCGTTGTAATGTGACTAATGCTAATAATGACATAGAGACCTTGTGTTCAGCTTATCCCAGGGGAGGTAAAGAACTTAAAAATATATTTTACCGTTTCGGACCTAAAGATACTAGGAAGTGGTTCGAAGATAGGGGGGTAGCACTAAAATCAGAGCCAGATGGAAGAGTTTTTCCAATATCAAATAATTCGCAATCTATAATTGATTGTTTGATTGAAGAATGTAAAAAAAAATATATTTCTATAAAATATAATAAAACAGTTAAAAGTTTAATAAAAACTGGATCTCAATGGGTTGTTAACTTAAATGATAATTTTGTTTCTAATCGATTTGATAGTGTTGTAGTTGCTTCAGGAGGAAGTCCAAAATTAAAAGGATTTGATTGGTTAAAAAATATAGGTCATTCAATTATAGAACCAATACCATCTCTTTTTACATTTAATATGCCTAATGAATCAATTATTGGTTTGACTGGATTAGCTGTTAAGAATATTAAGGTTAAAATTTTAGATACTAAAATAGAAACAAATGGCCCTGTTTTAATAACTCATTGGGGTATGAGTGGTCCTGCTATTTTAAAAGCTTCATCTATTGGCGCTCGTGATTTATTTGAAAGAGATTATTCTTTTAGGATTGAAATTAATTGGTTAAACGAAAGTAATACGGAACTAATATTTAAGATTTTAGAGGGGTTTTCTTTGTCTTTTTCTAATAAATTAGTTTTAAATCAAAATCCTTTTCCGCTCCCAAATCGTCTTTGGCAATTTTTAGTTCAAAAGCTGGGTGTATCAACAGGAAAAAGATGGGGAGAATTAGGTAAAAAGAAAATGCGTCATTTGGTAGAATTATTTACAAAAGACACGTATTCAGTTTCTGGAAAAACAACATTTAAGGAAGAGTTTGTAACTTGCGGAGGAATAGCTTTATCAAATATTAATATAAAAACTATGGAAAGTAAGGTTCAGTCAGGTCTTTATTTTGCAGGAGAAGTATTAGATATAGATGCAATTACAGGGGGTTATAATTTTCAGGCAGCTTGGAGTACTGGCTTTATTGCAGGAAAATTAGAATAAAAATGTAATTTCAATAAAAGTAGCGAGAGGGAGATTTGAACTCCCGACCTCCGGGTTATGAATCCGACGCTCTAACCAACTGAGCTACCTCGCCATATTAAAAAGAGCGTAAATATATAAACAAATTAACTAGACTCAAACTAAGAATAAAAAATATTTAAAATTCTTTTTTTACTTCAATTTAATCTATATATTGCCACCTATGGATTTAAAAATAAAGTTTGAATTAGAGTTTCCGATTCAAGCCTCTGCACAAATGTTATACCAGTATATATCTTCAGCATCAGGTCTTTGTGAATGGTTTGCAGATGATGTTAACTCAAGAGGAGTGATTTTTTCATTTTTTTGGGATGGTTCAGAAGAAAAAGCTCAATTAATGTCTAGTAAATCAAACTTATTTGTAAAATTCAGATGGTTAGATGATAGTGATGATCAGGATAAATGTTTTTTTGAAATACGTATTCTTGTTGATGAAATCACTAAAGATGTTTCTTTAATTGTAACTGATTTCGCTTATGATGATGAGGTTGAGGAATCAAAAATGTTATGGGATAATCAAATTTCTGATCTAAAAAAAATTGTTGGTTCTTCTTAACTGTCCATGGTCAATTATAATGGTAATTTTATAGATCAAAATAACACTGATTTAAGTAATAGAGGTTTTTTATTTGGAGATTGTGTTTTTGATACATTAAAAGTTGTAAATAATAATATTTTGTATTGGGAGGAGCATTATCTTAGATTAATGTCTTCAATCAGAATTTTAAGGATGGAAATTCCTGATCACTTTACTCCTGAATTTCTTGAACAACAAATTTTAAAAACTAACTCAAAAATTGATAATAATTTTTCTGGCAGAGTTAGAGTATCTGTTTTTAGATCAGGTGGAGGGTTTTATTCTCCGAAGTCCTCTGTCCCTTCATATGTAATACAATCCGAAATATCTAATGAGATTTTTTTTAAGACTAAAAACAAACCCTTTATAGTTGATTTGTTTAAAGATTATTTTGTTCAACCAAATTTATTATCTAGTCTGAAAACAAATAATAAAATTTTAAATGTCATTGGTAGTATATATGCTAGCGATAATGAATTAGATAGTTGTATTTTACTCAATGAAAATAAAGACGTTGTGGAGTTTTTAAATGGTAATATTTTTATAGTTTGCGGATCTGTAATCAAAACTCCTACTTTAAAATCTGGTTGTTTAAATGGAATCATGAGAAAGAAAATAATTGAGTTAATTAATCTTAATTCAATTTTAAATATAGAAGAAGTTAAAATATCTCCTTTTGAATTAATGTCTTCTGATGAAATTTGGTTGACTAATTCAATTTGTGGAATTACAGCCGTTTCGGACTATAGAAACAAGAAATTCAATAACATAATAGCTAGCCAACTTACTAATTTACTTAATTTTGATATAAAGACCTGTTAATTGTGGTTAGGGTTTTCTGGGGAATTAGACCATATCAAGTATTCTCCTCCTAAATCTATTAATTTTTCTTTCCAAATATTGTCCACTTTATTAAAAACTAAATTTTTATTGATTTCGTTTTCTACTAATATCCATGAAGATGAACCGATTTCAGTTTCTAATTGAGATTCTTCCCATCCGGAATAACCAAGAAAAAATTTAATTTGACTTTCTTTAATTTGGTCATTATTTATTAATTCTATGATTTTACTAAAATCTCCTCCCCAATAAATATTATTTTTTATTTTTATGCTCCCTGGAATTATTTCTGGATAGCAATGAATGAAATATAAATTTTCTTTTTCAACAGGTCCTCCATTATATATAGAAAAATCATATTTTAGTTCAGGAATTAGTTCAGATGATGAGTAATTTAATTTTTTGTTTAAAATAAAGCCAACTGACCCTGTTTTAGTGTGATTTGCAATCAAAACAACTGATCGATTAAAGTTAATATCTCCGATCATGGAAGGTTCTGCAAAAAGTAAATTTCCTTTTTTAATATTGTTCAATATATTTAAATAATAATGACTAATTAAATTTAGTTATTTTAATGAACTATAAAAGACGTTGAGAATGAAAATTCTTATAACCGTTAATAAATTCTAAATTACTCATTCTTTTTTTTCCTTCTAATTGAAGCTCTAATACTTCTAAAAAACCATCATAGGTGATTAATTTGATAGTATTATTTTTAATTAGTATTGTGCCTGATAAGTTTTCATTGTTATTTTTTTCTTTATGAAAAATAACATCGAATATTTTTAATATTTTATTACTTTTTGCATCTTTTGTCCAAGCTGACGGATAAGGAGATAAACCTCTTATTAAATTAAATATAGATTTCCCGGAATTTTTCCAATCAATTCTGGTATTATTTTTATTAAGTTTTGGAGCTATTAATAGTTTTTCAGAATTATTTTGTTTTGTTGTTTTAAAATTATTTTTTTCAATTACTTTTAAAGTAGAGACAAGTAAATTACTTCCCTTTGATTTTAGCTTTTCATATAGTTGACCAGTGTTTTCTTTAGAATTAATTTTCAACTTAGACTGTTCGATTATATTTCCAAAGTCAATTTTTTCATTTATAAAAAATGTTGTGACACCTGTCTCGCTTAATCCATTTATTATGGCCCAATGTATAGGAGCTGCTCCTCTTAATTGTGGTAAAAGTGAAGCATGTAAATTGATTGTACCTTTTTCAGGAATTTCCCAAACAGTTTTTGGAAGCATTCTAAATGCTACAACAACAAAAATATCAGCATTTATAGATTTTAACTCAGTTATAAATTTCTCATCCTTAAGGTTAATGGGTTGTAATAGTTTTATACTATTATTAATAGCATACTTTTTTATTTCTGATTGAATTATTTTCTTACCTCTTCCGGCTGCTCTATCTGGTGCTGTTATTACTGCTTTTATTTCATGATTAGAATTAATAAGAAAATCTAAACATCCTACTGCAAAATCAGGAGTTCCCATGAAAACAATTTTTAATTTATTCATATTATTTTATTATTTCTAATATTTTTTCAACTCTCTCATTTAATGTTCCTTTATTTAGTATGATCGGATTCATCTTGAATAAATCATAAACTTTAATTATTTCATTATAAATTTTGGTAGCTTCTTCAAAGCTTTCGTATCTAACATCATCTTGAATGTAAATTTCTTTCCAGGGTGGAAGCACAATAACTTTGTTGTATTTTACTTGTTTAGCTTTTGTAATGAGTTCTTTAGAGTATTTAATTTTAATATAGTTAAGGTATGCTAATACATCATGAACCCCTCTATCATAAAATGTATTATTAAAATTTTGTTTTTTATTAAATTGATTAATTCTCAATTCTAAAAGTTTTTCACTAAAATTTAATGGATTTTTTAAAAATAGTTGATCAATTCCATTTTCTTTCCCCTGAAGAGTTAAGCTTCTCACAATTTCATGTTCACAATTGTAATTTTTATTTTCTAATTCATTGATTATTGATGTTTTGCCAGAACCCGGCCCTCCAGTAATTAATATTTTGTATTCGTTATTCATGAGATGCAAAATTAAGCAATTAATAAAACTTTATATATATATTTGAGCTCATGTTAAAAGATAGCGAAGGTTTTTACATTAGGCTAGAAAAACAACTTCTAGAATCGTCTAGTTGGCCTTCTATTTATAAATATAAATTTATTCTTAAATCTGATAAAAATTCTATAGATCATTTGAAATCAATATTTATCGATATTGACGCAAATATTTCTACAAAATATTCATCTTCTAATAAATTTACTAGTATAACTATTACAGCAAACATGAAATCACCCTCATTTGTAATAGAAAAATATAAATTAGCTTCAAAAATTGATGGAATAATTTCTTTGTGATTAAATTTCATTAAATTTGCCTAACTTGATTAATAAATCACCCCTATTTTGATTGAAAATTTACAATATAATACAGAGCGTACTAAGCTAATTATTCCTGAGTATGGAAGACACCTTCATAAAATGATTGATCAAGCTTTGGCTTGTGAGGATAGAAATGAAAGAAATAATATAGCTAAAGCTATTATTGGAGTTATGGGTAATATGAATCCGCATTTAAGAGATGTGCCAGACTTTCAGCACAAGTTGTGGGATCAATTGTTTATTATGTCTGATTTTAATCTTGATGTAGATTCCCCATATCCTATACCCTTAAAGGAAGTCTTTTTAGAAAGACCAGATAAGTTAGGTTACCCTCAAAACTTTCCAAAATATAGGTTTTATGGAAATAATATTAAAAGAATGGTTGATGTAGCTGTTAAATGGGAGGAAGGGGATATGAAAAAGCAATTGGTGTATGTGATTGCTAATCATATGAAAAAATGTTTTCTTAATTGGAACAAGGACACCGTTGAAGATGATGTGATTTATAAACATTTACTAGAACTTTCTGGTGGTTTAATTGTTTTAACTTCAAAGGACAAACCCTTGTCGGATTCTCATAATCTAATAAAGCTAACTAACAAAAAATTCACTAAAACACCTGTAAATAAAAATAATAAAAAACCTTATCGTAATTTTAAAAAGCGAAACAATAATTAAAAGTAAATAGTTATATGGGGACCTTTTCAATTGAAGGCGGTTTTAAACTAAAAGGAGATATTCATCCACAAGGAGCTAAGAATGAAGCCTTACAGGTTATTTGCGCTTGTTTATTAACAAGTGAAGAAGTTGTAATTGATAATATCCCACAAATAATAGATGTAATTAAATTAATAGATTTATTATCTTCTTTGGGAGTTAAAACCCATCAGATATCTAAAAATAAATATTCTTTTAAAGCGGATAATGTTGATGTTGATTATCTGAAATCTGACTCATTTAAAGCGAAGGGGAGTAGTTTAAGAGGGTCTATAATGATTGTTGGCCCACTATTATCTAGGTTTGGAAAAGGGTACATACCTAAGCCTGGAGGAGATAAAATAGGTAGAAGAAGGTTAGACACCCATTTTCTTGGTTTAATTAAATTGGGAGCTTCATTTAGATACAATAAAGAAGAATATTTTTATGGAGTAGAGTCTAAAAAGTTGAAAGGTGCTTTTGTTTTATTAGATCAGGCTTCTGTAACAGGTACAGCTAATGTCCTTATGGCTTCTGTTTTAGCTAAAGGTAAAACAGAAATATATAACGCAGCTTGTGAGCCATATATTCAACAGCTTTGTAAAATGTTAATTAGCATGGGAGCTGATATTTCTGGAATTGGTTCAAATTTGTTAGTAATCAATGGAGTTGAATCTCTTGGAGGTTGTAAGCATAAGGTCCTTCCAGATATGATTGAAATAGGTAGTTGGATAGGGATGGCAGCTATGACAAAAAGTGAAATTACAATTAAGAATGTGAGTTGGGAAAATTTGGGGCAAATTCCAGATGTTTTTCGAAAGTTAGGAATAACAATTACAAGAAAAGGGGATGATATATACATACCTGAACATTTAGATGGATATGAAATCCAAAATTACATAGACGGCTCTGTGTTGACTGTTTCTGATGCTCCTTGGCCAGGGTTTACACCTGATCTGTTGAGTATTGTTCTGGTTGTATCTACTCAAGCAAGAGGAAGTGTTTTGATTCATCAAAAAATGTTTGAAAGTAGATTATTTTTTGTTGATAAGCTTATTGATATGGGAGCAAAAATTATTCTTTGTGATCCGCATAGGGCTACTGTAATTGGACATGACTTTAAGTCTAAACTTAAGGCTACTACTATGGTTTCACCAGACATTAGAGCAGGAATTTCTTTATTAATCGCTGCACTTTCAGCTAAAGGAACTAGTATTATTCATAACATTGAACAAATTGATAGAGGCTATGAAAATATTGATCAGAGACTATTGGCTCTAGGGGCAAAAATCAAAAGACTTTAGTTATCTTTTACTTATTTTATTTCCAGAAATAGATTTTTGTCTGCTGCATTTAAACCTGTTAATTTCAGAATTTCTCTTTTTTAGATGTTTTTGACTTACTCCGCTATTCACTCTTTTTCGCCATCTTTTAAAACTAGATTCCTTTAAATTACTTCTCATTAATTTAATAACATCTTTTTCAGCTAAATTAAATTGGAATAAAATAGCTTCAAAGGGAGTTCTGTCTTCCCATGCCATTTCAATTACTCTATCAATTTGAATACAATTAAGTTTTAACATACTATAAGTTTGGTTATAAAATTATCTGCATCAATTAGTAATTTTTCTTTTTTTAATGAATCCATTTTGTCAAAACTACTTATAAGCATTCTCATTCTCGGATTTTTACTAAAAAACGCTCTTTGTTTATCCATAAATGTCCAAAAAAGTCCATCCCATACGTCACTCCATTCTCCTTTTTTATAGTCACTCATTTTTATAATATAATTGCTGCTGCTTATATATGGTTTTGTTGACATTAAACCTCCGTCTGCAAATTGACTCATTCCGTAAACGTTTGGCACCATCACCCAATCGTAAGAATCAATAAATAATTCCATAAACCATCTATATACCTCATTAGGATCGAATTCACATAAAACCATAAAATTACCTAATATCATTAATCTTTCTATATGGTTAGCATATCCAGTTTTATTTATCTTTTTAATGGTATCATCAATAGGGTCAATTCCTGTAGATCCTTCATAGAAAGATTTTGGAATTTTCCTTTTAAATCCCCAATAATTTTTTAATCTTTCCTCAGTTCCCCTAGAAACATATACTCCTCTTATAAATTCTCTCCAACCAATTATTTGTCTAATAAAACCTTCAGCTGAATTTAATGGAATATTGTTTTTTTTATAAAAAGCTAAAGAAGTTTTTAATATATATTTTGGTTCTAGAAGACCTGAATTAATAAGTGGAGACAAAATACTGTGATTTATAATTGACTCTTTGATTAGAATAGCATCTTCATATATTCCGAATTCATCGAATCTAGTATTTAAAAAATTATTAAACCAAATTTTAGCTGATTTGAATTCAGTGGGGTATATCTGAGTATTACTCAATTCTCCAATATTTTTTGAAAAATATTTCGATGTATATTCTTTAGAATATAAGTAGTTGGGACTTTTGATATTTGAGTAATCAATTTTAGGAGTATTTTTATTTTTAGGAAATTTTTTTCTATTCAAGTCATCATAAGTCCATTTCCCGCCAACAGGTTTTTTTTCTTGATTAAGAAGAACATTAAGCTTATCTCTTTGGTTTTTGTAAAAAGATGTTTGGTAAAGTTTTTTTTTTGTCGGACTGAAAAAGGGAAGAAGTTCGTCTTTTTTATTTATAAAAAGAGAATTTTCATGGAATTTTATTTCAATATTCTTTTCTTTGCAAACCGATAAAATTCTTTTTTCGAGCCAATTATCCACTGGGTCATAAATATTTATTTGTTTTGCTTTTGTTTTTTTTAAAAACACTCTTATGTCAGATTGGTGCTCATAAGAATCAACGTAAATTACCTTTAGACCTTTTTCAATTAAATAATTACAATAGTTTTTCATAGAATCTCTATGAAATAATATTTTTTGCTTGTGAAAACTATATTGGCAAAAAAACAAATATTCTTCAATTAAATATATTGTATTTTGATTGTCAATTAGTAGGCTTTTTTCAAAAAGTTGATTCGGAAAAATTATATTAATACTATTCAATTGTTTAAAGCTTTTTTATAGGTAATTAAACATCTTTCACGGGCTTCTTTATGATCAACAATATATTTCACATATTGATCTGTGTTAAATTCTGGCACCCATTTTTTCGTATAACTTAATTGCTTGTCAAATTTCTTGATCTGCTCGTGTGGGTTAAAGATCCTAAAATATGGCGAAGCATCAACTCCACAACCCGCTACCCATTGCCAATTACCTACATTGCTAGCTGTTTCATAATCATACAATTTTTCAGCAAAGTATGCCTCTCCCCATCTCCAATCAATTAGTAGATGCTTGCATAAAAAACTTCCAACCAACATTCTCACTCTATTGTGCATAAAACCTGTTTTGTTTAACTCTCTCATGCCTGCATCAACTAACGGGTATCCTGTTTCACCTTTACACCATTTTTTAAATTGTTTCTCATTATTAATCCATTCAATTCTGTCATATTTAGGTTTAAAACTTTTTGTAACTGTATAGGGGAAATGAAATAGTATTTGTTGAAAAAACTCTCTCCAGATTAATTCTTTTAAAAACGTAATATTTTGTGATAATTTAGCTTTTTTTATCATTTCTCTAGTACTAATTGTACCAAACCTAAGATATAATCCAATTTTTGATGTACCATTAAGTGAGGGGAAATTTCTAGTTTTTTCGTAGTCTTCAATTACTTGATTAGATAAATTTATTTTTAATGGTTTTAAATTATTTTTTTTAAACCCAATTTCTTTAATTGAAATACGGGCTTTTTCTCCTACCCATAAATTTTTTAGATTTTCTTCTGAATCAAAATATTCGATATTGATTTCAGACATTTTTAATATCCATTTTCTTGAATATGGAGTATATACCTTATATGGTGTATTATCTTTTTTGACTATTTCGGACTTTTCAAATAGAACATGGTCTTTGTAGCTTTTGAATTCTATATTTTTAGTTTCAAGAAGTTCTTGTATTTTATTATCTCTATTTATAGAATAAGGTGTGTAATCATTGTTTGTATACACTTTAGAAATGTCATACTTTTTAATTAAATCTAAGAAAACATCTAATGGCTTTCCGTAATAGGTTGATAATGATTTATTTTTTTTGTTTAGTATTGTATTGATATTTTCTAACGAAGATTGAATAAAATCTAGTCTATGATCAGAGCTATTGAGTTTGTCTAATGTATTTTTATCATAAATGAAAATAGGAAGGACTTTGGAATTGTTTTTTAAAGAATGATAAAGTCCGGTATTATCATTTAAGCGAAGGTCTCTTCTAAACCAAAAAATTACAATTTTATCGTTCAATTAGATGTGTTGAGTGTAGACATTCCTCCATCAACTCCTAATATTTGTCCAGTAACCCAAGAGCTTTCGTCACTTAATAAAAAAGCAGTTGAATTTGCTATATCTTCTGGATTCCCTGGTCTTTTAAGGGGATGTCTATTGCCAACTTTTTCTTTTTTAATATCATTGTTTAGAAACTTGTCAGCAAGTGGTGTATCTGTTAATGAAGGTGCTATTACATTTACTCGAATGCAAGGGGCACACTCAGCAGCTAAAGATTTAGCAAAGCCTTCAATTGCTCCTTTTGAAGCTGAAACACTTGTATGAAAGGGCATTCCTACTTTAACAGCAACAGTGCTAAATAAAACTACACTAGCGTTATTTGATTTTTTTAAATTATTCAGTACTTTTTGAAGAGTTTTTACCATTGATAAAAAATTTATATTCAAATCCTCTTCAAAAACATTGATTTTTAAACTTCTAAAAGGTCTTAAATTAATACTGCCTGGAAAGTAGGCGAAACCATGTAAGTTTTCAGGAATTAATTCAATGTTTAATTCATCATTCAATACATCAAATTTTATATGTTTTACATTTAAATCTAAAAGATTTTCATTAGATCTAGAAGCAACAATAACATTGTGTTTTTCATGTAATAGTTTAATCGTAGCAAGTCCAATTCCGGATGAGCCTCCAATAAATAAGATATTTTTTTTCATAATTAATTTAAATTTCCCCAAATAATTCTTTAAGCTTATTCTCTCTGTATTTGAAAATTTGTTTTAGTTTGTTTTTCACTATAATTGGATGAGCTATTTGGCCTATAATTCCAAAAGGTATTTTATAGTCTATGACATCTTCCATTTCTACTCCTCCATCAATTTTTTTTATAAAATGTTTATGGTGCCATAAAGCATATGGTCCGAACCTTTGTTCATCTACAAAGTACTCTTTGTCCTTAACATGTGTGATTTCTGTCACCCATTTAGTAGATATACCAAGCATAGGAGTAACTTTGTATTGAATAATTTGACCTGCAAATATAGATCGATCAGCACCACTTAATATTCTGAAATTCATATGTTTCGGCGTGATTTCTTTTAAGTTTTTTGGATTGCTTAAAAACTCCCAAGCTTTGTCTACTGAAATAGGAAGTTTTTGTTTAGTTTTAATTTGATATAATTTCAATCTAATAATTTTATAGCGCTAAATTAATAGTTTTACAAATCTACTTAACCATATATCATGTTTTTTTTTATTGAATATATTAACAATAATATATTAATTGAAGCTAACTAGATTTTTCGAATAATTTTTTGAATTATAATGGCTGATGTAATTGTAACAAACGCTCCAATAAAGTTTAACCATAAATATCCAATGGTAGTAAAAGCGTAAATGAGAAATATAAATGTTTGAGAAATGCATGCGGAATAAAAAACTGCATTTCCTTTAACTTTTTTAACAAAGAATGCAACTAAAAATATTCCTAAAATTGTTCCATAAAATATAGAACCAATAAGATTTACTAGTTGAATTAAATTTTCAAATAATGTTCCAAAACTCGCGAAAATTATAGCTATAATTCCCCACATTATAGTGAACCACTTAGAAGCTTTTAAATAATGTATTTCACTTTTAAATTCTTTATGATTTCTTTTATATAGGTCTATTACAGTTGTAGTTGAGAGAGCGTTTAGCTCAGAAGCAGTAGATGACATGGCCGCACTTAGTATAACGGCTAGAAGTAAGCCTATAATTCCTTTTGGCAAAAAATTTAAAATAAAATAAATGAAGACATAGTCTTTGTCATTAGTTTCTAAATCTGAATTTTTTTTAGCTACTATTTTTTTAATGTTATTTCTACTATTTTTTTCTAATAATTGTAACTCAATAATTTTATTTTTAACCTCAAGAGTTTTATCACCATCATTTTTTAGTTTCACATAACTATACTGCAAGTTTTTTTTATCATTTTTAATTTTTATATAATTTTCTTTTTGAATTAAGTAATTAGGGTCTCTAGTTTGTTCTAGATAATCAATAACCTGAGGGTTAAAATTAATTGGAGCTGGATTAAATTCAAAAAAAACAAAAACCATTACACCTACTAATAGAATAAAAAACTGCATGGGTATTTTTAAAACTGCATTAAACATTAACCCTAATTGACTCTCTCTAACCGATTTTCCAGAAAGATACCTTTGTACTTGACTCTGATCAGTTCCAAAATATGAAAGAGCTAAAAATAATCCACCAGTAATACCACTCCAAAAGGTATATCTTTCATTTATATCAAATGAAAAATCTAAAACTTTCATTTTACCACCAATTCCAGCTATATCAATAGCATTTGAGAAATTAATATCTTCTGGTAATGAGTTCAATATGATAAAAAACGCGATGAACATTCCACTCATAATCACAAACATTTGTTGTTTTTGTGTTATACTCACAGCTTTAGTTCCTCCGCTTACTGTATAAATAATTACCAAAATCCCAATGGTAACATTTAATAATTTTAAATTCCAACCTAATATTGTAGAGAGAATAATTGCAGGTGCAAATATTGTTATTCCAGCAGCTAACCCTCTTTGAATTAAAAATAGTAATGCCGCGAGAGTTCTTGTTTTTAGATCAAAGCGTTGCTCTAAAAACTCATAAGCTGTGTAAACTTTTAGTTTATGATATATAGGAATGAAAACCATACAAATTACAATCATTGCTAATGGTAATCCAAAGTAAAACTGAACAAATCCCATTCCATCGTGAAATGCTTGTCCAGGCGTAGATAAAAATGTAATAGCGCTTGCTTGCGTAGCCATAACTGATAATCCAATGGTCCACCAGTTAGAAGAATTTCCTCCTCTTAAATGATCTTTTAAAGAGTTGAATTTCCTTGTTTTTATAACTCCGTAGGCTACTATAAAAATCAAAGTTCCAGAAAGAACTAGCCAATCAATTCCTGCCATTTTTATGAGAATTTAAGTGTTAGTAACCAAAAACAAAAGACATATATAACATTAGCTACAATAATAATAGTATATGATTTATCCCATTTAAACATTACCTATAATTTCATCTTATTAATTGTTTTACAAAACAAGCTAGTTGGAAAACCTAAAACATTATTATAACATCCTTCTATTTTTGAAATCCCTAGATATCCAATGTAATCTTGTATTCCATAACTTCCAGCTCTATCTAGCACGTCATAATTAGACGCGTAATATGTTATATCATTATCGCTTAATTTTTCAAAATAAACCTTAGTTGATTCATGAATTATTGTTTGAGTTTTATTAGTTGAAATACAGACTGATGAAATGACTTCATGGAAATTATCACTTAAATATTTTATCATATTAACAGCTTCATTTCGATTTTTTGGTTTTCCTAAAGCGGAGTTGTTAAACCATACGATTGTGTCTGCAGTAATTAATAATTCATTCTTTTTTAATAATTTTTTTAATTGAATAGATTTTTTTTTTGCTAAATAATCTGTGATTTCATGTTTTTTTAATTTTTCAGGATAAGACTCATCAACTTCTTGAGAAATCAATTCAAACTTGACTTTAAGTCCATTTAACAATTCGTGTCTTCTTTTAGACCCCGACGCTAGTAAAACTTTGTAATTTTCTAATTTTTTAAAAAACATTAATATTAAATATTCTGATTAGATTTATTTAAAATCCATTTACCTTGAACTTTTAAAACTTGCTCGATTATATCTCGAACACATCCATTCCCTCCTTTATTAGGAGATACATAGTCACAAATATTTCTAATCTCAGGAACGGCATCGTTTGGACAGGTTTTTAATTTCACAAGATTCATAGGCCCTAAATCAGGTAAATCATCACCCATATAGACTGTTTCCTTTAATGAAATGTTATTGATTTTAGCAAAATTAATTAGATCTTTAGACTTGTCCTTAGATCCAAGAAATATATTTTCAACTCCTAATCTATTTAATCTTTTGCGCACACCCTGGTTATTTGCTCCTGATATAATCGCAACATTGTATCCGTTTTCAGTTGCGAGTTTTACTGCAATTCCATCTTTAGTGTTAAAACACCTAGATTCTTTTCCGTTTGAATCAACTATAATCAAACCGTCTGTAAATACTCCATCAACGTCAAATATGAAATTTTTTATTTTATACAATTTTTCTTTATAGTTCATGATTTGATTTTATTATTTCTTCGGTTATCTTTTTGTACATATCAAAGTGCTTAGTTTCTTTTAATAAAATTAAGTGTTTTTCAATTGTTATTTGATCATTTCTTTTAGCAGGTCCTGTTTGTGCTTCTTTGGACTTTAAATACTGAGTTTTTTTAGATGTTTCTAAAATTAAAGGCTTTAAAATATTTGGATCAACATTATTGGCTTCTAAAATTTCTTCGGCAATTACATTCATGTGATTAGAGAAGTTGTTGGCGAAAACTGCAGATATATGTATGGACAATCTTTGTGTACTATTACATTCTATTACCTTTTTTGATAAAATAGAGCTAAGTTCTTTGATTTTGATTAATTCGTCATTTGCACTGGCTTCAACTATAAGAGGAATGTTGTTAAAATCAACTTGACTATTTAAACTAAATGTCTGAAGAGGATATAATACTCCGTATTTTTTATGCTTTGACAAACAGTTCATATCTGTAGAACCAGATGAATGAATAACTATGCTTTCTTCATTAATATTCAATTGACTATTAACAGAGTCAATAGCATCATCTGAAACACAAATCAGGTATATGTCAGCAGATTGAATCTTACTTATATCATTAGAGTAAGAAATGGATTTGTCAAAACACTCAGGAATACTATTTTTTCTCCCACATATTTCTATTAATTGAAGATCGTTTTTTTTTAAAATCACTTCACTAAAATGATATGAAATATTGCCAGTTCCTAAAATTATGATATCTATCATTTTGTAAAAATACAAATAATGTATTATGATGATGAACTAGATTTTTTTATTAATTTTGCAAAAAAAATATACAATGACAAATAGAACTTTTACAATGATAAAACCTGATGCTGTTGAAAATGGACACATAGGCGCAATTCTTGAAAAAATTAATTCAGCAGGATTTAAAATTATTGCATTGAAATTAACTGTGCTTAGTTTAGAAAAAGCTCAAAATTTCTATAAGGAACACAGTGAACGTCCTTTTTTTAATGAACTAGTTACTTTTATGAGTAGAGGGGCAATTGTTGCTGCTATATTAGAAAAAGATAATGCAGTTGAAGATTTTAGAGAACTGATTGGGTCTACAAATCCATCTGAAGCTAAAGAGGGTACTATAAGAAACTTATTTGCTACATCAATGGGTGAAAATGCAGTTCATGGTTCTGACAGTGATGAAAATGCTATGATTGAAGGTGCTTTCCATTTTTCAAATGAAGAAATTTTATCTTAAAACTATTTTAGTTATAATTTCGTTTCCTATTTCTTTATTTATTAGATCTACTATTTTTTGTTTACCATAGCTAAGTTCTTGTCTTAAAACAGAAGATGATAGGCTTATATAAAGTGTTTTATTCTTTAAGTTAACCTCTTTTGTATAAGAATTGACATTTGAACCCATTGTCTGTTCCCATATTTTTTGAACTTTAACATTATTTAAACCTGAATTCAAGGAGTTTGACCCTGAAATCATATTATCTAAAATTGTTTTAACACTTTTTGATTTAAAATTCCTTTTCATAGTTCAAACATTTTATACGAAGAGTCAATTTCCTTTATTATGTTTTCAGTTCTGTCATAATCTGTATCTGAAATAAAGATTTGTCCAAATTCATCATTGTTTACTAACTGTATGAGTTGTTTAACTCTGTTGTTATCTAGTTTATCAAAAATATCATCTAAAAGGAGTATAGGAGATGAGTTTAATTCAACTTTTAAATAATCAAATTGAGCTAATTTTAACGCTATCAAAAACGATTTTTGTTGACCTTGACTTCCGAATTTTTTTATTGGAAATTGATCAATTTCAAAATTTAAATCATCCTTGTGTATTCCACAACTTGTATATTGAAGAATTCTGTCTTTTTCAAGACTGTTTTTAAGCAAAAAATTCAATGATTCATGATTAAGATGACTCTCGTAATTAATATTAACAGATTCTTTGTTTTGACTGATTGAATTATATCTTTTTATAAAGACCGGAACAAAACTTTTAAAAAACTCTAATCTAGTTTTATGAATAGGCATGCTTAATTCTGATAATTGATCGTCATAGACTTTAAGAATGTTAAGATCAAAAGTTTGTTTTTTCTTAAAGAATTTTAATAATGCATTTCTTTGAGATAGCACCTTTTGATAAGTAATTATTTGAGTTAAGTAGGTTTTGTTATTTTGAGAAATAACATTATCAATAAATTTTCTTCTGTTAGAACTACCTTCTTGAATTAAATCTCTATCATAAGGAGAAATCATAACAACAGGTATAAGCCCAATATGATCTGAAAATTTTTTATAAATCTTACCATTTCTTTTTAATATTTTTTTTTGACCTTTTTTTAAGCTACAAATAATATTTTCACTTTTTTCTCCTTTACTAAAATGACCCTCTATAAGCATAAATTCAGCATCATGATTTATTGTTTGAGAGCTTAATGAGTGAAAGTAGCTTTTGCTCATAGCTAAATGATATATTGAATCTAGTACATTGGTTTTTCCAACACCATTATTACCAACAAAGCAGTTTATCTTACAGTCTAATACAAAATCACTTGACAAAATGTTTTTGTAATTTATCAATGACAGTTTGTTAAGAATTAAAGATTTCATTATTGATTTTAAGCGCTATTATAGAACTATATGCAAATTATATAAAAATAATTAGTTTTTTCTCCTTAATCATTGGAATAAAATTTTATTTTTGCCTCAATTATTAAAATTGACATGGCAACTTATAACAAAAAAGGTTTTAAATCTAAATCAAATAAAATTGATGCTGAAAAAAATAAAAGTACAACTGCTGAAGTTTTTGAGACTTTGGATCAAAGTGCATCTAGGTCAGAAAAAATTGTTGCAAAATATCAAAACTATATTATAGGTTTAGTAGGTGTAACGGTTTTAGTGGTGCTTGGTTATCTAGGTTATTCAAAAATGATATTAGAGCCAAAATCTAATGAAGCAAATAACGAGCTTTTTACAGCACAAAATTATTTCAATCAAGCTTTAATTAACTTTGATCAAAGTGACTCTTTATTTTTATTATCTCTTAATGGAGCTGATGGAAAGTATGGTTTTTTAGATATTATAAGTAATTACTCTGGAACTGATGCTTCAGATATTTCTATTTACAGTGCAGGGATGGCATATTATCATTTAAATGATTTTAAAAAGTCAATAGAGTACTTAAAAGACTTTGATAGTGATGATGAAATATTGAAAGCTTTAGCGATAGGTTCTATCGGAGATTCATTTGCTGAGCTTGATCAATTAGATGACGCTTTAGATGCTTATAGGTCTGCTGCGAATTCAAGTTCAAATGATTTTACATCTCCAAAATTTTTATTAAAAGCAGGTAATATTGCTACTTTAATGGGAAATAAAAAAGCTGCTTTAAAGTATTATGAATCGATAAAAGTAGATTACCCTAAATCTGCTGAATCATTTTTAATAGATATTCAAATAGAAAAAAACTCTTTATAAATTAATAATGTCATCAGCTTTCAATAATCTAAATAATATTGATTTAAGTAAAATACCTGATGCTGCTAATTTAAAATTTGGAATTGCTGTTTCAAAATGGAATGAAGAAATTACAAATAATTTACTTAACGGTTGTATTGACCTTTTAAAGTCTAAAGGTGTTTTAGATGAGAATATTATTATATCACAAGTACCTGGAAGTTTTGAGCTTATTTATGCTAGTAAAAAATTACAAATGCAAGATGTTAATTCTGTGATTGCAATTGGTAGTGTAATAAGAGGAGAAACTATGCATTTTGATTTTATATGTAATGCAACTTCAAGTGGAATTAAAGACTTAAATGTCTCAGGAAAATGTCCTGTAATTTTTTGTGTTTTAACAGATGATAATATTCAACAATCTATTGATAGGAGTGGAGGTAAATACGGAAATAAAGGCTCTGAAGCCGCGATTGCAGCTATTGAAATGGCTCTTATTTAAAATATTTTCTAGGAACAACGAGCATTCCAAAACATTCACCTTTCTCTTTTCCTAAATGTTTGTGATGAATCTTATGTGCTCTTCTCAATCCTTTAGCATATTTATTATCAATATTTCTTAATATCTTAATTCTTTGATGTATAAAAATATCATGAACAGTGAAGTACGCAACACCATAAAGGAAAATACCTATGCCAATTGGAAGACCATACCAAAAGTCTAACTCTCCCCATAATACTACAAAGAATATACTGATTGCAGCATATTTAACTCCAAAAAGATCATTTCTTTCAAACTTAGAATTATGATCTTTTTTGTGATGATCTTTGTGAAGATTCCACAGAAAACCATGCATGATATATTTATGTGAAAACCAAGCCATAAATTCCATTAAGCAAAATGTAAATATTAAAGTCGAAATCCATAAAAAAGTATTCATTTTATAAAATATTTAATCTATACCTAACATAAGATTTAGCTAGAATGTTAATTTTCTGAAAATTAGGCACTCTAATTCTACTGTTTTTAATTTTTAAAGGGTCAGTTTTCCTTAGCTTATTAAGAAGTTTTAAGTAATATTTATATGCTGTATAAACTCCAAATCTTGCTGATGATGGTAACAGTAATATTCCTTTTAAGGCATTCGTAAAATCTCTATCAATTTCGTCTAAAATAAATTGTTTTGATTTTTCATCAAACTTATCAATGTTTAAGTTAGGAAAATACGATCTATTTAGACTTTCATGGTCTGCCTTAAGATCTCTAAGGAAATTTACTTTTTGGAATGCAGAACCAAGAGACATTGCAAATGGTTTTAATTCATTGTATTTCTCTTCATCTCCATCAACAAATACTTTAAGGCACATCAGTCCTACAACATCAGCAGACCCATAAATATACTCATCAAATTCCTGCTTGTTTAGATATACTTTTTTATCTAAATCCCATCTCATGCTTTTTAAAAAACTATTAACCAGTTTAATATCTATATCATGTTTTATTAATGTTTTTTGAAAAGAATTTAAAATTGGGTTTAAACTTATTTTGTTAGTTATTGAATATCTTAATTCTTTTTCAAAATTATTAAGTAATTCTTCTTTATTGAATTCGTGAAAACTATCAACTATTTCATCAGCAAATCTAACAAAGCCATAAATATTATAGATGTCTTGTCTAATTGCTTTAGATAGCATTTTAGTTGCAAGAGAAAAGGAAGTGCTATAGGACTCTGTTACCGACTTAGAACACATTTCAGAAACATCATCAAATATTTTTTTCATTTTTTATTATTAATTCAGCTACTAATTTTCCAGAAACAATTGCTGGTGGAACTCCAGGCCCAGGAACAGTTAATTGCCCACTAAAGTACAAATTTTTAACTTTTTTACTCTTTAAATTGGGTCTTAAAAAAGCAGTTTGCATTAATGTGTTAGCTAACCCGTAGGCATTCCCACCATAAGAATTATATTGTTTTTTAAAATCATTTACACAAAAACTTTCTTTAAATAGAATGTGTTTTTTAAATTCTTCACCTGTTAATTTTTCTAATCTTTCTATTAAAACTTCGAAATATTCATTTCTTACAGCTTCATTATCCTCTAAGTTCGTTGCGATTGGAATCAAAAAGAAGCCATTTTCATATCCTTTTGGCGCGGTCTTAGGGTTTGTAATTGAAGTAAAATTAGCATAAAAAAGAGGGTCTTTTGGCCACTTCGGATTGTCATAAATATCCTGTGCATGTTTGTCAAAATCTGTATCAAAAAACAGATTATGATGCGCAACTTTTGGAATTTTTTTATTGAATCCAACATAAAACAAAAGTGATGAAGGGGCCCAAGTCTTGTTAGACCAATATTTGTCGGAGTATTGTCTGTATTTTCGTTCCAATAGACTTTCGGTGTGAGCATAATCAGCTCCAGAAATAATTAAATCACAATCATGTTTTATTCCATTAATTATTACTGCATTAACTTCTTTATTTATAACTTCAATAGAATCTACATTAGAATTTGTTAAAAATTTTACCTTATATGATTCTCCTAGTTTTATCATTGCATTAACTACATCAAAAAAACCATTTTTTGGTTGCCATGTTCCTAATCCAAAATCAGCATAATTCATAAAGCTATAAAATGCAGGAGTGTTTGAAGCTTTTGCTCCTAAGAATAAAACAGGGAATTCAAGAATTGCTTTTAGCCTATGGCTTTTAAAACCTTTCCCAACTTCTCTTCTAATATTACTTATAAATGATTTTACTTTAAAAATAGTTTTCTTAGTAATAAGTTCTAAAGGAGAAATTCCTGGCATTTTATATAACATGTCTTTAACTGCTATATCATAATTATTTTTGGCTTCGTCCATGAATTTATCTAACTGAACAGAGCTGCCTTTTTCTTCTTTTTCGAATATTTCTTTAATTTTATTTAAAGAATCTGGAACAGAAATAGAATCATTTTCTCCAAAGAATACTTTATAAGCTGGATTTAATTTTTCTAATTCATAAAAATCAGATCTATTTTTATCGAAATCTTCAAAAAATCTATCAAATACATCTGGCATCCAATACCAACTTGGACCCATGTCAAATGTAAATCCATCTTTTTTGAATTGTCTTGCTCTTCCGCCTAGTGAATTGTTTTTTTCTATAACTGTAACGTTATAGCCGGCTTTTGCTAGGTAACATGAAGCGGATAATGATGAAAATCCAGATCCAATTATGAAAATATTTTTATTCATTATTAGTGTTTAATTTGAAAAAAGTGTGCGCACGAGAGGACTTGAACCTCCACGGGATATTAATCCCACTAGGCCCTCAACCTAGCGCGTCTACCAATTCCGCCACGTGCGCAGAATTAAAAAGTGACCTGGCTGGGGCTCGAACCCAGGACCCTCTCCTTAAAAGGGAGATGCTCTACCAGCTGAGCTACCAGGTCTTAGTGATTTGGCTGGGGTTCGAACCCAGGACCCTCTCCTTAAAAGGGAGATGCTCTACCAGCTGAGCTACCAAATCTTAATTAGATTTTTAATGGCTGCAAATATAGGTTCAATAAATTTATTAATCAAAGAGAATTTCTTATAAATTTGTTGAATTATATATATTTATTTTGGAAAAACATTCTCTTGCTGTTAACTCTCATATAATCCTTATAGGATACATGGGTTGTGGAAAGTCATCTGTAGCGAAATACATTGCTAATTTTTCAGACTTAAAGCATATCGATCTAGATGATTACATAGTAAAAAGAGAAGGTAGAACTATTTCAGACATCTTTAATTTTAGTGGTGAATTAGAATTTAGAAAAATAGAACACATTTGTTTGATAGAATTACTGGATTCTAAAGAAAAATTAATTTTATCATTGGGAGGTGGAACCCCCTGTTATTATGACAATATGGAGTTTATATTAAATTACACTAAAAATATATGTTTCATAAATACTCCTAATAACATATTAGCCGTTAGATTGTTTAAAGAAAAATTAAAAAGACCTCTTTTAAGTTTAATTGATTCAGAAAATAAAATGCTAGAATATGTATCTAAGCACATTTTTGAAAGGCTCCCATTTTATAATAAAGCACCTTTTAAAATAAACTCTAAAGGAAAAAATGTGTCAGAAATATCGATAGAAATAATGAAAATGATTAATCTATAAATGCATAGGAGTTCTTCTTTTCGAAAACTACAGTTACATTTTCTTTAATTGTTGTTGAAAGAGAAAGGCCTTTAAAATCAATTTTAATTGGAAATTTTTTGTGATTTCTATCAATTAAAACCGCTGTATTAAAGTTAGATATTGGCACATCTAACAAATATTTGACACAGTGTATTAAAGTTTTACCTGAGTTCAAAACATCATCAATTAAAACTATTGATTTATTTTTAAGCTCGCTTAAATCACAATTTAACTCAATAGGGTTCAGAGGTTTTTTTTTATTAATTTTAATAGAAAATAGTTGAATTTTTGATTTTGATATTTTTTTCAGTTCTTTTTCTATTAAATCAGATAAGATGAACCCATTTTTCAATACACCAATTAAAACAACTTCTGAATTGTTTAGATTTTTTTCATGAATTTGAAAGGAAATTCTTTTGACAATTTTATCAATTCGATCCTGTTCTAATATTTTATGTTTTAAATTCAAAATTAATTACTATTTATATTAATAAAGATAATTATTCATTTAGATAATCTTGTATATCTCTTCTCTCTTTTTTACTTGGTTTCCCTTTAAATTTAAAATCATTATTATTTAATAATGATTCTTTTTTATCTAATTCTATTTTTGGAGTCATATTTAACAAGTATATATCAATTATTTTAGCACCTACTCTAGAGGTTGGTAAGTCTATTATTTTAAATTGATTCATAATATGATTTTTTTTAACATACAAAATCATGTTTGGAAAAACTTCATAGGAGGGTTTTAGGGAGTTTGAATCTATTTTAACGTGTCCTTTTTTGCAAGCATTACTAGCAATAGTTCGGGATTTGTATATTCTAGAATACCACAAAAATTTATCGATTCTCATTTAATAATTATATATACTTAATGTATATCAAAAATATAAGAAAATTGTATCTTGCGAAATATTTTATTTATTCTATGAAAAGTTTTTTCAAATTTATTTTTTTTAATTTCTTTTTAATCTTAGTTGTTTACTCGTGTAAAAAAGATGAATCCTCTGTAGATTCAGTCCCTCCTAATGATATAAGTACTCAATATGCTTTAGAAAATGATTCTATTATTGAGTTTCTTCAAACTCACTTTTATAATTATGAAGATTTCGAAAACCTTCCAAATAATAGTTCTGTTGAGTTGTTGATCGATACAATTACTGGTGATAATAGTGATAAAATAGCTTTGTACGATCAAGTTTCTACTTTAAGCATTAATATTGAGGATGATAATTCAGAAATGATTCCTCACAACATGTATTATATTATTAATCGTGAAGGAAATGGAGAAAGTCCCACTGTCGCTGATTCTGTTTTTGTAGCTTATAAAGGATTAACTCTTGGTAATACTACTTTTGACATAAGGAATAACCCTACTTGGTTAGACAATACTTCTGTCGTAAGAGGTTTTAAAGAGTTTACAGCTCTTCTTAAGAGAGGAGACATTTCAGCTAATTTGAATGGGACATATTCGTTAACTAACTATGGTATAGGATTGGCTATTATGCCCTCTGCTTTGGGTTATTATCAAAATTCAACTACTTCAATATCTGCATATTCTCCTTTAATTTTTCAAATTAATTTAAACACTTTTAATACAACTGATCATGATTATGATGGAGTCAATTCGATTGATGAAGATTTAAATGGGGATCATGTTTTTGCTAACGATGACACTGATGAAGATAATATTCCTAATTATAGAGACCCAGATGATGATGGCGATGGTGTTTTGACTATTGATGAATATGATGCAAATGAAGATGGTATTGTAGACGATACTGACGGCGATGGGATACCAGATTATTTAGACAACGATAATGAGTAATTTCTTTAAAGATAAAAGGATACTGCTAGCAGATATAATCTTCCTTGAGAGGTAATAAATTGATTTTTCAATCCAGCTGAATTACTCATATAATTTATTTCGTTTTTTTCAAAACCTCTTTCAGCTCTAAGGTCTATTTCAAATTTCGAAAACTTAATTCCAAATCCATATTGCAACCCAATTCTGTAGTCATTTTTTAAATCATCTACATTAAAATTATCGAATTCAACAGTTCTTACAAATTCAAATCTAGGTCCTGCAAAAATGCTTAAGTTTTTAAAAAATTTGTAACCTATCATAACAGGAATGTCAATTTTGTTTTGTTCAAAATCAGTTACAATGTCATCCGTCCGAACTAATACATAAGGTATATTATAACTATTTTTAATTTTTGAATAATTTATTTCAGGTCTGAGATAGAAGTCTTTAATGTTTAACTTTAAAAACACACCTAAGTGTTGACCGTTTCTTGATTCAAAAATATTGATCTTATTATTAATTGATTTGATATCAGCAGTTATATTTAATTGACTGTTGAAGTTTATCCCCGCTTTTAATCCATATTCAAATTTCAAATCCATTTGAGAAAATAGATTAAAACTTATAAGTAAAATTAACAAATTAATTTTTTTCAATTATTTTTCCTTTGAATTACTTTAATACTACAATCAACAATAGATTTAAAGTTGATACCATATTTTTCCATTAATTGTTTAGGCGTTCCAGATTCTCCAAATGTATCGTTTGTTGCCACGAATTCTTGTGGAGCAGGATTGTTTTTTACCAAAACTCTAGCAACGCTTTCTCCTAACCCTCCTAAATAATTATGCTCTTCTGCAGTGACGACACATCCAGTTTTAGATACTGATTTTATTATAGATTCATCATCTAGTGGTTTAATTGTGTGAATATTCAGAACTTCCGCAGAAATACCCTTTTCAAATAGAATTTTACAAGCTTCTAAGGCTTCCCATACTAAATGACCTGTAGCTATAATAGTAACATCAGACCCTTCTTGTAGCTTAATTGCTTTTCCAATTTCAAAAGTTTGATTTTCTGGAGTAAAAATAGGAACAGAAGGTCTTCCAAACCTTAAATAAACAGGCCCTAAATAATCAGCAATAGCCAAGGTAGCTGCTTTTGTTTGGTTATAATCACAAGGGTTAATGACGACCATTCCAGGGAGCATTTTCATTAGCCCAATATCTTCTAATATTTGATGAGTAGCACCGTCTTCACCTAGAGTAACTCCTGCGTGAGAAGCACATATTTTAACATTTTTATTTGAATAAGCGATTGATTGACGAATTTGGTCATAAACCCTTCCAGTTGAGAAATTAGCAAAAGTTCCAGTAAACGGAATTTTACCGCCAATTGTTAATCCAGCAGCGATACCCATCATGTTGGCTTCTGCTATTCCAATTTGAAAAAAACGTTCAGGGTTTTCGTCAATAAATTGATTCATTTTTAGAGAACCAATAAGGTCTGCGCACAAGGCTACTACGTTTGGATTTTTTCTTCCGAGCTCGGCTAAACCAGCTCCAAAACCACTTCTAGTGTCTTTTTTTTCCGTGTAAGTATATGTTTTCATTGTAAGTGATTTAATAGTCTCCTAAAGTTTCTTTGTTTTGGGCCAAGCCAGATGCTAGTTGTTCATCGTTTGGTGCTTTTCCGTGCCATGCATGAGTATGCATCATAAAGTCAACTCCATTTCCCATTACAGTTTTAAGTAAAACACAAACTGGTTTACCTTTTCCTGAAAGAGATTTTGCTTTTTTCATTCCTTTTAAAATTTCATCTAAATCATTTCCTTTTTCAATTTCTATCACTAGCCAGTCAAAAGCTTCAAATTTTCTTTTTATACTACCCATTGGTAAAACGTCATCGGTGGCCCCGTCAATTTGTTTTCCATTTAAATCAACTGTAGCTATTAAGTTATCTATTTTTTTAGCTGAAGCATACATTATAGCTTCCCAGTTTTGGCCTTCCTGTAACTCTCCATCTCCATGTAATGAATAAATTAAATTAGAATCATTATTAAGTTTTTTTGCTTCGGCGGCTCCAATCGCTACTGATAACCCTTGACCTAGCGATCCAGAAGCAATTCTAATTCCAGGTAAGCCTTCGTGAGTAGTAGGGTGTCCTTGTAGCCTAGAATCTAATAATCTAAAAGTATTTAATTCATCAACTTTAAAATAGCCCACACGCGCTAAAACACTATAATAAACAGGAGATATATGTCCGTTAGACAAAAAGAAAAGATCTTCTCCAATTCCATTCATGTCAAATCCTTCTTTTCTGTTCATTATAGAACTATATAACGCTACTAAGAATTCTGCACACCCTAATGAACCTCCAGGGTGTCCTGAATTTACTTTATGAACCATTCTTAAAATATCTCTTCTTACTTGACTTGTGAACTCACTTAATGTATAATTCATTTTGATTTTTTAATACTATTAAAATTAATTATCTACTTAATTATTACAAACTATTTTTAGGAATTAAATACATTATTAATTAACAATCTAAAATAGATATTTATAATAGTATTAGATGATTATCTTTGAGCTTTTATATTATGATTTTTAATTTAGAATTTAAGGATTCAAACACTAAAGCCAGAGTAGGAATTATTAAAACAGATCATGGGGTTATTGAAACACCAATTTTTATGCCAGTCGGGACTGCTGCTACAGTAAAAGGTATTCATCAAAGAGATTTAGAAAATGAAATTGATCCAGATATCATACTCTCTAATACTTATCATCTATACTTAAGACCTGGTCCTGAAATTATCGAAAGTGCAGGCGGTATCCATAAATTTATGAATTGGAAAAGACCTTTATTGACAGATAGTGGAGGTTATCAAGTATATTCTTTGTCTAATAACAGAAAAATTAATGAAGAAGGTGTTGAGTTTAAATCTCATATTGACGGTTCTTATCATTTTTTTTCACCCGAAAGAGCCATTAAAATTCAAAAATCTATAGGTGCAGATATAATTATGGCATTTGATGAATGTACTCCATATCCGTGCGATTATAATTACGCAGAAAAATCTATGCACATGACTCATAGGTGGCTTAATAGGTGTTTTAACGAATTTAATAACACCAAACCTATTCATGACTATAATCAAACTTTGTTTCCAATTGTGCAAGGCAGCGTATACAAAGATTTAAGAGCTCAATCAGCTGAATTTATTGCTAGCGTTGAAGCTGAAGGAAATGCAATAGGAGGTTTGTCAGTTGGTGAACCAGCGGAAGAGATGTACGGTATGACAGAAATAGTATGTGATATTTTACCCGAAAGTAAGCCCAGATATTTAATGGGAGTAGGAACACCTATTAATTTGCTTGAAAATATATCTTTGGGGGTGGATATGTTTGATTGTGTTATGCCATCTAGAAATGCTAGAAATGGTATGCTGTTTACTTCTAAAGGGACAATTAATATAAAAAATGAAAAATGGAAAAATAATTTTGAAGTAATCGATTTAGATGATCATTGCTTTGTAGATTTAAGTTATTCAAAAGCTTACTTACGTCATTTATTTACAATAAAAGAAGCTTTAGGAAGACAGATAGCAACAATTCATAATTTAGCATTTTATATTTGGCTAGTAAGAGAAGCAAGAAAGCAAATTATAAATGGTGATTTTTTAAAATGGAAAACAAAAATGATAATTAGTATGAATAATAAATTATAAAATGAAAATTTTAGATAAATATATTGTTATAAAATATTTAGCTACTTTTTTTGTAATGATGATATTGTTTATTCCCATCGGAATATTAGTAGATCTTTCAGAAAAAATTGATAAACTAAAGGAATTTGAAGTTCCATTAAATGAAATTGTTGGATATTATTTAGATTTTGTTTGGTATTTCGGAAACACACTCTATCCAATTTTTGTTTTTTTATCAGTTATCTGGTTTACCTCTAAAATAGCTAACGATTCAGAAGTAACTGCTATTCTAAGTTCAGGTATATCTTTTAATAGATTCCTCAGGCCTTTTATGCTAGGAGCTACATTTATTGCTTTTTTTGCTTTTTATTCTGGGATGTTTATTGTTCCAGAAAAAAATAAACATTACAATGAATTTCAGTATAAATATCTTAAAAAAAATAAAAAATCCAGAGAAACTTCAAAAATATATAAACAAGTTGGTGATAATGACTTCGTTTATGTAAGTAGCTATAACCCAACTAGGGAAATGGCATATGATTTTTCTTATGAACGCTTTGAAGGAAATGCTTTAAAATATAAGCTAAGTGCTAGAAACATAAGATGGGTAAGTGAAGATAGTATTTATCGATTAACAGACTACTTTAAAAGAAGTTTTAACGAAGAAAATCAATCTATAGTATCTAATAAAATTTTAGACACTCTTTTCCCTTTTAAGATCAATGAGTTATCTACACTTAACTATATGGCGGAAACGCAAAATTACTTTGAGCTTAACGAATTCATTAAAGAAGAAAAAAAAAGTGGATCTCCTCTAATAAACAATCATTTATTGGTCCGACATAAAAGGTGGAGTCTTCCATTTTCAACTTATATCTTGACATTACTAGCTGTTTCAGTATCTTCCTTTAAAAGACGAGAAGGTATGGGGATAAATTTAGCTTTCGGAATAATAACTGCTTTTGCTTTTGTATTTTTTGATAAATTTTTTACTGTTATGGTAAGTAAATCCAACTTATCTCCATTGTTAGGTGCTTGGACTCCAAATTTAGTTTTTCTATTACTCGCTTTTTATTTTTTAAGACATGCAAAAAAATAAATTTAAAAGTTTAATTCATTTCCATTTTATTGTTTTTATTTTTGGATTCACTGCAATTTTAGGTTCTTTAATATCCATTGATTCATTAGAGCTTGTTTGGTATAGAATGGCAATAGCTTCAATTGTATTATTAATTTATGCTGCGGTTTTTAAAAAACAAATTACGGTTCCAAAATCTCTAATATTAAAATTGCTAATTTCTGGAATGATTATCGCTCTTCACTGGGTGACGTTTTTTAAAGCTATAAAAGTTTCAAATGTTTCAATAACTCTATCTATTCTTTCTTTAGGAGCATTTTTAACTTCATTTCTAGAACCTCTTTTTTATGGGAGAAAAATTATTTTATATGAAATCATTTTTGGGTTAATTGTTATTGTTGGAATGTCACTTATTTTCAATTCTCAATATCACTATTTAGAAGGTATTATATATGCTTTGATTTCAGTTTTATTAAGTGTTTTTTTTGGATTGATTAATGGAAAATTAATTAAAGAAGCCTCTTCGTTGGCTATTTCTATATATGAATTATTGGGAGGCGTACTTTTAATATCAATAATATTGTTATTTAATGATAGGGTAGACAGTGAGTTTTTTGATATAAGTAAAATTGATTTTTATTGGTTATTAATTCTTGCGACTGTCTGTACTGCGTATGCATTTGTTATTTCTGTAGACGTGTTAAAACACTTGAGTCCTTATTCTCTTATGATTTCAATTAATATGGAACCAGTTTATGGAATAATACTAGCTATTATTTTCTTAAATGAGTCTAAGGATCTTTCATTTAATTTTTATTTAGGTTTTATCTTGATTTTCTCCTCAGTAATATTAAATGGTGTTTTTAAACTGAAAAATAAAAAATAACTTTGTGTAAATTATTATTTTATCTTTGATTTTTCAATTGTTGAATTTATGGAATATTTAGATTTTGAAGCCCCTTTAAAAGAACTTGAGGATCAACTTAGAGAATGTAAGTTGATTGGAGATAAGACAGAGGTTGATGTTTCGGAAACATGTAAAAAATTATCTGAAAAAATACAACAAACAAAAAAAGATATATATAAAAATATTTCTGCATGGCAAAGAGTTCAACTTTCTAGACATCCATCTAGACCTTATACTCTAGATTATATTAAAGCATTAACAAATGACACTTTTTTAGAGCTTCATGGTGACAGAAATATTGGAGATGACAAGGCGATGATTGGTGGTTTTGGTAAAATTAATGATCAAACTTTTTTATTTGTTGGTCAACAAAAAGGATATAACACTAAGACTAGACAATATAGAAATTTTGGAATGTCTAACCCTGAAGGCTATAGAAAGGCTCTAAGGCTTATGAAATCTGCAGAAAAGTTTGGTATTCCTATTGTTACTTTAATAGATACACCTGGAGCATACCCAGGCTTAGATGCTGAAGAAAGAGGGCAAGGAGAAGCTATTGCAAGAAATCTGATTGAAATGTTTCAGTTAAAAACTCAAATTATTTGTATTGTAATTGGTGAAGGAGCTTCAGGGGGGGCGTTGGGTATAGGTATTGGTGATCATGTAATGATGCTTGAAAATACTTGGTATTCAGTTATTTCCCCAGAATCTTGCTCTTCTATCTTATGGAGAAGTTGGGATTTTAAAGAAAAAGCAGCTGAAGCTTTGAAATTAACTCCTTATGATATGAAAAAGAATAATTTAATTGATAAAATTATTTCAGAACCACTTGGGGGGGCACATAGTGACAGAGATAAAATTTTTAATAGTGTTAAAAATGCTATCTTAAATTCATTCAAAACTCTTTCTTCTAAGAAAATTGATGAACTAGTAATTGATAGAATGAATAAATTCACTTCAATGGGTGTTTACAATTCTTGAATCTTAACGATATTAACATTTTTGTCAGTTTATTAACAAATTTTTGTTTGTTATAAGTATTCTTTTTTGTAATAATTTCTTGTTAGTTTTCATAAGTTAGTTCTATGGAAAAAGTACAACCTTCATTTGAAAGATCTAATAAAAGCCCTCAAGTAGTTTCCTTCGAGAGAGGTAAGCTCCCTCCACAAGCTATTGACCTAGAGGAAGTTGTTTTAGGCGCGATGATGATAGATAAAAAAGGAGTTGATGCAGTTATTGATATCTTACACTCAGACGCTTTTTATAAAGAGTCTCATCAACTTATTTTTGAAAGTATAGTTAAATTATTTGAAAACACTGAACCTATTGATTTACTAACAGTTTCTGCAAAACTAAGAACAGATGGTAAATTAGAAAAAGCTGGAGGAGATTACTATCTAATTCAACTAACTCAAAAAGTTTCTTCGTCAGCTCACATAGAGTATCACGCAAGAATTATTTTACAAAAATATATTCAAAGAAGTTTGATTAAAATTTCTACTGAAATTATTGAAGACTCATACGATGAAACAAAAGATGTTTTTGACTTATTAGATAATGCAGAGTCAAAACTTTATGATGTAACTCAAGGGAATATTAAAAAATCAACTGAAACTGCACAAAGTTTAGTTATCCAAGCTAAAAAGAAAATAGAAGAAATCTCTAACAAAGATGGCTTAAGTGGAGTTCCATCAGGTTTTTCAGAATTAGATAAATTAACTTCAGGATGGCAGCCAAGTGATTTGGTTATCATCGCCGCAAGACCAGGAATGGGAAAAACAGCTTTAACTCTTTCAATGGCTAGGAATATGGCCGTAGCTCAAAATATACCTGTTGCATTTTTCTCATTAGAAATGTCATCAATTCAATTAATAACGAGGTTAATTTCGTCAGAAACAGGTTTATCATCCGAGAAATTAAGAACAGGGAACTTAGAAAAATTTGAATGGGAACAATTAAATGTAAAAGTTTCAGCATTAGAAAATGCACCACTTTATATTGATGACACTCCTTCTTTATCAATTTTTGATTTAAGAGCTAAAGCCAGAAGACTTTCTTCTCAGTTTGGAATAAAGCTTATTGTGATTGATTATCTTCAATTAATGTCCGCTGGAGGTTCTAATAAAAACGGTAACAGAGAGCAAGAAATTTCAACTATTTCTAGAAACTTAAAGGCGTTAGCTAAAGAACTGAATGTTCCCGTTATTGCATTGTCTCAGTTATCAAGAGCCGTAGAGACTAGAGGAGGAAGCAAAAGGCCAATTTTATCAGATTTAAGAGAGTCTGGAGCTATTGAGCAGGATGCAGATATTGTTTCTTTCATATATAGACCGGAGTATTATAAAATAGATGAATGGGATGATGAAGAAAGAACTCCTTCTGCTGGTCAAGCTGAATTCATTGTAGCTAAACATAGAAATGGAGGCTTAAGTAATATTAAACTTAAGTTTGTGCCAACTCTAGGGAAGTTTGAAAACTTAGATAATTTTGACACACCTTTTGAATATCAATCTAAGATAAATCAAGAGTCTACTAAGGTTAATCCAGATCAAGCTTTTGAAAGTGGGGGATATCGAGATGAAAATGAAGACATGCCCTTCTAAAGTTATTTAACTTTATTAACTATTTCAGTGAAGGCTTCAGGGTTATTCATTGCTAAGTCAGCTAGAACTTTCCTATTTATATCGATATTATTTTGCTTTAATTTCCCCATTAATTCAGAATACGAAAGACCATGAATTCTGGCTCCAGCGTTTATTCTAGTTATCCATAGAGCTCTGAAAGTTCTTTTCTTATTCTTTCTATCTCTGTATGCATAGGTTAATCCTTTTTCAACTGCGTTTTTAGCTACAGTCCATACGTTTTTTCTTCTTCCAAAATAACCTTTGGCTAATTTTAGAATTTTCTTTCTTCTTTGTCTAGATGCTACGGAATTTGATGACTTTGGCATAATTTAAATTTTTTGGAGAAGGCGTCATAATCATGAGCTTTATAACCTTTTTCCTGGTTTGACTTATTTATAACCGTTTATTTTAAACGTAATTGTTGCTTAATATTATTACTATCACTGTCGCTGACTAATCCTGAATGAGTAAGTTTAAGCTTCCTCTTTTTAGATTTTTTAGTCAATATGTGACTTTTAAAAGCGTGTTTTCTTTTAATTTTTCCTGTTCCAGTTACTTTGAATCTTTTTTTAGCACTGGATTTTGTTTTCATTTTAGGCATAACTTATATACTTCTAATTTTTATTTCTTTGGGGCAACAAACATAATCATTTTTTTCCCTTCCATAGTAGGTAATGACTCAACTTTTCCATATTCTTCTAACTCTTGAGCTAACTTCAATAATAATATTTGTCCTTGCTCTTTAAATATGATAGATCTTCCCTTGAAAAACACAAAAGCTTTTAATTTAGCTCCTTCTTTTAAGAATTTTATACCGTGTTTTTTCTTGAACTCATAATCGTGTTCATCAGTTTGTGGTCCGAATCTAATTTCTTTTACTATTACTTTTGTTGATTTAGCCTTGATTACTTTTTCTCTTTTTTTCTGTTCGTATAAGAATTTTTTATAATCTAGTATTTTACCAACAGGTGGTATAGCTTTTGGCGAAATCTCAACTAAATCCAATTCCAATTCATTTGCTAACTGCAGAGCTTTTTCAAGCGAGTATATCCCTATTTCTACGTTACCACCAACAAGTCTTAATTCGTTAGCTCTGATAAACCCATTTATTTTATGAGGGTTTTCTTTAATTATCCTAGCAGGTTGTCTGCTTCTTTTTCTTCGAATTGCTATAGTTGTAAGTTTAAATTATTAAAATTCTTTTATCGTTTCTGATGATTTTGTTAAAATAAACTTTTTTAACTCATCAATTGACATTTTTCCAAAATCTTTTCCTCCATGTCCTCTAATTGAAAATAAATTAGTTTCAACCTCTTCATCTCCTACTATAATCATGAATGGAATTTTTTCAAGCTCCGATTCACGAATTTTTTTTCCTACCGTTTCATTTCTTGAATCAGTAAGTGCGCGAATTTCGTCATTTTCTAGTAATTTTAAAACTTTTTGACTGAATTTTTTATGTTTCTCACCAACAGGAATAATCATAACTTGATTTGTAGCCAGCCATAATGGGAAATTACCTGCTGTATGTTCTATTAAAATTGCTATAAACCGTTCCATACTTCCAAAAGGAGCTCTATGAATCATTACGGGTCTTTTTACTTTGTTTTCACTATCAATATAACTTAATTCGAATCTCTCAGGAAGGTTATAGTCTACCTGAATAGTTCCTAATTGCCATTCTCTTCCCAAAGCATCTTTAACCATAAAATCTAATTTAGGACCATAAAATGCAGCTTCACCATATTCAATTTTATAATTTACACCTTTTTCCTTTGTAGCGTTAATTATTGCATTCTCCGCTTCTTCCCAGACTTTGTCATTTCCAATATATTTTTCTTTGTTTTTTGGATCTCTTAAAGAAACTTGTGCTGTGAAATTTTCAAAACCTAGAGATTTGAATACATAAAGCACTAAATCAATAACATTTTTGAATTCTGTATTTAATTGTTCTTGAGTACAAAAAATATGTGCATCATCTTGAGTGAACCCTCTAACTCTTGTTAAGCCGTGTAATTCTCCACTTTGTTCGTACCTGTATACTGTGCCAAACTCAGCATATCTTACTGGAAGATCTTTGTAGCTCCACTGTTTAGAGTTGAATATTTCACAATGATGTGGACAATTCATGGGTTTTAACAAAAATTCTTCTCCTTCATTTGGTGTAGTTATTGGCTTAAAACTACTTTCACCATATTTTTGATAGTGCCCTGATGTTTCGTATAATTCTTTATTACCTATATGTGGAGTAATAACCTGTTGATATCCTGCTTTTTTTTGAGCTTTTTTAAGAAAGTTTTCAAGTCTTTCTCTTAATGCTGCTCCTTTAGGAAGCCAAAGAGGAAGTCCTTGTCCAACCTTATTTGAAAACGCAAATAATTCAAGTTGTTTACCCAATTTTCTATGGTCTCTTTTCTTTGCTTCTTCAATGAGTTCTAGATATTCATTTAATTCTTTTTGTTTTGGAAATGAAATACCGTAGACTCTAGTAAGTTGGGTTTTACTTTGATCAGCTCTCCAATAAGCTCCAGCAACACTTAAAAGCTTAACGGCTTTAATAAATCCAGTATTTGGCAAATGACCTCCTCTACATAAATCAGTAAAATCATCATGATTACAAAACGAGATGGTACCATCTTCTAAGTTATTAATTAGTTCAATTTTATATTCATTACCTTCTTTTTTATAAAAACTTAGTGCTTCTTTTTTTGAAATTGATTTTAATTCAAACAAGTGTTTTTCTCTTGATATTTCAATTATTCTTTTTTCAATTTTTGGAAAATCTTTTTCAGACATGACATGATTTCCGAAATCAACGTCATAATAAAATCCATTAGAAATTGCTGGACCAATTGTTAATTTAATTCCTGAGTAAAATTCTTCAAGAACTTGAGCTAATATATGGGCAGACGAATGCCAAAAAGCTTTTTTTCCTTCAAGATCATTCCATGTATAGAAAATTAGGTTACCATCCTCAATTAATTTTGTTGATGTTTCAATTGTGTTATTATTGAATTTGGCAGAAATAACATTTCTAGCTAAACCTTCACTTATAGATCTAGCAATATCAAATGGAGTTGAGTTAGATTCGAAAGATCTAGAAGCTCCGTCAGGAAAAGTAATTTCAATCATTATTTACTATCTATATAATTATAAACAAAGATAAGATCATTGGATTACTTAACAACTTTAGTGTCTTTTTTTTTAAAAATAGCATTCATGATACTTTGTAAACCTTTGACACCATAAAATAACGACAAAACACAGATCACTATACTTATACTTAAAACTGGAAGAAACCATGGGTGATTCTCGTTTTTAAATGATTGAAAAAGGATGGTAGGTCCTAAAAACATTAAGGAAATTGAAATAAAAATTTTTTTCAACCCTTCAGCTAAATGATTTTTGTTCATTTTTTGAAATTTTTAATAGCTAACCTAACGCTTTTGTGCTTTGCTAGTAGTTTAGAAGCATCCACAGAACTAATGTTCAGAGCATTCATTACCATTTTATTAGCTCTGTCTACAAGTTTCACATTAGAAAGCTGCATATCAACCATTTTATTCCCTACAACTTTACCGATTTTTATCATTGTAGTACTAGAAATCATATTTAAAATTAATTTCTGCGCAGTTCCTGCTTTCATTCTTGAACTCCCGGTTATTACCTCAGGACCAACCATAACTTCAATAGGATAGTTAGACATTAATGATATTGGACTGCCTGGATTACATGTGATGCAACCTGTGGGGATTTTATTTGTTTTACAATTCTCTAAGGCACCAATTACATAAGGAGTAGTTCCTGAAGCTGCAATTCCAATAACAAAATCATTTGAGGAAACATTATAATTTAAGAGATCTTCCCAACCTTGATTTAAATCATCTTCAGCATTTTCAATACTTTTTCTTATAGCCTTATCTCCTCCAGCAATAATACCAATAACTAAATCATGATTTACTCCAAATGTAGGTGGACATTCGGAAGCATCTAATACGCCAAGTCTTCCGCTGGTTCCTGAACCAATATAAAAAAGTCTTCCTCCATTTTCAAGTTGAGAAACTACTCTTCTAATAAGATTATTTATATTAGGTATTTCTTTTTTTACACAAAGTGCAACTGTTTGATCTTCTGAATTTATTATCTCTAAAAGTTGGTTGATAGACTTGTTTTCTAAGTAATCATATTTAGAATCTGACTCAGTAATTTTGTCAAAGCTCATAAATTATTTTTTAATCAAAAAACCCATCTGGGGCATCTTCTTTTGATAATCTAAAGTAATCAAATTCAGAAACTCTATAGTAACCTAAAGGAAATTTTTCAGGATTCGATTGATTTATAATATTTCCTTTTATAATTGAGCTAGCTGAAGAAAAAGGCCTCCCATTTTGTGCTCCAGCTTGAGCAGTTAAAATATTAAGATAATTAAAACCTTCTTCTGTTAACCCTGTCATTTCTATATAAACAAACTCATTATTATTAAAATATTTAGTTTTATCTATAAAAAAAGAAAAAGTGAATTGATTTCCATTAGTATAAAGGTCTCTGGACACTAAATAATCATAGGTATCCCCTTTTCCTTTTGGTCCAAATCTCCAAAGATTAAAATCACCAATTTCTTTTGGATCAGTAAATGTTATTAGTAATTCTATTTCATCCTTATTAAGTGATTTTCTATCACCAAAAACCACGGATTCAATACCTGAAATTTTTATTAGTTTTTCAGATGAATAATAATTTTGATTCTCGTATTTAACAAAGAATTCATAATCATCTTCATAATTTATATAACTGATTTTATTTGTGTAATATTTGTTTTCGGAATTATATTTTAAGTTAATATTTCCATTTCTAGTTTTAATATAGACTTCAGCTTCCTCAATTACAGTATTATTTTCATCAAAATATGGAGCTGTTTTACTCACTTTTACTTCTGCAGTGGCAAAATCTTCATTAATATTCTTAAAAATTGAAGCGTCTAAAACTATTCTTTCATCAGAATAATTTGTATCAATATTTACAACTTTTTCACAGCTATAGAAAATTATAATTATTATATAAAAAAAATATTTTTTCATTTAAAATTTAAAATTATAAGATATACTTGGAACAATTCCAAAAATAGATAATTGAATTGCTTCATTTTTTAAAGTTTTTTGATTTTGTTGAAAAGTTATAGAGTTTGCATTGTCTCGATTATAAATATTATAAAATCCAAAAACCCATTCACTTTTATAATCTCTTTTTTTATTTTTATCAGGAATTAGAGTTAGAGACATATCAAGTCTATGGTAGTTGGGAAGTCTATTTGAATTACGCTCCCCATAATTTGGTATCGTTAAATTCATATATGTGTATTGCCCTACAGGATAATTTGTTGGTTGTCCTGTTTGAAATATAAAATTAATATTAAATGTTAATTTTTTATTCAATTTATAATTGGATACAAAACTAAAGTCATGAGTTTTGTCATAGGAAGTATTGTACCAATTCCCCATATTGATTCCAGTTTCATAGATATTACGTCCTGTAGTTTTTAGTTCTGATTTTGAAAGGGTGTAAGCAACCCAGTAATTATGTTTGCCTTTATTTTTCTTAAACAAAAACTCTAGTCCATATGCTCTGGATTTTCCTGCTAATAATATTCTTTCTACAGCTGCATTAGCAACTAAATCAGCTCCTGGTATATAATCGAGTCTGTTTTTAATTTTTTTATAAAAAACTTCAGTTTCTAATTTATTCCCGTTTTTTAATTTAGAGTGATAACCTAAAGCCAATTGATCTAATTGCTGTGGTTTTAAGTAAGGTCCGCTAGGAGCCCAAATATCTAGTGGAGCAGGAGCATTGGTATTAGATATTAAATGAATGTATTGATTTAATCTGTTGTAGCTTACTTTTATAGCTTGATTTTTAAAATTATAAGAAAAATTAAACCTTGGCTCAAAATCATAAAAGGATTTAATGGTTTTTGAATTATCAGGATTTAGGTATTCTCCAATTATTTTAGCCTCCTTGTAAATACCAAGATCTTTATCAAAAGTTACAGGGTCATTGTTTAAATATCTATTCAGGCCATCTTGTTTGAATCTTAAAAATTGATTTAATCTAAAACCATATCTAAGAGATATTTTTGGAAAGGCTTTATGAACTACATCAAAATAAGCCGCATTTTCTAAAGCAAACTTTCTTTCAAGTATTGTAAAATTAATACCTGATTGGTTAATTGGACTAATTTCACCAGGATTAAATTCGTAGTAAATAGAGTTTAATCCATAGTTGAATTGTATTTTATTGGAATAATAATTTTTTAAATCAAACTTGATGTTTAAATTTTTAATTCCTGAATTCCAATCAAATCCAACGAAGTTTAGCGTCAATCCATAGTAGTAATCGCTAAAAATCAATGAAGTATTAGAAAATATTTTTTCATTGATTAAGTGATTCCATCTTAGGTTGAATGTTGAGTTCCCATAAGTATTAGAAAACGTGTCGCTAAGTTTAAATTTGTCTCTACCAAAATATCCAGAGAAGTACAAGGTGTTGTTTTTATCTATTTTATAGTTTGATTTAGTGTTAATATCATAAAAATAAGCCACGTTTTCAATATCAGTAAATTTCAAGAAAAGGTGGGCGTAAGACCCTCTGGTTGCAATTAAATACGATCCTTTATTCTTTTTTATTGGACCTTCACCAAGTATTCTACTTGATATTATTCCAATTCCGCCACTTAACTTATGTTTTTTACTATTACCATCTTTTTGATATACATCCAAAACGGAAGAAAGTCTTCCTCCGTAAGAGGAGGGTATCCCTCCTTTGAAAAGTTTAACTTCTTTTATTGCATCAGAATTAAAAATAGAAAATAGACCAAACAAGTGAGATGAACTATATATTATAGCTTCATCAAATAAAATTAAATTTTGATCCGCAGCGCCGCCTCTAACATTGAATCCACCTGTGCCTTCTCCAGCATTTGATACCCCGGGGAGTAATTGAATTGTTTTTAAGACATCTGATTCCCCAAATAAAACTGGTGTTTGCTTGATTGTCTGATTTGACAAGATATTTAAACTCATTAGTGGTTTTGTGATATCTATCTCTTCAACATCTTTTATTACAACAACTTCCTCTAAATTTTCAACATTTTCCGACAAAAAAAATGTAGTATTAATATTTTTTAAAAGATTTATTTTAGTTGAGATATTTTCATATCCTATTGAACTTATTTCAATTGCATAGTTTTTTTTAGGAAGTGTTATTGAAAAAAATCCGTAAGTATTTGTAATTGTTCCAGAGTTAATACTTGGAATAATTATGTTTGCACCAATTATAGATTCATTACTGTCTTTATCTAGCACATAACCACTTATAGTAAAGTTTTCTTGTGAATAGTTTATAAACGAAAAAAGTAAGAATATGAATTTTAATAGTGTTGCTTTAAAGCGATACATTAATGAAGATTTATTAAACTACAATCACAATAATAATGCCATATAATTAAATTAAATTAAAATTATTGAAATTTTAATTCTAAATTATCTTTGATATTATCTAAAAATTCTTGTGTGTTTAAATAATGTGATCTGTTTAGGTTTTTACCATGAATTAGCAAGGCTAGATCTTTTGTCATTTTGCCATTTTCAATAGTTTCTATACAAACTTTTTCAAGTGTTTTACAGAAATCAATTAATTCTTGGTTTTTATCAAGTTTTCCTCTATGCCCTAAACCTCTAGTCCATGCGAAAATTGAAGCGATTGGGTTAGTTGAAGTTTCATTTCCTTTTTGATGCTCTCTAAAATGTCTTGTAACAGTTCCGTGAGCTGCTTCAGCTTCCATGGTTATCCCATCCGGAGTAACTAATGTTGAAGTCATTAAGCCTAGTGAACCAAATCCTTGCGCAACTGTGTCTGATTGAACATCTCCATCATAATTTTTACAAGCCCACACAAACCCTCCATTCCATTTCATTGCAGCAGCGACCATATCATCAATTAATCTATGCTCATATGTAATGCCAGCTTTTTCAAATTTATCTTTAAATTCTGTTGAAAACACTTCTTGGAATATGTCTTTAAACCTTCCGTCGTAAGACTTTAAAATGGTATTTTTCGTAGATAAGTATAAGGGCCATTTCTTAGTTAAAGCTTGATTCATACAAGATCTAGCAAAACCATATATGGATGAGTCTATATTATACATACTCATAGCAACACCATTTTCTTGAAAGTTATAAACTTCCCATGTTTTAGCCTCACTACCATCTTCAGGTTTAAAAGTCATAGTTAACTTTCCTTTTCCCTTAGTAACAATGTCTGTAGCCCTGTATTGATCTCCAAAAGCATGTCTTCCAATACATATTGGTTTAGTCCAACCTTGCACATATCTAGGAACATTACTCATTATTATCGGTTCTCTAAAAACTGTTCCGCCTACAATATTTCTAATAGTTCCATTTGGAGAACGCCACATTTTTTTTAATCCAAATTCTATAACCCTGTCTTCGTCAGGAGTAATAGTTGCACATTTAATACCAACATTATATTTTTTTATAGCTTCAGCTGAATCAATAGTAATTTGATCATCTGTAGCATCTCTACTTTCAACACTTAAATCATAATATTTGATATCTAACTCTAAGTAGGGAAGAATTAGTTTAGTTTTAATAAAATCCCAAATGATTCTTGTCATTTCATCCCCGTCAAGTTCTACCACAGGATTGTTAACTATAATTTTTCTCATAAATTTTTAAATAAATGCAAAAAGTGTTTTTGATAAATATGTTAAATTAACTTAAGTAAGATTAAGTTTTTTTAAACTTATCTTTTTATTTCTTTAATTCTAGCTTTTTTACCTCTTAATTCTCTGAAGTAATATATTCTAGATCTTCTAACTCTTCCTTTTTTATTAATTTCAATTTTTTGAATTGCGGGAAGGTTAAATGGAAATATTCTTTCAATTCCAATTGTACCAGACATTTTTCTAATTGTAAATGTTTTGGTTAGACCAGTTCCTTTAATTTGAATAACTACTCCTTTAAAGAACTGAGTACGAACTTTTTCTCCTTCTCTAATTTCGTAATAAACAGTAATTGTGTCTCCTGATTTGAAAGTTGGGATTTCTTTTTTCGTTAGAAATTCTTCTTGAACGAATTTTATTAAAGATTCCATTATGTAAGATTTTTAAATTTAATTGATATAACATTCACGATTATCGTCAGCGGTTATACTAAATTGGATGCGAAATTACATAATTTTTTTTATTTCAAAAAAAATTTTTCAATTAAATATATCAGGTCTCAGCTTTTTTGTTCTTTCTTCAGCTTTTTCTTCTCTCCACTCATCGATTTTAGCTTTATTTCCAGAAAGTAAAACTTTTGGAACTTCTAAGTCTTCGAAATTTGCAGGTCTAGTGTAAACTGGGGGAGCTAACATACCATCTTGAAAGGAATCGGAAAGTGCTGATGTTTCATCCCCAAGAACCCCAGGTATTAATCTTATGATAGAATCACATAAAACGGCAGCAGGTAATTCTCCACCTGAAAGTACATAATCCCCAATAGAAATTTCCATTGTTATTAATTCATCTCTTACTCTTTGATCAACCCCTTTATAATGTCCACAGAGAATAATAAGGTTTCCATCAATTGACAACTTATTTGCAATTTGTTGATTTAGCATGTTTCCATCAGGCGTCATATATATAACTTCCTTATAACTTCTTTTACTTTTTAAAAGATCTATACATTTTTTAATTGGTTCAATCATCATTACCATCCCTGAACCGCCTCCAAATTGATAGTCGTCAACTTGTTTTCTTTTATTTGAAGCGAAATCCTTTAAATTATGAAAATTCACTTCAATTATTTTTTTTTCTATAGCTCTTTTTATTATAGATGCGTTAAAAGGGCTTTCTATTAATTCAGGTAAAACACTAATTATATCTATTCTAACCATCTATTCAAATATTAATTTTTCTTTTTCACCTTCAGGACTTATAAAAGTGATTTGACTTATTTTAGTGTTACTATCAAACCCAGAAATATCATCAGTACTTTTAATACTTTTTCCATTAATTTCTGTCAAAACATAACCTGGTTTAATTCCCATTCTATATAATGAATTGTTTCTGTGATTTAATACTTTAACTCCACTTACAATGTTAAATTCACCTAACTCTTCTTGTGTCATGTTTTTTAATTGCATTCCGATAAATTCAATATTTTCATTTTTTTCTAACTTGACATCTAAAGAAATCTTTTTTCCATCTCGAACCAAACCAACCAAAACAATGTCTCCAGGTCTTTTTGTACTTAAGTAGCCAGAAAGATCTGAAAATTTAGCAATCTTTAATTTATCTAATCTAAGTATCACATCCCCCCTTTGTATTCCAGCTTTTGCAGCACCCATTTCTGGTTCAATATCATTGACATAAAAACCTTCGGTTAACGAAAGGTTTAGTTCGTCTGCTGTTTTGGAGTTAAGGCCTATTCCTGTAACGCCAAGTAATCCTTTTTGAACATTTCCGAATTCAATAATATCTTCAAATACTTTTCGAGCAACATTACTTGGTACGGCAAATGAATAACCTACAAAGCCACCAGTTTCACTTGTGATAGCTGTGTTTATTCCAATCAAATCACCACTAGTGTTAACCAGAGCCCCTCCGCTATTTCCAGAGTTAACTGCAGCATCAGTTTGAATGAATGATTGGTTTTTAGAATCATAATCATTTAAGTCCCGTGATTTTGCACTAATAATTCCTGCAGTTACAGTTGAAGTTAAGTTAAATGGATTTCCAACAGCTAATACCCATTCTCCAATTTTAGTTTGATCAGAATCTGCAAATCTTATATAGGGAAACGTTTCTTTTCCTACTATTTTCAAAACCGCAATATCAGAAATCTCATCACTTCCTATTAGTTCAGCTTGGTAAGTTTTGTTATTGTTTGTTGTTACTTCAATGGAAGAAGCATTTTCGATTACATGAGTATTTGTAATTATATAACCATCCTTTGAAATAATCACGCCTGAGCCCATGCCCACTCTTGTTCTGTTGCTTTGATTATCATTAAAATAATTCCATAAAGAAGATTGACTTTTTGAAATACTCGTGTTTTTCACATGAACTACCGAATGAATTGTTTTTTCTGCAGCTTCTACAAAATCTAAAGATGACTCCGAAACTAAATTTGTATTAGGGTTAAGTGAAATATTCACTAGTTTGTTATTAGTGGATTCATCTAAGTAGACTTCATGATTAAAGCTTATGTTATGAACAAAAAGAGCTATGAAGCCTCCAATAATTGAGACAATAAGTGGTAAAATAATTTTTTTCATTTTTAATTTATTTAATTCTAATCAAAATTATACCTTTTAATCTATTGAAGAATATAATTTAACTACTTTTTAACAGCATTTACTTTTTTATATATCTTCGTTAATTAAAATGAAAATTAAATTTCAAAAATATCAAGGTACGGGAAATGATTTTATTATAATTAATAATGAGTTGTTAAATTTTCCACAAAAAAATCGTCAGTTAATTAGTCGTTTATGTGACAGGAAACTTGGAATTGGTTCTGATGGTTTGATACTTATAACTCCGTCAGAAAGTTTAGATTATGAAATGGTTTATTTTAATTCAGATGGGAATCCAGGTTCTATGTGTGGTAATGGAGCTAGGTGTTCTGTGAAGTTTGCACAAAACAATAATCTTATAAAGAATCAAACGATATTTAATGCATTTGATGGGAATCATTCTGCAACTATTATAGACAATCATGTTTTTCTTTCAATGAAAGATGTAATGGATATTAAACCTTTCAGAAAAGATGTAATTTTAAATACGGGTTCTCCTCATTACATACAAATAATAGAGGAATTAGATAGTTTTGATGTGTTTAAGCAAGGTAAAAAGATTAGAAATAGTTCTGAATTCAAAAAAGAAGGAATTAATGTGAACTTTGTAAAGATAATTTCTGACTCGGAATTTTATGTTAGAACATTTGAAAGAGGAGTTGAAAATGAAACTCTCTCATGTGGAACGGGTGTTACTGCTGTAGCTTTGGCGATGTATTATTCAGGTATAACTAAATTAAAAAATTTAAAAATTAATACAAATGGAGGCGTTTTGAATGTAGGGTTTAAACCTACTGATTTTGGATTTGAAAAAATCATTCTTTCAGGAAATGTAGAGTTAGTTTATAAAGGGGAGTTTATTATATAGAAAAATGAAAAAAAAAAAAATAGTAATAAAAATAGGCGTAATAGCTTTTTTATTTTTAGCCCTTGCATATTTATATAGTTATCATAAAATTTTTTATAGTGAGAATACAAGTTTTATTGAAGAAAAAATCATCCTTTATATACCAACTGGATCTGGAATAATTAATTTAAAAAAACAAATTAGTCCATTTCTTAAAGACACAACAACTTTTTTTAATGCCGCTAAAAAGAAAGAATATTTTTATAATATTAAAGCAGGTAAATATGTAATTAAAAAGGGTTTTTCAAATAATGACATAATAACCTCTCTAAGGTCAAAAAACATTCCAGTCAAGGTTACTTTCAATAATATTGAAAGGATAGAGGGTTTGGCATCTAAAATTTCATATTTAATAGAAGCTGATAGTTTGTCACTTATGAATTCGTTTTCTGATCAGAATTTCATAAAAGATAATACATTAACAAAAGAATCTGTTTTTGCCATATTTCTTCCAAATACTTATGAGTTTTATTGGAATACAAATGCTGATCAATTTAGAGATAAGATGTTGATGTATTATAAAATGTATTGGAATTCATCTAGAGTTGATAAAGCTAAATCATATGGCTTAAACCCAGTTGAAGTTTCGATCTTAGCATCTATAGTTCAAAGAGAAACACCTAAAGTAGATGAAAGACCAACTATTTCAGGTGTTTACTTTAATAGGCTTAAAAAAAGAATGAAATTGCAAGCCGATCCAACTGTTATTTACACTATAAAACAAAAGAAAGGTTTTGATACTAAAATTAGAAGAGTATTATACAGAGATTTAAAAATAAAATCTCCTTACAATACTTATGTAAATAAAGGCTTGCCTCCTGGACCAATATATATGTCTGATTTGTCTTCAATTGAATCGGTCTTAAATTTAGAAAGACATAATTATTTGTTTTTTGTGGCTGATGTTAAAAGGCCTGGCTATCATATGTTCGCCAATAACCTTTCACAGCATAATAGAAATAAAAGACAGTATACTTCTTGGCTTAGAAAAAAGAAAATAAAGAGATAAATATTTGATTTATAGATATTTAAAATTTTATGTAAGTTTGCGAATTATTTTAAAATCATCTTAATTGAATTGATAATGAAAAAATACAAGTTTTATAAAATTTTTTCTCTGATTGTATTGCTTTTAAACAGTTCTTTTTTTAATCCTGAATTAAAAATAAATGATAATGCTTTTATTGAAAATTTAAACTATTCTGTTGATTTACAAAGTTACAATGAATCTGCAAACATGATTTATTTAATTAATGATTTTAATGGCTTTAAAGAAAGTTTAGCTTTTAAAGAGTCTGGAGGTCGTTATAGTATTGTAAATAAATTTGGTTATTTAGGTAAATATCAATTTAATTTAAATACGTTAAAAATGTATAAAATAACTGATACTAATAAGTTTATTTCTAGTCCTATTTTACAGGAGAAAGTATTTTTAATTAATGTAAATAGAAATAAATGGATTTTAAGAAAAGATATTAATTGGTTTGTTGGGACTTTTATTAATGGTACTGAAGTTACTGAGTCAGGAATTATTGCAGCTGCTCATTTATCTGGTGCAGGAAATGTCAAGAAGTACTTAAGAGGAAATGGGGATTTTAATAAAAAGGACGCTTTTGGCACTTCAATATCTGCCTATATGAGTTATTTTGCTAATTATGACTTGTCTTTTGTTAAAGCTATAAGAAAACCTAACCTAGATCTGATTGAATTAGAAAGATAGAAGGTCTCTTATTGTAACTATAGTTTGCTCTTTTCCAATTCTCTATTTTATTTGATTTAATAAATTCTGAATCAAGTGTTAAATCGCATGCAACACACATTCTAGTTGAAGGTTTTAGATATTTAATTAAATCCTTTATTAAGCTATCGTTTCTGTATGGTGTTTCCATAAATAATTGAGTAGCTGTTGAAGATTTTTTTTCTAAAAGTTTAATTTTTTCTTTTCTTTTTGTACTGTCTATTGGAAGGTATCCGTTAAATTTAAATTCCTGACCATTCATTCCTGATGCCATAAGTGCTAACAATATTGAAGAAGGTCCGACTAAAGGAATAACCTTAATACCAGATTTGTGAGCTTCAGTAATTAATTCCGCTCCAGGATCAGCAATTCCAGGGCAACCAGCGTCAGATATTAAGCCTAAGTTAAATCCATTTAAACATGGTTTTAGAAATTCTTTTATAAATTCTAACGAAGTTCTTTTGTTAAGAATATTAACTAATAGTTCAGATTGTTTTTTTTCAGGTAAAATTTTTTTTATAAATGCTCTTCCAGGTCTTTCATTTTCAAATACATAGTATTGAATTTTATTAATCAAATTTTTTTGAGCTTCAGCAATGTTGCTAATAGATGAAACACCAAGTGAATTAGGAATTAAGTATAGACTTCCTTTAATCATTTTTTGAAATTTAAAAACATCAACTGTATTGTTCTAAACAGTGAATTTTTTAGATAGATCTTCAACATATTTCCTGAACTGCTTATCTGTAAAAGACAAGTTGTCCACAGTCTTGCAAGCATGAAGAACTGTAGCGTGATCTCTTTGTCCAATTTGAGACCCTATACTAGCAAGAGACGCTTTTGTAAATTTCTTTGCAAAAAACATGGCTAATTGTCTGGCTTGAACAATATGGCGTTTTCTTGTTTTAGATTGAAGAGTTGAAACATCCATTTGAAAATATTCAGAAACAATTTTTTGGATATAGTCTATAGATACTTCTCTTTTGGTATTTTTAACAAATTTATCCACAACACTCTTGGCTAAATCAATTGTAATTTCTTTTTTATTAAATGATGCCTGGGCAATTAATGAAATAATTGCACCTTCAAGTTCTCTGACATTTACTTTGATGTTTTTTGCTACATAATCTATAACTTCTTCTGAAATTTCAACTCCATCTCTAAAAAGTTTGTTTTTTAAAATTGAAACTCGAGTTTCATAATCAGGTCTTTGAAGTTCTGCTGAAAGTCCCCATTTAAACCTAGATAAAAGTCTCTGTTCTATGTCTTGCATGTCCACAGGAGCTTTGTCTGAAGTAAGTATTACTTGTTTTCCATTTTGATGTAAATGGTTAAAAATATGAAAAAACACATCTTGTGTTCCAGTTTTCCCGGATAAAAACTGAACATCGTCGATAATTAAAACATCAATAATTTGATAAAAATGAATAAAATCATTTCTATTATTTTTTTTCACTGAATCTATATACTGTTGTGTGAATTTTTCAGCTGAAATATATAAAACCGTTTTTTCTGGAAATTTTTCTTTAACATTTACCCCAATTGCGTGGGCAAGGTGGGTTTTACCTAAGCCGACTCCGCCAAAAATAAGTAAAGGATTAAATGAAGTCCCTCCAGGCTTGTTGGAAACAGCTAAACCAGCAGATCTAGCAAGTCTATTAGCGTCACCTTCAAGGAAATTATCAAATGAATAATTTGGATTTAATTGTGACTCTATTTTTAAATTTTTTATTCCAGGAATAATAAAAGGATTCTTTAATTCGTTTTGTAAATTATTAAAAGTCATGTCAACTTTTTGAGAGGGAATATTAGCTCTATATTGACTAGGTATTTTTTCAGTAAATGGTTTTAAATTTCCGTAAGTATTTTCCATTTTAATTACATAGACTAACCTTGCTTTTTCTCCAAGTTCTTTTGTTAGTGCTAGTTTAAGTAATTTTACATAGTGCTCTTCCAACCATTCGTAAAAAAATTTACTTGGAACTTGGACACTTAAAATGTTGTCTTCGAATTTAATTGGCTTAATAGGTTCAAACCAAGTTTTATACGCTTGAATCTGAATATTATCTTTTATGAAATTTAGACAATTATTCCATACAGATTCTGCATTTATCATTTGTTTTAGTATATTTTGGTTGTTTATAAAAGCAATAAAAATTTAACATAATTATTGTTTTTAAAGATGTAACAAATATGTGCAAAATTTTATTAAAAAAAAATCATTTTACTATTGAATTCTAACTTTTTTTTGCTCATATTATTAGATATTACTAATTAACCTTAAAAATTATCTTTTGGAAGATGAAATTGAAATTCAAGTCAGGTATAGTGAAACCGATCAAATGTCATTTGTTTACCATGGTAATTATGTGAAATATTTTGAGATTGGAAGAATAACTTGGTTGAAAAAACTAGGTATTTCTTATAAAAAAATGGAAGAAGACGGTATTCTTTTACCTGTTATTGAATTAAAAATAAATTTTAAACAGCCAGCTTTATTTGACGATAAGCTAACCATAAAGACCAAACTAAAAAGAGCACCGTCTTATATGATTGAATTTGATTTCGAAATCAAAAGAGATGATAAAGTCATCACTTTGGGTTATTCAAAGTTAATTTTCTTGAATTCTAAAACTAACAAGCCTATGAGATGTCCTAAAAATATTTTAAGTGAACTTATAAAGGTTTCATAATAGTTAGTTTGTCTATTCCGATTTTTGTTTTTGAAATAACTTTACCAAAAATTTCAGGTGCTTTAAGTCCATTTTTTAGAAGCGTTTTACTTTTAAATATTCTAGCTTCATCCCAATTTTCACTATTTATAAAATCTTCTAGTGTTTTTTTTCCGCCTTCAATTATTACGGATTGAATATTTTTTTTGTAGAGAAACTTACAGATTTCATTTGAATTGTTTAAAGAGAAATTTATTATTTTTTTGTTTATAACTATAGTTTTAGACTCAGTATTAAATATTTTGTAACTTTTTTTGAGTTTATTTTCTTTATCAATAACTATTCTAATAGGATTATTTCCAGAAAAGTCTCTAACGTTTAAAATGGGATCATCTGCAATCACAGTATTGTGACCAACTAAAATACTATGTTCCTCAGATCTCCATTTATGAACCAATTGCCTGCTTTCTTTGCAGCTTATCCAAAATGGTTTTGTGTCATTTTTAAATTCAGGAGACATGAATAAATCTTTTGTTTCTGCCCATTTTAATATAACATATGGTTTTTTGTTTTTATTAAAATGTAAAAATGTTTTATGTAATTCTTTGCAACGGGTCTCTAACACACCGACAACAACATTAGTGTTATGTTTTTTTAAGTGATTGATTCCTTTACCATTTACTTTACTGCTAATATCACAAGCACCAATGACCACTTTGGGGATTTTATATTTCGTTATTAGTCTACAACATGGTGGAGTTTTACCAAAATGAGAACATGGTTCAAGAGTTACATAAAGAGTTGAAGATTTTAGTAATTCTTTATCTTTTACGTTATTAATAGCATTTACTTCTGCATGGGGTCCACCATGATTACTTGAATAACCCTCAGAAATTATTTTTTTGTTATAAACTATTATACAACCAACATTAGGATTTGGGTGCGTTCTGCCTTTCGCTTTATTAGCAATTTCTATACACCTAGACATGTATATTATATCTTTGTTTTTGTCACTCATAAGTTGATTAATATTTTTTCTCTATTATATATATAATGTATATTCACAAAGTAAAATTAATCTAAAATATGGAAGCTAATTTAGATTACGAAATTCGAGGAGTAAAGCTATCTGATAATTTAGAATTAGAAAGCGTGTTAAGTACTGTTATGAGGGAGTTTAATATTCCTGAAAAAGGTACAGCTTTAAGTGATCCTGAATTAAAAAATATGTTTAACGCATATCAAAATAAATCTAGTATTTATTATGTAATTATATCTGATAATAAAATTTTAGGAGGAGCTGGAATATCCAAATTAAAAAATTCAAATAAAAATATTTGTGAGCTTCAAAAAATGTATTTTTTAAAGTCAGCGAGAGGTATTGGTTTAGGTAAAATAATGATCGAAAAGTGTCTTAATGATGCTTTAATTTTTGGTTATGAAGACTGTTATATTGAAACAATGCATAATATGAAATCGGCTCAAAAATTATATTTATTTCAAGGATTCAAATACATTAAAAAACCTATGGGTAACACAGGACATAGTTCTTGCCCTGTGTGGATGTTAAGAAAATTACAATGACATTATTAGAATTTAAAAATCATTTTTTTAAAAACTTAAAATCAATAAACAGTCAAAATGAAATTGAAGAGTTTTTTTTCTGGTTAATAGAACATCATTGTAATATAAATAGAATGGGTTTCATGATGAATTCAAGTTTTAAATTATCTATTATTCAAACAAACAACTTATTTAAGTCAATTTCATTACTTAAAAAAAATACACCAATCCAATATGTTATTGGTGAGACTGAGTTTATGAATTTGAAATTTAAGTTAAATAATAAAGTATTAATTCCAAGACCAGAAACCGAAGAGTTAGTCTCTTGGGTCATTAATGATGATAATGAAAATAAAAGAATTTTAGATATTGGTACCGGAAGTGGATGTATAGCGATTTCGTTAGCAAAGTTTATTAAGAACTCTAATGTTATTGCTTGGGATGTAGATAAAAAAATTCTTTCAATTGCAAATAAAAATGCAATTATGAATAATGTTAATATTTTATTTGAACTTATAGATATTAGCAAAGTTAAATCAGATAGAAAATTTGACATAATTATATCAAATCCACCCTATGTGTGTGAAAATGAAAAAACTAAAATGAAGGATAATGTGCTTTTATTTGAACCTCATTTAGCATTGTTTGTTAACGATAATGATCCATTGTTTTTTTATTCTCGGATTATTGATTTTGCAAGATTAAGCTTAAATAATAGAGGAAAAATTTTTTTAGAAATTAACGAGAACTATTCTAAAAGAGTTGTTAAACTTTTAAAGAATGCTGAATTTCAGGATATTGAACTGAGAAAAGATTTTAGACAAAAAAACAGAATGATTAAAGCTTGTTTTAAATGAATTTAATTAAACAAAATATCGAAAAACTTAGGAATGACTTACATAGGCATAATTATAGTTATTATGTTCTTGATAAGCCTGTAATTAGTGATTTTGAGTTTGACACTAAGCTAAAAGAACTGAAAATACTTGAAGATAAATTTCCGAAATTTAATGATGAAAATTCACCTACAAAAAGAGTAGGTGGGACGGTCATGAAAAGCTTTGATTCGGTAATTCATCAGTATCCCATGTATTCTTTAGATAATTCTTATTCGAAACAGGACTTAGAAGATTGGAATCAAAGATTAATTAGAAACTTAGAAACGGAAAATATTAATTTTTTATGTGAATTGAAATTTGATGGTGTTTCAATTAATTTAACATATGAAAATGGCAATTTAACTAAAGCAGTAACCAGGGGCGATGGTGTGCAGGGTGACGATGTTACAGAGAATATAAAGACTATTAAAACGATTCCTTTAAAGTTAGAAGGATCATTTCCTGAAAAATTTCAAATTAGAGGAGAAATTATTATAAATAAATATGATTTTGCTGAAATGAATAATAAAAGACTTGCTGAAGGTTTGGAGCCCTATATGAATCCAAGGAATACAGCTTCCGGAAGTTTGAAACTGCGAGATAGTTCTGAAACAGCAAAAAGACCATTAAAATGCTTTTTTTATCAAGTTGTTACACAGAAAAATGATATTAAAACTCAAAAGGAGTACTTGACAAGTGCTTTGGATTGGGGTTTTAAGATCTCCAATACTTATAAACTTTGTGATAATCTAGCAGAAGTCATGTCATTTATTAATAATTGGGATAAAGAAAGATCTAGGTTAGATTTTGAAATTGATGGAGTTGTAATAAAAGTTAATAATATAAAATTTCAAAAACAATTAGGTTTTACATCAAAATATCCAAGGTGGTCTATCGCTTATAAATTTAAAACTGAACAAGTTTTAACTAAATTATTAAGTGTTTCTTACCAATTAGGAAGAACAGGTGCTGTAACTCCAGTTGCGAATTTAGAATCAGTTCTTCTTGGAGGGACTTATGTCAAAAGAGCTTCTTTACACAATCAAGATCAGATAAATAAATTAGATTTATATTTCAATGATCATGTGTTTATTGAAAAGGGTGGTGAAATCATTCCAAAGATAGTAGGTGTTGAATTTGAAAAAAGAGATCTTTATTCAGAAAAAATAAAATTTATTAAGAATTGTCCCTCATGTAACCATGTTCTTAAAAGAAGTGAGTCGGAATCACATCATTATTGTCCGAATACAGATAATTGCGCGCCACAAATAACAGGAAGAATTCAACACTTTATATCTAGAAAAGCTATGGATATAAATGGGATAGGGAATGAAACTGTTGATCTATTGTACAAGAGTGGATTGGTTTTGAATTATGCTGACTTATATAACTTAAAAAAAGAAAATTTAATAGTGTTAGAAAGAATGGCAGAAAAATCTATAGATAATATATATTTTGGTTTGGAAGAGTCCAAAAAAATAAGTTTTGAAAGAGTGCTGTTCGCTTTAGGAATTAGATACGTTGGTCAAACTGTAGCTAAAAACCTGGCTAAAGAATTTAAGTCAATAGATAATTTAATTTCAAAGACTTATGAAGATTTATTGCTTATTGATGAAATTGGTGAAAGGATTTCAAAAAGTATTATTGATTTTTTTAAAATTAAAAATAACGTCAAATTAATAGATAGGCTAAGAAACTTTGGTTTACAATTTGAAATAATAGAAAATGATAAGGGTTTAATTGATGTTTTATCAGATTGTAGATTTGTAATTTCAGGTATATTTGAAATTAATTCTAGAGATGAACTTAAAAAAATAATTGAAGATTATGGGGGTAAAGTGTCATCATCAATTACTTCAAAGACAAGTTATCTTCTAGGTGGTAACAATATAGGCCCCAGTAAATTAATAAAAGCTAATAGCTTAGGAATTTCAATAATTTCGGAAAATGAATTAAACGATCTTATTGAATCTAAACATTAATAATGTTAGATTTTTCTAAAATAGAATTTTTTGAGAAGTAAAAATCAATTTTACCTAAATTTATTCCATAGCAACCAACTTGATTTATTAAGACTTTTTTTCCTATTGAATTTCTTATTTCTATGGGTTTATTCATAAATGTATGAGTGTGACCGCCAATAATTAAATCAATATTTTTTGTCTTTTTTGCTAAAATTAAATCACACATTATTTCTTTATTTTTGTTGTACTTATAGCCTAAATGAGATAAACATATAATTATATCACATTTATAATAATTTTTTAATTTATCAGTAATCTCATCTGTTATTTCAATTGGATCTAAATATTTTATTCCATTATAAAGGTTTTTTTCTACTAACCCATCTAGTTCAATCCCTAATCCAAATACACCAATTTTTATTTCATCAATTTCGAAAATTTCAAATTCTTTTATCAGATTTTCAAGAGCAGTGTTTTTAATTGTGTAATTAGAATTTAGAAATGAAAAATCAGCATGTTTTAATGATTTCGACAATTTTTCTATTCCATTATCAAATTCGTGATTCCCCAAAGTAGATGCGTTATAACCCATTTTACTCATTAATTTTAACTCAATTTCTCCTTCAAAAAAATTAAAATAAGGGGTTCCTTGAAAAACATCTCCAGCGTCTAAAATTAAAGTACTGGGGTTTTCTAATTTTAAAGCATTAATCAAATTTGCTCTAGCTATTACACCTCCACCATTTGGATTTAGAGGGTCATTTTTAGGAAATGGATCAATATGGCTATGAACATCATTAGTGTGTAAAATAGTAATTTTCTTAAAACTTTTATTTAATGTTTTTAAACTTAATAATGGGTATGATAATCCTAATATTGTAGAGGATTTTACTTTATCTAAAAAATGTCTTCTTTTCATCAATTTCTAATTATTCTATTATCAAGCTTACTTGATAATGATTTCCTTTTTTTAATATTATTAATTAATATATCTCTAATATTTAAGTTTAATTCATGAAGTTCTATGGGATCTTTAAAAAAGTTCATTTTATCACCTCCTTCTTGAAGGTAATTTGAAGTTAAAACATAATATGATTTATTAACATCAAATTCTTCACCACCAATAATTGTTGTTATTTTCTCATTTTCAAACTCAATATTAATTCCTGAAATAGGATGAGCTATGTTTTCTTTATTTAAATATTTCAATAATTCTAAAATTTTATTTCCATCTAACCTAACCACTGTAGCGAGATTTTTAAATGGCATAATTGTGAATAAATCATACTGAGTAATATTGCCCTTATTCATAGTTCCTCGAATCCCACCATAATTAAGTAAACAAAAATCAATGTTTTTTCCTGATATATTTTTAAAAACTGGATTACATTCTTCGATTAAAATATCAGCAATTAAATTTCCAAGAGTAGATTCTAGCTTTCCATCTCTTACGCTTAATGATTGGCTAGAATAGCCTATTACTTTTTCTAATCTTTTTAATTCATTTCTATAGGGAGCAATTAAATATTCTAACTGATTGTTTGTTATTAAACTATCGGAAATTTTAATGTTATTTCCCTGAATGTCATTTAATAGATAATTTGCTTTTTCGCAAGAAGCAATCATTATTGTTATAATTATAACAATAAGTTTAAATTTTATATTATTAATATATAATGTAGTTTTCAAAGATGAAATATGTAATTTTGAGTAAGTTTTAAAGATATGATTTTTAAATCACTACATGAAAAGCTTCTTAGAAAAAAAATTAATAAATCTTTAATTGAACTAAGTAAGCAACATAGAGTTAAATCAACGCCTATAAAGTCTTTAGGTTGTATTATAGATCCTTCATTTCCAGTTTCAGTTGACTTGTTTATAGATTTAGCTCATTCAATTGGCCTTAAGGAAAAAGATTTAAAAGTCATTACATTTCAGGAAAATAAAAATGCATTTAATGTTTTTTCTAGTATGAACATCACTCCTGACTGTATTTCTTTTTATGGAAATTTGACTGGAAAAGATTCTTTAGAATTTATTTCAAATGATTATGATTTACTAATTAATTTTTTCAAATCAAATTCATTGTTGACTTTATTATCTTCTAAATCTAATGCTAAGTTTAGAGTAGGATTTGAATCTGTAAGACCTGAATTAAATGATTTAATTTTTTCTAATAACATCAAGAAGTTTAAAAACTTTAAAAATGAACTAATTAAATATTTAAAACTTATTAAATGAATAATTTGTTACAAAAACTTAGAGGAACTGGAGTTGCGGTTGTCACTCCATTTAAAAAAGACTTCTCAGTCGATTTTGATTCAATAAAAAATTTAGTAGACTTTTTGATTGAAAATGGTGTCAATTATATCGTCGTACAAGGCACTACAGGCGAAGCCTCTACTTTAAATGAACAGGAGAAGGTTCTTTCTAGAACAGCTTACGTTAAGGCAAACAACAACAGAGTTCCTTTAGTAATTGGTATTGGTTCTAATGACACCAGATCAGTGACTGAGTATATTGTTAATGCTGATTTGGAAGGGTTTTGTGCGATATTATCTGTTGCCCCATTTTATAACAGACCCACTCAAAATGGATTGTATCGGCATTTTTCAGCTATTTCTAGCGTATCCTCGTTGCCAATTATTCTTTACAATGTTCCATTAAGAACTGGATGTAATTTGGAACCATCAACTTCAATTAAATTAGCTAAAAATCATAAAAATATAATTGGGATTAAAGATGCTAGCGGAGATTTGAATCAAATGAGTAATTTGATCTCCAATAGACCAAAAGATTTTTTAATTGTTTCTGGCGATGATGAGTCTGCCTATCAGAGCATTTTGAAAGGAGCTGATGGAGTGATTTCTGTTGCAGCTGGGTGTATTCCAAAACAATTTTCAAACATCATCAATATTGCGCTAAAAAATGACGCAGATAGCTCTAGAAAACATTTTGAAGATATTCAGAGGTTGTTAATTTTACTTTTCAAAGAAGGAAATCCGACTGGCTTGAAAGCTGCATTGTCAATAAATAAATTATGTGAAAATATTTTAAGATTACCATTAATTCCAGCATCAAATAAGTTGTATGTTGAAATTGAAAATTATTTTTTAAATAATATTTAAACACGTATCAAATTAATATGTGTAATACGCTATTAAAATTACATATATTTTGAAAAATAATATTAAATTTGTGAAATGTTAAAAAAAGTAAAATTATTATTATTGGTTTCTTTTCTATTTAACTTGAATTCATGTAATGAATTTCAAAAAGTACTTAAAAATGAAGACATAAAAATTAAGTATGATATGGCCGAAACATATTATGAAAATCAAGAATTCAGAAGAGCTTCTAGACTTTTTGAACAAATTAAACCCAAATACAGAGGTAAGCCACAAGGAGAAAGAATTACTTTTTTTTATGCTAATTCACTGCTAAATACTAATAGCTATATGTTAGCTGCATATGAATTTGAGAGTTTTGCAAAAGCTTATCCATTGAGTCAAAAAGTAGAAGAAGCTAATTACCTTGCTGCTTTTGCTTACTACAAGGTTTCCCCAATTCATAGCCTAGACCAAAAAGAGTCCAGTGAAGCAATTGAAAAATTACAAGAGTTTATTAATTTTTATCCAAATTCTGAAAAAATGTCTGATGCTAATGATTTAGTTCAAGAGCTTAGATTGAAATTAGAATTTAAAGCATTTGAAATTGCCAAGCAATATAATACAATTAGAGATTATAAGTCAGCTATTATTGTTTTGGACGATTTTATTTCAGATTATCCAGGGACCCCATACAGAGAAGATGCCTTATTTTATTTATTTGACTCATCTTACGAATTAGCAGTTAATAGTATTAATACAAAAAAACCTGAAAGATTAGATAATGCTAAAAAGATTTATCAAGAACTATTAAATACTTACCCTGAGTCTAAATATATTGTTAAATCAAATAAATTGATTGAGGTGATCGAGAAAGAAATTACTATATTTGAAAATAATTAAGTTGAGTTAAATAAAAATTATGGATTTTAAAAAAACCAATGCCCCTTTAGATACTATCACTTACGATAGAAATGTAATTGATGCTCAAACAGACAATATTTATGAAGCAATTTCTGTTATATCAAAGAGAACTATTCAAATTAATGAATCTATAAAAAAAGAACTTTTAGACAAATTAGAGGAGTTTGCTAGTCCTACAGAAAGTTTAGACGAAATATTTGAGAATAAAGAGCAAATTGAAGTTTCAAAATTTTATGAAAAACTTCCTAAAGCTCACGCTATGGCTATCGAAAACTGGTTATTAGAAAAAATCTATTACAGAAATACTGAAATAAAAGAATAGACATGTCTATTCTAAATGGAAAAAATATTCTATTAGGAATTTCAGGCGGCATCGCAGCTTATAAAACAACTTTTTTAGTAAGACTTTTAATAAAACTTGGAGCTAATGTCCAAGTGATTATGTCTTCTAGTGCTAAAGACTTTGTCACACCCTTAACGTTATCAACTTTATCTAAACGTCCAGTTTTATCTGAGTTTTTTAATAAAAACGAACAGAATGAATTATGGAATAATCATGTTGAATTGGCTTTGTGGGCCGATTATATTGTTATTGCACCAGCTACAGCAAATACTCTATCTAAAATGGCCTCTGCTAGATCTGATAACTTATTGATAGCTACATATTTGTCTTCAAAATGCCCTGTTTATTTCGCTCCTGCAATGGATTTAGATATGCATAAAAATAAAGCTAATCAGGACAATATAGAGAAGTTAATTTCTTATGGAAATATACATATCCCTGTTAATTCAGGGTTTTTAGCAAGTGGATTGAAAGGTGAAGGCAGGATGCAAGAACCGAGTCAAATTATTAGCTTTATTGAAAATGATATACATAAAGGTTTAAAACTTTTTGGAAAAAAAATCTTAATAACTGGTGGTCCCACATATGAACCCATTGACGCTGTTCGTTTTATAGGTAATTTTTCCAGTGGAAAAATGGGAATTGAACTAGCTAAAACTGCATCTTCATTAGGAGCTGATGTTGTATTAATTACTGGTCCAACAAGTTTATCAGTTAGTAATAAAAGCATAAAGGTTGTTAACGTAATGACTGCTGATGAAATGTTTAAAAAAACTAAAGAATTTTTTGTTTCCTCTGACATTTCAGTTCTTTCCGCCGCTGTTTCAGACTTTAAACCTAAAAAAACAGTTTTTAATAAAATAAAAAAAGATAATAATCAAAGTCTGCTAATTGATTTAGTTCCGAATGTTGATATATTAAACCATTTAGGGACATTGAAAAGAGATGATCAATTATTAGTTGGTTTTGCACTTGAAACAGATAACGAAATTAAAAATGCAATTAAGAAAATCAAATCAAAAAATCTTGATGCTATAGTATTAAACTCTCTAAATGATGAAGGTGCTGGTTTTAGACATAATACAAATAAAATCACTTTTATAAATAATAAAAATAATATAATAGAATTTGAATTAAAAAGTAAACATGAAGTTTCTATTGATATATTTAACCAGATTGATAATTTATAAATGAAATATATTAAGCTTTTTATTATATTATTGATCTTTAATCTTAACTATTCTCAAGACATAGATGGAAAGATCATTATAAATTCTGACCTTATAAATCAAACAAATAAATCCGTATTCACTAGTTTAGAAAAATCTATTTCGAATTTTGTTAATTTAAATTCTTGGACTGAAAATGAATTATCAGGTTTTGAAAAAATAGATTTAAACCTGTTAATTACTATCACCAATTATTCGAATAACAAGTTTATAGCTAATTTCGAATTTCAATCTTTAAGACCAGTTTTTAATTCAACTTATCAAACACCAATTTTTAATTTTGTAGAAAAAAATTTTCAATTTGAATATACAGAATTTGAGCCCTTGTTTTATACTGAAAATCAATTTCAATCTAACTTAGTCTCTCTTCTTTCTTTTTATATTAATATAATTTCAGGAATTGATTCCGATTCTTATTTGTTAGACTCAGGTAAAGTATTTTATAATAAATCTCAAGAAATATTAAACCTTGCTAACCAAAGTACTGGAAAGAGCTGGGGGTCTAGTGATTCAGGTGGTAGAATTAACAAATATTGGTTAATAGAAAATCTTAATTCCTCTAATTCAAAAGAATTTAAAGATATGTTATACAATTATCATGTTAATGGACTTGACTTAATGTATGAGGATATAATAGTTTCAAAAAATAATATTTCAAATTCTATTAAAGCATTAGATAGAATGAATAGAAGAGTTCCTAATTCTATCCTTTTAAAAATGTTTTTTGAAACAAAATCTGATGAAATTGTTGACGTTTTTTCTTCTGGACCTGATTTTAATACTGATATTATATACAGTCAATTGATTAAAATTGCTCCTTTTTTTTCCAATAAATGGAATAATTTTAGATAATTCAATATTTTAAAAACTAATTTTAGTGATTATGTTTGATTTTAATAAATTATAATTTTGCTTACAAAAATTTATATAAAAAACTTTGCATTGATTGATGAGTTAGAAGTCGATTTTTCTAATGGTTTTTCTACTATTACGGGAGATACTGGTTCTGGAAAGTCAATTTTATTAAATGCACTTTCGATAGTCACTGGAAAGAGAGTAGGTCATAAGATATTAAAAAATGACAGTATTAAATGTGTTGTTGAAGTAGAATTTAATTTAACTAAACTTAATATTAAAAATATTTTCGATCTAAATAATATTGATTATTTCGATCAAACTATTTTAAGAAGGGAAATATTGCCTGGAGGAAAATCCAGATCATTTATCAATGACACCCCCGCTAACTTAGATGTAATGAAATTAATTGGAGAAAAACTGATAGACATTCATACACAACATGAATCTTTAGTTATTTCTAATGATAATTTCTTTTTTTTATTAATTGATAATTTATCTAAACAACAAAGTATTGTAAAAAATTTCTCAGAAAATTTTTCATTATATAAAGAACTATGTTTAGAGTTAGAGAAGCTTGATAGAGTTAATATTAGCTTAAATAATGACCATGAATATAATCTCTATATTTTAAATGAATTATTGGATGCTAATCTAGTCTCAGGGGAACAAGAGCAATTAGAAAATAATCTTATAATTTTAAAAAACTCAGAAGAGATTAGAACTGCTTTAGTTCAAATTAACTCTTTATTGTATTCGGATGAAAATAGCATTGAAAATAAAATAATTCAATTGAATTCAATTTTAAGTAATATATCTAAATTCTCAATCAATTATTTAGAAATAAAAAATAGAATTGAAAGTGTTTTAATTGAGTTAGATGATATAAAATCAGAATTAAATTCACCTTCTACCAATTTTGATAATGATTCTTTCAAATTAGAGAATATTGAAAATAGATTAAGTGTTATCTATAACTTGCAAAAAAAACATTCTGTTAATTCAATTGCTGAGCTAATCACAAAAACTAACAAGCTTCAACTTCAATTAGAAGAGAATGATAATATTGGGATAGATATTGAGAATTTAAAAAAAGAAATTTCCTTAAAAGAGTCTTTAATTGGGGAGCTTTCTGTAAAAATATCTAATTCTAGAAAAAAAATATTACCAAAACTAAAATTAGAGTTAGAATCTATTCTAAAAAACTTAGGAATGGAAGATGCTTCATTTTTATTTAATATTTATGATTCTGAAGTTTATAATAGACTTGGGAAAAATTCTATTGAAGTTTTGTTTTCTTCAAATAAAGGAGTCAAGCATGCTTCTTTGTTTAAAGTAGCTTCAGGCGGAGAACTTTCTAGGATTCTACTTTCAATTAAATCAGTTTTATCATCTCATTCTAAATTACCTACAATGATTTTTGACGAAATAGATACTGGGATTTCTGGAGAAATGTCTAATGCAATGGCCAATATTATGTTGAAAATGAGTCGCAATATGCAAATTATCGCAATAACTCACCTTCCCCAAATTGCTGCCAAAGGAGATCATCATTTTAACGTTTATAAGGAGAATAATTTCGGTATAATTAACACAAAAATAAAAAAGCTTAATTCTAATGAAAGAGTTGATGAAATTGCTAAAATGCTCTCAGGTGATGCTATATCAGAATCTGCTTTAGTTCATGCAAGAGAGTTACTTAATTAATATTATATTTATCAAAAATTATACTATGTCATATAATCTCTTAAAAGGAAAAAAAGGAATTATTTTCGGAGCCCTAGATGAAAACTCAATTGCATGGAAAACTGCTGAAAGAGTGCACGAAGAAGGTGGTGAGTTTGTTTTAACAAATGCACCTATCGCTCTAAGAATGGGGCAGGTTGATGAGTTGGCAAAAAAAACTAATTCAAAGCTTATTCCAGCTGATGCTACAAAAATAGAAGATCTAGAAATTTTGATAAATCAAACTATGGAGGTTTTTGATGGAAAAATTGATTTTGTTTTACATTCTATTGGTATGTCTGTCAATGTTAGAAAAGGCAAACATTATACCGATTTGAATCATGATTGGACAACTAAAGGTTGGGATGTTTCAGCATTATCTTTTCATAAATTACTACAAAGCTTGTATAAATTAGATGCAATGAATGAATGGTCTAGTATTGTTGCTCTAACATATATGGCTGCTCAAAGAGTTTTTCCAAATTACAATGATATGGCAGATAACAAAGCTTATTTAGAGTCAATTGCTAGAAGTTTCGGTTATTTTTTTGGTAAGGAGAAAAAAGTAAGAGTTAATACTATCTCACAGTCACCAACACCAACAACAGCTGGAAAGGGGGTTACAGGTTTTGATGGTTTCATTACTTATGCTGAAAAAATGTCGCCACTAGGAAATGCTTCTGCATTAGATTGTGCAAATTACACTATCACACTTTTTTCAGACTTAACAAAAAGAGTAACTCTTCAAAATTTATATAATGATGGAGGCTTTTCTAATGTTGGCGTCAGTCAGGAAATTATTGATATAGTCTCTTCATCAGATTAAAATTAATTATTCAACTTCTCTTAATTTTATTTTAAACTAAATTTTGCATCCTTATTTTTAACTAAATTGGCTATTAATTAATAAGTTTAAGTGTTTAATGAAAAACATAGGCCTTACTGGTGGAATTGGTTCTGGAAAAACAACAGTATCAACACTTTTAATCAATAATGGTATCCCAGTATATGACTCAGACTCTAGAGCTAAGTTTATTATGAATAACTCTTCTGAAATAAAAAAAACAATAATTGATTGTTTCGGTAAAGAGTCCTATAAAGGTAGTTTTTTAAACAAAAAACACATTTCACAATTAGTATTTAATGATAAAATAGCATTAAATGAAATTAATAGCATAGTACACCCTTTTGTTGAAAAAGATTTTATAAAATGGAGAAAGATGAATTTTTATAAATATGTTGTTTATGAATCGGCTATAATTTTTGAATCTGGATCTTATAAGAATAATGATTTTAATATTTTAGTAACTTCAAATGTAAATGAAAGAATTAAAAGAGTAGTTAATAGAGATAAAGTAAACAAAAAAGATGTCATAATTAGAATCAATAATCAATGGGAAGATGACAAGAAAATTCTTCTAGCTGATTATATTATTAAAAATGACTCTATTTCAAAAATCAACCAAAGAGTGTTAGATTTGATAGATACTTTAGATAAACTTTTTAAATAGAGAATTTTATTTACACTATGAATAAAAAAATATTCTTCCCTCTAATAGTCATAATGAGTATTGCATTATTAGGAATTATTTTAGTGCAAGCTTTTTGGATTAAAACAACTTTAGATAATAAAGAAGAACAATTTTCCTTAAATATTAATCTAGCTCTTAAGTCAGTTTCAGAACAAATTCAAAGTAGAGAACTTAGAGATTATTTAGCAGTCTATCAAAAATTAGTTGATAGTATAGGTTCACCCAAAGAATCTCAATTAACTGCGGTGTTTAAATATGTAGATAGAAATGAAAATACAAATCAAACATATATTTATTCTCATGGCATTTTAGAGGAAGATTATAATATTTCAGCAAAACTTTTTGAATCTGAATCTGAAGATTCATCTTCTATTCTAGAATATAAAGGTATAAAAACTACAACAATTATTGATGAAGCCTTTGACAGAGAAATGAAAAATATGAGTAGTATTGAAAGGCTACAACGAGTAGAAAGATTGTCTTTAATGGATAAGGCTAAATACGCTTCAGTATTTATGGAATTAGCAGCTTTAAAACCAATTCACAGAAGGTTAACGAACATTGAGTTAGAACTTTTGTTACAAAGAGAATTGAGAGATAGAAATATAGAAATAATCTTTCAATATAGAGTTTTTAATGGTGATTTAGCAACTAAAGTGGGATCAGATAATTATACTAATTTAGAAGGTTTAAAAAAATATAAATCGCCTTTATTTGTTAACGAAAAAGGGAATAGTGATTTTGAATTGGTCATTGCATTTCCAGAAAGAAGAACATTTTTAAGATCCTCTTTGACAACTTTGATTTTGCTTTCTTTACTTTTTACCATTACAATTATTATAACCTTCACATCTACTATTTATCAAGTTTTAAGGCAGAAAAAAGTTTCTGAAATGAAATCTGATTTTATAAATAATATGACTCATGAATTTAAAACTCCTATTGCTACAATAAAGCTTGCTTTAGATGCGATAAAAAATAAAAAAGTTCAAAATGACCTAAATAAAAGAGATAAATATTTAAGAATGATAAGAGACGAAAATGATAGGATGAATTTTCAAGTTGAAAATGTATTAAGAATTTCTCAATTAGATCGAAAAGAAAATATTATAAAAAAATCTATTTGTAATTTAAATAATATTATTAGTGAATCTTTAGCTCACTTAGATTTATTACTGAAAAATAGAAATGTACAGGTTAAGATTGATTTTTTAGCTTTATCTAATGAAGTGAATATATCTAAAGATGATTTTATAAATGTTTTTGTTAATATTTTAGAAAATGCTATTAAATACTCAAACGAAAAGCCTGAAATAAAAATTATTACTGAAAACAATATGGATTCTATTATTGTTAAAATTATCGATAACGGAATGGGCATGAACTCTAAAGTAAAGGAGAAAATATTTGATAAATTTTACAGAGAAACTAAAGGAAATATTCATGATGTTAAGGGACATGGATTAGGATTGTCTTACGTTAAAAAAATAATAGATTTACATAATGGCATGATTTATGTTGATAGCGAACTAGGTAAGGGAAGTGCTTTTGTAATATCATTACCTTTATAGATGCTTATGAGAAATAATGATAAAAACATATTGTTAGTTGAAGATGACTTTAACTTTGGAGCGATTCTAAATGATTTTCTTAATTTGCATTCTTATAATGTTACTCTTGCTAAGAATGGAATAGAAGGTTTAGAGAAATTCAAAAAAAATGATTTCGGATTATGTATCCTCGACGTTATGTTACCTTATAAAGATGGTTTTACATTAGCTAAAGAAATAAGAGAAATTGATAAAAATGTTCCTTTTTTTTTTCTTACAGCCAAAACATTAAAAGATGATGTGTTAAAAGGTTACAAACTGGGTGCAGATGATTACTTAACCAAGCCTTTTGATTCTGACATATTACTTTTGAAAATTAAATCTATTTTTAAAAGAAAGCAATTGTTAAAAACAGCAGACAATTCAAAGTATGAATTTGATTTTGCTAAATTTAAATTTAATTCAAAATTAAGAACACTTCAGTTTGAATCTGAATCTAGCGTTAAGCTTTCTCCAAAAGAAAATGAATTGCTTAAAATGCTTTTAAATCACCTAAATGATTTAATGCCAAGGGAACTTGCTTTGGTTAAGATTTGGAATGATGATAATTATTTTACATCAAGAAGTATGGACGTTTATATTGCAAAAATTAGAAAATATTTAAGTAAAGACAAGAGCGTTGAAATCGAAAATATTCATGGTGAAGGGTTTAGAATGCTTATAAAATTTTAGTTTTTACATTTTTGTTCTTGGATGGAATTTCATCATAGAGTCTATTAAATGTTTTTTATTCACATGCAAATACCTTTCCGTAGTAGTTATACTCTCATGACCTAACATGTTTTGAATAGTTATCAAATCGGCTCCGTTTTCAATTAGATGTGTAGCAAACGAGTGCCTTAAAGTGTGAGGACCTATTTTTTTATCAATTTTAGCTAAGGAGCTTAACTTTTTTAAAATTATAAATATCATCACTCTTGATAGATTGCTTCCCCTTTCATTCAGAAACAAAGTATCTTCAAAGTTTTTTTTTATTTTTTTAAACCCCCTTATATCATTGATGTAGTTGTTTATATATAATTGAGCTTGATTGCTAATTGGCACGAATCTTTCTTTATTTCCTTTTCCAGTAACTTTAATTATTGATTCTTTAAAAAATAAATCAGATATTTTTAAATTTGTAAGTTCAGAAACCCTTAATCCGCAGCTATATAATAATTCTAAAATAGCTAAATTTCGTATTCCTGTTTTTGATGTTAACTTAATGCTAGATATGATTTTATCAATCTCTTCAACTGTAAGTGTAACAGGAAGAGTGGTTCCGATTTTTGGAATTTCTATATTTTGAATGGGATTATTTTTGACTATATTTTCCAACATTAAGTATTCATAAAAACGCTTTAGTCCAGAAACAATTCTTGCTTGTGTGGGAGATTTTACCTTTTTTGAAATATCATAAATAAATTCTTTTGCTAAACTCTCGCTGAGCTGAGCAGGATTTAGGTTTGTACTATTTGATTTTAAAAAATTTATTAATTTTTTTACATCAAATAAATAACTTTCAATAGTATTTTTAGAAAGGTTTCTTTCAATTTTTAAATAATTTTTAAAATCATTTAAAGCCTTATCCCATTTCATTATTAATTATATAAGCTTGATTTATTAAATGTTATTTTTATATTTTTAATAAAAATATTTCAATGAAATTACAAATTATAAATGGTCCTAACTTAAATTTATTAGGAACTAGAGAGGAAAGTATTTATGGTGATCAAAATTTTGATAAATATTTTAATAATTTAAAGTCAAAATACTCAAATATAGATCTCAAATATTTTCAGTCTAATATTGAAGGTGAGATTATCGATAAAATTCAAGAAGTGGGCTTTGATTTTGATGGCATTATTATTAATGCAGCTGCATATACTCATACCTCAGTTGGTATTGGAGATGCTATAAGATCTATTAGTAGTCCAACAGTAGAAGTACATATTTCTAATACTTACTCAAGAGAGGAATTCAGACATAAATCTTTTTTAAGTGCTCACGTAAGAGGAGTTGTATTAGGCTTTGGACTTAAAAGCTATAATTTAGCAATAGAAAGTTTTTTAGATTAATTATAAGTGAATTACCTCATCATATGCAGCAGCTACAGCTTCCATTACTGCTTCACTCATTGTTGGGTGAGGATGTACAGCTTTAAGAACTTCATGCCCTGTAGTTTCTAATTTTCTACCTAGAACAGCTTCTGCAATCATGTCAGTAACTCCATCACCAATCATATGACATCCTAACCATTCACCATATTTAGAGTCAAAAATAACTTTGACAAAACCCTCAGTTTTTCCTGATGCTTGAGCTTTTCCTGAAGCACTGAACGGGAATTTACCAACTTTTATTTCATAACCCATTTCTTTGGCTTTATTTTCAGTTAATCCAACAGAGGCTATTTCAGGAGAAGAATAAGTGCATCCAGGAATATTGTTATAGTCTAAAGGGCTTATATCAATTCCAGCTATTTTTTCTACACATAAAATTCCTTCTGCAGATGCAACATGGGCTAAAGCTTGACCTTTTACAATATCTCCGATCGCATAATAACCTTTAATATTAGTCTCGTAGAATTGATCTACTAGGATTTTGTCATTTTCAATTTTAATTCCAACCTCTTCTAGACCTATGTTTTCAATATTACTTTTAATTCCTACTGCACTTAGTACTATTTCTGCATTAATAGTAGTTTTATCTCCGTTAATTGATTTTATATGAACATCAACTAATCCAGATTCTTTAACGTTTGCTTTTTCAACTTCTGAAGATGTTAGAATTTTAATTCCTTTCTTTTTTAAACTTTTTTCTAATTCTTTTGAAATTTCAATATCTTCAATTGGAACTATTCTGTCTAAATATTCAACTACTGTAACATTTGTCCCCATCGAATTATAGAAGTATGCGAATTCAATTCCGATAGCTCCTGAACCAACAATAACCATGTCTTTAGGCTGCTCGCTTAGATTCATAGCTTGTCTATAGCCGATTATATGTTTTCCGTCTTGCTTTAACAATGGCAGTTCTCTAGATCTTGCTCCAGTAGCAATTATTATTTTATCTGATGATATGATTTTTTCTTCATTACTTTCGCTAACTATTTTAATGGTATTGTTAGGCCTTAGCTTTCCAAAACCTTTAAACACAGTAATTTTATTCTTTTTCATAAGAAAGTTCACCCCTTTACTCATGGTTTCAGCTACTTTTCTAGACCTTTTAACAACCTTATTAAAATCTTTATCAGCTTCATTTATGTTAATTCCGTAATCTGCCGCATGTTTCATGTACTCAAATACCTGAGCGGATTTTAATAATGCTTTTGTCGGGATACATCCCCAGTTTAAACACACCCCACCCAAACTTTCTTTTTCAACTATAGCTACATTTAAACCAAGCTGAGAGCCTCTAATTGCAGTTACATAACCTCCTGGACCACTTCCTAAAATTATTAAATCAAATTTTTTCATATTTTATTTTTTATTAAACGATAATGCAGCCGAGTTAATACAATATCTTTTTCCTGTGGTATCTTTAGGTCCGTCATTAAAAACATGTCCTAGATGACCATCACATTTTGAACACTTTACTTCTATTCTGTTCATATTATTAGAAAAGTCTTTTATGTAAACTATGGAGCCTTTAATAGCTTCGTCAAAGCTAGGCCAGCCACAATTACTTTTATATTTATTTGTACTTGTAAAAAGTTGTTGGTTGCACCCTTTACAGTTATATGCTCCATTTTCAAAGAGTAAATTATATTCTCCTGTAAATGGTCTTTCAGTATAAGAATTCCTTAAAACCTGATAACTTAAATTGTCAAGGTCATTTTTCCATTCAGAATCAGTCTTTTTTTCTTCATTTTGTTCTTGAGAATAACCAAAGTTTGTCATGATGATATTTATTATTAGAATTAAGAATATTTTTTTCATTTTCTGTTATTTATAGATTTAAAAAATAATGCATTTTTGGTTACACAATGCCTGTTTCCTGTAGATTCTTTAGGTCCGTCGCTCCAAACATTTCCTATTTGGATTCCACAGTTTTTACATTTTAATTCAGTTTTAATGTTATTAACTCTATAATCAATATCATATTCAACATTATTTTTAATTGATTTATCGAAGCTTTCATTTTTTTCGTTTGAACTAAATTTGTTGTGGGTGCTATATAGTTTTGAATTACAGTTTTTGCAATAATATATTCCTTGATTTAAATTAAATGTTTTATCTGAATTAGTATTTGATTTTTTTTCTAAATTACTATTTTCGTTTAAAGAATTAAAACGATTGCAACTTATTAGTATTAATGCAAAACTAACAAGTAAATAGAAACCTTTCATTTATGACTTTAATTTTTTAACTAAATTACTGATAAATGTTTAAAACATAAAGCCGAAATGAATTAAGTATATTGCATTTGTATTTTTAATAAAACTGATAATGTCAAAGCAAGAATTTATTAAAGGAGATAGTAAAGTTTTAAATGCTTGGGCCTTTTACGACTGGGCAAATTCTGTTTATCCCTTAGTTATATCTTCTTCTGTTTTTCCAATTTATTATGGATCATTGTTCTTAGATGACCTTTACATAGATTTATTTGGTTTTAATTTCAAAAACACCGCATTAATTAGTTTTTTAACTGCATTTGCATTTGTAATATTATCTATTATAACTCCTTTGTTATCTGGTATTGCAGACTATGTAGGTAATAAGATGAGTTTTTTAAAATTTTTCTGTTATTCTGGATCTGTTTCGTGTATGGGGCTTTACTTTTTTGATTTGGAAAATATTTACATTGGCTTGTTTTTTTACTTTTTTGCTTTAATTTCTTTTTGGGCTAGCTTAGTTTTTTACAACTCTTATTTACCTGATATAGCCTATAAAGATCAGCAAGATAGTCTTAGCGCAAAAGGTTACGCTCTTGGTTATGTAGGTAGTGTTATCTTATTATTATTCAATTTGTCTATGGTTATGTTTCCAGAATCTTATGGAATTTTAGGAGAAAATCCAGAGCTTTTAGCTATGAAATATTCGTTTATTACTGTTGGATTGTGGTGGATGATTTGCAGTCAATATACTTTTTATCATTTACCAAAATCAAAAGAAAAAAGGAAGATAGTTAAACATGTTTTTTTTAATGGCTTTAAAGAATTAAAAGAAGTTTGGGATGAACTCAAGCAAATTTTAATTATTAAAAGATTTTTAATTGCTTTTTTTATTTATAGTTCGGCTCTTCAGACAGTTTTACTTATCGCTACTTATTTTGGAGAGCAAGAGATTAATTGGGGAGAAGGCGAGAAAACCACAGGACTAATAGTAAGTATTTTATTGATTCAATTGGTTGCAGTTTTTGGATCGATTATAACAGCAAAAATTTCTAATAAAATTGGGAATATACAAACACTTATAATTTTAAATTTTATTTGGGCGTTTCTATGCATAGGGGCTTATTTCATTAAATCTTCAATAGAGTTTTATATTGCTGCTGCTTTGGTGGGAATGGTAATGGGCGGAATTCAAGCTCTATCTAGATCAACTTTTTCAAAAATGATTCCAGAAACAGATAATACAACGTCGTATTTTAGTTTTTATGATGTTTCTCAAAAAGTGAGTATAGTATTTGGTATGACATTATTTGCATTTGTTGATCAAATTACTGGCAGTATGAGGAATTCTATTCTGGTTTTTATATTTATTTTTCTACTTGGAGCAATTTTATTGAGAAGGATAAAAATTAAAAATTATTAATTATTATGGCATGAATGTTGAATTGTTTAATAGTTGATAAACTAAAAGGTGTTTATTCTCTTAAAAGATCCATTATATATTGATTGTTTCAAAAGAGTATGACACTTTGACTTAATTATTTTTTATGTCTAAAACTAAATTATTAAACCTTGACATGATGTCATTGCAAAACATCGATGAAGATTCAGATTTAATCCCTTTGATGACATCTGATGATGAAGAGGCCATTTTAAAAGAATCTTTACCGGAAAGCTTACCAATTTTACCTTTGAAAAACACCGTTATGTTTCCTGGTGTTGTAATACCTATAACAGCTTCAAGAGATAAATCTATTAAATTAATAAAGGATTCAAATACTAAAGAGAAACTTATAGGTGTTGTTTCTCAAAAAGATTCCAAAGTTCAAACACCTACATTAAATGATATTCATTCCACTGGAACTGTTGCTAAAATATTAAGGGTGTTACAAATGCCAGATGGTAATGTTACCGTGATAATTCAAGGAAAAAAAAGATTTTCAATAGAAAAAGTTATAAGTGAAGAACCTTATATTACCGCTGATATAAAAGAAATTAAAGAAATAAAGCCTAAAGCTGATAATAAAGAATTCAATGCAACTATTGAATCAATTAAAGATATTGCTCTTCAAATTATTGAAGAAAATCCAAATATTCCAAGTGAGGCCTCTTTTGCAATAAAAAATATTCAAAGCGATTCGTTTCTAGTGAATTTTGTGTGTTCGAACATGAACTTAAGCACTGAAGAAAAATATAAAATTCTCATAACAAATGATCTTCATGAGCGTGCTTTAATGTGTCTAAAAGAAATGAACATTGAATTACAAAAACTATCATTAAAAAATGACATTCAATCTAAAGTAAGATCTGATTTAGATCAACAACAAAGAGAATATTTTTTACATCAACAAATGAAAACTATTCAAGAAGAGCTTGGTGGGGTGTCATATGATGAAGAAATAACTGAAATGAGATTGAGATCAACTAAAAAGAATTGGAGTAAGGAAATAAGTGATCATTTTAAAAAAGAATTATCTAAGCTTCAAAGAATGAATCCTCAAGTTGCAGAATATTCTATTCAAAGAAATTATCTAGATATTTACCTTGATTTGCCATGGAACGATTACTCTAAAGATAATTTTGATCTTAAAAGAGCTCAAAAAATTCTCGATAGAGATCATTATGGGTTAAAAGAAGTTAAAAAGAGAGTTATTGAACATATTGCGGTATTAAAGTTGAGGAATGACATGAAATCTCCTATTTTATGTTTTAATGGTCCTCCAGGAGTTGGTAAAACTTCTTTAGGAAAGTCAATTGCTGAAGCTTTAGGAAGGGAATATGTTAGAATCTCTTTAGGAGGACTCAGGGACGAATCTGAAATTAGAGGTCACAGAAAAACCTACATTGGAGCTATGCCTGGAAGAATAATTCAAAGTTTGAAGAAAGCGAAAACTTCTAATCCTGTTTTTGTTTTAGATGAGATAGACAAACTTTCAGTAGGTAATCAAGGAGATCCATCTTCTGCAATGTTGGAAGTTTTGGATCCAGAACAAAATACTTCTTTTTATGATAATTTTATTGAATCTGGTTTTGATTTATCGAAGGTAATGTTCATTGCTACATCTAATAATATTGGTAATGTGCAACCTGCATTAAGAGATAGAATGGAAATTGTAAGTGTCTCTGGTTATACTATTGAGGAAAAATGTGAAATTGCTAAAAAACATTTATTACCTAAGCAGATTACAGATCATGGTTTGTCTAAGAATGTAGTTAAACTAAAAAAAGCTTCAATTGAAAAAGTTATTGAAGGTTATACTAGAGAGTCTGGTGTAAGAGGTTTGGAAAAGCAAATTGCTAAAATAATTAGAAACATTGCAAAGTCTATAGCCTTGGAGGAAACATACTCTAATGAGATCAACCCTATAGAACTAGAAAGTATTTTAGGCATATCAATCTCTAAGGATCAGTATGAAAATAACGAAATTGCTGGAGTTGTAACAGGCTTGGCTTGGACTCAATTTGGAGGAGATATATTATTTATTGAATCTGCACTTTCTAAAGGAAAAGGAAATTTATCTATTACAGGAAATTTAGGTAAAGTTATGAAAGAGTCTGCAACAATAGCTCTAGAATATATAAAATCAAATGCTGCGTTACTATCGATAGATATTGAAAAATTATCGATTCATAATATACATATCCATGTTCCAGAAGGTGCAACTCCAAAAGATGGTCCTAGTGCAGGAATAACTATGCTTACTTCAATTGTGTCATTACTTACTCAAAAAAGAGTTAAAAGCAAGTTGGCTATGACTGGAGAAATTACACTTCGGGGAAAAGTTTTGCCAGTTGGAGGTATAAAAGAAAAAATTCTTGCTGCTAAAAGAGCAAAAATAAAAGAGATTATTCTTTGTAAGGATAATGAAAAAAACATATTAGATATTGATGATAGTTATTTAAAAGGTCTTACTTTTCACTATGTTTCCAACATGAAAGAAGTAATTGACTTGGCAATAACTAATCAAAAGGTCAAAAATTTTAAATTGTTTTAATGGCTAACGAAATAATTATAACTATTGATGGAACTTCATCTACTGGTAAAAGTACATTAGCTAAACGTATAGCAAAAAAATTAGGCTATATATATATAGATTCTGGAGCTATGTATAGAGCACTGACCTATTATGCAATTAGTAACAACTTAATATCAAAAGATTTTATCGATAAAAAAGCCTTAATTAATGATTTGTCAAAATTAGAAATTGACTTTAGAAAAATTTCTTTAAACGATAACCTAGAAATCCACTTAAACGGGTTCCCAGTTGAAAGCAAAATCAGATCGCTGAAAGTTTCTGATTTAGTAAGTCAATTAGCCGCTATAAACGAAGTAAGAACTCATATGGTTAAAATTCAACACTCTTTGGGTAAAAATAAAGGGGTTGTAATGGATGGAAGAGATATAGGGACAGTTGTTTTTCCTAATGCAGAATTAAAATTTTTTTTAGAGGCTTCTGCAAAACTGAGAGCTGAAAGAAGGTTTAACGAGCTTAAAATAACAGACAAAGGCGTCTCTTATGGTGAAGTTTTTGACAACATTAACTTAAGAGACACTCAGGACATGAATAGATCTAATTCTCCTTTAAAAAAAGCTCCGGATGCTGTTTTAATTAACACTGAGAATATGAATTTAGAGGAGGTTGAGAATGAGATTTTAAATCACATTTCTATAGCATTACCAAATTCTTTATAATAAATTTGTTTATCGAATAAAATGAACCTAATTTCGCGATCCTTTTGTTAGGTTAATATAGGTAGACAAAAGGTTAAAAATTGACAAACAACTTTTAATTTATTCCTTAAAGCCTGTAGATAAATTAAAATACAAATTTTAAGTTATGCCTGAAGAAAAAAAAGACAGCAAATCTAAAAAAGCTGTAAAAAAAACCAAAAAACCTTCTGAAAAAACAAAAACAGCTAAAGCTGCAGTTAAAATTTCTAAAGAAGTAATTATCGAACCAATTACAACAAATGAAATTATTGAAGAAACAACCACTCTAGACTCAACTGCTGAAGAAATCAAAAATGAAGAAATTTCTTCTGATCAATTTTTAAAAGATTTTGATTGGGATAATTTTGAGGAAGGAATCGAAACTGTTAAAGATGATAAGCTTTTAGAGTTCGATAAATTGATTCAAGAAAATTTTGTTGACACTTATAATGAAAGTGTTATATATGGAGTTATAATTAACTTGACAGATAGAGAAGCAATTATTGATATAAATGCAAAATCTGAAGGTGTTATTTCTTTAAATGAATTTAGATACAACCCGGATTTAAAAGTAGGTGACAAGGTTGAAGTTTTAGTAGATATTCAGGAAGATAAAACTGGACAATTAATACTTTCTCATAGAAAAGCAAGAACTATCAAAGCTTGGGACAGAGTAAACGAAGCTCATGACAAATCTACGGTAGTTAATGGTTTTGTTAAATGCAGAACTAAGGGAGGTATGATTGTTGACGTATTTGGATTGGAAGCTTTTCTTCCAGGTTCTCAAATTGATGTTAAGCCAATTAGAGATTATGATCAGTATGTTAATAAAAACATGGAATTTAAGGTTGTTAAAATAAATCATGAATTCAAGAATGTAGTAGTTTCTCATAAAGCTCTTATTGAAGCTGATATTGAATTACAGAAAAAAGAAATTATTGGACAATTAGAAAAAGGTCAAGTCCTAGAAGGAACAGTTAAAAATATCACTACTTATGGTGTGTTTATTGATTTAGGAGGTGTTGACGGATTAATTCATATAACAGACCTTTCTTGGAACAGAATTAATCATCCTAGTGAAATTTTAGAATTAGATCAAAAATTAAATGTTGTAATTCTTGATTTTGATGATGATAAGTCTAGAATTCAGCTTGGAGTTAAGCAGTTAAGCGCTCACCCTTGGGAGTCTTTAGATTCAGAAATTAAAGAAGGTGATAAAATTAAAGGTAAAGTAACTGTATTAGCAGATTATGGAGCATTTGTTGAAGTTGTTGATGGGGTAGAGGGGTTAGTTCATGTTTCGGAAATGTCATGGTCAACTCATTTAAGATCTGCTCAAGATTTTGTTAAAGTTGGTGATGAAGTAGAAGCTGTTATATTGACATTAGATAGGGAAGAAAGGAAAATGTCTTTAGGTATAAAGCAACTTTCATCAGATCCATGGACTGATATTACAACTAAATATCCAGTAGGGTCTAAACATAAAGGTACTGTAAGAAACTTTACAAACTTCGGAATTTTCGTAGAATTAGAAGAAGGTATAGATGGACTGGTTTATATTTCTGATTTATCTTGGACAGTTAAAGTTAAACACCCTTCAGAATTATTTACAGCTGGTGATTCTATTGATGTTATTGTTCTAGAATTAGATTCTGAATCAAGGAAATTAAGTTTAGGTCATAAACAAACTATGGATAACCCTTGGAATGTATATGACAAAACATATGCAGAAGGAACTTCTCATAATGCCTCTATTTCAGATTCTAATGACAAAGGAGCTACAATTATTTTTAATGATGATATTACAGCCTTTGTTCCAAACAGACATTTAGTTAAAGAAGATGGAAACAAGCTAAAGAAAGGAGATGCAGCAGACTTTAAAGTTATTGAATACAATAAAGACTTTAAAAGAGTAGTAATGTCTCATACTGTATTGTTTAATGATCAGGAAAAGAAAAATGTCAAGGAGTCTCTTAAGAAAAATAAGGTTAAAGAATCCGACAAATCTACTCTTGGAGATTTAGATGTTTTAATGGATCTTAAGAAAAAAATGGATAGTGAAGGTAAATAGTATTTAATATTACTTAAAAAAAAGCATCTACTTAATAGATGCTTTTTTTTTACTTCAATATTTGATCAGACAACCAATTGCCTATTTCACTAGTTTTGTATGACTTTTCACCATCCGACAAATCTTCCGTTACTATTGATTTTTCTAATGATTGGTTTACTACTTTTCTTATTAAATCAGCTTCTTTTTTTAAATTAAAAGCATCTTCAAACATCATTGCTGCTGACAATACAGTTGCTAATGGATTAGCAATATCTTTTCCAGTTGCCTGAGGATATGATCCATGAATTGGTTCAAATAATGATGTTTTTAATCCAATAGATGCTGAAGGCATTAAGCCCATTGAACCTGATATTACTGAAGCTTCATCAGTTAATATGTCACCAAACAAGTTTTCAGTAATTAAAACATCATAAGAGTTAGGCCATTGAACTAAACGCATAGCTACCGCATCTACAAATTCATAAGAAACCTTAACTTCAGGATAGTCTTTTTCCATTAATTGAACTGTTTCTCTCCATAACCTTGAAGATTCAAGTACGTTGGCTTTATCTACACAACAAAGTTTCTTAGACCTGTTCATTGCTAGTTCAAAACCCTTTTTTGCCAACCTAGTTATTTCATCTCTAGTATATGTACAGGTGTCATATGCTGTATTTCCATTGTCTTTTCTTCCTCTTTTTCCAAAATAAATACCTCCAGTCAATTCTCTTAAGAAGACTAAATCAGTACCTTCTATTCTTTCTCTCTTTAATGGTGATTTGTCAATAAGTGAAGGAAATGTAAAAGTTGGTCTAACGTTTGCAAATAACCCTAAATCTTTTCTCATTTTAAGCAAACCTTGTTCAGGCCTTACTTTTGCCAAAGGATCATTATCATATTTTGGATGTCCTATTGCTCCAAATAATATTGCATCAGCATTAAGACAAATGTTATGAGTTTCTATAGGGTATGGTTCTCCAACTGCATCTATAGCTGCAGCACCCGTTAACGCTGTTACCCAATTAATTGAGTGGTTAAATTTTTTTGCGATTGCATTAGATACTTTTACCGCTTGATCTATTACCTCCGGTCCAATTCCATCTCCTGGGAGTAGTGCTATATTTAATTTCATTAATAATTTGATATAATGTTTAACATTTTTTCAGTTGCTTTAATTGCCGAAACTGTTTGATCTGAGTCCAGTCCTCTAGTAATAAAGTCCTTGTTATTATTTCTCCAAGTTATGAAAGTTTCGCAAAGTGAATCAGAGCTACTCCCAGGGGGAATAGTAACAGTATAATCTACTAGCGAAGGTAAAATAATATTATTTTTAGTGTATATTTTTTTTATTGCATTTATAAAAGCGTTAAACTGACCATCACCTGAGCCACTTTCTTTAAATAACTCTCCTTTAATTATAATCTCTAGTTCTGCTGAGGGATTTAATCCTTTTTTGTGTTTTAATTCATATGATTTAATAATTATATTCTTTTTAAAATCATAATTGTTTAAAACATCAGAAATTATAAAAGGAAGATCTTCTGATGTAACTCTTTCTTTTTTATCACCAAGTTCAATAATTCTTTTAGTTACTTTTTTAATATCCTCATCATTTAGAGTCAAGCCTAATTCTTGTAAATTTTTTTTAATATTAGCTTTTCCTGATGTTTTTCCTAGTGCATACTTTCTTTTCCTTCCGAATCTTTCCGGAAGTAAATCATTGTAATATAAATTATTTTTACTGTCGCCATCTGCATGAATTCCCGCAGTCTGTGTGAAAACATTTTCACCTACAATTGGTTTGTTAGCTGGTATTCTAAAGCCTGTAAATGCTGAAACTAATTTACTAACCTTGTGAAGTGACTTTTCATTTAGATTAATATGAATGTTTGGAAGAAAATCTCTGATTACAGCAGCAACACTTGCCATAGGGGCATTTCCAGCTCTTTCCCCCATTCCATTTATTGTTAAATGAATACCATGACAACCTGCGTTTAGGCTTTCAATTACGTTAGAGACGCTAAGATCATAATCATTATGTGCATGAAAGTCAAAATGTAATTCAGGATATTCATTAATTATATCAGAAAGAAATACATATGTTTCTTTTGGACTCAAAACGCCTAAAGTATCTGGAAGAAGAATTCTTTTAACAGGTAATGTTTTAAGGAAATCTAGATATTTATAGACATAATCTTTAGAATTACGCATCCCGTTACTCCAATCTTCTAAATATACATTTGTTGAAATGCCTTTTTTAAGTGCATTTAAGATGGAATTAGATACTTCTTTAAAATGCTGATTTGGTGTTTTTTTTATTTGATGTTTAAGGTGATTTAAAGACCCTTTTGTTAAAAGGTTTTGAACTTTAGCTCCAGATTTAATTAGCCATTCTAGTGAAATTCCATCATCTAAAAATGTTAAAATTTCAATTTTATTTAAATATTGGTTTTGTTTAGCCCAATTGGTAATAGCTTGCGCAGCTTTAAATTCACCTTTTGAAACCCTTGCAGAGGCAATTTCAATTCTATCTACATTTAACTCGGTTAATAACAATTTTGCAATTGTTAATTTTTCAGATGATGAAAAAGACATACCTGAAGTTTGTTCCCCGTCTCTTAAAGTAGTATCCATTATCTCAATAGTCCTTTTATTCATTCTTTATAATAACAAACATTTATTAAAGAGGAGTATTTTTTGCAAATTCACTTATAGTGTCCTTCATATTAGTTAGGAAGTCTATGTCATCGTATCCATTTAACATATTTTCTTTTTTATATTCATTAATGTCAAATGATTCTGAAATACCTAAACATGGGATATTTACTTTTTGAGTATTTAAATCCACCACTAATTCAGTTTTGGGATTCTTAAAAACACATTCAAATATTTTATTTAAAAATTCAGAAGAAACTTGAACAGGAAGGACTCCTATATTTAAACAATTTCCTCTAAAAATATCTGCAAAAAAACTTGAAATAACACACCTGAAACCATAATCGTAAATAGCCCATGCAGCATGTTCTCTAGATGATCCAGATCCAAAATTTTTACCACCTAAAAGTATTTTTCCATTATAAGTGTCATTGTTTAATACAAACTCTTTTTTAATTGAATTATCAGCATTGTATCGCCAATCTCTAAACAAATTTTCGCCAAAACCAATTCTTTCTGTGGCTTTTAAAAATCTAGCTGGAATAATTTGATCAGTATCAACATTTTCGATAGATAATGGAACTGTTGTGCTTTTTAGTATATTGAATTTTTCGTAACCCATTTTAATTTTAATATAATGTTCTAGGATCTGTTATTTCACCTGTAATTGCTGCTGCTGCTGCAACAAGAGGACTAGCTAATAACGTTCTTGAGCCAGGACCTTGTCTTCCTTCAAAATTTCTGTTTGATGTGCTAACTGCATATTTACCAGCAGGCACTTTATCGTCATTCATTGCTAAGCAAGCTGAACATCCAGGCTCTCTTAATTCAAACCCAGCTTGTTCTAATACTTTCAAAAGACCTTCATCTTTAATTGCTTTTTCAACTTTATGAGATCCTGGCACCAGCCATGCAGTTACATTACAAGCTTTTTTTCTTCCTTTTACAATTTTTGTAAATTCTCTAAAGTCTTCAATTCTTCCATTGGTGCAACTTCCTAAAAAAACAAAATCAATTTTTTTTCCTAACATGCTTTCTCCTTCATTATAGTTCATATAGTTTAGAGATTTCAGATAAGTTTTAACACCTCCGTCTTGATTTTCAGCTTTAGGGATTCCTTTTGAGATACTAATTCCCATTCCAGGATTAGTTCCATAGGTAATCATTGGTTGAATATTATTTCCATCAAAAAATAATTCTTTATCGAAAATTGCATTTTCATCTGAGTAAAGTGTAGACCAATATTTCATGGCTTTCTCCCATTTCTCTTTTTTTGGAGTAAACTCTCTATTTTTTATATATTCAAATGTTTTATTGTCAGGCGCTATCATTCCACCTCTAGCACCCATTTCTATGCTAAGGTTACAAACAGTCATACGACCTTCCATAGACATTTCCCTAAATACTTCTCCAGAATATTCAACAAAATACCCTGTAGCTCCAGATGTACTTAGTTCAGAAATGATAAATAATGCAACATCTTTTGGAGTTACTCCTTTGCTGAGTTTACCATTAATAGATATCCTCATTTTTTTGGGTTTTGGTTGCATAATACACTGAGTAGAAAGAACCATTTCTACTTCAGAAGTTCCTATACCAAATGCTACAGCTCCAAATGCCCCGTGAGTTGAAGTATGTGAATCACCGCAAACAATAGTTGCGCCAGGTTGAGTTATTCCATATTCAGGACCAACCACATGGACTATTCCATTTTTTTCATGTCCCAATCCCCAATATGAAATTCCATGTAGTTTAGAATTTTCTTCTAACGCTTTTAATTGATTAGCTGAAAGAGGGTCTTTTACAGGAAGATGTTGATTGATTGTTGGTGTATTGTGATCAGCTGTTGCAAAAGTCTTTTCAGGAAATAGAACCTCTGAATTTCTGTTTTTTAATCCTAAAAAAGCAACTGGACTAGTCACTTCATGAACCATATGTCTATCTATAAATAATACGTCAGGTCCGTTGGTTATTTCATGAACAACATGTGAATCCCAAACTTTATCGAATAAGGTTTTACTCATAACTAAATTATAATTAAAGAGAATTTTTTATTATTATTGGAATGTCTTCATCTAACACTTCTTTTTTTAAATCAGCAAACTTTAGAAACTCATAATACACAAGGTCTAATTCATTTTTTGTAAGGTCAAACCCCACTTTTTTAGCCCTATAAGCTAACGCTGCTCGACCACTTCTTGCGGTTAGAATGATTGCTGATTCAGTAACCCCAACATCAAGAGGGTTGATTATTTCATAAGTTTCTCTGTTTTTTATAACTCCATCTTGATGAATTCCAGAGCTGTGTGCAAATGCATTTGCACCAACTATTGCTTTATTTGGCTGAACAGGCATTCCCATGTTGTCAGAAACCATTTTACTAGTGTCAAATAAAAGTTTCGAATTTATATTTGTATCTAAATTTAAATCAGGATGTTGTCTCATAATCATTACTACCTCTTCTAGAGAAGTGTTGCCTGCTCTCTCTCCGATTCCGTTTATTGTACATTCTATCTGTCTTGCTCCATTCACTATTCCCGCAATAGAGTTAGCTGTAGCTAGCCCTAGATCATTATGACAGTGACATGAAATTATGGCCTTATCTATATTTTTTACATTCTCATAAAGAAATTTTATTTTTTCACCATATTCAGATGGTAAACAATATCCTGTTGTGTCAGGTATATTGAGCACAGTAGCACCAGCTTCAATCATTTTTTCACAAACTCTAGCTAAAAATTCGTTATCAGTTCTACCAGCATCTTCAGCATAAAACTCTACATCTTTGACAAATGTTTTAGCATACTTAACTGCTTCATAACCAATTTCAATAATTTTTTCTTTTGAAGACTTGAATTTATGTTTAATATGGGAGTCTGATGTTCCAATTCCTGTGTGAATTCTAGGATGTTTTGCGTTCTTTAACGAATCTGCAGCAACTTCAATATCTTTTTTCACTGCTCTTGTTAAAGCGCAAACTGTTGTGTTTTTAATAATTTTAGAAATTTCTACGACAGAATTAAAATCTCCAGGACTGGAAACTGGAAATCCTGCCTCTATAACATCTACACCCAGTTCCTCTAATCTTTCAGCAATAACTAACTTTTGAGAAGTATCTAGTTTACAACCAGGAACTTGCTCGCCATCCCTTAAAGTTGTATCAAATATTTTAACATTTTCACTACTCATTTTTGATTTCCATCTTAAAATTTAAAACTAATACCTCAAAAGTAGTAAAATCGGTTAAATAAATCTATTATTCTATCATTTTAAGACACTTGTCCCAAATCTTATCAATAGGGGGAGGAGCAACAATTATTACTTCTTTTTTTGTTACTGGATGAATAAATGTTGTTTTTCTTGAATGTAAATGAATGCTACCGTTTGAATTGGGTCTTGGAAAGCCATACTTTAAATCACCTTTAATAGACATTCCAATCTTAGATAATTGAGTTCTTATTTGATGATGTCTACCTGTTTCAAGCTTGATTTTTAATAATGAATAATTATCTAAGTTTAAGATTGATTCGTAATATAAAATAGCTTTTTTTGCTTTTTTATTTAAAGAGTTAGTTACGTAAGATTTATTTTGCTTGGGATTTTTAGTTAGATAATCCTCTAATTTTCCGCTGGCCTTATCAACTACTAATTTTACAATAGCCCAATAGGTTTTTTTAATTTCATTTTTTTTGAACATTTCGTTCATTCTAGAAAGTGCTTTAGAAGTTTTAGTAAAAATTATAACTCCACTTGTAGGTCTATCAAGTCTATGTGTAATTCCTAAAAAAGCTTGGCCTGGCTTATTATATTTTTTTTTAAGATAATCTTTAACTCTATCTCCAAGTGTATGATCGTTAGATTTGTCACCCTGAGTTAGGTCACCAGGTTTTTTATTAACTATTATAAGATGATTATCTTCAAAAAGAATTTCTACCACAAAAAAAATTAATATTGTTCGTCTTTATTTGGAAAATCTAAACTTTTAACGTCTTTAATATAGGATTGAATTGCATTAGTCATTATTTCATCTAAGTTCACATACCTTCTTAAAAATCTTGGATTAAAATCTGAGTTTAAACCTACTAAATCATGGGTTACTAGTACTTGACCGTCGACATTACTTCCGGCCCCAATACCAATAATGGGTGCTGAAACTGAATCGGTTACTTTTTTAGAGACTTTAGCAGGAATTTTTTCAAGAACAATTCCAAAACAACCTAGTTTATCTAATAATTTTGCATCTTCAAGAAGTCTTTTAGCCTCATCATCTTCTTTTGCTCTAACGCTATAGGTTCCAAATTTATATATTGATTGAGGGGTTAACCCTAAGTGTCCCATGACAGGAATTCCAGCGTTAAGTATTTTAACAATAGATTCTTGAATTTCACGCCCCCCCTCCATTTTAACGGCATGTGCACCTGATTCCTTCATAATTCTTATCGCTGATCTTAATGCTTCATTTGGGTCTGACTGGTAACTCCCAAAAGGAAGATCAACTACAACAAGAGACCTCTTAACTCCTCTTACTACCGAAGAAGCATGATAAATCATTTGATCTAGTGTTATGGGTAATGTCGTTTCATGTCCAGCCATTACATTTGAAGCTGAATCGCCGACAAGAATTATATCAATTCCAGATTTATCAATTATTTTAGCCATGGAGTAATCATATCCTGTTAGCATAGAAATTTTTTCTTTACGATTTTTCATTTCTAATAAAGAATGGGTAGTTACTCTTTTATATTCTTTTTTTGACATGATTTTTATTTATAAATGTAAATGTAATTTATATTTTAATTAATACAATTCAAAATTTTGTACTGACATACTGTCATATACGCTTGTATGGCACAATCATTGAAATAAATGAATTATAAATTGATAAATATTTAAAAAATGAGTAAAATAATTGGAATTGATTTAGGAACTACTAACTCTTGTGTTTCTGTAATGGAAGGTAATGAGCCTGTGGTAATCCCAAATGCAGAGGGTAAAAGAACGACTCCCTCAGTTATCGCCTTTGTTGAAGGTGGTGAGATTAAAGTTGGTGACCCAGCAAAAAGACAAGCAGTAACAAACCCTACTAAAACTATTGCATCTATCAAAAGGTTCATGGGAAGTAGTTATAGCGAGTCTAAAAAAGATGCAGATAGATCTGCTTATAAAGTAGTTAAAGGAGATAATGATACTGCAAGAGTTGATATTGATGGAAGGCTATATACTCCACAAGAACTATCTGCAATGATTCTTCAAAAAATGAAAAAGACTGCTGAAGATTATTTAGGAAATTCTGTTACTGAAGCAGTTGTAACTGTTCCAGCATATTTTAATGATTCTCAAAGGCAAGCTACTAAAGAAGCAGGTGAAATTGCAGGACTTAAAGTTCAAAGAATTATAAATGAGCCAACTGCTGCTGCTTTAGCATATGGTTTAGATAAATCTGGAAAAGATCAAAAAATTGCTGTTTATGATTTAGGAGGAGGTACGTTTGATATTTCTATTTTAGAACTTGGAGATGGAGTCTTTGAAGTTCTTTCAACTAACGGTGATACTAGGCTTGGTGGAGATGACTTTGATGAAGAGATTATTAAGTTTTTAGCTGATGATTTTAAAAAGAAAGAAGACATAGATTTAAGAAAGGATCCAATGGCTTTACAAAGGCTTAAAGAAGCTGCTGAAAAAGCAAAAATTGAACTTTCATCGTCAAAACAAACAGAAATTAATTTACCATATATAACGGCAACATCTTCTGGTCCAAAACATTTAGTAGTTTCTTTAACAAGATCTAAATTCGAACAACTTTCAAGTGATTTAGTTAAAAGATCAATGGAGCCTGTAAAAAAAGCAATTGATGATGCTGGCTTAAGCATTAAAGACATTGATGAAGTTATTTTAGTGGGTGGTTCTACAAGAATCCCTGTTATTCAAGATCAAGTTGAAAAGTTTTTCGGAAAAAAACCTTCAAAAGGTGTTAATCCTGACGAAGTTGTTGCAATTGGAGCAGCAATTCAAGGTGGGGTTCTTACTGGAGACGTGAAAGATGTCTTGTTATTAGATGTTACTCCTCTGTCATTAGGAATTGAAACTATGGGTAGTGTAATGACAAAATTAATTGATTCTAACACAACTATCCCTACTAAAAAATCTCAAGTATTTTCTACTGCCGCTGACAATCAACCTTCAGTAGAAATCCATGTACTTCAAGGTGAGAGACCTATGGCCAAAGACAATAATACAATTGGAAGATTTCATCTTGATGGTATCCCGCCATCTCCAAGAGGAACTCCTCAAATTGAAGTTACTTTTGATATTGATGCAAATGGATTGATTCATGTTACAGCTGCTGATAAAGCTACTGGTAAAACTCAAGATATCAGAATCGAAGCATCCTCAGGTCTTACTGAAGAAGAAATTGAAAAAATGAAGAAAGAAGCTGAATTAAATGCTGAATCAGATAAAAAGGTAAAGGAAGAAGTAGATACGCTTAATAGTGCGGATGCTATGATTTTTCAAACAGAAAGTCAATTAAAAGAGTTTGGAGAAAAACTTTCTGATGGTAATAAAAAAGCAATTGAGGAAGCACTTGATGTATTGAAAAAAGCTAAAGAATCTAAAGATGTTGAAAATATTAAAACAGCACTTGAAGGAATTAATGGAGCTTGGAAAAATGCATCGGAGGAACTTTATAAGGCGCAGGCTGAAACTCAACAAGCTGGTGGTTCTGCAGGTGCTCAACCAGACAGCCCTGAATCACCCGATTCAAAAGATGGTTCGGATGATGTTCAAGATGTTGATTTTGAAGAGGTTAAGTAATAAAAATCAATTTTAAATAAAAAAAACGTATCAAAATATTTGATGCGTTTTTTTTGTTTTATACTTTTAGATAATGGATAAAAAAGAAATCTTAAAAAAAATAAATTCTGCTAATAAGAATACTTTAATGGAGACTTTAGAGATGAGTTTTATTGATATTGGGGAAAATTTTTTGACAGCAAAAATGCCAGTAAACTCACGGGTTTTTCAGCCTGATGGAGTTTTACATGGAGGCGCAACAGTAGCATTAGCTGAATCAGTAGGTAGTGCTGCATCCTATTTGTCAGTAGATCGCGAAAAACAAATGGTAAGAGGAATAGTTATTTCTGCTAATCATTTAAAGAGTGTAACTGAAGGATTTATCTATGCTAAAGCTATTCCAATTCATAAAGGAAGAACAACTCAGCTTTGGGAGGTTAAGATAACAGATGATGATAATAAATTGATTTCTCATTGTAAACTTTCTACTATGATTTTAAAAAAAAGGTAACTCAGTAATATGTATATAGAGAATGCTTTTAAAGTAAGTGCAGATTGGTGGAGGTATATTGTTGGAGTTACTATTATTTTCATTTTTACACAAATAGGATCAATCCCTTTTATTATAGCAATTATTTCAAAGGCTGGATTGGAAGCTGCCGCTAGTCTGGAAGAGACTAATATGATGACAGTACTTGAGAATAATAATCTTACGTTATTTTATTTTCTTTTTCCTTTTGCAATTGGATTTTTAGGTCTTTTAGTTGTAATAAAATTCTTGCATAAGCAATCTTTTTTGTCATTAACAACATCTAGGTCTAAAATTGATTTTAGTAGACTTTTTACAGCTTTTTTTTGTGTTTCAATAATAATCTGTGCAAATACTTTTATTTATTACTTTACTTCGCCAGAAGACTATGAGTTTAATTTTAACATGTCCTCCTTTCTAGGATTATTTGCTGTTGCTATAGTTTTTATACCTATCCAAACAAGTCTGGAAGAATATATTTTTAGGGGCTATTTAATGCAGGGTTTAGGCGCTAATTTTAAAAGTAGATGGATTCCATTGATTTTAACATCTTTTTCATTTGGATTTTTACATTTTTGGAACCCAGAAGTTAGCGAGCTAGGTTATATAATTTTGGTACATTATGTTGCTACTGGATTTTTCCTTGGAATTATTACTCTTATGGATGAAGGTATGGAATTAGCTCTTGGTTTTCACGCTGGAAATAATTTATTAATTGCTCTACTGGTAACTGCAGACTGGACGGTTTTTCAAACAAATTCAATTTTAAAGTTTATCTCAAAACCAGATGTTATAACTGAAACTCTATTTTCTGTTTTATTAGTTTATCCATTACTATTGTTTTATTTTTCTAAAAAATATAAATGGTCTAATTGGCGTGAAAAATTATTAGGAAAAATAAATTGAATTTTTATATGTTTTTTAACATATTCATTTATTTTTAATTAAGACATTGCAACTAACAACAACTAACAACAACTAACAACAACTAACAACAACTAACAACAACTAACAACAACTAACAACAACTAACAACAACTAACAACAACTAACAACAACTAAGGATTATGAAATTAAATAAAAATGGAATTTTTGGAATTGCTTCTTTTGTTTTAACTCTTCTAGGGATTGCTCTAGTTTTGTTAGGAGCAATTAAGTATCAAGACTATGCTATAGGATTTTGTGTAGTAGGGACCGGTTTTATTGCAATAGGCTGGGCTTTTAACGCTCTAAAAGGAAGAGTTTAGTTATTTTTACCTATCATATTTTTTACATCTACCCACTTATCGAATTCTTCAGAACTAGCATAACCTAACTTTAATGTTGCCTCTTTTAAAGTTTTATCATTTTTATGAGCGAAATTTGCAATTTCAGCAGATTTATAATAACCAATTTTACTATTTAATGCTGTAACTAACATAAGAGAATTATTAACTAGTTCATCAATACGTTTTGTGTTAGGCTTGATTCCATTTACACAATTATTATTAAAACTATTAACACTATCGGAAATTAATGTTGCTGACTCTAAAACATTAGCAGCCATTAGTGGTTTATAAACATTTAATTCATAATGTCCTTGCATTCCTCCGATTGTCACAGAAACATCGTTTCCTATTACCTGTGCACATACCATAGAAATAGCTTCACATTGTGTTGGGTTCACTTTTCCAGGCATTATTGAGCTTCCAGGTTCATTTGCCGGTATAGAAATTTCACCAATTCCAGACCTAGGTCCACTAGCCATCATTCTAATATCGTTAGCTATTTTATTTAAAGAATTTGCAATAAGCTTTAATGCTCCGTGAGTTTCTACTAAAGCGTCATGGGCAGCAATCGATTCAAACTTATTTTTTGCAGAAATAAAATTAATACCTGTAAATTTTGAAATGAATTCTGCAGATAATTTAGCGTAACCATCAGGTGTGTTTATACCTGTTCCAACAGCTGTAGCGCCTAATGCTAATTCTGATAAATGTTTTAAAGAGTGTTTTAAAGAATCTAGTCCATGTTCAACTTGAGAACTATATCCAGAAAATTCCTGACCAAGAGTGATAGGTGTAGCGTCCATTAAATGAGTTCTACCTATTTTAATAATATTTTTAAAATCAGATGATTTATTTGTTAAAGTTTGTTTAAAACTTTCAAGACTTGGAATAGTTTGCTCTATAAGTTTTTTATATATAGCTATATGCATAGCAGTAGGAAAGGTGTCGTTAGAAGATTGAGACATGTTAACATCATCATTTGGAGCCAATAACTTGTTTTTTATATCTTCTAAATTATTTCCTTGTAATAAATGTCCTCTATTAGAGATGACTTCATTTATATTCATATTACTCTGAGTGCCAGATCCAGTTTGCCAAATGACTAGTGGGAATTGACTATCATGTTTACCTTTTAATATTTCATCACATACTTTTGAAATCATATCTCTCTTTTCAGTACTTAAAACACCCAACTCATGATTTGTAAAAGCTGCAGCTTTTTTAAGGTAGGCAAATCCGTATATGATTTCAATTGGCATAGAACCGGATTGGCCAATTTTAAAATTATTAATTGATCTTTGAGTTTGTGCCCCCCACAAAGCTTCATTAGAAACATTAACTTTTCCTATTGTGTCTTTTTCAGTTCTATGGTCCATAATTTTTAATTATTCTACAAATTTACTATAAAACGTTTAGATATTAATTTTAATATGATTTGTTAAAAATAATTTCATTGGATCATATCTTTATTTATATTTGTAAACCAATTAAAATTTAT
>Ga0209711_10000005_pt1 | contig 163157 bp, 144 predicted proteins | sample ArcticOcean_MG_C_7_FD_187441 | JGI IMG/M metagenome (GOLD analysis project Ga0209711, IMG submission 187441) | Marine microbial communities from western Arctic Ocean - ArcticOcean_MG_CB11_88 (SPAdes) (version 2) | ecosystem: Environmental > Aquatic > Marine > Oceanic | place: Arctic Ocean... | reverse complement strand
TAATTTGAATGACTTCACTGTCAGCAGTAAAGACCTCAACTTCATCTGCGGTAACTTTCAGCGTCCCTTGGGTAATAACGACGTTGCCTCTGTAAACGGAAGAACCGTCCGTTTCGTCAACGACGGCCGCATCAGCCTGAATCCTGATCGGTTGATCCCGGTCAGTTTCAAGTGCAAAGGAGAAGACTGGCAGCAACGTCAGTAGGTAGAGTGCAAACCTTAAAGGGGTGGGTAAAATGCGCGATGTTTTCATGTGAAGAGATTCTAGCTTATTACTTGGAATCTCGCCCTATCTTAAAAAAGAGAGTTTCAACCAAGCGTGATCCTGCAACGACCTTAATTGGGTAGGAATAGAGTTGTTACCCGATGCTCAGCTGTTGAGAAAAGCATGAATTTTCCGATATTTAGAAAAGCTTTCATACCAACGGCTGTTGTTCGACCGCTCTGGTTGGTGATGATTACCTGCTCATCTGTTTCAGCGAAATCACGCGCCGGGTAGATCGTGAGACTGTTGGTCCGGAGATTGACAAAGGCACTCCCATTACCTGATTGCGATGCCAGCACATCGCTCCACAGTTCAACGATTTCTTCTCGGTAGTCTGACGAAGGTAGAATTCGCCCTTCGATGGAGGTGATTTCCCAGGGGTTAGCGTCCTGCGTTCTTCCAAGTGCGAGTGCAGGGGACTTCATGGTTGTTAAATCGGTCAGTGGAAAGTGTGTAAACCGGTTGGCAGTAATTCTATGCTGTAATTCGCCATCTGAGCCAAACTGGCTGATAGTAGCGTTCAACATGTAAAGATCCGGTTCATTCCCCGGCGTAAAGTCTGCAGCTTCCTCAGACTCGGTCATGAACCAGTTAATGGTTAGGGCGAATGCAAGTATCAGGGTGCTTAGGACAATGACTCGGTTGATCATGGTAAGGCTTTTTCGGTTACCTCGGGCGAATACAGTGGGTTATTACGAGCCTAGTATGGCACGAACTTCAGATATTCGTTGTCGATTGCTGATTCATAAAGAAATACCCGATAACTGGCCCTCGTGCAGAAACTTAGCTCATTCGGGGATAAACCTTTTTGGATGACGAAGATCTTTGATGGAAAACATTTTGATTGAACGGAAGGGCTTGGTGGAACACTCCGGTTTGAATCTGCTAGCAAGAGGTTGATGGCGAGGGCCCTGCTTTCCTAACTAGTTGATTTGCTCAGATGCTGAACGTTTTTTGAAAGCGGTGCTGCGTGCTAGTATGTCGCGCATTTACTACCCAACCGAGTCGTGTCCATGGATGTTACAGCCATTGAAGCTGTATTGCGGGAGAAATTGCCCCAATGCGAGCTTGAAATCGTTGCCAATGGCAACAAACTGAGCGTGAAGATTGTGTCTGATGCGTTTGCTGGCCTGAGTCGGGTCAAGCGGCAACAGAAAATATACGCGCTTCTTGATGACAGGATCAAATCAGGGGAGATTCATGCGGTTTCGATGATCACCCAAACTCTGGAAGAGGCCAGCTGATAGCTTATGGATAGACTTCTGATAGAAGGTGGTGCGGTGCTCAAAGGTGAGTTGCGCGCGTCTGGTGCGAAAAACTCCGCGCTCAAAATGTTTGCTGCGGCACTTCTGGCGGACGAGCCAGTCACGATAAGTAACGTCCCTCATTTGCGCGACATTACGACCATGATCGAGCTGCTGGTATCGCTTGGCGTAGAAGTTGTGATCGATGAAAAGATGAATATTGAGATTCATGCGAACACGATCAAGAGCTTTAAGGCGCCCTACGAGCTGGTGAAAACCATGCGTGCGTCGTTTAACGTGTTGGGACCATTGTTGGCTCATTACGGGCAGGCAGAAGTGTCATTGCCCGGAGGGTGTGCCATTGGCCCAAGACCGGTGGATCAGCATCTGCGGGGCCTTGAGGCGCTGGGTGCCAAGATCGAAATGGTCGACGGTTACGTCAATGCAACGACCGATGGCGGCCTGAAGGGAGGGCATGTCTATTTTGACTTCAGCACAGTTGGCGGAACAGAACATATCATGATGGCGGCCTGCCTTGCGGACGGTGTGACGGTAATGGAAAACTGCGCGCGCGAGCCTGAAATTGTCGATCTTGCTGACTTCCTGAACAAGATGGGCGCTAAAGTTGAAGGCGCTGGTACAGATACGATTACGATTACTGGTGTGCCGTCAATGCACGGTTGTTCGCATAGAGTGATCGCCGATAGAGTCGAAACGGGAACCTACTTGATAGCAGCCGCGGCGACTGGTGGAAAGATCAAGATACGCGATGCAAACCCGGAGCACCTTGAGGTGGTTATTAGCAAGCTCAGAGAAGCGGGTGCGAAAATCACCACCGATGGCAGTACGATTGAACTGGATATGGAAGGGCGCAGGCCCAAGGCTGTTAGCCTTGTCACTGCGCCGTATCCGGGGTTTCCTACTGACCTTCAGGCACAAATCATTGCGCTCAACAGTGTCGCAGAAGGGATCAGTACCATCACGGAAACGATTTTTGAGAACCGTTTTATGCACGTACAGGAAATGAACAGGATGGGTGCCAAAATCCGGCTTGAAGGTAATAATACAACCGCGATAGTTGAAGGCGTCCCCCATTTAACCGGTGCGCCGGTCATGGCAAACGACCTGCGGGCATCAGTTTCGCTGGTCATCGCAGGCCTGGTTGCAGAAGGAGATACGATCGTAGATCGCATCTATCACATCGATCGCGGATATGAGCAGGTTGAGGAAAAGTTACAGAACCTCGGCGCTAATATCAGGCGAGTTGCGTCGGAGTGAGCTATGTCTGCAAAACTTGTCATTGCACTGACTAAAGGCCGGGTTCTGACGGACGAATTGTTGCTTCTCGCCCTGATAGGAATAGAGCCAAAAGAAGATCCGCAGAAGTCTCGTAAGTTGGTGTTTGAAACCAATCGGGATGATGTGGAAATTATGGTTCTGCGTGGTGCGGATGTTGCTACTTATGTGGAACATGGGATCGCTGACCTTGGCATGTCTGGTAAGGATGTGCTGTTGGAGCACAGCGGGGTCGGTTTCTATGAGCCTCTGGACCTTGGGCTGGGTAGATGCCAGATTATGGTCGCGGGTCTAAAAAATGAGCCCGAACTACCGTCCAGGCTTCGTATTGCGACGAAATTCACGAAAACAGCTAAGCGATATTATGCCGCGCAGGGAGTTCAGGTTGACATCATCAAGCTCTACGGAGCGATGGAACTTGCCCCGGTAACCGGTATGGCTCACCGAATTGTTGATATTGTAGAGACGGGTAATACGCTCAAAGCTAATGGCCTGGTCCCTATGGAGCTGATTGCAGAGGTCAGCACTCGCCTTATTGTTAACGAATCTTCATTTAAAACTAAGTACGATCGGATCAGTTCGCTTATTGAAGCGCTGGGAAAAGAAACATGATTGCGCGGCTGGATAGCGATTCACCGCTGTTTGATTCGGCGTTGAAATCCTTGGGAGAGTTTCCAGAACAGGATCGGATTCAGATACGCGCTAGTGTCACTGCCATTCTGGAAGACGTGCGGGTCAGGGGGGACGAAGCCCTGGTTGAGCTGACCAATCGTTTTGATGGCCAGTCCGCTTCGAATATGGCTGCGCTTTCGATCGGGCAAGATCAGTTGCTAGAGGCTTATGAGTCCATTGATGATCTTGTTCGTGATGCTCTGATAGAGTCAGCTGACAGAGTTCGCGAGTACCATGAACATCAAAAATCGTCGATAGGCTCCGGCGATGGATGGCGTTACACGGATAGTATGGGTAACCAGCTCGGACAGAGCATTCGGCCAATGTCGCGGGTAGGCATCTATGCCCCAGGCGGGAAAGCATCTTATCCGTCGACGGTAATAATGACCGCGATTCCTGCTCAGGTTGCCGGTGTGAAGGAGATGGTCCTTTGCGTCCCAACCCCCGGGGGTGAACTTAATCCAGTGCTGTTGGCTGCCGCGCATCTTTGTGGGATTGATCATGTGTTTGCCCTGGGTGGAGCTCAGGCAATTGCGGCGATGGCCTTTGGGACTGAAGCCGTACCGAAAGTCGACAAGATTGTTGGCCCGGGTAATATCTATGTGGCGACCGCCAAGGAGATGGTGTTTGGTAAGGTGGGAATCGATATGATTGCCGGTCCATCTGAGGTGTTGATTGTGGCGGATGATAGCGCTGACCCGAGTTGGGTGGTCCAGGATATGTTCGCCCAGGCAGAGCATGACGAGATGGCTCAGGCAATTGTCATTTCGCCCAGTGAAAAACTGCTGGAAGCGATCGCGCAGCAGCTACCTATTAAATTGGCTCAGCAAAAGCGTCAGCCTATCATTGCTGAAGCAATTTCCAGCAGGGGAGCTCTGATCAAGGTCAAGGACCTTAATGAAGCGTTCGAGATTGTGAATAAAATTGCGCCAGAGCACTTGCAGCTGGCGATTCACGCCCCCGAGGGCTGGTTGCCCAGCGTGCAGCATGCAGGCGCGATATTCCTGGGTGTGGATACGGCAGAGGTCGTAGGTGACTATACGGCGGGTCCAAGTCATGTATTACCGACGAGTGGTACCGCTCGGTTCGCTTCCCCCCTGGGGGTTTATGACTTTCAGACTCGTAGTTCGATCATCCAATGTTCCCGTGAGGGAGCAATAAAGCTTAGCCGCGCGGCTGCGATTCTTGCCAGCGAAGAAGGTCTTTATGCCCATGCCGAGTCCGCCTTGGCTCGATTAAAGGGTTAACGGGCGCTGAATGTTAGGTCCCTTACAGCGTTACCTGAAAGGCGTAGATCGAGGAGAATATCAGCGGGATGACTCCCAGGAGGTGGCGCTGAGACTCCTGCAGAAACTCTTTGATGAAATTAGTGCCTCTGTGGACCAGCCCCGTTCTGGTTTCCTCGCTCGTCTCATAGGAAAAAAAGGCAACCCTCCCTTGGTCCGGGGTTTGTACTTTTGGGGTGGGGTAGGGCGAGGTAAAACATTTTTGATGGATCTGTTTTACGAAGAGTTGCCCATAAAACAAAAGAAACGTTTGCACTTTCACCGGTTTATGCGTGAGGTTCATCGGAAACTCAATGATTTTCAGGGTGAATCGAACCCGCTTAAAAAAGTTGCGGCCAGTTTCGCAGGACAGGCTAGAGTGATTTGTTTCGACGAATTCTTTGTGAGTGATATTACTGATGCAATGCTGCTCGCGGGCTTGCTTGATGAGATGTTCAAGCTAGGCGTGACCCTGGTCGCCACCTCAAATGTAGAGCCTGATCACCTATACGAAAACGGACTGCAGCGCCGGAAATTCTTACCGGCGATTGAGTTACTCAATACTCATACTTTGGTTCACAACATGGACGGAGGTTTGGATTATCGACTTCGAGCGTTGGAATCCGCCGAAATTTACCATTTCCCGCTGGATGATGCTGCGGAAACCGGGTTGCAGGCAGCTTTTCGCAGTATTTCCCCTGATGAGGGGAGGGCAGCAGTTGTGCTGCCAATAGAGGGCCGTGACATTGCAACACGCCGCTGTGGTGACGGCGTTGCCTGGTTTGAGTTTGCGGCGCTATGTGATGGTCCAAGAAGTCAGAATGACTATATTGAATTGGCACGCTTGTTCCAGACTGTGCTGATTGGCAATGTCCCAAGGTTTGGTGAGCAGAAAGAGGATCAGGCCCGGCGGTTTATCAGTCTTGTCGATGAGTTTTATGACAGGAGTGTTAAACTGATCTTGTCTGCGGAATCTCCCATCCTGGAGCTTTATCATGGGCGTAGGTTGGCGTTTGAGTTCCAGAGAACCGAGAGCCGCCTGCAGGAGATGCAGTCGAAGGAGTATCTATCAAGGCAGCACAAGCCTTAAGCCGCGGCCAACCAGGTTAAAAAAGATCAGCATATGACCTGACAGGAAGCGCCGTGTTGAGTACGGCCGTGTTTTGTACCAATTGCTCGGCGATAAGTCGTATTTATGGCCTAAATAAGGGATGAAAATCAAGGAATTACCCCGGTTCGATTGGTTCCTTTATTCTCCTTGCAACTGAGAAGCCCCTTGGTTAATATGCGCGCTCCCTGAACCCTGATCTGTGTATACACAAAGAGGGTTTCGAACATCACAAGACGGTTAGTTATTAAGCATGAAGACAGTTAGCGCCAGAAAAGAAACAGCAACTCACAAATGGTATGTCGTGGACGCATCAGGCAAGACCCTGGGGCGACTTTGTACAGAGATTGCGAACCGCCTGAGAGGCAAGCATAAGCCAGAATTCACACCGCACGTTGACACGGGTGACTATGTCGTCGTTGTCAACGCCGAAAAGATCGTGGTAACCGGTAAAAAAGCAACAGACAAGCTTTACCACCATCACACTGGATACCCTGGAGGCATTAAGTCCATCTCTTTTGACAAGCTTCTGGTCAAGTCTCCGGAAATGATCATTGAGAAAGCAGTGAAGGGCATGATGCCAAAGAACAAGTTGAGCCGTGCAATGCTCTCCAAGCTGAAGGTCTATGCGGGCAACGAGCATCCCCATAGTGCACAGCAACCCACACTATTAGAAATTTAACTAAAACCAGTATTTAGGTAACAGCCAATGACCCAGTATTACGGAACCGGAAGAAGAAAATCAGCCAAGGCACGAGTCTTTATGACCGCTGGCGATGGGAGCATCCGGGTAAATGACCGTAGCCTCGATGAGTACTTCGGTAGAGAAACTGCTCGTATGATCGTGAGGCAGCCTCTGGAAGTTGCTGATGTTACAGGGAAATTCGACTTCAACGTCACTGTCCGCGGTGGCGGTGGATTCGGCCAGGCTGGTGCGATCCGGCATGGTATCACTCGTGCACTTCTAGCGTACGATGAGACGCTTCGGCCAACCTTGCGAAGTGCAGGGTTCGTCACGCGAGACGCAAGATCCGTCGAACGTAAGAAAGTGGGTCTGCGTAAGGCACGTAAGAAGCCCCAGTTTTCCAAGCGGTAATTTTTTACCCGCTGATGCCCCCCATTCTAAACGAATGGGGAAACTCCAGATAAAACGCTGGCTTCACCACATATACTTAAGCATATGTGGTAGAATCCGCACGGCAATTTTTTGGAGATTACCTGCCCTAATCTCATGGTTAATCCAGACGGATTCGGTACACAAGGGTGGATGTTGTAACGGTAAGGAGAAGTCATTGTGAATGAAGATAGCGTCAATACGGGACGCCGCAATTTCCTGATTGGGGCGACCACTGTCGTTGGATCTGCTGGCGTAGTAGGGGTCGCCGTACCCTTTGTTGGTTCCTGGAATCCAAGCGCTAAGGCGCTGGCAGCAGGCGCACCAGTCAAAGTCGATATTAGCAAGTTGTCGGCCGGGGAAATTTTGGGTCCAATCCCCTCATGGAGAGATAAACCGGTATTTGTGATCAAGCGTTCAGATTCAATGCTTGAGGTTTTAAATACCTTGAATGACAGGCTGGCTGATCCAGAGTCGCAGCGCGAGCAACAACCTAGCTACGCCCAGAACGAAACCCGCTCAATCAGGCCAGATGTACTGGTTCTTGTGGGGCTTTGCACCCATCTGTCATGTTCACCTAAATTCCGTCCGGCTATTCAGCCGGAAGTATACGATGAGGAATGGATCGGCGGATTCTTCTGTCCCTGTCATGGCTCTAAGTTTGACCTCGCCGGTCGAGTCTATACAGGCGTGCCCGCGCCTTCTAACCTTGAAGTGCCACCCCACTTTTATGAAAGTGACTCCGTGATTGTGATCGGAGAAGACGAGGGGACTGCTTGATGTCAGCCTTACAACAGTCATTTAAGAACGTCATGAATTGGGTGGATGCCAGGCTTCCAGTAACGGAAACCTATGAAAAGCATCTGTCCAAGTACTATGCGCCCAAGAACTTCAATTTTTGGTACTTCTTCGGAGTATTGTCCGTGGTCGTGCTGGTGAATCAGTTGCTAACCGGCATCTGGCTAACGATGAGTTATGTGCCGAGTGCAGAGGGCGCTTTTGCTTCAGTCGAATACATTATGCGGGATGTGGAATATGGCTGGATGCTCAGATACATGCATTCGACCGGGGCGTCAGCGTTTTTCCTCGTGGTCTATTTGCATATGTTTCGAGGTCTTATGTATGGGTCGTACCAAAAACCACGTGAATTGATCTGGATTCTCGGGATGTTGATTTACATTGCGTTGATGGCGGAAGGCTTCTTTGGTTACCTGCTCCCTTGGGGCAACATGTCATTCTGGGCAGGCCAGGTGATCGTCTCGTTGGCGGGAGCAATACCCTTTGTAGGGGACGCGCTGGCCACGTGGGTGCGTGGTGACTTCAATATTTCAGGTATTACTCTGAATAGGTTTTTCGCCCTCCACGTCGTGCTAATCCCATTAGTACTGATTGTGCTAGTGTTCTTGCACATTCTGGCGCTTCACGAGGTGGGCTCAAATAACCCTGACGGCGTCGATATAAAGAAAAACCTTGATAAGAATGGTAAACCGATCGATAGCGTTCCATTCCATCCTAATTACACTATCGGACATGATTTGCCCGCAATTGTTGGATTTCTGTTCCTGTTTTGCGTCGTGATGTTCTACTACCCTGATGGCGGTGGATACTTGATCGAGCATCCCAACTACGAGCCTGCAAACCCGCTGAAGACACCTGATCTTATAGCGCCTGTCTGGTACTACACGCCGTTTTATTCAATGCTTCGTGCTGCAACCTTCCCGTTGTTTGGGCTTGATGCGAAGTTTTGGGGACTGGTTGTTATGGCCGGGGCCATTGCACTGCCAGTGGTATTGCCTTGGCTAGACAAGTCGCCGGTGAAGTCAATTCGCTATAAAGGTTGGGGCAGCAAGATTTTCCTCGCGGTGTTTATCATCTCGTTCTTTATTCTCGGATATCTAGGTGTCCAGCATCCGACGCCCGCAAGGACGTTGGTAGCACAGGTTTGTACTGCGATTTACTTTGGCTACTTTTTGTTGATGCCATGGTATACCAGCGTTGAGAAGACGAAGCCGGTTCCGGAAAGGGTGACGATGCCATGAATGTGAAGAAGATGTTGTTAGCCGTCTTGATCTTTCTTCCGAGTTTAGCGGTTGCGGCAGGTGGAGACACTCCGATTCCCCTCGATGCGATGGAACCCAACCTGAAAGATCAGGCATCGCTGCAGCGTGGAGCAAAGACCTACCTTAACTACTGCATGGGTTGTCACTCACTTAAGTATCAGCGGTATCAGCGAACGGCGGATGATTTGGGTATCCCGGTAGACCTCATGATGGAGCATATGGTTTTTGACTCATCTGCTCAAATAGGGTCGCTGATGGAAAACTCCATGTCCGTCGACAACGCAAAGCAATGGTTCGGTTCAGTTCCTCCGGACCTAACGATGTATACGATGCTAAAGGGTGGGCCTGATTATTTTTACACCTATATGCGTGTTTTTTACGAGGACAAGACTCGACCGCTCGGCGTTAACAACCTGCTGTATGAGAACGTAGCGATGCCGCATCCATTGGTTGAGTTGCAAGGTATACAACGAAAAGTGTGTAAAGAAATCCCTAAACTTGCTGCTAACGGTGGCGAGATGAGAACTCCGTTGGCAGGTGACCCAATTCTGGTCGAGCAATGTGGTGACGAATTGATTCAGCGAGGATTCAGTCCGCTGGAATTGGTTGAAGGCACCGGGGCCCTCACACCCGAAGAGTATGACCAGGTGATTTACGATCTGGCTAATTTCCTACATTACACGGCAGATCCCAGCCGCCTGGAACGAGAACGAATCGGAATCTACGTTCTTCTCTTTCTGGCGTTCTTCTTTGTATTCACCTGGTTACTGGGCCGAGAGTACACGAAAGAATCGCACTAAACTCCAGTGCCATATCTTTTGGTATGGCCCCACCTAACATCTAACCTAGTAGGGGTGAAGAATGGGCGTAGTAGCCAAGCATTCATCAATGATTTTTTATTCTGATGGCAATGATCATTATAGCCAGCGAGTTCGCCTTGTTTTGGCCGAAAAAGGCGTCGCAGTTGAGATCATCGACGTTGAACCGGGCAGCATGCCGGAGGACCTGGCGGATCTGAACCCATATAACTCTTTGCCAACACTGGTGGATAGGGATCTTGTGCTTTACGAGTCTCAAGTCATTATGGAGTATCTTGACGAACGATTCCCGCACCCACCTCTACTGCCTGTCTACCCGGTAGCACGAGCGCAGAGCCGGTTGTTTATTTACAGAATCCAAAGAGATTGGTGTGGTTATGTCGACACGATAATCGCGGGAAAATCAAAAGATACTGTGATTGAGCGCGCTCGGAAGGAACTCCGTGAAAGCCTCGTCGCGATTGCACCAGTCTTTGCTGACAAGCCATTCTTTATGAGTGAAGAATTCACCCTCGTGGACTGTTGTGTTGCCCCAATCTTGTGGCGCTTACCCGTTTTGGGAATTGATTTACCTCCCAAGCATGGTAAAGCCATACAGGACTACATGGATCGGATATTTGAGCGGGATGCATTCCAGGCTTCACTGAGTGAAGCTGAGCTTGATATGCGAGATTAGTTTCAGATTATTTCTTTTGATTGATCTCTTATGAACTCATCCGTGCCATACCTGATACGAGCGATCAATGAATGGATCCTCGACAACAACTGCACGCCGTACATGGTCGTTGACGCGACGATGGATGGCGTGTCGGTGCCCTTGGCGCATGTTAAAGACGGTCAGATCGTTTTGAATATAGGGCCACAGGCCATCAGGGATCTGAGTATTTCAGATGAGTACGTGATGTTCAGTGGACGCTTTGCCGGGATCGCGCATGAAATCTATGCGCCGATTGGTGCTGTAATGGGCGTCATTACGAAAGAGAATGGCGAAGGCATGTGGTTCCCTCGTGATGAAGAGGAATCGCCTGAACCATCTCCTGACGGACCGACACTGACAAATTCTCCTGATGAAGGTGCTTCATTAGAAAGATTACCCGTTGGAACGCTCGGTAAGAAGTCCAAAAAAGGCCCTCCGTCTTTGAAGGTCGTTAAGTAACCTCACGTTCGATTTCTTCGCGGTGAGCCGTGAATTAGTTCATATACTCAAAAACCTTCACGATTTTTTGTACACCCTGGATGTGTCTTGCTATATCGGCAGCTGCATCAGCTTCTTCACGGGTGACCAGGCCCATCAGGTAAACGACTCCGTTTTCAGTGACCACCTTTATTCGGGTGGAATCAGCGGATTCTGCCGCGGCCATTGCAGATTTTACTTTCGTCGTCAGCCAACTGTCGTTGGTTCGAGAAAGGTAGGATGTTTTCCCGGCCACCGTAAGTTCATTATGCACCTTGCGCACGTTCCTCAATGGCGCTACCTGGGCTGATGCGATGGGAATAAGGTCTGCCGATGAAACTTGTCCAGTCAGCAGGACAATACCATCGAAACTGGTCACGTTAATATTGGCTTTGGCCAACTCGGCGTTAGCCTCCCGGACGCGTTTTTTAGCCAGTGACTCGTTTCTTGAATCATCGAAGGTTTCACCGACCGAATTCACGGTGCAGCCTGTGGTTAACAATAGAGCAAGTATAAGAACAAAAAAGTGCATGAGGTTTAACTTTATAAAACGCGTTTCAGTCTAGTGTAAACGCGCCGGGTATCCAATCAAGCTGTTTGCCTATCGAGATCACATCGAACCGGTAACTTTCCCATTGATGACCGGAAGTCTGAAGATAGCGTTTCGCTGTATTAATGATTTTTTTTTGTTTAGATAGGGTGACTGAGTCTGCGCCCGAGCCATAACCGGCATTTAGTCGGAGCCTGACTTCAACAAATATCAGTAGGTTCTTTTTTTCCATGATCAGGTCAATTTCACCTGCTCTCCAAGCATAGTTGCGATCGACTGTGTGGAACCCCTCTTTCACAAGATAGCCTTCAGCTATCGCTTCTGCTCTTCTACCGGCCTCTTGCGTCGTCATGACAGGTTTCCAGGTATTCCATGGCCTTGGCTACAGCGCATGATCGAAAATCATCGGAATTGTGCTCACCTTGCCATCTCGAAATTGCGCCCACATCAGGGAACGGTTGACGATGTTGTCCTCGTTGAGGGTAAGAATGCCCGTCAAGCCGAAAATTTTCTCTTCCGGGAGCTCTTTTAGCTGTTGAAGGCGGGGGTAGAGTCGGTGGACGTCTACGCCAAGCGCGTAGAAAGGAGCAAGCTGGCTGCTGGCGCCACTCCAAGTGTCAACAATGAGTTGCCTTGTCCTGTCTTCGTTTGCCAGTTTCCATGGGATATCGCAAAAACGGATGCCATTCATGTCGATAGCATTTATTCGCGAGTTAGCGCCAATATAAACATGGGATGTTGCGTAGACAGGAATATCTTCTGCGTAAAAGAACGCCAGCGTTGGGTTAATGCCTCGAGCCTGTGTTGCGTTTGAAAGCAGGAATACAAAGTCGATGTCCTGACGACGGCGCGCAGTAAACTCAAACCGTTCACCCGTAATTTGGCGCAGGCTCGCTGCTCGCTGTTCACTTGAATCGACGTTTAATAGCGATTTAATTAAATCGGAATAGTCGCGTTGGTCTGTAAACCTGGCGCTGTCGACGATCAAACCACCGCGCCCCGTGAAACTGTCAGTGAAGGCTTTAACGTTGCGGTCACCCCATTCGCTGTCAGGTGCAATGATCAGCCCTTTTAACTGGCCCTCTCGGTAGACCTGTTCTGCCACCTGTCTGGATTCATCTTCGGGCGCCAGACCGAACTGATACAAGTTTCGGTTGATTTCACGGTTTAACGTGCGGTTGAGCGCAATGACTGGAATCTTTAGTTTTGTTTGAGCGATCTCTGTGACTTTTTCTCTATCCAGTGGGCCGATGATCAGTTCCGCGCCGTCGGAGGTAGCCATGGCAATAATGTCAAGAATATCACCGCTGCTTGAGTCGTAGATGGTTAGACTTGAATCTGGTGTTAATTGATAATGTGCAGTGATATACCCATCTCGTATTGCGCGTCCGATCGCGCCAAGCTTTCCCTTAAGTGGCAGAATCAAGGCTATGTTCTCTGGTCTTTCCTCGACTATTCGCGACAGCATTTGCAGTGAGGCTGGCACAATGACCGCGGCCGAATGATTGGGCCAGGCCTGTCGCCACTTTTTAAGCGCGTTCAGCTGTCGAAGCGGATCATCCTGAAACCGTTTGGTCATGGCAGCGAGAGACAACCATCCCCGTATCTCGCTGGTAATGCTTTGCTCGGCCTGCAGTTGCAGCGTCTTTTCTGATAACTGCAGCAGCGTTGAAAAAATAGCTTCATGATTTTCAGGTCTTTCTTCCGTGGGCAAGAGGCGATTGATGTAGACGAGTTCCCGGGCACTTGCGAGGTAACTTCGACCAAGTAAGTAGCCCCTTGCCCTCAGTTTCCCAACCCGAACCTGCATTTCCGTGTCAAGGGCGATATTTTGAAACCGCTGGTCCTCTAGAAGGCGGATAGCAACGAGGGGCTTGTCATTGGCTAGAGCAACTTCGGCGGCAAAGTAAGAATAATCCCGGGTGGAGTTCTTTGAGACGTAGGGCGACTCAATAGAATCTATTATTCTACTCGCTAGCAGGATGTCGCCGCCGGCTATCGCAATACCAGCGGCATCCAATTTTAGTTCAGTAGATTGAGGGGGTTGGGTTCTGCCTGCCTCCAGCAACAGCCGATCAATACCGCGGTGTTCACTGAGTTCGAGTTTCCCGCCCTGTGTAGGGCTTTTATTGGCCGTCGGCGCAGTGCATGCGGTAACCGCAAGAATGAAGGCGAGAGAGAAAGAAAGTACCGCTAATTTGTTCATGTGACTTCATATACACTAGTGCACCGCAATTATCCCACAAGTTATGCTCTTGTGGTGCGAACTTCTGCCTGGAATGGCAAACGAATTTTCCTGATTATCGGTGACAAATTGTCGACTTTATATGTAGTAGCCACGCCCATTGGCAATCTGGGTGATATCTCACAACGCGCTATAGAGGTTCTTAGTACTGTTGACGTTATTGCAGCGGAGGATACGCGGCATACCGGCAAGCTCCTATCGGAGTTTTCTATTTCTTCCAAGTTGATCGCGCTGCATGATCACAACGAGGACCGCTCGACCGCCAGAATCATCCAGATGCTGGAGGATGGGCAAAACATTGCGATGGTTTCTGACGCTGGAACCCCACTTATCTCTGACCCCGGGTACCATTTGGTCAATCAATGTTTGTCCAAGGGAATTGATGTCGTCGCAGTACCTGGTCCGAGCTCGGTCACTGCCGCACTCAGTATCGCTGGAATGCCAACGAACAGGTTTTCTTTTGAGGGTTTTGTTCCCGCGAAGACGTTAGCTCGAAGGGAGTTCCTGACGAACCTAAAGTTTGAAACAAGGACCCAGGTTTTCTTTGAGTCGCCTCATCGCATCAATGAAACCCTGCGAGCTATGGCAGAAATAATGGGTCCGGGACGCCAGCTGAGTCTCTGCCGGGAGTTGACCAAGACATTTGAGCAGGTGGTTTTGGCGAGTGTTGGTGAATTGTCGAAACGGATTGGCTCTGGTGATATCCCTTCAAAAGGAGAGTTTGTTCTGGTTTTGCGCGGCAGTGACGAATCACTGGCGGTCAACGCTGATCATCTGCTTCAAACACTGTTAGCGGAGCTTTCCCCGTCCAAAGCTGCTTCGGTCGCAGCGAAGGTAACAGACTTGTCTAAGTCAGATCTTTACAATCGCGCCTTGGTTTTGAAAAAGGGAGCAGATCCAGCTTGAGCGCAGCGGCGCCAGAGAGTAGGCTTTGCCCAAGGAGTCGGCCAGGCAATCGCCTTAGCGCAAGCTAGGGAGGAAAGTCCGGGCTCCAAAGGGTAGAGTGCCAGGTAACGCCTGGGAGGCGCAAGCCTACGGAAAGTGCAGCAGAAATTAAACCGCCTGTTTTTTCATTCGTGAGGGAGCAGGTAAGGGTGAAATGGTGCGGTAAGAGCGCACCGCGCGGCCGGTAACGGGCGTGGCAGTGTAAACCCCACTCGGAGCAAGACCAAATAGGAATCCGCTAATCGTGACCCGCGATGGGATTCGGGTAGGTCGCTATAGGTGTCCGGCGACGGGCATCACAGATGAATGATTGTCCTCGACAGAACCCGGCTTACCGGCCGGCTCCTTACTATTGACAGGGTTTACAACGCCTTTTTACCGGGCGTTTATGATGATGTGCATAGTCTACGATGGCACGAGTCTGTCCAACGGTGTTTTCCAACGCTTAAGCCTCGTCTGAGGCAAGATATTTAGGCTGTTTAAGGCCGGTCCGGGCCTATATGCAGGCTGAGAATATAAACCAGATTTCATATCACAGATCGGTCTTAGTGTTAATACCTTATAAGTTACTTTAACTTAAGGCGGTATATAACTGTAATCTATTAGGTTATGAGCTAAGTAGTGTAACGCTCTGTAAAAACGCTCCTAAGTTATTGTGTTTTAAAGACAAATTGGCCCAATACAGCTTGACAGAAACCCGTCCCCTTTCTAAGGTTCACTGTGAAGAAAAGTGGGTAAATGTGTCGTTTAGTGGGAAATCCTTGGTAAGGGTTGCTCCACAGTGGCCAGAGGGGTGTTTTTCGACCCTCTGCTGATGGCTCTCGACCCGTGTAATCCAGTGTATGGAGTGGGTTTGAAGACATGTTCAGGGGCGTAAACAACGTGAATATTGATGCGAAAGGTCGCATCGCTATTCCTACGCGGTTCCGGGATCAGCTCCTGAATCACTGTAACGGAGAGATCGTTGTTACCATCGACACCGAAGAACGGTGCCTCCTTATCTATCCTCAACCCGACTGGGATGATATTCAGCGAAAGGTAGAAGCTCTGCCTAGTTTTAATGCGGCTGCTCGTCGAGTACAACGATTATTGATTGGCCACGCGACTGACATCCAGATGGATAACAGTGGCCGAATATTGCTGACGCCACCGCTGCGGGAATATGCGCAGTTGGATAAGAAAGGCGTGTTGCTCGGGCAGGGTAAGAAGCTTGAGCTCTGGAACGAGCCCTTGTGGGTGGAACGTCGAGATTCCTGGCTGGAAGACCCGTCCAGTCTGGAATTACCCGACGAATTACAGTCTCTGTCTCTCTAGGTACCTGCATCGTGACCGACCCCCATCAAACAGTCCTGCTCGAAGAGGCTGTTTCCGCTCTTATTACCAATCGCGGTGGAACCTATGTCGATTGTACCTACGGCCGAGGCGGGCACAGTCAGGCGATTGTGAACGCGCTTGCACCAGATGGCAGGTTACTGGTTGTGGACCGTGACAAAACAGCCATCGATCATGCGCAAGAGAAGTTCAGAGATGATCCTCGTGTAATAGTAGCGCATGGCGCATTTTCACAACTTGGGGAATTTACGCAAAAGCACCAACTGGACGTCCTTGACGGAGTGTTGATGGACCTTGGTGTCTCATCACCTCAGTTGGATGACGGAGAACGTGGTTTTTCTTTTCAGCAGTCTGGACCGTTGGATATGCGGATGAACCAAACCGAAGGAGAAACCGCAGAAGAATGGCTTAGCGCCGCCAGCGAAAAGCAAATCGCGGATGTCCTAAAAAAGTATGGCGAGGAGAGGTTTGCCAAGCGCGTCGCGCGAAAGATTATTGAAACGCGTGCCATATCGCCGATCAATACTACGGGCAAACTCGTTGAGATTTGCCAAACGTCTATCCCTCGGAAAGAAAAGCATAAGCATCCCGCGACAAGAACCTTTCAGGCGATTCGAATACAGGTTAATCACGAGTTGGACGAACTAGAGGCCTGTTTACACGAGGTGATGGAGTTACTTAATCCGGGTGGTCGGTTCGTCGTCATCAGTTTTCATTCTCTTGAAGACCGGATCGTAAAACGCTTTTTCAGGCGTATGGAAAAAGGTGATGACCTCCCCTCTCGCTTGCCAATACGGGATGCGGAGTTGAATAGGAGAGTAAAGGTTCTAGGCAAGCCGGTTCGGGCGTCCGAAGCCGAGGTTGGGCGAAACCGTCGAGCCCGTAGTTCGATAATGCGCATCGCGGAGAAGCTGTGATGCCAGTGATCTTGCAACAGCTAATACGCTGGTTCTTCTCGCCAAGGCCGATAGCAGGTTCACTGTTATGCGGCCTTTTAGTGGTGTCTTCGCTCGGAGTTGCCTATTCGTCACATCAGACCCGCAATATGTACCGTGATTTACAACAGCTCGAAAAAGATCATGATGATCTCGAGCACGAATATGAAAAGCTACTGCTCGAGCATAGTGTCTGGGCAGATAACACCAGGCTCAACGAGCTGGCGCGTGAAAAGCTGCAAATGATCGCGCCCGAAATCGGTGAAATGGTCGTGTTGCGATGATGATTGCGCGCATCCACCTTGTAGGAATCGTCGTTATTTCTCTGTCAGCGGTCATGATGGTCCGACTTTGGTACTTGCAGGTCCTCGAAAAGGATTTTCTTCAGGACCAGGGCGATGCGCGGACCATTAGAATGGAACGTATTAACGCGCATCGGGGCATTATCGAGGATAGAAGGGGGAAGCCTCTGGCCGTTAGCACGCCCGTTCTGTCCTTGTGGGCTAACCCCAGTGAGGTTTTAGAGGCGGAGGCGAACCTTGATCCGCTCATAACTTACCTGGGCGTTAAGACCGAAGAGTTCGATAACCGTCTTAACAGAGCCAAGTCTAAAAACTTTGTATATTTAAGGCGCCACCTGCCGCCATCTGAGGCCCGCGAGATACTCGAGCTGAAAATACCCGGGATCTATGCGGAGCGTGAATATCATCGTTTCTATCCCGCTGGAGAGGTCGCAGCGCACCTTGTTGGATTTACTAACGTAGACGATAAGGGCCAAGAGGGACTCGAGCTTTCCTTTGATGAGTGGCTGGCAGGTACGCCTGGCAAAAAGAAGGTCCTAAAGAACCTGTACGGTGAAATAATTCGGGATATCAAACCTGTTGCGGAAGCTCAGCCGGGGAAGACGTTGACACTTGGCATTGACCTTAGGCTGCAATATTTGGCCTATCGAGAGCTGAAGTCAGCGGTAAAGTTTTTTCAGGCAAAATCTGGGTCTGTGGTGGTTCTAGACGTTGAGTCCGGGCAGGTTCTCGCGATGGTAAACCAGCCGTCTTACAACCCTAATAATCGGGTCGGGCTGGATTTGAATGCAGTTAGAAATCGTGCTTTAACTGACGTATTTGAGCCAGGATCTACCGTAAAACCCTTTACTGTTGGCGTTGCGCTTCAATCCGGCAACTATAGCCCGCAGTCAACTATCGATACAGCGCCCGGCCTCGTTCGAGTTGGTGATTTTACCGTTCGTGATCCGCGAAATCGCGGTGAGATTACGCTAGGTGAGATTATTGTACACTCAAGCCAGGTAGGTATTTCCAAGCTGGCTCTAGACCTGAATGAGTACGAGGTCTGGGGAATGTTTGAAAAATTGGGTTTTGGCCGCGATATCGGTACGGGTTTTCCGGGAGAAAGTTCAGGTTTTTTGCCGAATCACCGAAGATGGAAAGACATCGAGAGGGTGACATTTGCCTACGGCTATGGGCTTACGGTCACGCCGTTACAACTGGCGGCCTCGTACCTGACTATTGCAAGTGGCGGGATCAAGAAAGATATCAGTCTGATCCAAGGCACGGGTAGAAATGATCAGCGAATTTATTCCACAAAGGTCGCGGATCAACTAAAGCAGATACTTGCGTTGGTCGTGACAGAGGGCACAGCAAAAAAAGCAGCCATTGAAGGTTATTCGGTTGCGGGTAAAACAGGAACAGTGAGAAAGATGGGAGAATCGGGTTACGAAGATACTCGTCATCTCGCATTTTTCGCCGGTATGGCACCTGTTGACCACCCAAGGCTAGTGGGTGTGGTGCTTATCAACGAACCAAAGAGCGACAAATCAGGCGGGGGCTCGATAGCTGCACCGGTCTTTTCGAGAGTTATGCAGAGTGCCCTTCGGATCCTGAACGTACCGCCTGCAGTCCAGCTTAAAGAGGGGGCTGCCTAGGTGATGCTGAACCAATTACTCCCCGACATGCCTGTCCCTGCCATCGCGATTCAAGGAATTTGTGAGGATAGTCGGCGGGTTAAAGGCGGTGATCTTTTTTGTGCGGTAGCAGGCGAGAACACCGACGGTCGAGACCACATTGCAGCCGCTATCGGCAATGGTGCGGTGGCTGTATTGAGTGAAGAGCCTTTGCCTGAAAAATTGAACGCATTGGTGCCGATGTTTGCTGTTGAGGGCTTGCGTAGCCGAATGAGCGCGATTGCCAGCCGTTTTTACGACCACCCAAGCGAAGCACTGTCAGTATTTGCCGTTACCGGAACCAACGGGAAAACCTCTTACACGCATTTATTGGCGCAGGCATTATCCAGCGCTAATGTTAAATGCGGCATGATTGGCACAATGGGCTCTGGTGTCTCTGGCGAGCTGACTGACCCAGGTCTTACAACGCCGTCAGCGATTGATATTCAGCGAAAAATTCGGGGTTTTGTAGACGCTGGCTGCCAAGCGGTTGTGCTTGAAGCGTCATCACATGGACTAGTACAAGGTAGGCTCGGAAATGTCAGCGTCGGGACTGCGGTGCTTACCAATATTACTCATGACCATCTTGATTATCACCGGACTTTTGAGTCTTACCGAAAAGCAAAGGAGCTGCTGTTCCACATTGACTCTGTAAGTCATGCAGTCATTAACGTGGACGATGACTTTGCGTCCGATCTTGCGGCGGGGCTGGGCAGTGGTGTTCGGGTGATTGGTTATAGCTTAAAAAAAGAAACGGATGTTTCGCTGATAGAGCAGGCCGCAACGGCTAGCGGGCTTGAGATATCTGTTTCTGTTGCTAACGATATCATTAACGCGCGGCTCCCCTTGTTTGGTACATTTAATGTTCAAAACGTTCTCGCGGTGGTTGCCACGCTGGTTTCCATGGGATGGTGTGCATCAAAGATTGAAGCATCTCTTAAAAAATTGTCTCCCGTTGCTGGAAGAATGGATGTGCTACGACGGGCCGGGGAGGCCACCATTATTGTCGATTATGCACACACCCCGGACGCGCTGGAAAAAGCGCTTTCTGCTGTGCGGGAACACTTTCCAGAACGCTACATTAGCTGCGTTTTTGGGTGTGGTGGTGATCGCGATGTTTCAAAGCGACCGATGATGGGCCTAATTGCATCCCGCTTTGCTGATCGTGTTGTGCTCACGAGCGACAACCCGCGTAGTGAAAAACCGGAATCTATTATTCGCGATATTCAGGCTGGGGTAGGTGCTGTTGATCTGCATGTTAATGCAGATCGGGCAGCGGCTATTTGTGAAGCTATCCATATGGCTTCGGAAAATGACATCGTAGTGATCGCGGGGAAGGGCCACGAAGATTATCAGGAGTTAGCCTCAGGCAAGGTGCCCTTTAGTGACTATGCGGTTATTGATGAAGTCATGAGTGCAGGCACGGTGACAAATGGCGAGGAAAAGTAACGTGATCGTGGGCCTTGGGAAAACGGGTTTAAGTTACGCTAGGTTCCTCGCCGCTCGCGGTGAGAATTTCATGGTGGCAGACGATAATCCTGTTGAGGCTAACGTTATGGCCGTTAACAGGATCAGCCCAGACGTAATCATCGGTCCTATTTCCGTTGGCTGTTTGTTGCAAGCCGACGAAATATTTATCAGCCCGGGAGTTCCTCTTGAGCACGAAGCGGTGTCAATGGCGCTCGCCAAGGGCAAAAGTCTGCGAGGCGATATCCAGCTCTTTGGCGAATTAGCCGCGGCGCCCATTATTGGAATAACAGGCACGAATGGCAAATCAACGGTGAGCAGGTTCGTGTTCGAACTGATCCGTGATCAGGGCAAAAACGTGTCACTAGCAGGGAATATCGGTACGCCCTGTCTTGATGTGCTGGCAGAAAAAGTGGATTTTCACGTTCTGGAAATCTCTAGTTACCAACTCGAACTGGCGACTGAAATGAAAACCGAGATTTCTGTTGTCTTGAATCTTGTGCCAGATCACATGGATCGATACGCGAATGAACAGGATTACTACGAGACTAAACTTGGTTTATATGACCAGACCAATCGAGCGGTTGTAAATCGCTCAATGTCTGATGGCCTGCGGTGGGCCGATTCAGCCGCAACCTTTGGTCCAGATACGCTGTTCGGGGAGAACAACTTTGGGATGTCTGTTCAGGGTGATCAGACATGGTTGGTGCAAGGCAACACAAGGTTACTCTTAGCGGATGAACTGCAGATAAAAGGCACACATAACTTGCAAAATATCCTGGCGGGGTTAGCTATTGGCTGGCTTGTTGGTCTGGATATGGGTGCGATGCTGGATACCGCGAGAGGGTTTAAGGGATTGCCACACCGATCGGAGGTTGTCGGCGAAGTTGATGGGGTTACCTATGTCAACGATTCCAAAGCGACTAATCCTGGCGCTCTGGTAGCAACCGTTAAGGGACAGGCCCGTGGCAGAAACATTCACCTAATTGCGGGGGGGGATTCAAAGGGGCTTGGTTTCGATGGACTTTCCGCGGAACTGGAACCCTATCTAAAAGGCGTATATCTGATTGGCGCAAACTACGCTTCGCTGCAGAGTGAGTTTTCGGGGCACGGTACAATAGCTTGTGACCTATTGGCTCAAGCGGTTTCAGCGGCTGCGGATATAGCAACCAAAGGGGACATCGTATTGCTGTCGCCTGGATGCGCCAGCCAGGACCAGTTTCAAAATTATGTTGAGCGTGGCAATTCCTTTAGGGACCTCGTCAGGAGACTCAAGCCATGAATATGGTGAAGAAACTCTCTGCTTCTACCCCTCAGTTGACTGGTTTTCCTATAGATCCCGTTATTGTTGGAATTTCAGTATTTCTCATGCTCTATGGCCTTGTGATGATCGGCTCGGCCTCGCTTGAAGTTGGCGTCAAAACCTATGGCAATCCATTCTTTCTGTTAACCAGGCATAGCATTTATCTTATGGTAAGTGGCTTAGCTGCGTTGATTGCCATCAGTGTCCCGATTCAGCGTTGGCAAAAATACGACGCTACCTTGCTTGGGGTCTCGTTTCTTCTACTGATAGTGGTTTTGGTCCCGGGTATAGGCAAAGAAGTCAATGGCGCGACCCGTTGGGTTGCGCTTGGACCGTTCAGTCTTCAGGGGTCAGAGTTCGTCAAACTATTCGTCATCATTTATATGGCCGGCTACATGGTGAGACGGAAAGAAGAGATTGAAACTTCCCCCCTTGGTTTTACGAAACCTCTTGTTGTTTTAACGTTGATTGTTTTTCTGTTGCTTGAGCAGCCGGACTTTGGCGCTGCTATTGTCATTATCAGCGCTGTCCTTGGGATGATTTTCCTGGCCGGTGTTCCCTATCGTTTCTTCCTGCCTTTGGTTGCACTTGGTGGTGCCTCTGTCGCGCTCATTGCGACACTGCAGCCCTATCGGCTCGCTAGGCTGACAGCATTCACCGACCCCTGGGAACACCAGTTCGGTTCCGGCTATCAATTGACGCAGGCACTTATCGCGTTCGGCCGGGGTGAATGGGTTGGACTTGGCCTGGGGAATAGCATTCAGAAGTTGTTCTTTCTTCCGGAGGCGCATACCGATTTCCTATTCTCAATCGTTGCAGAAGAGCTCGGCATCATTGGTGCGGGGCTGGTGATACTGCTCTTTACCGGATTGGTTTTACGAGGGCTTGCTATTGGGAATGCAGCGCGGCGTCAGGAGCTTCAGTTTCATGCTTTCCTTGCGTACGGGTTGTCTCTGATTATAGGTATTCAGGCGAGTGTAAATCTTGGCGTTAATCTCGGTATTTTACCTACCAAGGGGCTGACCTTGCCCCTTATGAGTTATGGCGGAAACAGCCTCATTGTCACTTGTATGATGGTCGCGGTGATTCTTCGAATTGACTATGAGACCCGTCAGTTGCAGGCCATTAAGGTCACGCGGGGTAAGCGTAATGACTAGCAGGGCTTTGGCAATGACGGTGCCAGAAATGAGGCGCATCAAGTGCATACATTTTGTGGGTATTGGCGGCGCGGGTATGTGTGGTATTGCTGAAGTGCTGTTAAATCAGGGCTACCAGATTTCTGGCTCCGATATGAATGCCTCAACCGTGACTCGCCGGTTAGAAACACTTGGGGCAATCGTGTCGATTGGACATAATGCCTCCAATATAGAGAATGCCGATGTCCTGGTTGTCTCCAGTGCTATTTTCAAGAGTAACCCCGAACTTGTTGCGGCCCACGAGAGACGTATTCCGATTGTTCGACGTGCAGAAATGCTGGGCGAACTCATGCGCTATCGTCATGGGATTGCGGTTGCGGGTACTCATGGAAAAACTACAACAACCAGTCTGATTGCCTCTATCTTTCGGCAGGCTTCGCTTGACCCGACCTTTATTATTGGCGGGCTATTAAACAGTGCTGAAAGTAACGCGCGCCTGGGGGCTTCACGCTACCTGATTGCGGAAGCCGACGAGAGTGATGCATCGTTCCTGCATCTGCAGCCCATGGTCACTGTCTTAACCAATGTAGACAAGGATCATCTCGCAAATTACGACGGTAGTTTTGAAAAGCTGATAACTGCCTTTGTTGAGTTCATACATAACTTGCCGTTTTACGGTTTGTTGGTTGCCTGTATCGATGACCCGGTTGTCAAATCAATTCTGCCAAGGATACAAAGGCCAACGCTGACTTACGGGTTTGATTCAGACGCGGATATTTTAGCGTTTGATGAGCATCAAGAGGGTTTGACCTCAAGTTTCACGGTCCGCCGGCGGCAGGGAGAAGACCTGAAAATACGGCTGGCTATGCCCGGCAGATACAACGTCCTGAACGCGCTGGCCGCGATAGCCATTGCCTCAGATGAAGGTATCAAGGATCCAGATATTGTCGCGGGCCTTCAAGAATTCGAGGGGGTAGCGCGTAGGTTCCAGGTTCATGGCAGGTTTTCTCAGGCCGACGGGGATTTCATGCTGGTTGATGATTATGGCCATCACCCCACCGAGGTTAAGGCTGTTATCGAAGCCGTCAGAAAGGGCTGGCCAGATACCCGACTAGTCATGGTTTACCAACCACATCGGTATAGCAGAACCCTGGAGTTGTTTGACCAATTCGTCGACGTATTGTCACAGGTAGATCAACTGGTGTTGCTTGAAACCTATGCTGCGGGCGAAGAAAGGATCGAAGGTGCGACCGGGGCAGATCTTTACAAGCAACTGGGGCTTAAAACTGATGTCCAGGTTGTGTTTGTGAGCAGTATTGATCAGGTGCCAGAAGCACTTGAACGAATTCTTACGCCAGGCGACCTTCTAATGACTCAGGGGGCCGGGGAAACGGCAAAGCTTGCTCAAAAACTAACAGCGCGTTGGGAAAGCCGGAGGGTGTTGTGATGTTTCGGCCCTCTACGGGATTTTTTTTCGGGATCTTACTGGTAGTTGGGGGGCTAGCCTTGGCAACAGCTTTGATTGATCGATCAAATGTTGGCCGAATGTCTATTGTAGGTGATCTGGACGATCGTCAGCTTGAAAGTATCAAGGCGTCCCTGGTCGACGTTGACATAGCATCCCGTGAAGTTGAAGAGGTTAAGCAAGCCCTGAGTGAACTGGATTGGGTACACCACGCGAATGTTAGGAAAAATTGGCCAAATGCGATTGAGGTTGAAGTTTTCCCTGAAAGCGTTATCGCGTACTGGAATGATAACGGGTTCATTAATAGCGAAGGTTCGGTGGTGAGCACCGGAATCTTGGTGGGTGGGGATCTGCCTCATTTGTATGGCACTGAAGGTTCTGAACAGGATGTGATGAAACAGTTTCAGCAGTTGAGCCAGATGCTAAACAGTTACGGGCAAGGGATAAAAGTACTAACCGTTACTGATCGGGGGGCCTGGTCGCTAGAAACTAAAAACGGGGTGGAGGTGCTGTTGGGCAAGGAAGACCTGAAAGCGCGGATGCGAAGGTTTCTCAGTGTGAGCGTCAGGCTGGCAGAACGAGGGGACGCCATGTTCGTTGAAAGAATGGATGCACGGTATATGAATGGTGTTGCGGTGCGTTTTGAGAAAGACAATCAATTTGAATTCACTGAATTTAATAAAAGTGCAGGGGAACGAAGCTTATGACTAGTCCAACAGGTGGTCGCATGATCGTCGGCCTCGACATTGGGACGTCCAAGGTGGTCGCAATCGTCGCAGAGATCGGTGCTGAAGGCGAAGTCGAGATTGTTGGAATCGGCAGTCATTTGTCACGTGGATTGAAAAAAGGCGTTGTGGTGAATATTGAATCTACCGTTCAGTCAATCCAGCGAGCGGTAGAAGAAGCGGAACTAATGGCAGGCTGCCAGATACATTCGGTGTATGCCGGTATCGCGGGTAATCACATCCGCAGCCTGAATTCCCATGGCATTGTCGCAATCAGGGACAAGGAAGTCTTCCAGCCCGACATTGACCGAGTGATTGACGCAGCGCAGGCCGTCGCGATTCCTGCCGATCAGAAGATCCTTCACATCCTGCCTCAGGAGTTTGTCATCGATAATCAGGAGGGGGTGAAAGAACCTCTAGGGATGTCTGGTGTCAGGTTGGAAGCCAAGGTTCACCTGGTGACTTGCGCCGTGAATGCCGCGCAGAACATCGAAAAGTGCATTCGTCGGTGTGGACTGCAAGTCGAGGACATCATACTTGAACAGCTTGCGTCTGGTTATGCGGTGCTTACTGAAGACGAGAAGGAATTGGGTGTTTGTCTTGTGGATATTGGCGGAGGTACGACCGACATTGCTGTCTTTACCGAGGGTGCGATCAAGCATACTTCGGTCATTCCAATTGCTGGAGATCAGGTCACCAACGATATCGCTATGGCCCTTAGAACCCCCACGCCGAATGCAGAAGAGATTAAAATAAAATATGCGTGCGCGCTGGCAAGTCTTGCTGGTGAAAATGAAACCATAAAAGTGCCCAGTGCGGGGGATCGGCAAGATCGAGACCTATCTAGGCAGGCGTTAGCGGAAGTCGTTGAGCCAAGGTATGACGAGCTATTTACCCTGGTGCAAGCGGAACTGCGTCGGAGTGGTTTCGAAGACCTTATTCCAGCTGGGATTGTATTGACAGGTGGGACTTCGAAGATGGAAGGCGCGGTGGAACTTGCCGAAGAAATCTTTCACATGCCTGTGAGTCTCGGTAAGCCTAAAAATGTGTCGGGGTTGTCAGACATTGTTCGGAACCCAATATATTCGACCGCCGTTGGCTTGTTGCTGTACGGCGCGAAGCAACAACCTGCGAACACCGTAATGCCCGCTGCTGCAGGCATGGATGGAATGATGGGTCGGGTGAAAAGCTGGTTTATGGGGAACTACTAATGTCTACAACAACAATGGTCAACAGAATTTTCACTAATACTAAACACTCTTTTACAAGAATGATCTTAGCCTGAGGAGGTTAACTATGTTTGAAATCGTCGATAGCGCACCAGAAAATGCCGTCATTAAAGTGATTGGTGTAGGGGGTGGCGGTGGTAATGCCGTTGAACATATGGTCAGGCAGGATGTCCAGGGAGTTGAGTTTATTTGTGCCAATACTGATGCACAAGCACTTAAAAGCCTGGGTGCCAGAACGCTGCTCCAACTGGGTTCCGGAATTACCCGGGGCCTTGGTGCGGGTGCTAACCCTTCAATGGGTAGAGATGCAGCGCTCGAGGATCGCGAACGTATTGCTGAAAGCCTAACCGGTTCCGATATGGTGTTCATCACCGCCGGTATGGGTGGTGGTACCGGTACCGGGGCTGCACCTATCGTTGCGGAGATAGCCAAAGAGATGGGTATTCTCACGGTCGCTGTAGTGACCAAACCCTTTATGTTTGAGGGAAAAAAGAGAATGCGAATTGCTGAGGAAGGCATCGTTGAGCTGTCTCAGTATGTTGATTCGTTGATTACTATTCCTAATGAAAAATTACTGACCATCCTTGGGGAAAAAACGCCCTTGCTTGAGGCGTTTGGTTCAGTGGATGACGTTTTGTCAGGGGCTGTGCAGGGTATAGCAGATCTCATTATTAGGCCCGGTATGATCAATGTTGACTTTGCGGACGTTCGCACGGTGATGTCTGAAATGGGTATGGCCATGATGGGCAGTGGCAGTGCCAGTGGTGAGGATCGTGCCAGGGAAGCGGCAGAATCTGCGATTCGTTCACCATTGCTCGAAGATATAGATTTTACGGGTGCACGTGGTGTGTTGGTCAACATTGCTGCCGGTACAGACATCTCTCTGGGTGAGTTTTCTGAAGTTGGTCAGACGGTTGAAGAGTTTGCCTCTGAAAATGCCACTGTTGTCATCGGTACTGTTATTGACGAGTCCATGGGTGATGAGCTGAGAGTAACCGTTGTTGCAACAGGACTCGGTGCTCACGCGCAGATGGAAAGATCGCTAAAAATGAAAGATCAGGTCAAGGAAAAGGTGGCAGGTGATGGCCGGCCAGACTACTCGCATTTCGAGAGACCGACAGTGATTCGGAATGCTGTCGTTAATGGTACTGACGAGGTCGACCTGCAGGCAGACAAGGACCTGGATTATCTTGATATTCCTGCGTTCCTTAGGCGTCAGGCCGATTAGGTGGGCCGGACCGTCGCTTTACGTGAGTGAATGAACACTTACCTTAATGCCGGTATTGTTCTAGGGCTTTATTATCGGTTCTTGGAACTTACTGCCATTATTGTAGTCTTACACCCCGTTAGGTGGAATCTATGTCAAATTCGCTATCTTGCATGGAGGTTGACACCGGCATTTGGTAGTATTCTCGCCGCATTTGGGGACGAAAACAGATAATGATCAGGCAAAAAACGTTAAAAAACGTCATTCGTGCGACAGGCGTAGGTCTGCACACTGGCGAGAAGATATACCTGACACTCAGGCCTGCTGCTGCTGATTCGGGTATCAGATTTGTAAGGGTAGATGCTGATCCAGCGGTTGAGATTCCGGCTTTGACGGAGTTCGTTGGAGATACTACCCTTGCGACTACAATTTCTAAAGATGGCCAGAATATCTCTACGATAGAGCATTTGATGTCTGCTTTTAGTGGCCTAGGCATCGATAATGCTTATGTTGAAGTTAGCGGGCCAGAAATGCCGATCATGGATGGTAGCGCAGCGACCTTTGTTTTCCTGATCCAGTCGGCAGGAATTGAAGATCAGAACGCACTCAAGAAGTTCATTAGAATAAAAAAAGAAGTGCGGGTTAACGATGAAGAAAGCGCGAGGTCATACAACCAGTCAGCTACGATTCGTCCCTACGACGGGTTCAGGGTTAGTCATACAATTGTCTATGACAATGCAGTGATCAAGGAACAGCAGGCTACGGTTGACTTTTCAATGACATCCTTCGTGAAGGAAGTGAGTCGGGCTCGAACATTTGGTCTGATGCAGGAATTTGAGCACCTGCGTGAACGTAACCTTGCACAGGGCGGCAGTCTTGATAATGCCGTCGTGGTAGATGAGTACCGCATACTTAACGATGATGGCCTACGTCACGAAGATGAGTTCGTCAGACACAAGATTTTGGACGCGATAGGAGATATGTATCTTCTGGGTCATAGCCTGATCGGTGAATTCGTGGGCTACAAGTCGGGACATACTGAAAATCACGCCCTACGTAAAAAGCTATTGCGCGAAACAGATGCATGGGAAATCGTCACCTTTGACAAGGCAGAAGATGCGCCCATTTCTTATAGCGGTTTGATCGCCAGCGAATTCTAGTGACCCTGGATTCTCTTCGACAGCTTAATTAGGGCCTTTCTAAGGGATTCATCTTTGATATACGCTGCGGTCTGCTGCAGTTGAGAAGCATTCTGCGGCGTCAGATAGCGCTCGCTGTCTTCCGGTTTCTTGGCAGAAAAGATGGGTTGAACCTTGATTTTTAGGGAAGAAACTTCGAGCCCACTCCTGCGAAGTGCAGAAATGATGTTACGTTGACGATAACGGATCTGGGTAGCTTGGGTGCTTTTAGCCGTCAGCAGCGTTAACTCACTGTTTTTTAAGGAAGCTACGCTGTTTTCAACATCCAGTACGCTATCCACGATTTGCTGTATAGTTCGCAAGTCTTGAGATTGGGCAAAGAGTGAATGCAGTATATGATTAGATCCCTTGAGAATCTGCTGTGTGGACCTGATAGATTTGGGCACACGGGACATGTAATAGCGCATCTGGAAGAGTAAACGACAGTAGTATCTATGAAGTTCATCATTGTTAGCAACAAAACTGGCAAACATCGATCCTTTAATGCGAATGCGTTTATCTTTGGCGTTGCATTAGCGGGATTGATTTCAATTCCTGCGGCAGCTGGTTACCTTGCGTACCGGTTTGGGGTGGGTGAGGCCGGGTTAACGGGTGAAATGGTTGCCAAGTGGCGTGAAGTTCTTGATGAGCAACGAGACTCGATAGAGGTCACAAAAGGCGATGTAAAGCGGACGCTTGCGGCGTCTGCGCTTCGAATCGCGCAGCTTCAGGCAAGAATCGTTCGTTTAGACGCATTGGGTGAAAGGTTGACCAAAGTTGGTCGTCTGGAACACGGCGAGTTCGATTTTTCCGAGGCGCCGGCGATGGGGGGGCCAGAGAACCCGGTAGGGCAAGCGGGCTACAAACCCCCCGCCTATGTTGAATTACTGGACAATCTGGCACATGAGATTGAAGACCGTGAGCAGCAACTCGGTGTGTTGGAAACGCTGTTAGCCAAGAGAAAAATGGATCGTGATGTTTTCATTGCTGGGCGACCTGTAGAAAAAGGGTGGATGTCATCGCGCTTTGGTCACAGGACAGATCCAATTTCCGGAAACCGAGCCTGGCATAATGGCGTCGATTTTGCTGGTAAGAACGGCTCCGACGTCATTTCAGTTGCTGCAGGTGTTGTTGTCTATGCTGATGTTCGAAATGGCTACGGCAAGATGGTTGAAATCAACCATGGTGGTGGCTATTCGACGCGTTACGGCCACCACAAAGATCTAACTGTAAAATCCGGTGATATCGTTCGCAAAGGCGAGGTCATTGGGCTTATGGGCAGTAGTGGTCGTTCGACCGGCCCTCATGTTCACTTTGAAGTATTTAAAAACGGGCGCGTAGTTGACCCGTCAACTTATATTCACCGCGCCAGTCGGTGAGGCTCATCTCTTAGATTTTCCGTGGCGACTATCCTCGCCTAACCCCTGACTATATAGAGAAAACGCAAGATGGTATTGCAGGTACTAAGCAAAGTCTTTGGCAGCAAGAACGAACGCGAACTGAAACGAATGAGAAAAACGGTTCTGCGAATCAATGCTTTGGAAGACGATATACAGAAACTGTCTGCCGAAGCGCTAATCGGACAGCGGGATAAACTGAATTCCCGAATTGGAGCAGGTGAGTCCCTTGAGGATATCCTGCCGGAGGCCTTTGCTACCGTTCGTGAAGCAGGTAAGCGCTCGCTTGGATTAAGGCTGTTTGATGTTCAGATGATTGGTGGGATAACGCTTCATGAGGGTCGCATTGCTGAAATGCGAACCGGCGAGGGTAAGACTCTTGTCGCGACGTTGCCGCTGTACCTTAACGCCATTGCTGGTGACGGTGTGCATCTGGTGACGGTAAATGACTATCTGGCTAAATGGGGTGCGGAATGGATGGGGTCAATCTTCGAGACCCTGGGTATGACCGTCGGTGTTGTCTATGCGGGGCAGGTGGCAGACGAGAAGCAGCGCGCCTATCAAGCAGATGTAACCTACGGTACAAATAACGAGTTTGGCTTTGATTATCTGCGCGACAATATGGCCTTCGCCGCGGAGGAAAGGGTTCAACGCAGAATGAATTTTGCCATTGTCGATGAGGTCGACTCGATCCTTATCGATGAGGCCAGGACCCCTCTAATCATTTCGGGCGGGGTCGAGAATACTGCAGATGTCTACAAAGCGATTAACGGGATAGTGCCCGGCTTGGTCGAGCAGGTTAAAACACCTGAGGACATAGAAGAAGATAGAGAACCGCCCGGCGACTATTTCATTGATGAAAAACAGCGGGATGTTGAACTTACCGAGGACGGTCACCAAAAAATTGAGAACCTCCTTGTTCGCAAGGGTTTACTCGCCGAGGGGGAGAGTCTATACGGCACTGCTAACCTTACGTTGTTTCACCACGTCAGTGCGTCACTGAAAGCACACAACCTTTATAAACGAGATGTGGATTACATTGTCGCTGAAGGTGAGATTGTTATTGTCGATGAGCATACCGGTCGAACCATGATCGGACGGCGCTGGTCTGGGGGCATTCATCAGGCGATTGAAGCCAAGGAAAACGTCAACATTACGAATGAAAGTCAGACGCTGGCGTCTACCACCTTCCAGAACTACTTCCGGTTGTATAACAAATTGGCTGGCATGACTGGAACAGCCGATACCGAGGCATTTGAATTCAGACAGATCTATGGTCTTGATGTGGTTGTTATCCCCACGAACCTGCCAATGGTTCGTCGCGATCTGAACGATCTTATTTTTATGAGCCACGCGGAGAAGTTTGAGGCGATTGCTGATGAGATCGCCGAGTGCCTGGCGAGTAACGCACCCGTTTTGGTGGGTACGGCTTCCATTGAAACCTCGGAACTTCTTTCCGAGTTGCTTAACAAAAAGAAGGTCAAGCACAGCGTTCTCAATGCCAAGTTCCATGAGAAAGAAGCAGAGATTATTGCTCAGGCTGGCAGGCCTGGGACAGTCACTATTGCAACAAATATGGCAGGTCGAGGCACTGACATTATTCTCGGTGGCAGCTGGGAGGCGGAAGTTGCGAAACTTGAAGACCCTTCGCCGGATCAGGTTGAAAAGATCAAATCGGCCTGGCAGGAAAGCCACGACCAGGTCTTGGAGGCGGGGGGCTTGCATGTCATTGGTACAGAAAGACATGAGAGTCGTCGAATAGATAACCAGTTACGGGGTCGTGCCGGGCGTCAGGGTGACCCTGGCTACTCCAGGTTTTATCTGTCTTTAGAAGATGACCTGATGAGAATCTTCGCGTCGGACCGGATTCGTGGATTCATGCAAAACATGGGCATGGAAAATGGCGAAGCCATCGAACACAAGATGGTGACTAACGCGATTGAGAAAGCACAGCGAAAGGTCGAGGGTCGTAACTTCGATATTCGTAAACAGCTGCTTGAATATGATGATGTTGCGAATGACCAGCGTCAGATGATCTATGGGCAACGAAACGAGTTGATCGAGTCAGAAGAAATCTCTCATATTGTCGATGCTCTCTGGGATGATGTCATTGATGAAGTGATTGATGGATATATCCCGCGCCAGAGCCTGGAGGAACAATGGGACGTACCTGGGTTGGAGTCTGCCTGCCAGACTGAATTTAATGTGAAACTGCCGGTTCAAAACTGGCTGGATGAAGATTCTTCGCTTTTTGAGGATACTCTGCGACAAAGAATCGTTGAAGAAATTCGTGCGGAATACGTCAAGAAGGAAGCGCTGGTAGGTTCGCAACTCCGGATATTTGAGAAACGAATCATGCTTGATATTCTGGATGGTCTTTGGAAAGAGCATCTAGCGGCGATGGATTATCTGCGCCAGGGAATCCATCTGCGAGCTTATGCGCAGAAAAAGCCTAAAGATGAGTACAAACGAGAAGCGTTCGATCTTTTTGATAATCTCCTCCGAAGTATTAGGTTTGACGTGATTCGCTTTCTTTCCAGGGTTCAGTTTCAGACAGAAGAGGATGCGGAGGCGCTTGAGCTAAGACGGCGCGAAGAAGAGTCAAAGGTGCAAAGAAGTTACCAGAAAGACGGTAGCCCAGGCATGGACGGCGCCGCACCGAAGGTACCCGTAGATGAGCTAAAAGAACCCTTTGTGAGACAGGACAAAAAAGTAGGCAGAAACGAACCTTGTCCCTGCGGTTCGGGTAAAAAATATAAATCCTGCCACGGAAAGCTTGGGTAATGGCAGTCGGTGCTTATTCAACGGATTTCCAAATTGTTCCCGGCGTTCGCCTGGGAGGAGTTCCGTGTGGCCTTAAAGGTATAGATCAGCTTGACCTTGTTCTGTTTGAATTCGTGCCTGGTAGCGTTACTGCCGGCATGTTCACGCAAAGCCATTTTGCGGCAGCGCCCGTGCTGGTTGGTCGGGAGCATCTTGATCAGGGCCATAGTCGATATTTCCTGATTAATAGCGGCAACGCGAATGCAGCCACCGGAGATGCAGGTAAGTCCGATGCCGTGAGCTGCTGCAATGCTTTGTCACAGCAAACGGGTGTTAGGCCTAATGAGGTCATTCCATTTTCTACCGGTGTTATCGGTGAAAAGCTTCAGGTTGAAAAGATTACCGACGCATTACCAGCGTTGATTCGGACGCTTGATGAAACGAACTGGTTGATCGCTGCCCAAGGCATTATGACCACCGATACCCGGCCTAAAATTGCCACTAGACGTTTAGAGATAGAAGGCAAGGCGGTGGTTCTTACTGGTATTGCCAAGGGCTCTGGAATGATTCAGCCCAATATGGCGACAATGCTGGCCTATATAACGACTGATGCGACGATTTCCGGATCCGTTTTGCAGGAATTGTTAAAAACAGGTTCGGATCAGTCTTTCAACCGCATTACTGTGGATAGCGATACATCGACCAACGACGCTTGCATGTTAACGGCTACCGGAGTTTCCGGCGTCGATTGTGACACAGGAGCAGCAAGAGAACGTTTTCAAGAGGCGCTTTTTTCAGTGATGCAGGAACTTGCCCATGGCATTATTCGTGACGGTGAAGGGGCGACTAAATTTGTGACGGTTCATGTGTCGGGCGGTATGACCAGGGAAGACTGTCTGAGCATCGCGTATGCGATTGCCAATTCACCGCTCATGAAAACCGCACTGTTTGCCAGCGATGCCAACTGGGGCAGGATAGTGATGGCGATTGGCAAGGCTGACGCGACTATCGACCCGTCAAAAATTGACGTATACCTTGGCGACGTCTGCCTGATGAAGTCAGGCGGGAAGGATAAGGATTATCGCGAAGAGATGGGTGCAAAGGTTATGGCGCTTGAAGAGATCACCATACGCGTTGACCTGAATATAGGGAATGAATCAGAAACAGTCTGGACCAGTGATTTGTCACATGAGTATGTGACGATTAATGCAGAATATCGGACATAAGCATCGGGCATAAGCATCGGGCATAAGCACCTAGCGTAAGTATCGGGTATAAGTACAGAATCTAAACCGCCTTTATGTAGGGTCCTGCCCGCGGAGATCTGATTCGGTCACGTCATCATGTTCAGCATCGGATGGAATATACCGGTTACCCTCTGCCCATTCTCCCAGATCAATCAGCCGACATCTGTCCGAACAGAATGGCCGGAACTTACTGGAAGCTAACCAGGCAACCGCTTTGTCGCAGGTGGGACATTTTACGATGAGGTTAGCCATGCTTAGTTCTCGCCTGTTGATAAAAACAAATATAGTTGGTGAAGCTTTTGTACTTCCAGCGTCAAGTGTTGCCGTCCGTCCTCATTGATGATCACATCGTCCGCATCAGTCATTCTTGTCTTGCGGTCAGGTTGCGCACGCAAGATCGCTTCTACCTGTTCTAGCGTATTGCTGTCCCTTTGCATGACACGACTGATCTGTTTTTCCATCGGAGCATCCACCACGAGCAGTCGGTTCATCATAGGGTTCTTCCCTATGCCAGTTGAAAGAACAAGTATTGCGTAAGGAGAATCAGCGCTGGATGTGATGTTTAGAAGGTCTGCGATGATCGCGCCATGCGTTTGTTTTTCGACAAACAATCGATGTTCGTTATCTGAAAAAACGAGTTCGCGTAGCGCCGGGCGATCAAGTGTTCTGTCTTTCTGGAGCACCGACTTACCAAATCGCTCGACGATTGCCGCGTACGCGGGTTTACCAGGTTCAACGACTGCTCTGGCAGATAAGTCTGCGTCGGCGACCACTATGCCTGCGTCGGCAAATAATGCCGAGACTGTCGATTTTCCCGTGCCGACTCCGCCCCGTAAACCTACTATAAATTTTGACATCAGGCGCCGAAACTAAATATAAGATACATGTCGATGAGTTCGTCGCCCCAGAGCAAAGCGATGAATCCGGCAACCGCCAGAAAAGGTCCAAACTTGATCGGTTTGGCTTTGTCTCGACCGAACATAATCATTGCTCCGCCAATAGCGGCACCAGCGAAGGACGATAAAATAATGACCAGTGGGACGGTCTGAATACCTAGCCAGGCACCCAACATTGCAAGCATTTTAAAATCGCCGTAACCCATGCCCTCCTTGCCAGTGACCAACTTGAAGAGGTGAAAAATTGTCCATAGGATCATGTACCCCGCGCAGGCGCCCCAAAAAGCGTTATCGAACGTGGTGATGACATCGAAATAATTGATGACCAGGCCAAGCCAGAGGAAAGGCATCGTGATGTCATCAGGCAGTAGTTGCGTGTCGAAATCTATGAGTGCCAGTGTAATAAGAGACCAGAGGAGAAGGCATCCGGCGAGCCCCTGTAGGGTTGCTCCCAGTACCGTAATGACCAGGGCGGTCAGGATTGCCGTGGTGACCTCTACCAGGGGATATCTGCCACCGATGGGTTGCCGACAATTTGCGCACCGCCCTTTCACAAGGAAGTAGCCGATGATGGGTATGTTGTGCCAGGGTTTGATTCGGACAGCACAGTGTGGACAAGTTGAATTGGGGAGCAGCAGATTGAAGGGCGTCTCGTAGCGGGGCAACCGCTTGGCAAGGTCCGCCACTAGCAGATCTTTGTCTGTCGCATCCGCCAGGATTTCCAGTGATTGCTGCTGCCAGTCGCGCGTTAACATGATGGGCAGCCGATAGACCACAACGTTAATGAAACTTCCAATCGCAGCGCCGAACAGGAAAGCGACCATGGGTGCGAATAGGGGATAATGTGCCTGTAAAGTGGCAGCTTCTTGCAGCATGAGTTTAGCTAATGTCCTGGCTTAGTTCTGTGGCCTACTTGCCACTGATCGCATCACCCATACTGAATATAGGCAAGTACATGGCGATAATTAATCCACCGATCACTACGCCCAGAAAGGACATAATAATTGGTTCCATCAAGCTGGTTAAACCATCAACAGAGTTGTCGACCATTTCTTCGTAATAAGTGGCTGCTTTGTCCAGCATGCTATCTAGCGCGCCGGCCTCTTCTCCGATTGCGACCATCTGAATCACCATATTCGGGAATACTCCGGAAGCTTTCATGGACGTGTTTAGCTGGATACCGCTCGAGACCTCATCTTTAATCTTGTTGATCGCTTCCAGGTAAACAACATTCCCCGCCGCACCGGCGACAGACTCCAGTGCGTCAACAAGCGGCACACCTGCAGAGAAGGTTGTTGAAAGGGTTCGTGCAAATCTGGCGATGCAGGATTTATCTATAATATCGCCAAGGATCGGAAGCTTAAGCAGCAATCGCTCCTTGCCGTCCCGGAATGCCTGAGATCGTTTATGTATTTCCTTAAAGCCAAAAAACATGGCGGCCAAAGCAGATAAGCCAACAAACCACCATTCCGTCATAAACCGGGACATATCTACAACCATCTGAGTGAACTCAGGGAGTTCTGCACCGAAGCCGGCAAAGATTTCTTCGAACTGGGGTACTACCTTGATTAACAAGATACTGGATACGATCCCGGCAATGACCAGAATTGAAATTGGATAGTTCATTGCGCTTTTGATTTTGCCTTTCAGCTGTTCGGACTTTTCCTTATATTCGGCCAGCCGGTCAAGCATGGTTTCCAATGCGCCTGACTGCTCGCCGGCTTCTATGAGGTTGCAGAATAGGTCATCGAAATGCTCTGGTTGGGTTCTGACAGCATGGGCAAATGATTGACCAGAGGAAACTTCATCCCGAATCTTAAGGATCAGTTCTTTCATCGCCGGGTTGTCCATACCGTCAGCCACAATCTCGAAGGACTGAACAAGCGGAACGCCGGCTTTCATCATCGTTGCCAGTTGACGAGTAAAGAGCGCGATATCGGCAGGCGTGATTTTTGCTCCAAGGCCGGGAAGGGTGAACCCGCTGCCTTTCTTTTTCACTTTGGTCGGGTTAATCCCTTTTTTTCTCAGCTCCGCCCTGGCAACAATGGCGTTGGGGCTGTTGATTTCACCTTTAGTCTTTTTGCCAGACTTATCGGTGCCTTCCCAAGAAAATACTTGACGAGCTGCTACCATATCGACCTCTTAACCTTTTTCGGGATACCCGGTTTTAGTGACCACTTGTCACCCGGTTAATCTCTGCCAGACTTGTTGCTCCAGAAATAACCTTGCGCAGCCCTGATTCGTATATCGTGCCGAAGCCTTCACTCGCACTCACTTCGCCGATCTGTAATGCGTTGCCATCTTCCATGATTATCTTACGAATTTCAGGCGTGACTTTCATGACTTCGTAAATACCTACTCTTCCCTTATAACCTGATGAGCACTTTTGGCAGCCTGTAGGACCAAAGACTTCGAATGGTTCCGCTAGTTGAGCGGCTGTAAACCCAGCCTCGAGCAGCGCGCTGGCAGGGACCTCCAATTTCTCTTTGCAGCCACATAGGCGACGTCCAAGACGCTGGGCGACGATCAGGTTGACCGAAGTGGCAAGGTTAAATGCAGCAACGCCCATATTACGCAAACGGGTTAATGTTTCAGGAGCGCTGTTGGTATGCAGAGTCGACATCACCATATGGCCAGTTTGTGCTGCTTTGACCGAAATAGAGGCAGTCTCCAGGTCTCGAATCTCACCAACCATAATGACATCGGGGTCCTGTCGCAGGAAAGACCGTAGTGCCTCAGAGAAATCGAGACCAACCTTGGCGTTTACCGGACATTGGTTGACGCCTTCCATGTTGATTTCGACGGGGTCCTCGGCGGTAGAGATGTTTAGCTCAGCGGTGTTCAGGATGTTAATCCCAGTGTATAGCGATACGGTCTTGCCAGAACCGGTGGGGCCGGTTACCAGGAACATTCCCTGCGGCTTGTAAAGTGCTTCCATGTATAGCTTTTTTTGATCATCTTCGTAGCCCAGTGCATCAATACCCATTTTGGCCTGCCCAGGGTCGAGTATTCGTAGTACAAGCTTTTCGCCAAACAGGACGGGGAGCGTGTTAACCCGAAAGTCGATGGACTTGGTCTTGGATATTTTTAGCTTGATGCGCCCGTCCTGTGGGACCCGTCTTTCCGAAATATCCATCTTGGACATTACTTTCAATCGGGCAGAGATTCTGGGTGCAAGGTTAATCGGGGGGCTTGCGATTTCCTGCAGCACACCATCCGTTCTGAACCTGACTCGATAAGTTTTCTCGAAGGGTTCGAAGTGTAGGTCCGATGCGCCGCGACGAATGGCGTCCATCAGCATTTTGTTGATAAAGCGGACAACAGGTGTGTCGTCTATAGCGGTACCTTCGTCAACATCACCCCCACTGCCATCTTCGTCAACAGCCTCCATGTCAAGGTTTAGATCTTCATCATCGCTAAGCCCCCGCATACCATCGTCTTCTTGGATTTCCAGGAAGTTTCCAATAAAGGCCGCTAGCTTGTCTTCTTCGACCAGTACTTCTTCCGTTGATATGCCCGTCTGGAATTGGATTTCATCTAGACCAGTTCTGTTGGTTGGATCAGAGACAGCCACGAACAAACGGTTACCACGGCGGAATATCGGGATTGCATGGTTTGATCGGATCAGTTTTTCATCGACCAGGTCCCTGGGTATGACTTCCAGGTCAAGGGCGGTGATGTCGATAAGGGGAATGCCGAACTCTTCCGAAGCCGATGTGGCGATTGCCTTTGAAGCAACGATTTTGTTCTGCACTAGATGCGTTACGAAAGGTACCCGGGTCTTTCGTGCTTCTTCGGTGGCTTCCCTTGCAGCGTCTTCTTCTAGAAGATTATCCGCTACCAGTCGACGAGCAAGACCGCTTAATTGAATTGGGATGGCCGCCATACGGGTTGTTCCTCTTAAATGCTGGCACCGCCAAAAATGGGGGTGTAGAAACGCTGGAGAAAGTTTACATTTCAGCTGGAGGGGTGTCGATAGAAGCTGCGTTAATAACGGGCCTGGTGTGATGGCGTCGGACGCATATGAAAACCACATGAAGCCTTGTGAAGCCAGGTGATAGGCGTGCCGGTAGCTCCGACCGGATCTGGTCACTAGCTAAAGTGACAATTAAGGTCAGTTTGAGACTATCTGTTCGTAAAGAATGTGACGTTTTTTGTCACATTCGACCTGTAGCGCGCTATATTTTTGTGGCGCGATAATTGCTTAGGTTACTAGTAGTAATTACCTCACCTTGTAATAGTTAAAAAATTAAATTTAATGGAGCTAGCTAAATGAACACATCCCAAAAGGGTTTTACCCTCATAGAACTGATGATCGTGGTCGCTATTATCGGTATTCTTGCCGCTGTAGCGCTTCCCGCATATCAGGACTATATTCAAACGGCAAACATGACCAAGGTTAATGCTCAGTATGAAGCAGCGATTCGCGCTACCAATACCACGATGGTAAAGGGTGCTACTCAGCGATCACTTGGCTTGGCTGAAGACGCTACACTAATTAACGGCGCAGGCTGGATCGCTGTATTCAACCCAGCTGGCAATCTGGCGCCAGGTGGTGGTGCTGCATACCAGGCTGCGGCGAATGATACAACCGGGGCTATCGGTGTTACTGCAACCGGGGTTGGGGTCACGGCGGTCGTGACGATTGTACTTCCCGCATATAATGATCTAACGACAAAAACAGAAGTTATAACAGCAGCAGATGTACAGTAAGCAGTAACCGTTGCGGCTTCATTCTAGCCAATAAAAGAAAAACCGGAAGGTCAACGCCTTCCGGTTTTTTTATGTCTGGTTCTTTTGACCCATGTTGCCCGCAGGGCGATGGGATTTTACAGGGGTGATACAAATGAGAGCGCCAATTCAGAGGGGTTTTTCGTTGATTGAGCTAATGATTGCATTCGCGATCGTCGGCATCGTGTCGGCAATCGCTATACCGTTTTACTCAGACTATCAGGTTACTGCGCGAGCCGGCGTTGCCCAATCTAATATTCAGTCGATCCACCTGCTGCAACGGGATCGTAGAAGAGAGTTTGGGGAATACGTTGAAGGTTCTTATGTTCCGGGTGGAGTCGCCACATTAAGCTCGATGCTGGGGTGGACTCCGGGAACCAGTGCTGATCGGATGAGCTATGTCGTGACCTGTACGACTGACGGAGTGAAGGCGGGTGAGTGCGCCAGATCAAGTGCATATACCGTTATCGCGACGCATATAGACGCGCCCGGCGAAGCCGTAACGATGACGTTTGCTCCCTAGAGCGCCAAGGCAAGCTAAATCTAACCGGCGATAGTAAAGACCTTGAATGGCCCCTGGATTACCCGTGATCGGTAATCCGTATATAATAATCCAACCTGCCGGAATAGCTCAGTTGGTAGAGCAGTTGCTTCGTAAGCAATTGGTCGGAGGTTCGAGTCCTCTTTCCGGCACCATACAACCATGATAGATGCTTCTAAGTCCATGAATCCATACGAGTTCTCTCACCGGAACCATGGAGCAGTAGACAAAATTGAAGACATTACGCCCCCCAAAATATACTTATCTCAAAGATGGCATTTACTATTTCAGTAGGGCCGTACCAGTTGACCTACGCCATCACTATTCACGTCGTCGCGTTATTAAATCTTTAAGAACAAAATCACAAAATCACATAATCACGCCAAGATTTCAGCCAATAATTTGTCAACAAAGTTAGAAGAGTACTGGTTTTCACTCAGGCTAAACGAGATCGAAGTTCCACGAGGAGACCTGCTGGTTGAAGGGTCAATTCATGATTCCTATCTACCTACAATTAACGAAGTACTTGAACAATACCTCGATGTGAAAGGGAAAAGTAAAGACCAAGTGTTCTCAAGGACTGCAAGACATAACATTGGCTATCTAACAAACCATGTTGGAATAAAATCTGTAGATCAATACTCAACGGCAGATGCAGCTGCTCTGAGAGACCACTTGTTTAAAAAGGGATTGCAGTCCACCAGTCTGCAAAGAATTTTTGGAGCTATTAAAGCTATCTTGAATTTCACGATCCTAGAAAATGGCTATGACTGCAAGAATCCGTTCACTTGCAGGCTTCACGTTTTGGTAGTGTTCGATCAGCTTGCTCCCAGAGCGTTTTGTAAGCTTTACTGGGCAGCAAGTCATCGCGTAATTGCGAATACCGGAAGGCTTGTGGTTTAGCTGCTAACGCCGGGATTACGTGCTTGTAGTCGATCCGGCGCGCCCTGGATTCACCTGGTTTGGGGTAGGTGCGAGGAAGGGTTAAAGCGTGAGCTTGGCCGATGTAGGCTACCAGCCTATCTTGGTACAAGCGAATGGACAGGCGCTCACCGATCAACCTGGAGGGCACCGTGTACACTACCCGTTTGATTTCAATCGTTGCCGAACGGGTTACTTTAATCGTCATATCCTGGTAGTCGGGAACACCAATGCCAGGCAGTGGCTAAAGCGCTTGTTGTTCTTCTGCAAAGTGGTTTTTGACGCGCCGATTCAGCTGGTGCACAACCTTGTCGACGAAGGCCTGATACTCAGCTGCGCAACGGAATTTATTGTCGCCGCGTAGCCGAAGCTGTTGTGACAGGCGATGTTTGAAGGAACCCTTCGCGCACTCCACCACGCCATTTTCATGTGACTTACCCAAATTATTTCGGGTGGGTACCATATTGTAGTGCTTGCACAGCGCCTCATAGTCATCGGTCCAGACATTCTGCTTATTGTTTCGGGCGGCACTCAGGCTGTCAGTACGATGCTCCTCGGGGCTGCCACCGGCCAACAGCAAAGCGCGCTGTAAACCTTCAGATAACGCGACAAAACTCTCACCACCCTGCACGACGGTGACACTGCGCCAACCACTGAAGGCCAGGCGAAACTGGTGGAACAAGTGTCGAAAGGGTTGGTCATCAATGAGCTCCGGCTCGTCTGGATGACTGAAATCGGAGAAGCCTTGGATGGCAACAACTGCCTGCTGCCGAAACACTATATCTTTATCCGGGCCCTCTATTGCCCGCCACTGTTTAACGCGGCGCTGCAAAGTACGTAGCACTGATTGGTCATAATGCTCCGGATGGTGATCCAGTAGATATTCGAGTAGCGTTGTGCCAGTCAGCGAGGGCTCAACGCTCAGCAATGGCAGCAACTCCGACTCACAGACCGCGTCCAATGGGTCGTCGCGAGTGCGCCAATTACGACGTGGTTCCGGGCGTGGGCCTCCGGCTTTGTCGATTCGACGGCCGCTTCGAATAGATAAACCAGCCTTTGCAGCGGCAGATTCCTGGGTCGAGCCTGTCTGGCGATGGTGCATAAACAATACCTCTTGTTGTCGGGTGATTTTTTTGCCTGGCACCTTGCTCTCCATCAGGAAAAGAAAGTGCCAATTGTTACACCCAACCGGCCAAGATAATTGTCGTCAAACCGGCCATGCTAATTGTCGCCGAACAAGGGCTTTTCTATCGAAAGTCTGAGTATCGAATCAGATTGGTTGCCTGCTTGTTTGATGAAAGCGTGTAGCGGTATGACGAGTAGTGATTAAACGCTACCAAGTTTTTTGTTGCTTGTGGCGATTGGCTGACCTGATGATGGACGATTAGCATCCAACTGGTGACCTCTCTGCCAATAATGTTTTCGTAGGTCATACGAAATGACGGCTACGGCAGGCTGTTATTTCAGTTTTATGACCTCCGCTGCCCGTGGAACGAGAAGCTCTCTAAATTGATGCATCAAAAGGTTTTCTGTTGAAACCTCTCCGATAAATTCCGCGGGCTCATCCTCGAAAGATCTTGAATTAATCCCGCTTATTTAATACTGTATAAGCGTACAGTAGTTAGTTATACAGCGATACAGGTGGGCTCACAGTGAACGTTCTAAAAAAACTGGAAATTCTGGCAGACGCAGCAAAATACGACGCGTCCTGCGCCAGTAGTGGCACGGAAACGCGGAACTCCCTAAAAAACCGTGGTATCGGCTCTACCAGCTCTGGCATGGGTATCTGTCATAGCTACACCCCAGATGGCCGCTGTATTTCGTTGTTAAAAATCCTGCTGACCAATTTTTGTTTGTACGAGTGCGCCTACTGTGTAAATCGCAGCTCCAGCAATGTCCCGCGAGCCAGATTTTCTATTGATGAGGTTGTTGACCTGACGATGGAGTTTTATAAACGCAACTATATCGAGGGTTTGTTTCTCAGCTCCGGGATTATCAAGAGCGCCGATTACACCATGGAGCAGGTCGTTGCCGTGGCTAGAAAGCTCAGACTGGAGCGTCAATTCGGCGGTTACATTCATCTCAAGACGATACCCGAGGCCGCACCGGAGTTACTTGCCCAGGCGGGGCTTTACGCAGACCGCTTGAGTATCAACGTGGAGCTGCCCTCAGAGCGGTCTTTGAACCGGCTTGCACCCGAGAAGAATGCGCAATCTATCGTGCGTTCGATGGATAATCTAAACAGTGGCATTCAGGAATATAAAGCGTCAAAAAAGACGGCCCGCAAACAAGCGAACAAGAAACTCATTGCTCCTAAATTTTCACCTAGCGGTCAGAGCACGCAGATGATCGTCGGGGCCGATACCTCAAACGATGCCATTATTTTACGCAAGGCAAGCCAGCTCTATAAGTCCTTTAAGATGAAGCGCGTCTATTATTCAGCGTTCAGCCCCATACCCGACGCATCATCAGAGCTGCCATTGACCGCTCCGCCACTGCTCAGGGAGCATCGGCTTTATCAGGCCGATTGGCTACTTCGGTTTTATGGCTACAGCATCGATGAACTGACCGACGTGACCAACAACGAGCACTCACAAGGCATGCTGTCGCTGGATGTCGACCCCAAACTTGCATGGGCGATTAATCACCGTGAATCTTTCCCGGTTGATCTTAACCGCGCTGATCTTGAAAACATACTGCGTGTCCCCGGCATAGGCGTTATTAACGCTCGGCGCCTGGTGGCACAGCGCAAAGTTGCTGCCATACGGTTTAAAGACCTTGGGAAGCTTCGTTTGCCTATAGAAAAGCTGAAGTACTTTGTAACCACCGTGGATCACAAGCCTAAATTCGCACAATTGGAAGCAGCCAGCATGCTGCAGCTATTTACGGCACAAAAAAGCCGGCAGATGAGCCTTTTCGATTAAGAGCTAGATGTATTCCTTTAATGTTGGCAACTTTGATGAATGGCGAGCTGTAGCAAGGGCATTGTTACGGGCTAACATCGCTCCCTCGGAGGTGAGCTGGCAACCTCTTGAGCAGCATGGTTTGTTTGCTGTCAGCTTGATCAGCGATGTGATTGCTCAGGCTCACCCGGCCAGCAGAAATGAGGTGCTGAAGATACCGCACGATTTTTTGACGAGGGCCAAACAAGCCGCCTGTTTTATCGATAACAAAGAACCTGCAAAGAAATGGTCAGTTCTCTACTCGTTATTATGGAGGATTAAAAACGACGGCAAGAAAACCCTGCTGCTGAAGTCGGATAATGAAGTGCGCAGGTTGAATAGCATGTGCAGTGCAGTCAGCCGTGACCAGCATAAAATGAAGGCCTTCGTGCGCTTTAAGCAAGTGATTGGCAACGAACATTACCCGCTGGAGAATGGCTCACCGGAAAATGGCGTTGAGTATTATGTGGCGTGGTTTGAGCCTTCTCACGCGATTATTGAGTCGGTTGCGTCGTTTTTCGTGCGACGTTTTACCGGCATGAATTGGTCAATTTTGACACCACAGGGCTGCGCGCACTGGGACATGGAACAGCTAAGAATGTCGGAGGGCGCGTCAAGGTCCGACATTGGTGTAGATACTTTTGAGGCTTTTTGGAAAGTTTACTACTGCAGTATTTTCAACCCCGCGCGCTTGAAAGAGCAGGCAATGATGAGCGAAATGCCAAAAAAGTACTGGAAGTATCTGCCCGAAGCAGCTTGCATCCAGAACTTAACGCGAGGCGCCGCCGCATCGACTCAGCAGATGCTGGAGGCACCGGCTACAAGCAGCACTCGTGTCCGCGAAAGATCCCGAGCGGTCACCAATTTCCAAGACCAATTGCGTGCGAAAAACAGAGTAGGGCCAGCATATCTTCAATCTGCCGATGACCAAGACTAACTTGATTGGAGACCAGGGAGGCATAGCTGATCACATATGGTGGGCGTCAGAGGATAGGGTAATCCCCCCCTTTTTTAACCAAAGCTAAAAGTAGAGGTTAGGCCACTATGGCAAATTTTTGGTTCGGCGTTATTCCGCCAAGACTCATATTGGGCCGTTCGTTGTTGTAGGTCCACAACCAACTGGTTACGTGATTCTGAACGTCTTTAATAGAATCGAACAAGCAATGTGCCAGCCAATCGTATCTTACGGTCCCTTTATAACGCTCAACATAGGCATTTTGTTGCGGATTACCCGGTTGGATAAAGTCTAACCGGATGCCTCTATCTTCAGCCCAGTCGGCAAGCATCTGAACGATGTACTCAGGGCCATTGTCACAGCGAATGGCTCGGGGCTTGCCACGCCACTCTATGGTTTATCTTCCGACCGGTAATGCATCGCCTGATTATTATGGGGGCCATAGAGAAGGCTTGGAAGAATATTCTAGTTCTGTAGTTGCGTTAAATGCTGACACAGGAAAATTAGAATGGAGTTTCCAGACTGTCCATCATGATGTTTGGGATTATGATGTTCCTTCGCAACCAACATTTTATGAATTCCAGCGAGACGGAAAATTAATAAAAGCATTAGCTCAAACAACAAAAACAGGTCTTGTTTTTTTATTGAACAGAGAAACAGGTGAACCTGTTTTTCCGGTCGAAGAAAGAGAAGTTCCTCAAGGTGCTATAGAGGGTGATTATGTTTCTAAAACTCAACCATTCCCAACTAAACCAGCTCCTCTCAACTCAACCTATTTTGATCCTGATAAGGCCTTTGGCTTTACTTTCTGGGATCGAGGGTATTGCAAAAAAACTGCCGAAAAATTAAGAAATGAAGGTCTTTTGACACCACCATCTCTTGAGGGAAGTATTCATTATCCAAGTGGGGTGGCGGAAATAACTGGGGTGGGCCAGCAATTGACCCCGAGAGAAATATCATGATTGTTAACACCAATAATATGGCAAGTCTTATTGTCATGGTTCCTCGTGAAGACTGTAATAAACCTCTTGCAGAGTTAGCAATTAATAAAACTCAAGAAAGATTTACAAATATGATGGGGCTGTCCTCTGGAAGAGAATCAAAGGCAGGGGTCCGGATGTTAGTCGTGTAGAGTGTCTGATAGGAAATCTGTTGAGTCTGAAACATAAACACGACGCAGAAGAAAGTTAACCTGAAAACCCGGAGTCCCAACAATGATGCGAAGAAGGATCGATGAACTGGTGAGCACCCTTGGGCTAACGGAAATGAACCTTGAATCAGGTCTCTTTCAGGTGGTGAATGTTTCAGAGATTGAACTGGGCGAGCAGGCTGTCAACAACGTGATTTATTTTATGCTTACCCGTGAGATGCCGCAAAGTCATCTGCACTATATGGAATCAGATGACGTGCAGATACTCATTGAAGGCGGGCCGGTGGATTACTATCTGTTTGCCAAAAATGGTTCATGTGAGAAAGTCACCATGGGTTATGAGGTCTCTCTTGGAGAACAGCCCATAGTGATCGCACCGGGAGGGTCTGCAAAAGCGCTGATCCTGCATGATGATGCGTCGCACCTGCTTATTGGTTCTGTCGTTTCACCGGCGTGGTCGCCTTCTACAACCCGCTATGGCGCCGGGCGGGAATTTCTGGATAGGTATGAAAATAAAGCGCCATGGGCCTCGAGGGGTTTTCTGAAGAGTCTGGTCGGTCCAAACTTTGAGTCACTAGAGGGGGGTGAAAAAGCAGCCCCGTTGTTCCTGTTGGATACGGCGGGCGAGATTATTTATCAGGGCATGCAACTCACCGAAGAACAGTTGTTTCACGAGGCGAAGCGGCTGTTGAGAATTGGACAACGCCCAGACATTACTGGTGAATATCCAAGTGAAAAACTGTCTGAACTTAGGCGAAGGCTGGCTGCTTTATAAAGATGAACCTACTCTGTTGCGGAACTGCGCCAAGACGGCTTCTGCTTTTTGGAATATCATAAAAAGGTTATTCCAAATAGTGCGAACTGATGCTTACCTTAAAAATGAAGGTGACATTTATTTTCGGTACGCCGGCACCCGCGAAACCTTCTGACGCTGCCTCTTTTTTTTAAAATTGACTTCTCGTATATTTTAGCAGGAAGATAATAATCTTGATGGCCGCTTTGCGGCCTCAGCCCAGAAAAATGAAGCCGAACAGAAAAAGAGGAACCGTCTTGAAGGAAAGGAATGAAATGATGAAATATTTTATTAAAGGGGTCGGAGCGCTTTCGTTGCTTGCCGCGGTCGTTGTTGGTGCTGATACTTTGGTGAAATCAAAATTAGCCACAAATGAAAGCGCAACCGACGCGATGATCGTCTACAAAAGTCCAACCTGCGGCTGTTGCTCAGAATGGATTGATCATGTTGAAGACAACGAATTTCATACAGAGGCAAGGGATGTATCAAACTTGCCTCTGATTAAACTAGAAAAAGGAGTCGCTCCAGAGTATCAATCCTGTCATACGGCTGTTCATCACAGCGGACTCGTTTTCGAAGGGCATGTACCTGCTGAAGCGATGACGCGTCTTATTGAAAATCCAATCAATGAGTCAATTGGCCTGGCTGTTCCAGGTATGCCAGTTGGTTCACCAGGAATGGAATATAACAACCGGATTGACCCCTACGAGATAAAGCTCTTGCTCAAAGATGGTTCTTCGAAGACCTACGCCTTTGTTGACCGTAGTGGAATAAATTACCAAGACTAAGTCCTTGCTTACGTCGCCTCAGATGCGCTGCCATTTTTGCAACTGCAGGCAAGTCTTTTTTAGCAGACAAGTATTTTTTAAAACTGGCTTCTCCTGTGGAAGGGTAGGTTAATAATATCAACGGAAGCTACGCGCTCCTCCGGGCCCCAATATTTGCCAGCAAACGGCATGAGCAGCGCGACGTTCTATAAACGGCGAGCTAAGTATGGCGGCTTCTGTGCTCACACAGGGGGATGCGTCGCGCATGAAGCGCATGAAGCGCATGAAGATGAGAACCAAGGCCTCAAGAAAATGCATGCCGAGGATTGGCTGCTGCGCCTGACTGCGTGGCAATGCTATTGGGGTTTCGGCTGGAAATATCAGCCCGTTTATAGGATCTACCGAGACTTAGCGCGTAATATGCGGCGTAAGCCTAAAAAAAGGTTGGTCAGGGAAAGTCAGCGGTATTAATAGTACCGGAAGCGATCAACCAAACGTGGTCGATGGAATTTATGCATGATCAATTGGCCGACGGCCGCAGTTATCGGTTGGTCAGTGCCATTGATGACTTCAACCGAGAACGACTTGGCATTGAAGCTGACTTATCGATACCAGCAACGCGAGTAGCATGGGCGCTGGATCAGATCATAGGGTCGCATACCGACGAAAACCCAGGAAAACCCAGGAAAACCCATAACAAAATGCTTATGTTGAGCGCTATTGTAATCGCCCCTTTTTTTAAACGGAGCTAGTTGTAGAAAATTGTGCGGTCTCTTTCCGCCGTCTTGGCACTTGTCCGTGGAGCGCTTGGTTGTCTGTTCTTTCATCAGGCTGCACACATATCTTGACGCGACCATAGCCTGTGCTGTTAATCGCTAATTCATTGCGCATAAGCACTTTTGATTCAAATTGTTATCTACTATCATCAAGGTGGATCGCGCTGGGTGAATAAGTACCCTTCATTTTTTTCAAAAAAAGAGTAAAAATTTTGCTGCAAAAAACACGATTTCTTGCGGGTTTCTTAGCGATCCTGGCGACATCACTGGCGTTTGCGTCAACCAATGAAGAACCCAAGCACATCGCAGGCGTTTTTATAGGCTATACCAATGCTGAAAGTGAGACAGAGTTCTCTTGTGGTGTTGAATATGAATATAAATTCTCACGACGGTGGGGTGCAGGTGTTGGTTATGAGAAAACTAATAATGCCCATCACGGTGCAGGTGTTGACGTTGCACTGGTCAGCCTTTATCTGCACCCTTGGAAAGCCTTGAGAGTAGGTTTAGGCGTTGGTAAAGAAACCGTAGGCAGTTATACGGATTATAGCGATAGCCTTCACCCCCCACCGTCATAGCAGGCATAGCGAAAATTTAGTGCGCACATCACTAAGCTATGACTTTCACGTCGGCGGTTTCGGTATTGCACCTACATTGGCCGTTGATTTTGTTGATGGTGAAACAGCCACTGTGTTTGGCTTTGCAGTTGTGAAAGCGTTTTAGGCTTTAAAGCGAGCATGTTTTTTAGCTAATAGGCACCGGTCGAGTTTGACGTTAATGAGATTAAACGTCGTTGTGACGAACCGTAATGCCGAGCGCCAGCTAAATGAATTGTTCTACATCAAGAATTTAGAAGAGGGGCTTTATGAAAAAAGCGACACTAACGGTATTATTCTTTGCTGCTGTGCTTCCATTGCAGGCGATGGCGGGACAGGGGTCACCGGTTCCAGATGGTGTGATCGCGACTCAGCGCGCCGCGTTAGAGAAAAATATAAATGGCAAAGGATTTGGCCCACAAGCTCCGCGAGATATCGAGCTTTTTTCAGGAGGAAATTCAATCTTTTTTGACACGACCCTTGCGGCTAAAAATATGACTCTTTGTAATATTCATTTTCATGAAAATGCTGAACATAAAGGAGGAGAGTTTGCTGAATATGTGGGTAATGGTGACGGTCAGGGCTATGGCGGCGGCTATCAATATTCAGGTGCGCTAACACCAGCGAAGCGGACAAAATCCCTTGAAGACGCATGTCCTGGTGATCACGGCTCCCTGCAGCCAGGCGCAACGATCGAGGTTCACTATGTCTACTCATCGGCCCAGGTTAACCCAGGCCCTACGTTAGGAGCATGTTTGAGTAACGCGACCAGTAACCCACAACTGAGAGTAGAAGCTCAAGTATATGTTCTTGTTAACGATGTAAAAGCACGTGATTTTATTCGCCTAACAGAATTTGGAAGAGCCACTGACCAAAATAAAACGCAAGCCTTTAATATTCCTACGGATACAGGAACTCCAGTTCAATACAGAGGTTCGACAACGGGGCCGAGCTACAACGAAGAGGGGTCCCCTATGCAAGTGAGCTGGAGCGTAAGACCCAGAGTGGCCAAGGTGAGTATCAAAAGTGTGGGGCAGTGGTGGAAGGGTAACGTCTTCGAAGAAAATCATGCGCACGGTGTACGAAACCTCGTTACAAATCCCAAACTACTTTCAGAAATTAATAAATTATTGATATTACTAGAGCGTCCAGTTTAATTAAACTAGGGAAGAAATGGTAAGGTTAGCGATCGTTCTAGTGGACAATATCATCAGCAGCAAGGAACGACGGGCCCGGCATGTTTGTCAAGGACGAGAAACACAAGCCCCACCCCCTGTACAACAAATCTTTGGATAGACCATGAAGATTCTTTTTTCCATTCTATTATTACCGTTAACCCTCCTGATAGGTGTTATCAAGGGTATCTTAAAACTATTCTTGGCGGTGCTTGGCGGATTACGTTTGTTGATCCGAGGCGGACCAGCCCGGTTAATTGGCGGCCGGTCGGTATTTAATGAAGCGCTCTTCACCTATTTCGGCCTCATCGCTAAATCAGATGGCCGCGTTTCAGAATTAGACATCGCTAAAACAGAGGCCTTGTTTAAGCGAATGCGCCTCGATGTCGATGCGAAGGCGTCTGCAAAACGGTACTTCAAGGTGGGTGCCCAGCCAGGGTTCAACCCCACGAATACCGGCGCGGTTTTTAAAGAGACCTATGGCAAGGCAGAAGTTCCACGGCGGGTGTTGCTGGTGTTCCTAATTGGTTTCGCTCAGAGCAGTCATGGCCTTGATGAATCTGAGAAAGCGGCACTGTACGCCATCGCAGAAGCGTTAGCTTTGTCACCCGCTGAAGTAGATCGCATCATTGACTCTTTGAGCGCAGGCGAAGCATTCAGGGGCCCAACCAGTAGGAAAAATTCAAGGGACAAGCTGAAAGCGGCACACCGCATTATTGGCGTGGCGGAAAAGGCTTCTAATAAAGAGCTGAAAGCCGCTTACAGAAAGCTGGTCAGCATCCACCATCCTGACAAGGCCATTGCCAAAAATTTGCCTGAAGAAGCGGTTGCTCAGGCCAATAATCGAATGCAGGAAATAATAGACGCATATGAAAGTATCAAAACCGCGCGCGGGTTAGCGAATTAAAAGCGCGTGTTTAGGATTAGATGCGTATTCCTGCCAAGTTGATCAGTGATTCTGGTTTTAGTTGATCACTTATGCTCCCTAACGCACGGATCGGATATTAGCATCATGAGTGATCACTTTCTTCCACAGTGCTTTGTGGCTTTCTCATTGACTCACCCTTGAGATTGATCTTGTGCGCGTTGTGCACCAACCGATCCAGAATGGCATCCGCCAGAGTCGCGTCGCCAATGGCCTTGTGCCATTGATTAACCGGTATCTGTCCAGCAATCAGTGTGGACTTGCTACCATGCCGATCTTCCATAATCTCGAGTAAATCGTTGTGTTGAACCAGATTGAGTTTTTCAAGACCCCAATCGTCAGGAATGAGCAGATCAACTTTCGACAACTACTTAATGAGTCTCAGGTAACGGCCGTCACCGTGTGCGATCGACAAGTCTGCAAACAAACGTGCACTGCGAAAGTATCTCACCGACAACCCCTGTCGGCAGGCTTGCATCCCTAACGCGCAAGCCAGCCAGGTCTTTCCGCAGCCGGTTGAACCCGTTAACAAACATTGTTGTGCTGTTGGATCCATTGGCAACTGAGCAAATCAGCAAGCTGGCTTTTCTTTAAGTCCCTTGGGTGCTTGTAATCGATATCTTCCGGTAATGCGCGTTGCTTGAGTTTCGCTGTTTTAATGAGCCGATTGGTCCTTGTGTTTTTTCGAGATGTCACCTCCCGATCCACGAGCAGCGCTATTCGTTCGTCAAAACTCAAATCTTCATGGGTTGCCGGTTGTGTCAGCTGTTGTTCCAGGGCATCGGCCATACCGATCAGTTTCAGTGTGCGTAAATTATTTAGTGTTTCATTGTTTAACATTATATTGATTCCATTTAGTGGTAGTCGGTTTCGCCGCGGATGTTCTCATGATCATCCAGGCCGAGTTCTGTCTGCTGGGCCATTTTCGCGTCCGCCAAGTCGCTTTGATCGAGCCCCTGTTTCAATATGGATTCGACACTCGTCCGCGTGGGTGAGTTAATCAGCAGCGCCCGTCCGCAGGCACGATTCAAGCGCTCGGGGGAGAACTTTTTTGCATTAGACAGGAGCGCCAAAATACGACGATAGCTTTGCTCCGGATGACGCTCCTCTTGCAAAATATGTTCGACCACAGTCCTCGTTTCTGAACCGATGCTGGCAGCCCAACCGAGAAACCGCTTCGGTGACCACTCAGCCATGGCCTGATGCGCTTTGGGACGATGCTCTGGCAATGTAGAGTGGCCTCCCTTGCGGTAGCTACGTGCGTGTATAGCGACACGTGCGCCTTGACGATAAATCACCACCGATTGCGCATTGGCATGCACTTCCACTGCTTGTTTCAGCAGCGTATACGGCACCGAATAATAGTGCTGCTCATAGTCAATGTGATAGTCGATATGGACCCTGGCTTTCTTGATGTGCTGGTACTCATATCGATGCTTCGGCAAGGGTTGAAGTAACGGCTGGTCTAGCTGTTCAAACTGGCTGCGGCGTGAACCTGGCAGTTTCTTAAACGGGCGATCATTGAGGTCCGCCAGTAATGGGTCAACCGCCTTATTGAGTGATGCCAGAGTAAAGAATGTCTGATGTCGCAACCGCGCCATAATCTATCTTTCTACGACCAAAACTGCCCCTTCTACTTTTGACTTATCTTTTGGGCGATAAGGACGTGCTGGGATAATGGCTACTTGATAGTGTTCTGCCATCTGTTGATAGGCAGGGTTAATGTCAGGCTCATATCGATGCGTCTTTATGACCCCGGATTTAAGATTGTCAGGGACAACAATCTTCGGGGTGCCCTTAAAAAACTCGAAAGCACGCACATGCGCATTGATGAAGTCAGCTTGATTCTGGCTCCATGTCGCTTCAGCGTAGGTGTAATTGGACGCGCCCCAGGTTGCAACAAACAGTTGTGCGGTCCTGACCTCGCCGGTATCAGGATTGACAATATCCATCGTTGGGCCACAGTAATCGGTTAACAACTTCTCCCCTGCTTTATGTTGTTGGCGAATGGAAGGTTTTTGGACCTGTTGCCAAGCAAGGTAGCGATGGCAGTACTGGGCATAGCTGTAACCATCCTCTGGATGATGCTACCGGTATTCTTGCCACAGCAAGAACTTGGTGACCAGGGGTGATTTCAGCTCCTGATAGATCGATACATAATCAAGCTCAACAAAGCCTTGATGACCTTGGGAGCCGGTACTCGGGAACAACAGTCGCCCAGGGTACGTTCATCGATATCAGGCGGTAGTGGCCACCCAAGACCCGCTTGTTCAGCACGACGGATGTAATTAGACACCGTGCCATAGCTGACATTCAGGGATTGCTGGATGGCTCTCAGACTCAGTCCGACGCCAAACTTGAGTCGGATAATTTCTTTGATTTTACGCATTGTTAACCTCATTGATGCCATGGGTCGATCCCCGCTTGAAAGAAGAGTCGGGGATGTTACCAAATAGTTAATAGTTTCAATGCGTTAGGGAGGGTTCTGGAAAGAAGTGATCATCGATTCCGAATCAACATGGGCCAGAATACGCATTAGACAAAAAACGACCAGATCAACATAAACAAGCCTACCTCAGAAAGAAATAGCTTTCCGACATTGCGGATACTTCGCTCCGAGAAAAGATTGAGGGAGAGGGAGCCAAAAAAACCGCCCACAACTGCGCCGGCCGCCAGTGGAATACCTAAGTTGAAGTCGATGTCTCCGTAGACAGATTGACCGTAAAGGGCCGATAGAGACGAGCCAGCCATCATGAACAAGCATGAATAAACCGCTGATCTAATCCGCATTCCCGTGAAATACAGCAGCAGGGGTAAGAGAAACAAGCCGCCGGCGCTGCCGACCATACCTCCCGCGAAACCGGTAATTCCAGCCAACACAAAAAACATCAAAAGAAAGCGTTTCGGATCAACCCAAGCGCCATCCATATGTGTGCTGGTTGAGACCCTGCGGCGCTCGTAGCGGTTCATGATGTCCAAACAAAGAAACGCCAGAAACGACAGCATCAGTCGAACTACATAGGGGTCTGCGTTTTGCGTAAAAGCGACGCCGAATTGTGCCGTAGCCGCGCCGCCCAAAAACAAAGCAATCCCGCTTATCCACTCCTGATCACGCGATGTTCGAATGTAATGGGGAATCACAAATAATAAAGCTGTCCAGCAACTAATAGCAACCGCAAAAGAGGATGCATGGTCTACGTTGGAATAACCCAGCATAACCATCACTGGGACAATTAATACACCGGCACCGGAGCCGATTAGTCCATTGAGAAATCCGCCGGCAACCCCCAGTAATAATAGACCTATCGTTTCTATGTCCATTAGTGAAGTTGCTCGGTAAGCCCATTTTTATGCGGCTGCGTGGTGAGTGGTAATGGCCTAATATCCGGCGTGCTGGTCTCAAAGGTAACCTCTGTATCTGCCCCAGACGCTTTCGCTTGCTGGTGTTTCTGGGTACTTGAAAGTGTTGCCGCCTTTAGGGTTTGTAGCTTTAATGCGGGTTGGTTGGGGTCTTCAAAAAGACGACGATAGTAATTGCTTTCGGTTGAAGTAATGATGGTTGTCGACGCGGATAGGCTGTTCCTATAGGCCTGAATGGAACGCCAGAAATTATAGAATTCAGGGTCTCGGCCAAAGGCATCCGCATATAATGCCAGTGCACCCGCGTCCGCTTCGCCTCTGATGACTTCGGCCTCACGGGTAGCAGGCCCTAAGATGCTATTTGAATCTTGTGCAAGTTGGCCAAGAATACGCTCGCGTTCTCCACGACCTAATGATTTTAGCCGCTCTGCGATACGGCCACGCTCTGAAATCATCCGCTGATATACTTTTCGTTCAACTTCGGGCTCATAACTGACTCGCTCAACAAATAAGCCAACCACATCTATTCCGAGCTTGTGCAATTCCGCCGCGGCTTCCGCAAACATTTTCCGCGTCAATTGCCTTCGCCCAACCGTGACCAATTCAAGCCTAGAAGTGACAGGATACTTGAGTTGATCCGTTAGCCCCCGCGAATTGGCCATGCCCTCTTCTGTTTGTTCTGTGGCTTCTTGCTCCTCATTGACAACGCGGTTCGAATTACGGACGGTATCAACCATCGCATGGCTCGAGACCATGTCTTTCACCGAACCGTTAATGATGGCGTCCATTCTAGATTTTGCGAGCTCACGGCTTCCCAATGCCTCCATGTAAAGAATGGGGTCTTCAATTCGCCAGTGTGCGACCGTTTGAACAGCAACGTATTGCCTATCTTTTGTTGGTATATAATCGACATAGCCTTGCCAGGTTTCAATTCGTTTTTCTAAGTAGTGTGCTTCTTGAATCAAAGGCACCCGAAAATAAATCCCAGGTTCTATCGAAGGTTCACCGACAATTTCCCCGAACTGTGTAATCACAACTTGGGTTCCTTCATCGACAACATAAGTGCCCGACCGGATAACTAAGCCTAAACTAGCGACAATCATGAAAAAAATAACATTCCACATTATTTGATAAACTCGATATCGGTGTTCTTCATGGTTGTACGTGAGTCGGCGTCACAGAAGCGGGTTCAACCTCTGTAATTTTTGGCAACGCTATTTTGTGTGTATTTTCCTGGTGGGCGTGAGGCTCACTGCCAGAAACACGACCAGGACCCGGGGGATCCACCAAACGAGAAGGCGCACCAGCAGGCCCATATTCGCTACTGTTAGTAGACGTCACTGCGTGCTGCCCCTTATTAAAGGATGGCTCGTTTTCAGCATGCGCATGCTGCAGAACACCGCTGCTCTGCGCCAGCTCCCCCCGTCCGTTGGCATCTCCACTAAACACAGGCAATATGCCGCGCAAGCTAGGGTCGATTAACGTGACGCTGATGTCTTCATGAAGCTCTTCAAGGGCTTCTAAGTAATATCTTGTTCGAATGACTTCAGGCGCTTTTTGATATTCCTCAAGGACACTTAGAAATCTCTCTGATTCACCCTGAGCTTTTGCCAGCAGATTAATTCGATACGCGTTCGCCTCGGAAATTGCGCGTTCAGCTTTCCCCGTCATTTGAGGTATCGTGCTGTTGTATTCCGACTCCGCCTGATGGATCGTATTTTCCATTTCCTGTTTTGCAGCGTTGACTTGGTGAAAGGCGGTTTTTACCTGGTCAGGCGGGTTGGCGTCCTGAATGATGACATTGGTTATGCGCAAACCCAATCGATAACGGTCACTTTCTACCTGGAGGAACTTAAGGGTTTCTGATTCTATGACCTTGCGATCACCCGATAAAATAGCCTCAGTCGATCTGTCACCAACCGAGATTCTAATCGCGACCTGAGACAAATCTCGCAAATTACGTTTAACATCCACCGCGTTAAACAGATAAGCGCGCGCATCGATGATCTCGTATTGAACCGAATAGGTCAGGTAAACAATATTAAGGTCACCGGCAATCATTTTCATTTCTTCCGGAACCGGTACTTTTCCGGAAGGGGGCACTAACAATTCAGAAGCCTTGACTTGCTCTTTTATGCGTTCCCGCACTTCGTCTTCTTCGTCTTCCTGGCGAAGCATTTCGGGCTCTGGTATTGCTGTTTCAACAATATAATCGGCGGTTGTTCTCGGACCTCGACGTTGGCTTTCGACAACGAAGCTTCCTGACCCTGCAGAATCAACGGCATCTCGCGCGTGCTCTTGCAACAACTCATCCTCGTCTTCTTTTCGTTCTGCCTCAAAGTCTGTCATGGGGGCAGGCGGGGGCGTGAACTGAATGAATCCAAAATGTTCTTGGCGCCTGTCTTCCGTGTTGACCACGAATAAACGCTCAATACCAGGAATCATGAAGTTTATGCCCGGAGATACGGTCCTGTTGTAGGCGCCCAATCGAACAATAACGCCGTCGAAATCATAATCTATCGTAAAAATAGACTCTCGGATCAGAACAAAGATCAAAGCAATAATTGCAATAAGGAGAGATAAACGCTTCGTATTTTTCCAGAGAGCTCGAATTATTTTGCTGTTTCGAAGCCCGTCAATCGATCGCGCCCAAGATCCAACAATCGCTTCGTAAACGTAAACAAGCATGCGTTCAATGGTAAAGAAAAAACGATACAGAGGTCCCTGAATTGCCGTCGATACTCGAAAGGTGAGGCGTTTCAAGAATAACGCTGCACGATGTAATCTTTGTCCTAACGCTGGGACATCCTGTTCCTTGCTCGAGGGATCCGCTGCGTCGCTCACGGTTCATCCCTATCGGCAGGGACAACAACGGTTTCCTTGGAGTACCACTTACCGCTTGTCTTAGCTTCAAAATTATCGAGTAACGCTTTCCATTGTTCTGCGGATTTAAAAACCGGACGCATGATGGCTATCCTATCGGTGCCATCTTCCCAGACCACTTTAGCGTCGCCGGACTGATCGAAGCGATAAAGAACGACGTGATGGTTGATGTGGGGTGTAGTCCATCCCACTGTTGTATCGCCCATGGGTAACGCCATAGAGAGTCCAAGAAGCGCATCGATTGTCGTCCGTTTTTCTCCAGGACGTAGACTACTTCGAGCCTTAAACCATAACTTAATGGCGCTATAGGCGCCGGCTTCGGAAGCGCCGGCATTTAGTGCCCCGCCCATACGATCTTCCCACCTCGACAGAAATTCCTTATTCGCTTCCGTCTCTAAGAGATAGTTGTAAGTACTAGCGATGTAGTAGCCTTCCCACTCCCAGCTATCTCGTTTAGAGACCTCTCCGCGGTCTTCGTCAAGAAAAAAGATTTCCGGAAGTCCCGGAAGCGGGGCATGGACGGAGAGTCGCTTAATGAAGCTGACGTTCGTATCACTCTCTGCAACATTGAAGATGACATCCGTCTCTTGCTTATTCCATTGTTCAGGCAAAGCTCCTAACTCTGAGACCCCTAGCCCATAATATATTTCACCTGTTATTTCGCCCCCGTTTAATCTGACTTCTTCTGCAACTATTTCTCCAATGATGTTGGAGTAAACCGTATTGGAGCCGACGATATAGGCGCGCGTACCCAAATTTTCCAGTGCCCACTGGACCGCGGGGGCAGTCATCTGGTTGGGCAATGGCCCAATGAAAACAAAGTTGTCGCTGTCCAATAGACCTTCATGAGGTCGAACGTAGAAAAAAGGAAGATCAAGCTCGTCGATTAACGGTTGTACCAAGCGTACACAGCTAGAATCTGCACAACCGAAAACGGCTTCGACGTCCTCATCAAGCAGCTTCTGTTTGACTATAGCAAGCGCGCCCGGCTCTTTGAGATTTTCAGAGATGGTAACCGTTCGAACCCGGTCAATGCCCTTTAGGAAACCGAAGTACCCTGTTTCATTGATCTCGTCAACAGCGGTAATAAACGCCTGTGAGTTGTGATATGCCTGCACTGCGACCGAGCCCGTTGATGGCTCGAGTATGGCAATAGTAATAGGATCTATAAATTCAGGCGCAAGTTTCCGCAACACAATCAAGAACGTTACTAGCACCACGCCTTTAATGACCGTATTAGTGAAAAATTTGAATTTAGAAATAATGCTCATAGTCTTAATCGAGGGACTTGTAGATCAGTCGCCTGCCTTTAAAGCCTTTTTCTTATACTCAAAGGTCCGCGCTTCGAAATGATACGCAAGAGCAAATTAGAGTCGTTAAATTGGGGGAATTCGTTCATTATCGCTGTTGCACTCGTGATAAATCGGTAATTCATCTTGGTGTCCGGTGGCATTATCAGAGTCACAGGCCGGTGGTCTGACCTGATGTTGATTTTTGCGTTGGACGGCGAAATCTTCCACTCTAGAGTCGTGTCTCCGCGCATTGCTCTGCAGGTGAGACTGCCTGACAGGTCCTTAATGTTTATATTTCCAGACCGGCTGGCAATTTTCATGGATGCCGACGGACATTGGCCTTCAATGTTGCCGGAAGTTGATTCTACTCTTAAATTACCCGACAGCTGTTGGAGGGTGACGTCACCCGTCGACGAGCGTACCGACACACTACCGGTCAAATCTGAGACAGAGACTTCACCAGATTTAGAGAGCACGGTTGCAGAGAAATACCGTGGTACCTTAATTTTCAGCCTAACCGATGGCTGGGTTTTCCAAACCAGGCCGGCTAAACGCCGATGCTGAAAAGAGATGGAGACGGATTTTTCTTTTGCTCTGACTTCCAGTGCCGTGGTGGCAAACGGCTCGTTACCTTCTGCGGTCACAATGATCTGCGCCGCATCATGCGGCTCAATATCAATGGCGGCGTTTGAGGTGTTGACCGTTATTGACTTGATCTCACCAACTTCCAAATCCAAAAGATGGGTCTCGATCGTTGTTGGAGGCACTTCATCCGTGTCATTTTCGTGCGTGGTGTTTCCAACGATCCTTTCCTGTTGTTGCTTAACCAAAATGTCGTCAGAAAACTGTGCATCTCCTGCACCCAACTCAGGGGCTGGTTGCCCATTCTGGTCAGAAGTTTGACCCGGTGAACTGCTAATAATCATATTGATAGACCCTGAATTTTTCTAATTAGCCGTTGCGTGTTTTTTCGCGAGGTAGGACGTGTATTCATAGCAGCCAAATTAACTTTTATAACGTACCCGAGGGACGGCTGATACCAAAACTCTGCCAAACAGACAAAGTCTGCGTAATTTCACCGAGGCGAGTCAAACGGGACATATGGGCCCGTTTTCAAATCAGTTATCGTTTACTTCGCTAGCTCAGATAACTTTTCTTTACTGCGGCGCACAAGCTTTGACTCCATAATTTTGCGCACTGGACGTGACTCAATGACGGTATTTTTTGCGGCGGCCACTTTCTCAAGCGTCGTCTTTGTCACCTTCGCCTGGCGTACTCGCTGAACAGCATTTGATTGCACAGCCTGGCTCGTTTTGTCGCTCAGCCATCCCGTTGCATCTTTGGATTGCGAGGACAACCACCGCGCCCCATTTGCGGAAGACCCCCGGGCTTTATCACCCAAGGCTTGCACCTTGGCTTGAATAGACTTTGGGTTTTCCTGTGCTGCTTTGGTTTTAGGTGCTGCTTTGGTCTTAGGTGCTGCTTTGGTCTTAGGTGCTGCTTTGGTTTTAGGTGCTGCTTTGGTTTTAGGTGCTGCTTTGGCCTTAGGTGCTGCTTTGGCCTTAGGTGCTGCTTTGGCCTTAGGTGCTGCTTTGGCCTTAGGTGCTGCTTTGGTTTTAGGTGCTGCTTTGGCCTTAGGTGCTGCTTTGGTTTTAGGTGCTGCTTTGGCCTTAGGTGCTGCTTTGGCCTTGGGTGCTGCTTTGGCCTTGGGTGCTGCTTTGACCTTGGGTGCTGCTTTGGCCTTGGGTGCTGCTTTGGCCTTGGGTGCTGCTTTGGCCTCAGGTGCGGTTTGTTCGCTTGTCCCCTGCGCGACGTCAGACCCGACATCTTTCGGCTTCACGGGTGATCGTTTACGCGTCGCTTTGATTTTTACGGGTGTATCGGCGCTGTTATCTGCCACGATCGGGGACGCTTCTGTCAAATCTTGTTTACTTGGTCCCTGAAGACCGCCGTTCTCAACATTGGCGTTTGGTTCGAGAGATGATGCTGAACTCTCGTCTTCTTCTTCGATCCACATGGCGCTTTCCTTATTTTTGTCATTAGCGGGCAAGAATACCAAAACGGCAATTAACAAGCGACCAAAGCATCAGTACAAAACCACTCGTCGCTGCAGAAATTACCGTGTCCGCTTTACCTTGTCGTGTGCTATGTTAGTGATTCGTCACCACCGGCAAAAAGCCTTTCGGTTTAGATGTTGGGTAGACGAAACATTCCCAAGATTGAAATCTTGATCAAAAAAAGGAGGCACATTTTGCACAAGTTAGCGAAAGGAATAGTAGCAGTTTTAGCCACAATGTTGGTGTTTTGTTTTGGTTCATTGCAGGCTGAGCCAACGAACATTTCAAATCATTCACTGGGTGAACCCGTACTCGGGGCACATCAGGAAGAAGCGCCCATCGCCGTGGCTCCTGTCTCTGCCCACGACGATGACGATGACGATGACGACGATGACGATGACGACGATGACGACGATGACGACGATGACGATGACGACGATGACGACGATGATTAGATTCATTGCGGAAAAATAATGCCCCTTTCGTGTTGGCGGAAGGTGGCTCGATTGCTAGACGAGCATGGATTCTATGAACACTGCTGATGGAAGTGCTGATCCGCATGAGTTGATGGCCCCTGTCGTCATCGCTGATGAGGAGCGTTTTAAAATCAAGCTGGGTATCGGCGATGCGTTGTTGCAAAAGCTTAAAGCGCGCGATCATCTATCAACCGTAGCTGAGGCAATGGGCGTTGGAACCACCGCATCCGCGGTTGCCGCGTCGACCACGGTAGCTTCTGTACTGGCGCCTTCTCCTGCAGCGGCACTCGGCGTTACTGGTCTTGCGACTTTTGCAACCCCGTTGCCTTGGATTGTGGGTGCAGGCTTGGCAGCAGGCTCGGCTTATATCGGCGTCGCAAATTGGTTAAGCGGTGACAAAAAAGATAAGGGGCTTGTGATACCTAAGAATTCGGGTACTCCACTTGACCTTGTGGGCGCCTCGTTGCTAGATCTAATGCTGCCCCTGAGCCTCAGCTTCGCTACCGATGAAGATCTCGTGCGCCCTGATCTAGAGCGAACAATAAGAGACTATTTTGTTGCACAGTGGGGATATTCTCAAGAATACTATGAATTGGTTCGCGCGGCAGTCTCTCGCTCGCATCAAGAAGGCTCGGCCGATCGGCTTGCGAGCGCACTGTTAGAATTCAGCAATTCGAGTGCAGATTGCCATACGCCCGCGCTACTCAGTGATTTTGAATGCCACCTGGACAGTCTGCTTGCTGCACATTCGGAGCTATCCAAACACGCGCCGCGGCTTGAGATACTGAAAGTAGATATTTTCCGCCGTTTCGGTCAAAAACCCTCGAGGCTCCAACAATTCAAAAGCCACGTTTCCTTAACGAGGTCTAAGGTCACGCAAAAAGCGCAAAAGCCCTTCTATCAGCTGCGCGATAAGGTGACCGCTGCGGATGAGCGATTACGGGCCGTGCTATCCCCCTTTCGTTAAGGCTACGTCTGACCTCGAGCTGATTAATTGGACAGAAACCTTAACCCTTAAAAACCGTGCTGTAGATGAAGTTATTGTCCTTCTAGTTCGGTATGCAATGCCAAAAATTCTTGTGTGAGTTTATGACTGGGTGCAAAGTCGATCAGTGGCCGATGCAGATGATGTGATTCCTTCATTTTGATCGAGGAGGAAAGAAAGGCGTCGAGCAGCTTAAACCCATCGGTCTTCAACTGATCAATCATAGCCTGCGGCAGCCTGGCTCGGCTTGAAAACTGGTTGATGACAATGCCTTCAACACTCAAACCTGGATTATGGTCTTCGCGTAATTCCTCAATATTTTCCATCAGTGTCAGCAGGGATTGGCGTGCAAAACTGTCGCAATCGAACGGAATCAGCAATCGATCAGCGGCAATTAACGCTGATTTTGTATAGAAGTTGAAATTAGGGGACGTGTCGATATAGACACGATCATAGACTTCTCGCAACTCGTCGAGCGCATCCCGTAATTTGAAAATTTTGTATCGTGCCTCGAGATCACGTTCCATGGCCTCCAACTCGATACTCGCTGGCATCAAGTATAGATTTTCATAGGGTGTTTCCCACACAAAATGGTCTGCACTGATTGCGGCTTGGCGGCGACCAACGGAATGCTTAAAGAGCGCGGCGACACCTTGCGATTGTGATGGATAGGATGCCTTGTCGACATTGCCAATTAGATAATGGGTGGCGTTGCCTTGAATATCCAAATCAACTATCAGCGTTTTTAAACCACAAGCGGCGCTAACCGCTGCCAGATTACAAGAAATACTGGTCTTGCCAACACCGCCTTTTTGGTTGAAAACTATACGTCGCATATGGGAAGTCCTAATCGATCGGTTAGGACAGTCTAGTAAGACGGGTCAAGGTGTGCAAACAAACAGACAAACAGACAAACAGACAAACAGACAAACAGACAAAGAAATCCGTTGAACTTCTTGCGTCTAATTGCTGATCGTTTATAGTCGAAAGATTTGGAAAATGATCTCATGGCTCTAACCTACTTTGTTGTATTTGTGATTCAAGGCCTTGTATTTGGCGGATTTTGTGGATGGCTCGCGCTCAGCAAGGACCGCAGTGTCGGCACATGGTTTATTATGGGATTTTTGTTCAGTCTTGTGGCCCTCATCGCTATCGGCGCAGCTCCTAGAACTCTGTTGGACCGCCCAGAAGATTGATTCGGGTGTTCGGGACGAAAAGCGGACACTGAAAACGGTACTGACATCTTAATTTTTTCACGCCGTGTAATTCTAGGATCAGCCGTTAAGTTGTCGATGGCAGTGGAAGCGTTGCTGGCGCAAAAGGGGCTTTACCTGCTTGTTCATCCCAACGGTCCAAAGTATTGGTGGACGGATGATCGTTTTCTAGGCAAAAGAAAACCCCGGCACCTGGTGTTTATCCCGACATCCCGTTGGCCGTAGCTACGGCCAACGGTTAGCAGGCTAGATTAGCGATCCTTGGCGGTAGTGGCCCCTCATCGCAAAGACGGATAGAAACAGTAACCCAACCAACCTTTTCTCTTCCGTGGGTCACCACCCGATCAACGAAATTTCAGCAACTGAACTTCGTTAGGTTATACGAAAGATTGAAAGCAGAAACGCTATAGAAATTGCTCATCGTGGAAGAACCATGGCAGGGCGGTGTTTCCGGTGCGGGATTGCTCCAGGTGTATGTGAACGTGACGTCAGTATCGAGCCTAAAATCACCTTGGTATACAAGCGTTGGACTCAGCCAATCTTGTCCGATTGTGCATGTAAAGCAGCACGGAAGTCGGGATGGGCGATCTCTGCCAAGGCATGGGCACGATCGCTGACTGTCAGCCCTAATACTTCGGCTGCACCGTATTCTGTTATTACGATATCAAGCTGGTGTCTGGGAGTCGTTACTATCGTGCCCGCAGAGAAGGTGGCATGGATCCGTGACAATGTTTCACCGCCAACTTCAACGGTTGATGGCATGCAGATCATCGACCGATCGTCAGCCTCAAGACTCCCGCCTGAAGTAAAGTCTTCGTGTCCGCCAATCCCTGAGTGTTGGCGCCCATCAATACTGTCGGCAACGACCTGGCCCGCCAGATCGACCATCAAAGCGCCGTTGATACACCGCATGTTGCGGTTGGCCGCGATAATCATCGGCGTGTTGACGTGCTCAACAGGTAGAAATCTCACGGCTTCCTGGCCGTCTAACCATTGGTAAAGTTCTGCGCTGCCCATCGCAAAAGTGGCCACGGAATAGCCCACGTGGGAGCCTTTGTGATTGTTGGATACCTTGCCCGCTTTGTGAAGCCGCATTAAACCTGTCGTGAACATTTCGCTATGGATGCCGTAGTCCCCGCCCGGCCCGTCGGCCAGCAGGCCCGCTACCGCGCCGGGTATACCGCCAATACCCGTTTGGAGCGTGGCGCCGTCGGGGACAAATGCCTGAACTAAGGCAGCAATGGCCCGTTCGATGTGAGTGGGTTCGGCTTCGGCAAGCTCCATGGGGACCCGTTGTGTTTCAATCATGATGTCAACTTCATCGACGTGCACACGATGGCTATGATCCGGCAGCAGGCCTAGGGTGCGAGGCAAGAATGGCGTCGTCTCCACGATGAGAAGTCGATCGGGATCACTGCCGCAGCGGTGAATTTCGTCCACGGTGGCTCCAGCCGCGATCGACAGGCTTAGGAAACCGTCGGCGTCGGGCGGGGTTGCGGCGATTGCCATGATTCTTGCGTGCATTCTTTCGGCAAAGAGTTTGAAGCGACGAAAATCACCCGGAAGAAAGGCCACATCGTGGCCGGCGTTGCGTAGAGCCCGTTCGGCGGGACCAAAAAATCCAGACAGGAGGTGAACGCCTGGTTTCGTAAAGATGGGATAGGGCTCCAAAATCATTCCGCCAAAAGCCGTTAGATCTTCCCAGTCGTCCCGATTGGACATTGACTCGAGCAGGCTGCAGGGCTGCGCCGGCCCGAATCCAAGGCAAAGAGAATCAACCGGGCGAATGAATTTGACAGCTTCTTCAGCGCTACATCTTTTCATATCTCTCTCTACTTGAAGTTATAAGCTCGAATCTACCCTACTCATTGAGGGACGGTGCCTTAAGGTTAGGTTTTTTAAGGCGTGTTCTGCCACGAATCTAAAAGTATCGCTAAAATGCATGCTTAGAATAAGTACTACGGGGAATTGGTGTCCCTAGGCTCTTGATTTGCAGTTTCATTAATCCTAGATCTGGGATCAATGTCGTTACGCGCCGCGCTATTGTCACTTTCATTCATCACAAACCGCGGGTATCCATGCCTTTGCGAATCAATATTGGTCTTAATTCTCTAAAAGCTGCAGGCGTTAGGCTTAGGGGAATGCGTGGGTATAGGTGGTGAACTGCGTGATACTGCATCCCCATAGAACCCACATTACCTATCATGCTTTTGAAGGGCAATGTGTCCTTGTATCGGCCTTGCTGCTCAGCTGGTCGATGAGGCATCCAGCTTAAGTAATAGTTGATATAAGTCGTTGTGACTTGCTTAGGCAACCACCACAAGAAAAATGCTTCGATAGCATGGCCCGTCCAGGCCATGATGAACAAGGTGCCAATATAAATTAGATTGTAGGCCAAAAAGTCCATCATAACGTGTGACTTGCCTGTTCTCGCAAGCGCCTCACCGTAGGCGTCGTTATCTTTGGCTGCAGGCTGCCTGCTTAGAACAGTGTTTTTAAAGAATTCCCAATCATTCCGCCCCATGGTAGAGACCCTGTAGTCAGGGTCTAATTTCGGATCATTCGCATGCGCGTGATGCTCCATATGCGTATGGCGCAACACTCTAAATGGCACAGCGAATGGGATCACCGATACATGCCCAACGAGTTCATTAAGCCAACGCAAGGGATGGCCCTCTCTGGCAATGATGCTGTGCTGTGCTTCATGGGATGGCAAATAGGAAAGCATTACGTTCAAGGTCGCGATAGGTCCCGCTACCCAAATTGACACGATATCCATCAGCACCAGCGGCCAGAGCGATAGCCAGATCAAACAGTTACCTAGTCCCCAAGCTACCGCGCCCCAAGGGACAACGTGCATATACTTGGCTGCAATATTTCTCTCCAGAACGTCTAGCTCACTATCCGTCATTTGATCCCAATCAGAGTCAGTCATGGACGCTATATCGGCATTGCTACAAACCTTTTTCACATTTTCGCTCATGCTTTTACCCAAACCCAGCTGCCTCTAATTTGAGCCAGCAACCCAAGTGAGATACCGATCCCCAGGCCAAGGTAGATATTGTCAATGCCATTGGCATAGCCTACGGCCGTTAGAATCTGCCCGATGAGGGGGCTTAAGAAACCGATGCCAAATGTCAGGGGTGAAAATATATAACCGATGAGTTTCCGAAATTTCATAATGATGTGCTTCAAATTGTCGAGCGTGAGGGGACCTTGAGTCCTTGCGGGAAAGCATAAGCGCGCATGTAGACACTGTCAACACTGATGCGTTAGGCTGCCCCTATGACAGCAACATCCAGCAAGAAACCAGAGCCCTATCATCACGGTGACCTCAAGGCTGCTGTGCTCAAAAGGTCAGCCGAGATTATCTCTGAGAAGGGAATAGAGGCCCTGTCTTTGCGGGCTGTTGCGCGCGATCTGGGAGTATCACATGGCGCGCCAAACCGACACTTTAAGTCAAAATCTGAGCTGCTGTCGGCGCTAGTCACGGATATTTGGAACAAAATGCGCGACGCAACCTTACGATCTGCAGCGGCCACTGAGACAGAAAATCCTTATGTACGATTGAACGCACTAGGACGTGGTTACCTGCGTTGGGCGCTTGAGAACAAATCTGAATTTCAGGCGATGAGCCACCCTGACTTGCGGCTTTACACTGACAACTCGGTTAAAGATTCTCAAATCGCCTTTAATGATGTGATTAAGTCTGCCGTACAAGCAGCCCAGGCTGCAGGAAGGCACGCTGACATTGATCCCGTGCTGGTCACACTTTATACAACATCCGTACCTTTTGGCGCCGCGATGCTAGTGACGAATGCTTTGATGAGAATGGACGATCAGGTAATGGATCAAGAGGCCCTAATTACTGGCTTGATCAATCTAGTCGTGCCAGTTTAAGAATCGGGTGGGGTCTGGAATAAAGGTCGTTTTGCTTCAAGGATACGCAGGTCCGTCAGCGTTGGTTGGCCTTAGCGTTCCGGTAGATAGTGGCTTTTTGTTGTTATTAACAAGCTACAATACCCATCGTACAAGGTCGTCAAAGAGGCATAGTCTATTGAATGAATTTTCTAAAGCGATTAACTGCTTTCAGGCCGATAAAACACCATGATTAGATTCAACCTGATATCGATTTTTCTGGTATTTTTCTCTGCTGGCGCTTTTTCCGGGAACGCCTCTGAACATGCGGTTAGATGTAGTGGGCAACGACCAGAAATGTGCTCTTTGCAGTTTGACCCTGTATGCGGCTTATCTCATGGCGTTAAAACAACTTACCCAAGCGCTTGTGTGGCTTGCTCAGATATTGACGTATTAAGTTATTCTGCCGGGCCTTGTGAAGGCGAAACGGTTGCCCATTCGCCCCACGAAATTTTGGACAGTACGCAAATTGTCGGCACGTCCAAGAATGATGAACTGTAAGATACGGCAGGATTTGATCAGATTTGGGGAGGCCTCGGCGCCGACCGTTTGTTCTCAGTCACATGTCCTCACTTCCCAATCAGATAATGGACTTTAACCCAAGAGAAGGAGATTTGATTAAATTGTCTTTCCTCGATAGGAGAAGTAAGAGCCTTGTTAAGAAAGGCAATGTAAGCGTCGACCGAAAGGGGGTCGTGGTTCTTACGCTGTTAGACGGGGAGGTCATGCCACTAGTGAATATTAACAGAACCGATTTGTCAGCGAGCTTAAATCAACGCAAAGGAACCTTCGAACTCACTTCCAGGGCCCGGTTTTAAACAGGAAAACCGTTACCACATCGGCAACACTGGGCCACCTAGGCGGCACCAGTGAACTGAAATCGATGCTGCGGGCAACCGCCTTAATTTCGGTGTCATTAGCGCAGGCAGCGCGTCCGGCTGAGCCTCCTCCGCAGGTAACTAACGGTAATTCAAAGGATCGTGAGGGAAATTTGTATGTGGCTGGTGAAACTGAACGCAAGCTTTACCGCATCCGGGTAGGCCGATGAAAAACCAACTTCTAATCAACATGAGCACACAACTTATGATCCGAAAACTATTCTGTGTCCTATTGCTCTCATTCCATGTGACCAGTGTGTACGCTGATGATGCTAACCAGACAGCGATTAACTTTGCCATGGGAACCCTTGACAAGTTTATGTTGGAATTCAACAAGAGAGATCTTGAGGCAGTTGCAGCAACCCTGAATTATCCGCACGTGCGTTTTGCGAGCGGTAATGTAGTGATTTTCGAAGGTGCGAAATCGTTCGTAGATCGCCCCCTTTACGAAACCCTTACTGACAGCGGTTGGGATCATTCACATTGGTTGAGCCGCGAGGTAGTTTTGTCATCTTCGAATAAAGTCCATATTGCTACTGCGTTCCGACGTTACAATAAATCTAACGAACCGATTGGCACTTATGAGTCGCTTTATATAGTGACCCAAAAGCATGGTCGTTGGGGAATACAGGCGAGATCTTCACTCGCCCCTTAGTGCTTTATCTGTCGGTTAAGAATGAGATAACAGTCCATAACGTTGACCTTAATCTCTACGCCACGTTGTATAAACGTTAGTACATTAGCTGTCTCTCAGATCAATCGCCTAGCGACGCTTATTGATCTGGGTCCGATTCAGCCAGGCCGGTAGGTTATTTGTTGGGCCACTGTAATTTATAGATCTTAAACAGAGGGGTTGACGTTAAGCGATAGTTGTGCAATACCTAAGTAGAGAGATCTGCATACGTTCTACGAGGGTTAGCGATGGCATTAGAGGTGGTTGTTTTTTTCTCGATGCTTTTATCGGGACTTATCGGCACCTTGCTAGGGGCCTTTGTTCACAAACCTGAGCGAGGGTTCTGGCTAGGAACGTTTCTAGGTCCATTGGGTTGGATTATTTTGTTCTTGTTACCCCTGCGAAATAAGCATAAAAATCAAAAGAGAAGGGAAAAAGAAAGGTCCCCCATGAGGTCTATGCGGCGTCGATGGAGGCGCTTCGTCGAGCGAATGTAATAACCCTAATTATATTTTTCGTGGTATCGATCACTTCTTACCTCCGGTGGGGTTCTGCAGTAGTGCGGTCAATCGACGCCCTACACTCGTTTATGTGTACCTCTAATGCGCTACAACAAAGGGCTAAATGTAAAGGTTCGAGCCTTTTCCCCAGCACTAAACAAGCTAATAGCTTCCCTGAAACAGGCCGAAATGAATGATTGCATAGGTAATAATGAGGCGTAGGTCAGGCAATGATTTCCCTCGGTCAACGTTTTTTATCATAGTCGCTGTTGGGTGGCGCTGTTTGCCGCGCGTTAAATCTATCTTATTCAACAGCGTGAGAAGTCAGTGCAATCCAAATACATGTTGATCAGATCATGCCGCTGAAGTGTGCGCATGGTTTTAGTAGCGATCAATGACGATCAATGACGATCAATGACGATCAATGACGATCAATGACAACCATTACTCCAAAGAGATGAAACAACTATTTATTAACGGTCCTGATAACGCTTTGGCGAGACGCTCGTTGTCAAATAAAGGCAAGCAATAAAAAAGATTCTATTAGCGGGAGTCAGCAATAAATTGATTCGACTTCGCCAATCTATGGACGGGCTAAACCCAAAAGTCGAGTCTGGACCCGTCATAGGGCTGGCAGCCATTGCCATTGGTTACTTTTAGTGTCTCTGTCAGTGTCAAGTTCCAAAAATTCAAAAAACATAGCGTATAGCCCGTGAGTAAGAGCAAAAAATTAGGCGGCCTTGCGTTTTATGAATGATTTGACGATATTCAATCCGACATAATTGTATTGAGAGGTGTTGGACGAAAATGAATATAGAAAACAGTGTTTCTATCGTTACTGGATCTTCGTCAGGCGTAGGCGCAGCAACAGCGAAAATGCTTGCTCAGAAAGGGGGGCGAGTGGTCATCAATTATTCAAAGAGCGTTGACGCAGCGTTATTCGTGGCAGAAGAATGTGAATCTTTGGGGGGCGATGTTCTGCTATGTCAGGCAGATGTTTCCAATGACGATGATTGTCGGCGTATGGTTGCTGAGACACTAAAAAAGTGGGGTCGCTTGGACGCACTGGTTAACAACGCAGGCAGGACTAAATTTGTTCAGCATGCCGACATGGATGGCTTAGATAGTGCAGATTTCCAGAGCATTTACGGTGTCAACGTCATAGGTCCGTTCCAGATGGTGCGAGCGGCGAGCAAGGCACTAAAAGCATCCGGCGATGCCTCCGTCGTCAACGTGGCATCCATTGCCGGTGTTAAAGGGGTGGGCAGCTCAATAGCGTATGCGGCGTCTAAAGGAGCGCTCATTACGATGACGCAGTCTCTTGCAAGGGTGCTGGGCCCTGAGATTCGGGTGAACGCTGTGTGTCCTGGTTTTATCAAAGGAGAATGGCTTGCCGAAGGTATGGGTAAGGAAACTTACGAAGCCTCTAAATCGTTTCTTGAAGCTAAAACACCTTTACAGAAAACCTGCACGCCTGAGTCCGTCGCGGAATCGATCCTGGGATTTATCGAAGGACATTCGATTGTGACGGGTCAGCACCTAGTGCTGGACGGCGGACACTTGCTTCTTTGACGAAGGGCTCGGTTTTGCCAGCATTTAGCCGCGCTCTGTTAAATCGATAGGCGCGTCAGTCATCATTATCGGTAAACTGGCGCAGTGGGGTGACGTGCGCGGCCTGCCAGAAGCTTTTTGGCGGCTACTTTGAGAATGGCCTATCAGCTCAGCTCACGGCAGCCGAGCCAAAAAGATCAAAAAATAAACCAGTTATCGACATTAAAGGTGAAAAAATGACAGGGCGTTTGCAGAATCGAGTAGCGGTGATCACAGGGGGAACCAGCGGGATAGGAGAGGCAACAGCGGAGCTGTTTGTCGCGGAAGGCGCGAATGTTGTCATTTGTGGACGCTCTGGCAGCAAGGGGCTCGCTATTGCAAATCGGTTGGGAGATGCGTGTCGTTTCATTACCGCTGATGTGATGCGAGAAGATGATATTGCCAAGACGATAGACTTTGCGACTGAAAGTTTTGGAGGCATTGATATTCTTTTTAACAATGCTGGTGGACCTACTGCGGGAGATGTCACAGAGGTCGACGAGGACACTATTCATTACGCAATGCAGTTGTTGTTCAGTAGCGCGGTGCTAGGCATTAAACATGTTGTGCCGCACATGCAAAAGCGGGGTGGTGGCAGCATCATTAATAACTCAAGTGTCGCAGCGCTTAGGGATAACCAGGGTGGATTGCTGTACTCGGCGGCTAAGGCAGCGCTCACGCATTACACAAAGCTTGCAGGTGTCCGCCTTGGATCAAGCGGGATCCGGGTGAACTGCATATCTCCCGGCGCAATTGCGACTCCTATTTTTTATGGTGGCTCCGCACGGGCAAACACTTTAAGCGATGATCAGAATGCAGCAAAGATGGAAAAGCTTACTAGTAACCTTGCCAGAGCAACGCCGATGCAAAAAGCTGGTTTGCCGCTGGATATAGCAACGGGTGCACTTTACCTGGCAAGCGATGAAGGTCGTTTTGTGAATAGCCATGACCTTGTGATTGACGGTGGCCGAACCAGCATGTTTCATGAGCCTCAGTGGTAGTCTGGCTATTCAACAAAATGTCTGGCTTCAACAGCTTTCTTGGGGATTAGGTCGCCTTTTAGCTGCTAATTTTAGGTCATTTGGCAGCGACCTTTGAATCTTCTCAGGAGGTTGTCTATGCGTGCATTGGTTTTATAGCCCCTTGTAGCAGGTCTTTTCGTTTAGTCACCAGGAGGCTTCCGGGGCCGTGAGGGGTTACTGCAACACGATCGCTGATCTAAACTCTTGCTAGGCCATTTGGATTGATCGCGAGTTTGGCCGTGCTGTAAAGCGTGGCAAGGACTATCGAATGTTCGTTCTGAAAAAACCTGCGATGCGTTGGATAGCCTGCTGGGCTTCCGGCAGGAATGAAGCAAACAAGTGCCAAATGTGCGGCATGCCTTCGGCGATATCGAGGGTTACTGTTACACCAGCTGCCTTAGCTTTAACCGCTAGCGCTTCAGATTCACCTACGAAAACTTCCTCTGAACCCACTTGAATTAACAAAGGCGGTAAGCCGGCAAGGTCGGCGAAGAAAGGAGATACAGCAGGATCGGTTGCATCCCGACCCTTTAGGTAGGCTGCCAGGTAGGGTTGCAAAGATTCGCGGGTTGCCATTGGATCTTTGACCGTCACATAGGTGTCGCTGCTCATCGACAGATCCACCCAGGGCGATAGTATGCTCGCAGCCGCCGGTAGAGGAAGGCCTGCGTCGCGGGCACGGATCATGGTCAACAGCACCAGCGTCGCGCCGGCAGAGTCGCCGCTGATGAAAAGTTTTGAAGGGTCGATATCCAGGTCTAGTAGACCCTCATATATATTAAAGCAATCGTCAGGGCCTGCGGGGTAAGCATGCTCGGGGGCAAGTCGGTACTCAGCGAGAATAACGCGCGCGTCTGCTGCCAACGCAATAGCTGCGGCCATGGCTAAAAAATCACTGCCATTTCCACTGGCGAAGGCGCCGCCATGAATGTGTAGAATCGTACGCGCGGGTGTTGGCCCGTCGGGTTTTACGGTAAGGCAGGGCAGGCCTTTTGGATAAACAAATGAAGTACTAACGCCGTTCGGTGTTGGAAACTGACGCGCCCAAATGGCAAATAACCGACGACCATCGTATAAACCTGGGTTTTTTATTGCTGAAAATGAACTTATCAGCTCCTCGCATTTGCGAAAGGCGCGCTGAAGTTGAGTTTCTCTATCTGTCACATTGCTTGCTCTATAAGTTTATAGAGCTAGGATAACCGAAGGTTCTCGGACAACGCCACTGGTCAGATTACATAATAGACCAGCAACAGAAATTAATCCTTTGATTCCGTTTCTTCCACCATCTTATGTCGAAAGCCTATGGCCTTGCGGCCTGCCGCTTCGATCTCTTCTGCGACGGTCATGATGCCACCGGTGTCGATACCAGTAAGCGCGTTAGCGGCGCCTTCTCGTGCAAACAAGCGCGCATTCAGTCCCGATGCCTTTTGCTGCACCCGTCACAAGGGCTACCTTAGCTTCAACTCTCATCACCCGTTCTTCTTCCCGGTTTTTTCAACTCGCCATCAATGCAAAACTGTCGAAGCGTGTAGGTGCGCACTCAGCTAATGTAACAACGGTTATCAATCCTTTGACGCACGGTCAATATGTGGATGCACGCCGAAGCCGAAGACAAAGACAAAGACAAAGACAAAGACGGTTCTAATCACTCGTCGTCATTTGATACATCAACACCAGGAGTCTTCTTTTTTTCGCCATCAGTACTATTGTGTGCGACAAATATGGATACACGCAATTTTTTATCGGGCATGCTTTCGGGGAAATCAATTCCGCTCGTCAAACGAGATTGCGGCAGCAAGAGACCTCCAGATGCTGTCGTCACCTGGTCCTCGAAATCATCCCACGAATAATCGAAGCGATGGAGCATGCCTAAAATCCAACCGTCGGGGTTTAGTAACCGGGTACAGTATTTTATAAGCGCGGAAAAATCTTGGCCATTGGTTTTATGGTTAGCATAGGGTGATTGGTAAATTTTAGGTGGTGGGTCGAGAATTATTCCATCAAATTTTTTACCTGCCTTAATGGCTCTTGGAAGATGCTTATAAATATCTCCCCGGAGAAAATTTCTCGCTTCAAATTCAACATTATTGACCTGGTAGTTTTCTTGGATTCTAGGTAACAACTCTTTCGATCGATCAAGGTGTATAACCTCGGTCGCTTTACCGTAGGCAGAACTAAGGCCTAGACTTCCAGTGAAGGCAAATAAATTTAGAATTCGACGATTAGAACTGTTGTCACTCAGCCAACTGCGAGCATCGCGAGCATCAAGATACAAGCCGGGGTTATGGGGTGCATCTAATTGAACCTTGAATTTCAGGCCATATTCATTGCAGGTTGTGAAGGTGTCTTTTCCATGCAGGATATGAGTTCGCGCCTTTAAGCTTAATCCTAAGGATTGATGACCTTTTGCGATAATGTTCTTAAAAGGGAATACTTTCAAAAGAGCCTGAGCTAATTCGGCCAAATCTTCTCGGATATCTGTTTTGTAGTCGATCACAGCAGCGTCGTTGAATTTCTCTATGACAGTTCCGGTTGACCCTTCTTCGTAGCCATGAAAAACGCGAAAGCAATCAACCCGTGAGTCTTGCCAAAGCGGTCTTCTTTTCTCCCACGCAGTACTTATCAATGCTTGCCAGTTGATCGCTGTTTTATTTGGTTCCATTAGTTCTCCGGTTTTTCAAGTCACATCGCCATAAACGCAAGATTTTCAGAAATAAATAACCGCAATATTGGCCGTTTTTTACCCACAATTATCTGTGGATCTAATGTATTTGCTCGCGATTTAGCACATAGCAAATACTAGGATTCTATCGCGTCATCATGCAATTCCGATGATGTCTTTGGGTCTCAGGTATGTCATTGGGTATAGGTCGGGCAATAACAATAGGTCGGGTAGTAACAATAGATCGGGCGGTAACAATCGTGTTGAAACGCTAGTGCAGATCAACATTATAGATTTTGATACCGAGGCCAGATCTAACGCCAGAGACAAGTTCGTTAAAATGCAGTTTTCTCAGTGAGCTTCACGCGTCACCAAAAAACCGGAATCTAACTAATTAAAAGCCAACGTCTTAGCATCGGTTCCGACTATATTGGCGGTCTTCGCTTTGCTTACAAAAGGATAATCACCTTGATTAAAAATTAGATATAAAGGTCTAGATAGTGTGAATCCGTTAGCATCGCCAAGCTACGGCTTAGGACAGTGCCAATTGTCGCGATCAGACACAAAAAATCAAGGGATTTTAAGCTTGTCGTAATTCGCTTTAAATATTTCCGCTCGGTTAAGTTTGTCTCTGATGGCAGAATTACCGGGGTCCAGTGCAAGCGCCTGCTGCCATAGTTCAATAGCGCCGTTTAACTGCCCAGCGGTGTACATGCGCTGGCCTTGCTCTGAAAGCTGAGTGACTTTGTTATTGATATCTCTGACTAACATTTTTTGTAGTCGCGCCACCTCGGGTTCATCCTCCCAAGGGTTCAATTGAGGCCAAATGGCCTGCGCCTGCAATAATTCGCCGCGCTTGATTGCTTCACGCAGCGAATTTACGGTGCTGGTCCGTAGCTTTTCCAGGTCACTGCGATTGCCGCTTTCCTGGATTTCAAATGCTGATTTGATCTTCGTTTGAGTCAGTGCAAGCGAATCTTGCAGTTGGGCGTCGTCGCTGATAAGTAGTGCTAATTGCAAATAGTGATTAGCGGTATGCCAGTTCTGTTGGTCAATTTCGTCGCTGGCTGCGGTCATTAGTGTCGCACGGGAAGAAGCGAGCTGGGCGCCCACGGCGGCTAGTGGTGCTTTGCTGTCTAGGTCATATGCATTAACTAGTGACTGAAGTAATTGTAGTTCTGACGGCGAATGTTGTGCGACCTCTATGGCCAGTTGCAGTTGTAGTCGCTTGATGAATTGAGCGTGCTTGCGCAACAACTCAAACCTAATGCCGGCAATGGCGTTGCTTTCGGGTAAGTTTTTCTTGGCTTGGTTGACGCGAATGATCGCCTTTTGCCACTCGTTGTTGTTCATCAGCGTTGTAATTGCGCCGACTTCCCTGCTTTCGTACTGACTGGCCTTTCTGTTTATGGTTTTTCTCAGGTCGCTACGCTGTGAATAAAGTGGATCATTCTCACTAAGTTGCTTGATTCCCTGTAACGCTTTGTGGAATTTGTTTTCGCTGATCAGTTGCTTTAGATAATCTTCGTTGATCGGTTGCTGTAGATTATCCTCTCTGTCTCCTAACAGCGCTGGAAAATTACTGCAGCCAACCAGCACCAGTGCTAATAAAATATGCTGTCCGATCGTTCGCAGGGTCATAGCGTTGCGGTGTTGCTTAATACATCTTCGATCAGGATGTCCATGGTGCGTTGATATTCCTTCTGAACGTCCTCAACAATATAGGTGTTGATGGGTATTTCGTTACCTCGGAGTGCATTGTTCCGATGGGCATGGGCAATAATTTTGTGTTCTGCGGATAGCGCCTGAAAAGATTCTTGCGAGATAATAGTTTGTCCCGCCTCTGCTTCCGAACAAAGCCGCGAAGCCAGATTAACACTTTCGCCGACCACGGTATATTCCCTGCGTTGTTGTGTGCCCAGTATGCCGGCTAGCATTTGCCCTGTATTAATACCGATGCGCAGCTCTACCGGAGGCTGATCTTTCAGGCGACGCCTGGCGTTATGGCTGCGTGCGAGCTTTTGCATTAACACGGCACACGCAATAGCGTGAAAGCGGTGGTTTGGGTTTTCTTTTGGCGCGCCAAATACCACCATAGCGCAATCACCAATGAACTTGTCGACGGTGCCAAAATACATTCGCGCGCAGATGATAAAATAATTGAACCATTCGTTAAGAAAGTCGGCCACTTCCTCGGGCGACATGCTTTCAGATCTGCGGGTAAAACCTACAATGTCGACAAACAAGACGGTGGCGGTGACTCTTTCTCCGCCGACTTGTACCGTGTCAAGTTGATGTATTACTTCGCTGGCGATATCTTTCGCTAAAAATTGGTCCAATAGGGATTCGATCTGATTTTTACGGTATAAACCCTGACTCATTGAATTAATAGCCTGTGTCAGGCGTCCGATCTCATCATAGCGTCGTTCTTTGACCTCAACTTCATAATTCCCAGCTTCAAATTGATTAGTAGCAGCGAGTAAATGTGAGATGGGTTGTGAGACATGTCGGCTAATATAATAGGCCGCGATCGCGGCAACTGCAGCGAGGGCCGCAGCAACAGCCAGTAGTAAAGCGAGCATATCGGTATAGGCTTTTGCGATGCTCTCCGCTTTTAGGTTAATCGCGACGAAGCCAGCCGTAACATCGCGAAACACAATCGGTGAGACTACTTGCAACATGTTATCTGCGTTGCTGCGACTAACTGGCATAAGGTCTGCTTGAGACTCTTGCAGTAGTATTTGTAGTGAGCGATCGGTACCAAAATCGCCCTTGGTCATTAAAGTATTCTGCTGGGCATCAAAAATAGCGCCTCCCTGTACCCGGGGAAGGTTGAGAAAATTAGTGAGTTGCAATTCCAGCGATAGATTGTCCTCAGTAAACAGAGGTTCGGTTGCGCTAGCCGCCAATTGCATTGCCATAGCATGGCCAAAGTCCGTGGTTTGGCTGCGTTGTAAGTCCCTTTGATTACTCATGGTGGTAAGACTGATGAGCGAGATAGCACTGAAAACCAGTAGCGAAATAAGCGCAGTCAGTTTTATTAATAGCGGTATGCCTTTAGTTTGATTGAAGCGCATGTTGTCTGTGCCTACCTGGTGCTCTTAAGAGTAAGGGTTCGCTGTTGTTCGCAATGTAAGTCGATATAGTGTCATGTTTAGCGTCGGTATGTGGTCGTTCATCCATAGGCGGGGTGAATTTTTTATATACTGCAGAATAGCTGAGTTGTTTGTAACAGACTCATCTCCGCTCACAGGCCTTCACGTTGGCGTTTATGTGGGGTCTCTTTTTTCAGGCTCTTGCATTTAATAAATTTTACGGTTCTTTACCAATCCTACTATAGTTTTTTTAAATGTAAAAAACGGCTTACAAATGTGACGGAATTGTAAGCTGGCACCGCCGCCGAAATCCCATACGACTGTGACCTTATTCAGTAATAGATTTCGTTGATGAGGTATGGGCAGTATGTTGATAAGCGTTTAGCTGCATGATTAACGTAACGCTCTGAAGGGCACGTGAGACGGGGTCACGAATCAGGGTTCAAGAAAAAATTTTCGCTGGCGACGATAGTTAATGATTTGACCAGCACCTGAATGTTCAAGACAGTCCATGTTTATGGCAACCAAAAGGCCAAACGGAATAAACTGGCACTGTGAACCGGAAATAGGGGTTCATGACGCGCTTAATGGGAAAACCTTTCCCTGTGTTTTTTAAACACAGGTGTCTTGGCGAAGGAAATCTTAATGAGTATAGAAGGAAATCTTAATGAGTATAAATGTGCAGTCTTTTATGGCTAAGAAATGCTTGTTTGTCTGCATGGCCCTGTTGCTTTTTTTCGCCGCGATTTTCGGAATGATTCCCGATTCTCTTGCCCACGCGGTGACCGAGGGGGACAAGGGCTATATTCAGGAAACCACGGGGGTTCACCCGATCCCGTTTCTTTATCTCGGGGCAAAACACATGATGACGGGATACGACCACTTACTGTTTTTATTCGGGGTGGTTTTCTTTTTGTATCATCTCAAGGATGTCATTACTTACGTGACGCTGTTTGCTATTGGCCACGTAATTACCCTAGTTTCCGGTGTTTTACTGGAGATCAGTGTCAACGCCTATCTTATTGAGGTTGCCATCGCCTTTTCGCTTGTCTACATAGCGCTAAATAATATGGGTGCATTTGAGCGTTGGCTCGGATTTCAGCCAAGCACGAAAATAGCCACATTCATTTTCGGGCTGTGTCACGGTTTTGGCTTGGCTACCAAGTTTTTAGATTATGAGATTTCGCCTCACGGGTTACTCCCCAATCTAATTGCTTTTAATGTCGGTATTGAATTCGGCCAGGTTTTGGCTTTGGCGGTCATATTGATCCTGATGGGATACTGGAGGCGTTCCAGTACTTTTGTTCGCTACGCGTACACAACAAACACGGCGTTAATGACGGCTGGTTTTCTGCTTATCGGATTTCACGCCACCGCATTTTATACTGCGTAACAATCCAAATGCAGAAATGACGAAAAGGAATGCATCATGTCAGGCACAAACACTCCAAGACCACAAGATATTCCCTCGACAGTAACGCTGATTAAATCAACCATTCTTGCTGCGGTAGTCGCAGGCATCTTACTTGTCACGGTTGTCATGCCCGCAGAATTTGGCATTGATCCGACAGGTCTAGGTAAAGCGCTGGGCCTTAAGAAGATGGGGGAGATAAAAGCCTCCCTTGCGGAAGAGGCCCAAGCAGATCAAGCAGGTAGAGTTAAAGATTTAGCAGCCAAGACTGAAGCCGGATCGTTACAGTTTGAAACTCTTATGCCTTTGCCCCAGCCTGAGAGTTCCGCAATGACCGATGAATTGAGTGTTAATCTTGCGCCAGATGAAGGCACTGAAATTAAAGTGACGATGGCCAAAGGAAGAAAAGTTAGCTATCTCTGGTATACCGATGGTGACGAAGCGATTTTTGATGTGCACGGTGACGCCGCAAAACTGGGGGTTGATTATCACAGCTACGGGAAAGGTTCTGCGAAAAAAAGCGATGGTGTTATTGTGGCTGCGTTTGATGGTAATCATGGCTGGTACTGGAGGAACCGGACATCTGTGCCAATGACCGTGACACTGCAAGTCAATGGGGAATACACCGCCATTAAACATTTTAGGTAAATGCGATAAGCGCGCTAAACGACGATGAGGCGGGTTTATGAAGGTGCCGGCAAGTGAAGGGTAGATTGTGAAATTTTGGGTTTTGACGCCCGTCAAAGGTACAGGGCGTCGTTTTTGTGACCTCTCCTAACTTTATAAGCACCCTTGCTTCCTAAGGGCTTAATAACGTTAAGGTTGCCACTTTAGGCCGGTGCGGACCGGTTTCTTACGTTAGATGTTACTTGCCTTTAAAGGCGAGGTTTGAGCGGCCAACGTGCCCAGGTTCTTTTCTAACCACTTTATTTTGGAAATTCGAATGGCTGAAGATTTGGTTGCTGGGTCAACGCAACCTGCGTCAAATTCTTCAATCCATTGAAAATTCATGCCTCTTTCCCAGCAAAACTCCATTTCAGCGGTAGACTGTGTGCCGCTATAAGTAGCGCAACTAGTCGTAAGAGCGATGAGTAAGAAAGCTAGGATAGTCCTGTACATGTTGTTTCCCTGTTTACTTAGTTGGTTGATGGGAAAAGAGTGTAAGGGTGTCTTGTAAACGTGGGTTGATGCGAATGTGCACTAATGTAACGGAAAGTAACCTGGGTCACAGGCGGCAACGGGACGGCCTGTGGAAGAGCATTTTGCGGGTAGTGCTCGGGGCTGTAATAGAGTTAAGACATTGTTGCTCAGCGGCATCGGTATGACTCAGGTTTCATGAAGCATTCCTTGAATGGCGCAGTCAGGTTAACGTCACCATTGAAAAACATCGCCAGCGTATTTAGACGTCTTTTAACCGACCAAGCTTATTATGTAATATGGGCGGACTCTCAATTCTGTATAGGGCGATGGCTATGCGTGTATTGATGTTATGGATTCTGATATACCCCGTCTTTTTATATGGCGGCACCGCGGTCAGCTTGCAAATTAATGAACCGTTCTCGGAAGCTGTTCCGAAGGGTGCGCTTAAGCACTACAAACTTGGCGTAAAGTATGAGATTGGTGAGGATGTTCCCAAGGATCATAAAGAAGCCTTGAAGTGGTATCGGCTTGCGGCGGAGCAGGGACATGTTTCTGCCCAGTACAAGCTTGGCTTGATGTATGACAATGGCAAGGGTGTTGCTGAAGACGACAAGGCCGCAGTCAAATGGTTTGAGCTTGCCGCTGGCAATGGGCTTGCTGAGGCGCAGTACCACCTTGCCGTGATGCACGCTCGTGGCAGGGGAGTTCCTGAAGACGATAAGGTAGCGTTGCAGTGGTGTCGGCTTGCCGCTGATCAGGGGTTTGCTCAAGCGCAGCACAACCTTGGATTAAGGTATGACATTGGCCTAGGTGTTCCTGAAGACGATAGGGCCGCGGTGAACTGGTATCGGCTTGCCGCGGAACAGGGACATGCTCAAGCGCAGTATCATCTTGGCTCAATGTACTCTAAGGGCAAGGGTGTTCTTGAAGACGGTAAAGAAGCGGTGAAATGGTACCGGCTTGCCGCGGAGCAGGGGCATGTTTCTGCCCAGCACAAACTTGGTTTGATGTATGACAATGGTGAGGGAGTCCCTGAAGACGATAAGGCAGCGTTGACCTGGTATCGGCTTGCCGCTGATCAGGGGCATGCTGAAGCGCAATATCACGTGGGTGTTATGTATGCGAATGGTGAAGGTGTAGCGATGGATCATGTGCTCGCATATATGTGGGCTAATATTGCTGGTGCCAATGGCCTTGATATCAGTAAGTTCAAAAAATTTCTCACTGAAGAATTGACCCAGGACGGTATGGACAAGGCCCAGAAACTCACTAGACAATACAGTCAGGATAATCCGGAAGTTTATTGAACCTCATTATTTTTGGCTTTATCGGCTAAAGCGCATAGTGACGTGGACTGTCGATAAAAACGTCGTTAGCATCTATTTAAAAAGCACCCCCGGGTCAGGCAGCAACCCCCGCAGCCAACTGTCCGATGCACCCATCAATGCACTCTCGTTAGAGGCCGGTCGCGCAGTTGATAGTCGCGCAGTTGATAGTCGCACAGTTAATAGTCGCGCAGTTGAGAGTCGCGCAGTTGATAGTCGCGCAGTTAATAGTCGCGCAGTTAATAGTCGCGCAGTTAATAGTCTCGCAGTTGGCAGAGGTAGCCTTCGTGTCATTTCAATGGATGGGTGTACTCACTACCCTATCCCCATGTGCTGAGCCCATAAACACACGATCACCCACTTTGAGTGCAACGGTTCCGTAGCCCATTGGCGCACCATCTTGAGAAAGGAAAACTTCAGTCTGCATCGTGTCAGGATCAGCTTTGATAATATCATAAGGCAGCAGGCAGGGGCCCTCAGTCACTAGCGCACATGTCTGGCCAATTGGATCATTTTTGTGGGATGCCACCCACAGGTTACCGTCACGATCGACGGTGATATTGTCAGGCTGTTGTACCGTAAATTCACCTTCTCTTACGCCGCTGCTGCGATCAATTTTGATGGTTTTGTTGCCAAAATAGATGTTCACAAAAACCTTGGTGTTATCAATACTGACCGCGATGCCATTTGGCATAACGTCATCTGACCCGGGCAGCTTGGTAAAGCCTTGGTTACGCTGCCACTCGTAGACCCAGCCAATAGACTCTCCGGCGAGTAATTTACGCGAAACTTCGTCGAAGGATGTCGACTTATCCCACATATGCGTGGCGAAGAAACCGCCATCCTTTAGGCCAGCAACATCATTAATAAAGGGGTCTCCTGGGGGAAGGGCACAACCCTGCCACGATAACTGCCATACGCCATCTGATTGAGTGGCTTCAAAAAACTCGATGGATTCCCGCTTGCCATGATTCACCACCAATAATTGCAGGGTGCCATCGGCTAACGCGGTGAGATCAATGCCATGAGGGCTAAATGCCGCTATATCAGGCGCGGGACAGGCCGCATCGCCCAGTGCAGGTGCCGATGACGACCAGTTAACCTTGAGTGGTTCTCGATGGCCGGAATCTAGATTGAGCAGCGAAAGCGTGCCCGGTGCATCCGTTAAGAATTCAGCCATCTCACTGACGATAAGGTGTTTTTTATCTGGCAAGGCAACTAGGTCTTCTGGATTCTTGTATCCACAATGTACCGTCATGTTACCGCTTGACTGGCAATTCAATAGTTCCTGAACGACGGTCGGTTGAAACAGCCCCGATTCCTTAGCTAGGGCGGATCTTTCATCCGCCTCTGAAACGCTCACTAAACTTGTCGCTTCCTTCGGTGGCGGCGGCGAACACGCTGCCATGGATAAGCATAAAATCATAATGATCGGGAAATTCAGATATGGCATTGTTGGACCTCTAATTAGGTTGGTTTTAGTCTACGTGATAACTCCGTTAGACTGCTAGCCGCTGGTTCCATGCTGTACAACAACAGTTTTACAGATATTAGTCATCCAGGAATAGGGATGCCCTGCCGTAATGTTCTGACGCCACTCGAGCTTGCAAGATAGATACAAATGTAAGCAGTTCTTTACATTTAAAGATCTATACTGCCATGCATGAAATCGAATTTTCTCTTTACTAGCGTTGTTTTACGGGATGGGTATGAAGTTAAGATCATTGTGCGTGGGAATAGTCGCCTGTAGTTTGACCGCGGTCTTGCACGCGCAAAGCTACAGTCCTCACCCTGTCAGCGATAATGATTTTTATTCGACTCCGTCTGGTGCCGAAGTAGCGCTTGGAAGAGCGCTGTTTTTCGATAAAATCATCAGTGGGAACCGGAACATTTCATGTGCTACTTGTCATCACCCTTTGGCTGGGACAGGAGATGGTCTGGCGCTTCCTATTGGCGAAGGCGGAAATGGTCTAGGCCTTGCTCGTGATACCGGCAGTGGTGTAGATGCTGTTCATGAACGTATTCCGCGTCATTCTCCGCATGTTTTTAATTTGGGTGCTAAAGAATTTTCTGTCATGTTCAATGATGGAAGGGTGTCTGTAGACGATTCAGAGCCTTCAGGTTTCAACTCCCCAGCAGGTGACCAGCTACCTCTAGGGCTTAATAGCGTGCTGGCTGCGCAGGCCATGTTTCCGGTAACCTCGTCCTCAGAAATGGCGGGTCAAGCGGGCGAAAACCCTGTGGCGGATGCGGCCATCGAGGGAACGTTGGCTGGTGAAAATGGCGTTTGGGAGCTTTTGGCGCAGCGGCTACGCGCAATTCCCGAATATGTTGTAATGTTTCGGGATGCTTACCCAGAGCAGATAAGCACGGCTGACGATATTCAATTTAAAGATGCGGCCAATGCCATGGCCGCATTTGAAGGCGCTGCCTGGCGCTCCGACAACAGTCGTTTTGATCAGTTTCTGCGTGGCGATAGTGACGCGTTGACTGGATTCGAAAGAAAAGGAATGAAATTATTCTACGACGAAGCAAACTGTAGCAGTTGTCACGTTGGCAAGTTTCAAACGGATCATGACTTTCATGCGATTGCCATGCCGCAGATTGGTCCCGGCAAGGGACATAACTCTGAAGGCTATGTCGATGGTCGCGAGGATTTTGGTCGAGAAGCCGTGACCGGCGATGCAGATGACAGATTTAGATTTCTTACGCCGAGTTTACGTAATGTTGCTTTAACGGCGCCTTACGGGCATGCCGGTGCTTTTGATACTTTAGAAGCAGTCGTTCGCCACCATCTAAGCCCGGTGAAAAGCCTGCGTAACTATGACGCGAGTCAGGTGCGCATGCCGTCACGCGCTGATTTTGATGGGCAAGATTTTGTAGTGATGAATGACTACTGGCGTGTGGAGCAAATTGCGCAACGTAATGAGTTAGCGCCTGTGTCTATAGACGAAGAAGGTTTTGGTCACTTAATGAGTTTTTTGCATGCCTTAACGGATAACGGTTTTCTGGATAATCGACGAAACATTCCAAGCAGCGTACCCAGTGGTTTGACGATGGCAGACTAGTATTAGAGGATTGAGTGTTCCAGCAAATTAGACGCTGCGACTCACTTTCATGCTAGCGGTCGATTTTTCGCTTGCTTCGATGTTAGCGGTGAAGGGGAGTTAAGTGGTATTAACACATCGCAACGAAGGGGAAGCACAGAAAAAGATGATGCGGCGCTAAGTGAGGGATAAAGTGTGTCCTTGACCATTTAACGCAAGCGCCGGGCGTTGAAATGAACCAGTCGGCCCGTACGAAGGGCAGCCACCCTAGCTTAAAGCGACTATCGTTACATGGGCCTAAACGGGACCTAGCTTAACAGCCCAAAAGGCACCTTGCCTGATCCGAATTTTTTCGGCGGCTAACGCCTCAGTATGTAAATTAGCAGACGAATACCGTGGCTAGAGACTAAACGCGATTGAGAAGATCGGACCCCGATGGGTAAAGTCGAAGCGGTCCTTGAGGGCCGTTTGCGTGCTACTTCGTTTGCGTGCTACTTGGTTTGCGTGCTCAATGTCGATTGAGTGATAACTGTAGCCAATACCCAATGCCGTTGCCTGCAGCGCCGACAGACGATATACCTCTAATCATCCGAAACCCGACGTTGCCTTTCTTGACGATAAGCCAGTCGTACGTAAGGTCGGAATCTTTGACGCTGGTTAGACCGGGATAGCGGTAACTGGCGTCGTCAATGCCCCGCTGAATAGGTGGACCAGAGCTCAGCGTAAACCCAAGGAAATAGTGGTTGAGCTCGGATGAATTTAGGCGTTCCAGAATTCCTTCCGCCTGGCTGGCTGGGGAAAAAGTGTTAACTCCAGCAATATCCGAAGCTAAGTTTTAACCTGGGATTAAAAATCTGCCGTGATATTCGTGAAAGAGCGGTGATAGGAGGATCGCTTTAGGTTCGTTTTGGTAACGCTTTTTTTCCTGATAATATTTTTTTAGAGTCAATAACTTGGGGGTAGATGCGAAGCAGCAATGTTTCGTCCTTGGACAATCTCTGGAAAAAGCGGTTTATTTTGCCTATCCTGAGCGTCAGCGCTATATTGAGGCGTTGCGGAACTTGGCTTTATTGAACTTGAGTAAAGAGGAAAATATGCGTTGGTCATCCTTTCCTGCGATTATCGCAAGTCTGATTTTTGGCACCCTTCTACTGTTGGCTATTGCGCTCTGGACATTGTCAATTCGCAGTCATGATGACTGGGAGTATTCGGTTTTGTACACGGACTTACCTGAGGTGTCTGGCCTTCAGTCACATGGCAGGTCGGTGTATGTGACCTTAGAAACCAGACACTACGACGGGGAACTCCTTTCAATTTTGGATGGAGACAGGTCAACGATCGTTTCCGGGCTACAAAAACCGGATGGCCTGACAACCTCTCTCGGTGCGCTTGTTTATACGCAGGAGTTTGGCGAGAGCCCTGTTTATGAAATCATTAATGGCGCTCCCCATGGGCTATTCATGGCTGATGGTGCAGAAGGTATCGACAGCACGCTAAATGGTGATCTGTATGTCATCGAAGACAGGCCTGGGGGGCGGGTGCTCAAGTACGAGAGATCAACGGGTAAAACATCTGAACTCGCGACTGGACTGGAAGCCGGTGAAGGAATCTGTGTGATGGAAAACGGTGTTGTCTATTTTGGCGAGAGGGACAAAGGTACTGTCTACAAGATCCAGAATGGGGAAATCTCTGAATACCTTACGTCGTTAAGTAAACCCGGGTTTCTCTTGTGTGATGATGAGTCGCAAAGTGTCTGGATTACTGAAGATCGTCGCAACTATGGTCGTCTGCTGCACTCCAGCGCGCCGCACCAGGTTCAAGTAATGGCAAGAGGGTTGAGTTCTCCCCAGGCGGTCACGATTAATTCCCAGGGGCGACTGTTACTTGCGGAGCAAGGTCGTGATCGCAAGACGAGATGGCCTGCCTATCAATAGCGCAATGATAGTGACCGGCACTGAGTGATATCGCACCTGTTTTGCTGTGATGGTTGCCGCGGTTGAAAGTTGAAAGGTGAAAGGTGAAAGGTGAAAGTTGAAAGTTGGAGGGTTCATTCATTTCTGGAACATCCCTGAATAAATCATAAAAAGTAGTCAAGCCTGTACCTAAATCACTCAGCGCGATCAACGCCGGCGCCTCCTGACTATTGCCGCCGGTACCGGCAGCTTTTTTTGTGTTCACAAAACTAATCATGGGATTGAAAAAAACAACAATATTGCAAACATTAACGCCGGCTTTAAAATAGCTGGGATTGCTATCCAGGGAAAGAGATCTTGCTCTTCGTACTATTATCCGTGGTTTTTTGTGGGTTGGCGATCAAGGGCGCCACGGGACCTCAGTGGGGAGGTAGCCGTTTTGATGCCTATTTTTTTCTTCTGACAACGCTTGCCGTTCTTTGCGCTTGGTTTCCTGTTCGCCATGCGCTCTTTGAGGAACGCCTGGCCGATGCCAGCGAGAGGCTCCTTGCTCATGACGACATCGCGGTCAACTGCTTGTCAAAATTTGGTGGCATTTTTTATCTTAACTATGCTGGCTATGTCTATCAGGGCTCTGATGTCATTAACCTGAAAGCAAATATTTGTAAATTGTTACAGCAATATTTGGATAGCCCCGCCGGGGCCGACCACGCTATGTTGTACAGCCTACATGTACTAACGCATGAAGCGATGCATGTGGCTGATGAATTTGATGAGCGACGGGCAGACTGTAGAGCGTTTCAACGAAACCACAAGATGGCAGAACAATTAGGCGTGCCGCCGTTAATTGCGGCGATCAATAGTCGAGACTTGCATCGGACCCGGAGTGCACGGCACCCTTATTACTCCGCTGAATGCGAGCCGGGCAGGGGGATGGATGAAGATCTTCCTGATGCCGTTTGGGTGCTTTCAAATTAGCGCTATGAGTCAGGCCTGACTCGAGTACCGGGCGCTAACCGTGGCTAAGTTGGCTTGTTCTCTCTGCTATCGACGGCAAAAAAGTAAGTAGTGTGCACGCTTACGGGTATTATCCGGAAACGTTGAAGCTTGGACTTGGCTCGAACCTGGTGGTAATTGATCTGGGACCCGGCTGTCCATTAAGGGTGTTTGGTTGCACCTAAAGCACAGGTTTTATGAGCTGTCCTAAATTGGTCGACATCCTTGACGACGTTACCTGGAAGGGTGAAGTCATGGTGAAGGGCGCGCCCGATGACGCTTTGCGGCTACTTAATCTTAACCTTGTTAACATGGAGACACGCTTCAACAGCTCCTGCTACGAGGTTTTCAACTAGCAGATGTCAGGTGCTATGAGAGTGCAGCAATGCCATCCTTAAGAATTGCTCGAACTTGTTATTGTAATTGTGCCAGTAATTTTCGTGCCAGTATCTCTGCGCTGGTAAAGGCATCTTCGATTCTGCCGCCGATCATCCAGTCACCACAGGCCGCCAGGGTATTTTCTGGGTCGAAAAAAATCGGCGAGTGCCAAGGTGTCGTAACCTTTGCATATTTCCATCGATGCAGTTGTCGGTTCTGCGATTTGATCCCGGTAAGTTCGAAAAGCCGGTTCGTCAATTCGATTCCAATATCATCCCGGTCATCATCGAACCGTCGCATGGCATATTGCCCGGATGAGTGAGCAACCAACGAGGGCTTTGTGTCTCGCCCGGGCTTGGACGAGGATACTGCGATCCATTCAATTTCATCACTATGTACAATGGCACCATCGAAGTCAGGTGCGTTCTCCAATGCCAGCATTAACGTGAAGGCAGGGTCGAATGTGACGTCGCTGAAATCCATCGGCAAAAGAGCGGTAGTTTGTTCTGCGGGGGCGGTTGAAATAACCCAGTCGAACCTTTCACACTGACCATCATTTAGTGTCAGGCGCCAGCCAAGTTCGGTCTGATGAATGGTGTCTACCGAGCAACCTAGACGGACATCAAGACCAATCGCCAGGTTCTTGCATAGTGAGGTCATTCTTGGCTGGGCAACATAGTGCGGCTCTAACCAGGTGTGCGTACCCGGCTTTTCGTTCGGTGTAATCTTGGTAATGTTGGCGTTCCACGCGCTGATGAGTCCTGTTTCCATGTGGCGAGCCAGAAAATCCCGGAACGACCTTGTTCGTACGGTAAAAAACTGGGCGCCGTGGTCAAAGCTGTGTGTTTCGGTGTAGCGGGTTGCCATTCGCCCCCCAACCCCGCGGGACTTTTCGAAAAGAACCAGGTCGATATCAGGTCGCTGTCGGTTGAGCAGGTTGGCTAGAGACAGGCCGGCTATGCCTGCGCCAATGATTGCGATTTTCAATAGAGCTTCCTTGTTACGATTCGGCAGGACTAGAAAAAGGTTAAGAGAAACGGTGCGCTGCACGTAGTCTCAGGTTTTACGTCATTTGTGCTAAAGAAGATGACATGGCGGGCGTCGTGAGTCAGTTGATCTGTGCCTTTGCTGTAAGAACGCCGGATACTAAATTCCTGGGCCGCTAACAATCTGGTGCCACTATAGGAGCCAGTGAAAAATGGCGTGCTGCACGGAAGTAAGTTTTGATGCCGCCAGATATACAGCAGACAGTTAGTCGAAAATAACGCCGCGAATAGTTCCTTGCTCCAGACAAACCCAGTATTTTTAACATAACGGTATTGCCGTGACCGGCCATAAATTGCCTGACGACACCACTGCCCAGATCGTTTTTTGTTGTGATAATTGTATCCCGGACAGGAATACTTGATGGCGGTGCATCCTTGGATGATTTGTATCAGGTTTTTTCTTCTGGCGAGAAGGAAGTCGCTACTGCATAATCCCGCGACTTAAAGCTTACGAGAGGAAACGTATGGGCGATCTGGCTTATCCGGGTATCGTTAGTGGCTTCGCACTGTTGGCGTATTACTTCACGCTTTACCAATCCGGCATGGCGCGAGGAAAATTTAATGTCCCTGCACCTTTACACGAAGGGCCAGAGGAATATATGCGTTATGTGCGAGCGCATCAAAATACGTTGGAACATCTTGTATTGTTCTTGCCGGGACTCTGGCTTTTCTCGATCGCAGTTAGCCCTCTCTGGGCGGCTGGTATTGGTGTGTTCTGGCCGATAGGAAGAATGTTATATGCACTTGGTTACTACCGTTCTTCCGAAAAGCGGATGCTGGGCCTGCTAATTAGCATGCCACCCATTTATATTTTTGTGCTGGGTTCAATCACTGGTTTCGTCATGGAGCTTGTTTAGCCGTGGCTTTCTTTTATTTACCCAAGCCGCTTTCAATTAGCGCAAGTCGAAGTGACGCTAGTAGCCATTAAACGACGGTAAGATATCCTCGGATTCTGGGAAAGGTCGTTAGCTTTTATTTAAAGACTCGACCTAGTTGACTGCTCCTTCAGCAAAAAAAGCAGCAACTTCATCTTCTTTGTAACCCAATTCTGCCAGCACTTCGCGAGTATTTTCACCCAACGTGGGCACGTGCGAGTCAGGGGAGAAGACTGAATCGTTGATACGGTATCCAGCTGTAGTCACCTGGTGATTGCCGAACTCGCTTTGGACCTCGGCAAAGATTCCCCTGGCGGCTGGTTGGCCTGACTTAATGACATCAGCCAGATCTACAACAGCACCCGCGACAACCGCCTCTTGACTAAAAATCTGATCCCATTCGCTGCTTGTTTTTTCCCTAAGGACTTCCTCAACTCGCTGCTCTATCTCTGGCATGGCAATTAACAGTTCGGAGGTGGTCATTGAAGAGTATTCGGCGAGTCCGATAGCATCAAGAATTGGTCTTTGATTCGATGGTCGATATCCCGCTAGCATGACGTACCCGTCTTTAGTGGCGTATCTACCGAGTAATGGGCCGTCACGATTCCGGCCTGGTTCCACAGGAATGCCTGTCGTGGCGGCAATACTTGAATGCCGGTTCATCAACAGCATCGTCACATCCTGCATTGCGACATCTATATGTTGTCCATTACCCGTGCGCGCTCTAAGCATTACAGCGGCGAGTATTGCCGATGTGGCGTGCATGCCTGTGGCGTAATCCAATACGGGTCCCCCTGTCCTAATCGGGCCATCGCCTCGTTGATTTATCGACATGAATCCAGAGGTCGCTTGAATGACATCATCGAAGCCTGGCCTGTGACCATGGGGACCGTTCTGGCCAAATGCAGAAATCGAAACGTAAATGAGCTGAGGGTTTTCATCTGCCAGCGTTTGGTAGTCAAGGCCGTGATCCGCCATGGTGCCTGGGCGATAGTGCTCTACAAAGATATCGGCTTGCTTAGTCAACTCGCGAACCAGCGAGCTGCCGCGGTTAGTGGTTATGTCGAAGACAACGCTGCGTTTCCCCGCATTCTGAGCAACAAAGCCAGTACCTAACCCAAGCTTGAGCTGCTTTTGTTCCCCGCCCCATGCGCGGACCATGTCACCCTTAGGTGACTCAACTTTGATAACGTCGGCGCCGAGTAGGCTAAGTTGATAAGTGCAATAGGGTCCTGCAAGCACATGCGTCAAATCGATAACCTTGAGCTCATCAAGCGGTTTTATTGTCTGAGAATTCATTTTTTACATCCCTCACTTTTATCCATGGCGGAATCCTGTAAGAAGATAAGTGAAGGGGCAGGTTAAGTCTCCAGGTCACGCACTACAAGTTCGTAGGACGTATGCTTTGAGTTGTCGATGTCTAGCAAAAGTATCGCTTGGGCCGCTAAAACTCTCTCGCAGAGGGTGTGGGGTCAGCAATGACTTGCGCTAGCCGGGTCACTAAATCTTGGCGGCTAAAGGGTTTGTAAAGTATTGGCGCTTTTGTCATGACATCGATTTCGTTTGGCGTATTCTGTGCGTAGCCTGTTGTTAGAAGGACCTTGAAATCCCTACGTAATTTCCGGGCTTCTCGACATATGTCGAATCCGCTGATGCCCCCGGGAAGCATGATGTCACTAAAAATCACGTCGATTTTTTCGTCCCGGTGAATCAATTCAAGTGCCTCTTGGCCATTTGAAGCTGTCAGGACCTCAAAATTTTCGTTCTGCAGTTGCCGCTGGACCAGCGTTAGCAAAGACGCCGAATCTTCCACGAGCAGAATTCGCACGGGGGACGTTATGGGTTCTGAAGTTTCTTTGTTATTAAGTGGCGGTGGCTCTACGTTACGGGCAGTCTGCGTTAGCGTTAATGCGGTAGTGGTGCCGTGCCTCAATTGGCTTTGGATTGACAATTTTCCTTGGTTTTCGTTGACGAACTGATGCACCATGCTCAGGCCTGAGCCGTTACCCGCGCCTAATGCTTTGGTCGTAAAGAATGGTTCTAAGGCCTGAGGTGCTATTCGCTCTGCCATTCCTTTATCCGTGTCCTGCACCGTAACGCATATAAGGTCTCTTGTTTGCTGGCTTTCAGTCTCTTCTCCGTCGTTTAGCCTTGATGGAAATGTTTTGGTTTGGATTATCAACGCCCCGCCGTCTGGCATCGCGTCGCTTGCATTAATGGCCAGGTTAAGGAGTGATGCTTCGAGTTGGTTTTCATCGACAAGAACCATTGCTCCACGGCAGCCAAGTCGAAAAGACAGTGTGATGTTTCCGCCGAAGGTTCGCCGCAAGATTTTTTCAACATTGCGGATCACAGGATCAATTTCCCAGAGTTCAGGTTCGAGCCTGCCTGGACGACTGAAGGTCAGCAGGCGTCTGGACAATGAAGCGCCGGAATCTATTGATTTTAATCTTTCTTCGATAGGCACTTTAAGGTCTTTAACGTCTTTAACGTGTTTAATGTCCTTAATGGTCTTGGCGTCGGTTTGCACTGCTTCTTCATTGCCCAGGATGATGCTGAGAACATGATTAAAATCGTGTGCTTTTCCACCGGAGAAGAGCCCCAGAGCAGACATTTTTTGAGATCGTCGTAGCGCCTTATCAGCGTCCTTTAAGGTATTAATATTGTGAGCGATTCCTTGTAGTCCTTTGACCGTGCCGGTTTTATCCGTCCAATATCTAACACTGTTTGAAACCCATACCCTGCCGCCATTTTTGGCCAGTAGCTGTGCTTCAAAGTTTGTCACGGTACCTTGATTATTTTTGAGTTCTGCCAGCAATTCGGAGCGTTTATTTGGATCGACGTAGTAGTCAGTTAGCACCGTTCCCAGCATCTCTTCAGGACTAAACCCAAGATCTGTACACGAGGGTGATATCCGGATGATCTTTCCATTTAAATCGGTCCGGTACACGACGTCGATGAGGTTCTCGAACAAGTCTAGATATTCAAGTTGGGTTTGTTCAAGGGAGGTGGATTTGTCGGCTGATTGCTTCAGGCTTCGGGACAAGTATTGGTTTAGGTGTCCGATCGCCATAACCATGGTCCCTCCCAGGAAAAACCAGCTGAAAATATGAAGCGCCCACTGAGTTGGGCTAGTAGAGGTTTCCGTTATTGCCGATGCGGGCACTGGCAACCCTAGAGTAAAGGATATCGCGAGCATGGTGGTGAGCAGCAGTAACGTTAGCAACACGAATATTCCTGCCCTGCGCCCTAGCAATAGCGCACCCATGACCGCGGCAAACGGAATCCAGAGACCTGCAGCTAGGGTCACGCCATATTTGTCTAAGCAAAACATCGCGATCATACTCAGAGAAGTAATCGTAAAGTAGGCGCGAGCCTCACAAGACAGATGTCGTCGAAATGTCCAGGTAACCCAGACCAAGATGAACATGATCGTTTGAAAAGAGAAGATGGGTTGCCAGCCAGTATCCAGAGAACGAAGAAGAGACGCACAGAGCATCGGCGCTGAAATCAGCCCCATGGTCAACAAGAGGAGGTTGCAAATAGCCGATCGAATTTCGGCTGATCCCTCGTCATGAGATTGCATGCTAAGGTCTTGTCTGCGGTTGGTTGGTTTTGATATGTACATGGGAAAGACTTTTTTAGATACTCAGGTTCAGTCCGGGAGCATCTTACATTGAAGCCCCAGAGCATGCTGCTGTGTTTCACGGCGCTCTAGCCTGCTGCTTTTTGCCATCATCTGTCAAGTAGCTGCAGCAGTCTTGATAAGTTGAATGACGCCTGTCGTTCCGAAAAACCCCTTGGTTCCTTGCCATCAATCACTGGTGTCTTTCTTGAGATGCTGGTGACTCTCCCAAGCCTTTCACGGAAAATGTCGCTAACTTAGTTATTTTTAGGTTGGGTATGGTGGTGTCCTATCGCCGTCTGTTGCTCGACAGCACCTTGCTCTGGGTATTCGAATACGTTGAAAACCTCCTGCCCCAATGTGCAACCCTTGCGCACTGGATCAGTTTTCTTTTGGCGTTCTCGTTAAACGGTATCGCCGGCCGAGGTTTTTCGTTACTAAACACAGGGTCTGTGAATACGAATCGTATTCATGATGGTTTCATACGCTTCATGCTTTGAAGGCCGTGGGCATAAGCATCTGTAAACGCGATAGGTTCCCTCCCTAAGCCATCGGCTACGAGGTTTTCCTTTTAAAGGGCGCAGTTTCTGTCATTGATGCGTTAAAGAGTCGCTTGCTAAAGGTGCAGTAACGAAACGGTCTACTCTACTGCTAAGTTCTGAAGTTATTAGCACAGCAGCGCTTGAGCCTTTCAGGCGGCAAGCCTTATCTCTAGCAGCCGCCGAGCTCACTGTCTGGCCCTGACTTTGGGGAAATCCGATGCCAGAGCGGCACCGGATAATCGTGGCTATTCGTCGGCATGTCAGGCAGAGAATTGGTCCAGATGGTAGTCGGTGTTACCAAATTGGGCTTCAATGACGAGCAGTCGCTTGAAGTAGTGCCCTACTCTCAATTCTTCCGTAACACCCATGCCGCCATGCGTTTGCACTGCGTTTTCACCTACAAAAAATGCAGCCTTGCCAACAAGGTGTTTCAAAGCATGCACACAGCGCTGGGCATCATCGCCGCCTGCAGCGACTTCCATTGTGGCGCGAAAGAGCAGTGATTTGCACTGTTCATATTCCATGAACATCTCGACCATACGATGCTGCAGTACTTGGAAATCTGACAAAGGATGATCAAATTGTTCCCGCGCTTGGGTATAGGCGACCGTATCCTTGTAAAGAATTTCCATGGCTCCGAGCGCTTCTGCAGCAACGGCTAAAATGCCATCATTGATGACCTCGTTCAGCGGGCCAAATCCATTATCGATTTCGCCAAGCAGGTCATCTGCCGTGACGCTAACCTGGTCAAAGGTCAGTTCTGAAGACTGCAGCCCATCAACTGTCGGGAAGCCTTGGACTGTCAGGCCCTCTCGGTCTGCTGGGATCAGCGCGAGGGAAATACCGGACTGATCAACAACGCCTCCACTGGTTCTGAACGAGACAACAAAGGCATCAGCGGTTTTTCCATGCAAAACCATGCACTTAGTGCCTGTCAGGGTGTAACCATCATTGGTTTTGCTACCAGCGATGGCAACATTGTGTGGCTCAAACCCTGAGTCTGGCTCTGCATAAGCCAGAGCAAGTTGCTTTGAACCATCAATGACGACTTCCAGCCAGGCTTTACGTTGTGCTTCACTGGCTACCCGTTTCAATACACCACCACCAAGCACTATGCTGGCAAGGAACGGCTCAAGAACCAGTCCTTTTCCGAATTGCTCCATCAACACCATTGTATCAAGCTGATCACCGCCGAACCCGCCATCGTCTTCGCTGAAAGGTAGCCCCAGCCAACCGAGTTCGGACATGGTTTGCCAGTAGCCCAAGCTGAATCCTGGCGTCTGTTTCACGATGGCGACTCTACTTTCCAGGGCGTAGTTTTCCAGTACAAACCGTTCAATCGAATCCGAAACCAGTTGTTGTTCTTCACTCAAATCAAAATTCATTTCAACGTTCCCTATTTCTTCGTCGACTTGATACCAAGCACTTTTTTGGTAACGATGTCTTTTTGGACTTCGCTGGCACCACCGTAAATAGTGTAAACGCGACTGCTCATATAACCGCCCATGCCACCCCGGGCAAAATCTGGGCCGGCATTAGTGCCGCCCCAAGCCGCGGAGAATTGCCCGCCAGCTTCCATGGTCAGCTTTTGTATTCTCTGTTGAATGTCGGTTCCCTTGAGTTTCAAGATTGAAGACTCAGGCCCCGGCGCCGTGCCAGCGCTGGCTGTTGCTAGGCTTCTGAGTTCTGTGTACTCAACTGCCATTAAATCAATTTCGAGTGCCGCGACTTTGGACTTAAAGCTGGGTACATCCATTAGGCTGCCATTACCACGTTTCACGCTGCTGGCTTTTTGTTTTAAATCTTCCAGGGCAACGATGGAGTTCGAGATACCAGCAATACCTGTTCGCTCGTGCTCAAGTAAACCCTTGGCATAGGTCCAGCCTTTACCTTCTACACCCACACGGTTTTCCACAGGTACTTTGATATCAGTAAAGAAAACCGTGTTGACGCTATGTGAACCACCCAATGTAATAATTGGCTTAACTTCGATGCCTTCCTGCTTCATCGGAAACAGCAGGAAAGTGATACCCTCTTGTTTGATACCCGCGTCGCTGGTGCGTGTCAGACAAAAGATCCAGTCTGCAATATGCGCCATTGTGGTCCAGATTTTGGTGCCATTAACCACATAGTGGCTGCCGTCTTCAGACAGCACCGCCTTTGTCTTAAGACTGGCAAGGTCTGAGCCGGCGCCGGGCTCGGAGTATCCCTGGCACCAGTTAACTTTCCGTGCCCGGATGTCTGGCAAAAATCGTTCCTGCTGTTCTTCTGATCCATGGGCCATCAGCACAGGGCCTAACATGCTTAGCCCAAAAGGCATGTCCCAAGGTGTGCTCGATCTGGCCGTCTCTTTCTGCCAGATATAATGCTGGTTCGGCGTCCAGCCAGGGCCACCAAATTTGGCAGGCCATTTGGGGACATCCCAGCCACCTTTTTCTTTGGCTTTCTCAAACCAGTCCATTCGCCATTTGTTTGGATCCTCACCGTCTTTGTAGGCATTGCCGGCAAGGAACTCTCTTACCTCAGCCTCAAAAGAGAGGTCTTCGTTACTCAGTTTAATATCCATCAATTGGTTCCAACAGCTATCGGGTGAAGCCAATATATCAAAACTAGAACTAAATACTAGAATAATGTTCTAATTAGGTATGTCACGAAAAAACCAGACCAGTGAATTGAAAGCCCGTGTAATGGAAGTGGCGCTTGGTCATTTCTCGGAAGTGGGTATCGAGCGAACCAACGTAAGCAATATCCTGACGGACGCAGGGTGCTCCGTGGGGAGTCTTTACCACCATTTTGGCAATAAAGAGGGAATCGCCGAAGCGGTTTTCATCGACGGCGTTAATCAATTTAACTCCCGTCTGCTGGCGGCCCTTCTACCCAGAAGAACAGCCGATAAGGGGATCAAAGCGATAGTGACCTTTTGCTGCGAATGGGTGACCAACCAACCGGAACTCGCCGGTTTTTTGCTGTCACGAGAAGTGACGCTTTCGGACAATGCGAAACGTGAGCTTCGTAAGATGGATCGCGCATTTGGCCAGTCGATTTATGACTGGTTTGTGCCTCATGTGAAGTCAGGAGCGCTGCTTGAATTGCCCACTAGTATGTATGTACCGTTGATTTGCGGGTCTACGCTCGAATATTCCCGCCTCTGGTTATCTGGTAGGAATAATCGTTCGCCGGCGGATGTGGCCTCTATTCTCGCAGAAGCCGCTTGGCAGTCAGTGAAGCATAATCTTTGATCACTGGTCTGTTGGCGCTCATATGATTCGCTGAATCTTTAGGGCAGATTCCAACTGGCGGGGGTAGTGTCTTTGCTATTAACCCACATGCCCAGACAGATGAACCGTGAGCTAAAGGTGATCGAAGGAACTCAGGAAGCTGGGCCTATCACGTCACTGTAATCTCATTGATAGATCGATCGCTTCAGTGTGTTTCGTGAGCGCGCCTATTGAAATGTAATCGACGCCCGTGGACGCTATTTTCCTCAATTCGTCAGAGGTCTCAATACCACCGGAGGCCTCCAGTTTGATGCCCGTACCTGATGCCACACCGACTGCGCTGCGCATATCCTCCAGCGTAAAGTTATCAAGCATTATCCAATCTGGGCTGGCCTTGATCGCTTCACCCAGTTGTTCCAGGTTTTCAACTTCTACTTCAACACGAAGATCGCCGTGCAGTTGTCTTGCGGTTTCAATCGCGGCAGTGATTGAGCCAGAGGCTTCTATGTGATTTTCCTTAATGAGAAAGGCGTCAAATAGGCCAATTCTGTGATTCTCAGCGCCGCCGGTTCTAACGGCGTATTTTTGAGCTAGCCGAAGCCCAGGAATCGTCTTGCGTGTGTCTAGAAGGGTAGCGCCCGTTCCCTCAACCATCTGGACATAGGTGTTTGTTCGGGTGGCGGTACCAGAGAGTAGCTGAAGAAAGTTCAACGCCGTGCGCTCCGCTGTCAGCAAGCTTCTTGCCTTGCCTTTCAGCTCCAACAGCAGAGTATCAGCCCGTACCTGATCGCCATCCTTGATATGCCATTCAGGGATAATGCCAGGGTCAACCTGCCTCAGGACTTCATCCACCCACGGGCGACCACAGATCACTGCGGGCTGTCGGGTGATAATTTTCGCATGAGCCTGTTTTTCCGGAGCAACCAAAGATGCGGTAACGTCGCCTTCACGAATGTCTTCGTCAAGTGCTCTGCTTACGGTGTTTGTCAGTTCGTGAAAGTAGTCCATTAGTTCAGCCAGATTTTTGTTTTAGAGTCAGCGTGTCAGCCTGCTGGCTGAATTCGATTTGGCCAAGGGCACTCATTCCCAGAAGAATTGCGCCTTCCATGTTAGGGTTAATGCTGGCGTCGATGTTGATCAGCCTGATTTCCCCCAAGTGAAGCTCGTCGATACGGGTTTGGTAAATCGTCACAGGCCCGTTCGCGGTCATCGCTCTACCACGCATCCCGTAAGGCAGACCTAGTCTTCGTGCGGTGCTTTCCGGCACAACGACATCGGTGGCGCCGGTATCTAATAGAAATACTACATCTTCGCCGTTGATCTGGCCTACAAGCATATAATGCCCTTGCCGATTCCGTTTTAGGGGAACCTCAATGCTTTCGGCATAGATGCGTGAGGTAGGGTCGGAATTTGGATTTCTCCGGTCTTCTTCGACCTCACCAAAAAAAAATGTCAGGAAGACCATGCCGAGTACAACGCCGGCAGTCATCATGCCCTGTCCTGTCTTTGTCACGTTCATGAGCGGCCGTTGCCGGTTGGAAAGGTTGGTATTCTATCGGGATGATATGATCTCGTCGAATAGGTAAGTGAGATTTAAGATGTCAGTGGTAAAACATCTCATAGATGTGGCAAGGCAGTTGCCTAGCCCTAACCAGGATGAACGCCCCTATGGGGAGATAAGCCTGATCGTCGTGCACGGTATTAGCCTGCCAGCGGGAGAATTTGGCGGACAGCAGGTGTGCGAACTGTTTACCAACTCTCTGGATGCATCCTGCCCTGAACTGGCGGCACTAGAGGGTGTAAAAGTCAGCAGCCATCTTTTTATTCGTCGAACGGGTGAGCTTATTCAGTTTGTGCCATTTAATCGACGTGCCTGGCACGCAGGTGTATCCAGCTTTGATGGTCGTGAACACTGTAATGACTTCTCGATCGGCATCGAACTGGAAGGAGTCGACACCATTGCCTACGAAGAAGCTCAATACGAAGTCTTGTCTGACGTCTGTGCGAGCCTGATGGCGAATTACGGAATCATGGATATAACGAGTCATAGCATTATTGCGCCGAGCCGAAAGACTGACCCGGGCCCGGCATTTAGCTGGACAACGTTGAGCCGCAAATTGGCTCGGAAATTGTGAAAACGACTTTGGTGTTGTGTCTTTTCTGGTCTGTAACGTTGTTTGCAGATATCAGGGTAGTCGATGATTCCGGTACTGCGGTAGTGTTAGCTGAACCAGCGGGCAAAATTGTCAGCTTGTCCCCGCATCTCACTGAACTTCTTTTTAGCCTGGGCGTAGGTGATCGAATCGAAGCGACTGTGGATTTTTCTGATTACCCAGAGGCTGCCTTAAAGATCCCACGGCTGGGTAATGCGTTTTCGGTCAGCGTAGAGGCCGTGATCGAGCAATCCCCGGATCTCATCGTGGCATGGATGACAGGTGGTAATCACAGGACTTTTGAGCAATTAAGAGCGCTCGGATATCCGGTTTTTGTGAATGAAGCTAGTAGCCTTGTAGACATCGCGGCGGCGGTTCAACAGCTGGGCGTTTTGGTCGGGAAACCCAGACGAGGACGTGAACTCGCGGAAGATTTCAAGGTGGGGCTGGAGAGGCTCAAGCAATCAAACCGTGACGCGAATTCGCCGAAAGTGTTTTTTCAGATATCGGATGCCCAGCTCTACACGGTCAATAGTCAACATCTCATTGGCCAGGCGATTGAGATCTGTGGCGCTGAGAACATCTTTTCCGATGTCGAGTTCTTCGTTCCAATGGTCTCTTATGAAAGCGTCGTGGAACGTAACCCAGATTTCTTGGTTGTATCCAGCCCCTATCCTGAATACAAAAGCGTTTGGAATGAACGCTGGGAGAATCTCGGTTGGAGTGGCCGTGTCAGGACCATAGATGCGTCACTCATTACGCGACCCAGCCTAAGGATGCTTGAAGGTATAAAAGTGCTCTGCGAGACTATTGGTCAATAAAGGCTTCAGGTTTATTCGTTAACTCCTCACTGTCGTTTTCGTTAACATAAGGGTGCACTTTTAAAAACTAACCCTCTGGAGGTTAAGATGGCACAGGACACTCTGACAGACATTGATCCGGTTGAGAGTGAGGAGTGGCTCGAGGCGATCAATTCGGTCATAGAGAATGAAGGCGTCGAGCGCGCCCAGTATCTCCTGCAGCGACTGTCTACCAAAGTCACGGAAACCGGAGCGCAGTTACCTTACGCAATTAATACCCCCTACCGGAACACTATCCCCGTCAGCAAAGAAGCTCGCATGCCCGGTGATCTTTTCATGGAGCGTTCCATTCGCTCGCTGATTCGTTGGAACGCCATGGCAATGGTGATGCGAGCGAACCTAAAGGACGGAACGCTAGGGGGGCATATTTCAAGCTTTCAGTCGAGTGCCACCCTTTACGATGTGGGTTTTAACTATTTCTTCCGCGGAACAACTGAGGAGCAACTCGGTGATCTGGTCTATATACAGGGGCACTCCGCGCCTGGCATTTACGCTAGGTCTTTCCTGGAAGGGGGTCTTTCGGAAGAGCAACTTGATAAATTTCGCCAGGAAGTTGACGGAGATGGATTGTCGTCCTATCCGCATCCTTGGCTCATGCCGGACTATTGGCAATTCCCAACGGTTTCGATGGGGCTGGGTCCACTGCAGGCAATCTACCAGGCGCATATCATGAAGTATCTGGACCATCGGGGCATCGCCAGTCGCGGTTCCCGAAAAGTCTGGTGCTTCGCTGGTGATGGTGAAATGGATGAGCCGGAATCCCAAGGTGCGATTTCACTGGCTGGTCGAGAGAATCTGGATAACCTGGTCTTTGTCGTCAATTGTAATTTGCAGCGGCTGGATGGTCCTGTTAGGGGTAATGGAAAAATTATCCAGGAGTTGGAAGGTGTTTTCCGTGGAGCAGGATGGAATGTCATCAAGGTGGTTTGGGGTAGGCAGTGGGATCCGCTTTTCGAGAAGGATAAGCTTGGGTTGCTGCAACAGCGAATGGATGAAGCGGTTGATGGCGAGTACCAAAACTATAAAAGCAGATCCGGAGCCTACACTCGCGAGCATTTCTTTGGAAAGTATCCTGATCTTTTGAAGATCGTGGAGGATCTTACGGACGAGGATATCTTCCGTTTAAACAGAGGGGGCCATGATCCTTACAAGGTCTATGCTGCTTATGAAGCAGCTACCACCCACTCTGGGCAACCCACGGTCATTCTGGCAAAAACGGTTAAGGGATATGGATTAGGACCCGCGGGTGAGGCTCAGAACTACACGCACTCCGTCAAAAAACTGGACCTGGAGGGACTAAAGGATTTCAGGGACCGGTTTGATATTCCAATATCAGATGCAGACCTGGATAAGGTGCCCTATTACCGCCCGCCGGAAGATAGTACAGAGATGCGCTACCTTAAGCAGCGAAGGTCTTCCTTGGGAGGTTCACTGCCACGCAGAAAGTCTGACTTTGAAGCACTAACGATTCCACCTTTGTCGGTGCTGAAGTCCCTTCTGAAAGGTACCGGCGATAGAGAAATTTCTACCACCATGGCGTTCGTTAGAATTCTTAGTACCTTGATCAAAGATAAGCAGATTGGCGAACGGATCGTGCCAATAGTTCCGGATGAAGCAAGAACATTCGGAATGGAAGGCATGTTCCGGCAACTCGGTATTTATTCCTCAGGTGGTCAGTTGTATGAACCCACCGATACGGATCAAATCATGTACTACCGTGAGGACAAAAAAGGCCAGGTGCTTGAGGAAGGTATTAATGAGGGTGGTGCGTTTGCGGCGTGGTTAGCTGCTGCAACGTCATACAGCAATAATGAAACGCCCCTTATTCCCTTCTATGTTTTCTATTCCATGTTCGGCTTTCAAAGAATCGGCGACCTTTGCTGGGCAGCGGGTGACCTGCAGGCACGTGGTTTTCTGCTGGGTGGAACCTCTGGGCGCACGACGCTAAATGGTGAAGGATTGCAGCATCAGGATGGCCATAGCCATATTTTGGCTGCCACAGTACCCAATTGTGTTTCCTATGATCCTACCTATGCCTATGAGCTTGCGGTGATTATCAGGCAAGGGCTGCAGGAAATGTATGTAGAAAAGTTGCCGCGCTATTACTACATCACGATTATGAACGAAAATTACGCACAACCTGCAATTCCTGAGGGGGTAGAAAAGGGGATTCTTCGTGGCCTCTACCGCCTGCAGAAAAACTCGACAGAGAATTCGGAAAAGGTCGTCCAATTGTTCGGGTCGGGCACTATTTTGAGGGAATCTATTGCTGCAGTGGCATTGCTGCAAAAAGATTTTGGGGTAACAGCAGATGTCTGGAGTGTTACTAGCTTTAACGAGCTTCGACGCGAGGGGCTTAGCGTACATCGGTGGAATATGTTGCATCCTGAGGACGAACCCGGGCTTAGTTATGTCGAAGAGTGCTTGGATGGAGTCGATGGTCCTGTGATCGCGGCAACGGATTATATGAAAGCTTATGCGGACCAGATTCGGGAGTTTGTGCCGGGGCAGTATTCGGTGCTGGGTACGGATGGGTTTGGCCGGAGCGATACTCGCAAACGGCTCAGGAAGTTTTTCGAGGTAGACCGATACTATATAACAGTGGCCGCGTTATCGGCATTAGCTCATGAAAAGGTTATTGATGCTGCGCAGGTAACGAAGGCAATTGAACTTTATGGGATTGATCCAGACAAGCCAGACCCAGTGACGTTGTGAGGAGTCGTTAATGTTAGAGCAAATACTCGTGCCCGACGTGGGTGAAGCAGAGGACGTGGAAGTTATCGAACTCTTGGTGGCGGTAGGTGATGTCATTGATGCCAATACTTCTCTGGTTGTACTCGAGTCGGACAAGGCCAGTATGGAAATACCGTCTCCCTGCGCCGGGACGATTAAGTCATTCTCGGTTTCCGAGGGGGATAAGGTAAGTGAAGGTTCACTTCTTGCCGAGATTGAGACCATTGAAAAAGCTGATGCCGGTAAAGTGACGCCAGGGTCGGTCACGGCTGCTGTGTCCATAACGCCAGTGTCTGTCACCCCGGTTTCGGTAACATCAGCACCAAAGAAAATGGAAACCTTGAACGTTATTCTCGTACCGGATGTCGGAGACGTACAGGAGATTGTTGTGGCAGAGGTGCTGGTCCGCCAGGGAGACCTGCTTGAAGATGGTGACTCCATCGTTGTCCTTGAGTCAGACAAGGCAAGTATGGAGATTCCGACAGAAGTCGCGGGAGTCGTCCGGGAGGTCTTCGTCAACGAAGGTGATGAGCTTCATGAGGGCGACCCCTTGATGACGATTGTTGCTTTGGTGCCGATTGAGAGTGCTTCTAAGAGTGCTGGGGGGGTTACCGATACAAGTTTTTTAGAAACCCCCGGGCTCAATGTAGCCGAAACGCCGGCAAAGGCAGTCACGGAATTGATGCGGTCAGATAGCCCGTCCGATAAGTACCCGGTGCAGGAAACTAAAACAGGTGGTGTTCACGCGGGTCCTGCCGTGAGGAAACAGGCCCGGGAATATGGCGTAAATATCACGGAGGTTACTGGCACGGGGCGCAAGGCCCGTATTCTCAAGGAAGATATACAGCACTTTGTCAAAGCAAGTATCGCGGCCAAGGGCGCTTCAGGTGGTTCGGGAATACCAGAGATAGCGCAGGTGGACTTCACGAAGTGGGGTGAAGTGGAGGTCAGGCCGCTCAGCCGGATTAGAAAGGCGAGCGCGAAAAATCTGCATAAAAGCTGGTTGAATGTGCCGCATGTTACCCAGTTTGACGAGGCGGATATTACGGACCTTGAGGCTTTTCGTCAGGCCCAAAACCTGGAATTGCAATCCAGTGGGGTTAAAGTGACGCCGCTCGCTTTCTTGATCAAGGCCACCGTCGATGCTTTGAAGAAATACCCGCAATTTAATGCCTCGATCGCCAGTGATTACGACCACTTAGTGCTCAAGAAGTACTATCACATCGGTGTTGCGGTAGAGACCGAGGACGGGTTGGTTGTGCCAGTACTCAAAGACGCTGACAGGAAAGGTGTTATCCAGCTTGCGCAGGAAAGCGCCGGGTTGGCGCGGCTGGCACGTGACAAGAAATTACCGATGGACGCCATGCAGGGTGCGACGTTTACCATTTCAAGTCTCGGAGGAATTGGTGGTACGGCATTCACACCCATTGTGAATGCCCCGGAAGTGGCGATTCTGGGGGTGTCTAGATCAAAAATGGCACCTGTATATGACGGAAAGACTTTTACGCCCCGGCTTATGTTGCCGCTGTCTCTTTCCTACGATCATCGGGCAATCGATGGGGCAGAGGCCGCCAGGTTCACGTCTCATTTGGCCTCAGTATTGTCAGACATCCGACGGGTGATGATGTGATAAGTTATGTTGAGGCTTCAACTTTAACCCTGATTAGAGCTTTGGGGATATGGTTTCACTTGGGCTTTGGATTGAGCGGGAAAGGCTGATCACTGTGCGGCAGGTAGGTTACTCTCGGTCCAGGATGTTATGGCGAAACTGGCAGATGGGCAGGGACGATGGGTTGATCTTTGACACCAAATTTCGGGTTCATTCCCAAGGCGAAAAGGCCGGGTGACAGGGTAGGCCAGAGTTTCAGTTTGAAGTTGGCCAGCTGTTTTCTGAACACGGCTTTTTGATAGCTTTCCTACAACACGATGTCCACCTGAATGGAATGCCGGCGATTCAAAAACCCTGCTAGCCTTTTTGCCAAAGAACCTCGTCGATGCTGGTGATTCTTGCGCAGCTTCTGGCGACCACGAATAGGTAGTCTGACAGTCGATTTAGAAATTCCTTCGAAGCCGTATTGACTTCTTCGCTTTCCGCCAGGAGCGCGACATTGCGTTCAGCGCGTCTGCAAATTGCTCTTGCCATGTGGCAGTTTGCGATGAGTGACGAACCTCCGGGCAGAATAAAATTCTCCAGCGGATCAAGATGGTCGTTAAGGGCATCTAGGTGTTCTTCGATTGCGATCACATGATCTTTGCTGACGATGGTAAAACCGGGGATGGACAACTCCCCACCCAAGTCAAATATCCTATGCTGTAGGGATCGTATAAAATTTGCGATGGGGATGAGATCATCAAAGCCTTCCAGAATTAATCCTTCGACAACAACACCGACGATGCTGTTCAGTTCATCCACACTGCCCATCGCTTCTACGCGGGGGTGGGTCTTTTTAACTCGGCTGCCATCGCCCAATCCAGTTTCCCCGTCATCGCCGGTTCGTGTGTATATTTTTGAAAGTCGCTTGCCCATAGGTTGTCTGTTTACTCTGGTCTGATGTGGTGAATTGTAATGGATTCAGTTCGAACTGACTCGTCTAGTGCTTTGGTCGCGATTCTGATCATGTTGCCATGGCTTGGGGCCCCGGTGTCGGCAGTCGCTGCACAGACGCTCATCCCTATTGAGACCTGCTGGTAACCGGCCCTCGTTGCGTAACTCTTGAGCCGCATGCCATCGAAAATACGTCGGTAACATTCAGCCGTGCATTGTTCGATATTGGGCTGCATTAGAACCAGAGCAAATAGGCCGGGTGAAAAATAGGTTACAACGTCCAACGGCCTAACCAGACTCTGGAGTCGCTCGGAGATGTTAACGACCAGTTCGCGAGCAATAGATTCGTCGTATGTCTCTTTCACTGCTTCGTAGTTATGGACGGAAATCATCACGATGCAGGCTGCCCCGCCGCGGGATTCCACCTGCCGAATGGTGTCATTGAGCGCCTGCTCTGCGTATTCCTTGTTGCCGAGCCCTGTTAGTGGGTCCAGTAACTGGCCTTTTCTGAGGTGGTTGCAAAGGTGCTGTAGAGAATCGTTTGACGCGCGCAGGGCGTTAACCTGCACGGAGATTCGGGCCCCGGCTAGCGCCAGGTGCTCCATGACGTCAGCTCGCTTGGTGCCAGTGACCGCATCTATTATCAGGTGAAAACTGTCCTTGCGAACTTGCTCAGGATTAATTGCGCCGATAAGAATGATGTAGGTAAAGTGGTTACGATCTTCGTCGATATCGCGAATCGCTTCAGCCAGCTCAATGCCAGTCATCTCGTCAACGTCCGTTTCCATGATGACGACATTAGCAGGAGCGTCTTCAAGTGCCTGCAGGGCATTGACTGCCCCAGAATAAACCAGGCAGTTTGTGAACTTTATTAGAACATCATCAAAGAAGTCGAGATTCGAATTTTGTCCTTTGACGAGGACGACGGGAAGGTCAAACATAGAGGTTCACTGACGCAGTTGGTATGCTTGTGCATTGAATCGTTAACTAGTTTAAAGAATATAGGGATAAAAAACATGCCTTCATTCGATGTGGTTTCAGAGGTGGATTTTCATGAGGTCACCAATGCCGTGGATCAGGCAAACAGGGAGCTCAAGGTCCGTTTTGATTTTCGAGGAGTCGACGCGAGATTTGAAAGAAAAGAAGATACAGTCCGGATCACGGCGGAAGCGGACATTCAGCTGGATCAGATGATCGATATTCTTAGGACGAAACTGGTAAAACGGTCGATTGATCCCAGGGTGATGGATATCGGTGATCAGGAACATGTTGGAAAGCTGCTGCATAAAAACATCAAAATCCAGGAAGGAATCGAAAGCCTTCTCGCGAAAAAAGTCGTCAAAATGATCAAAGATAAAAAGATGAAAGTTCAAGCGGCGATTCAGGGCGAGAAGGTCAGGGTAACCGCAAAGAAACGGGATGATCTGCAGCAGGTGATGAGTATGCTGAAGGAAGAGGAAATCGACACCCCTCTGCAATACAACAATTTTAGGGACTAGTTGACGCTTGAAGGATCTAACCTGGAGAGAAACGCTGCGGATTTATGCTAATCCTCGGGTTGTTACGATGACTTTTCTGGGTTTTTCGAGTGGCCTACCGTTTTTGCTTGTCTTCTCGACGCTAACCGTATGGTTAACAGAAGGGAATGTGAGTCGAAGTACGATCGGATTCTTTGCCTGGATTGGTATTACCTACTCTATCAAGGTGCTTTGGGCGCCGGTTGTCGACTCGATTCCGATTCCCATGCTCACGAAAACCGTGGGCCAGCGTCGAAGCTGGATGCTGGCCGGGCAGATCGGGGTAGCGTGCGGCCTGGTGCTCATGTCACTCATTGGGCCGTCGGATCTGCTCATTCTAAGTGGTTGTGCTTTTCTCGTTGCATTTTCTTCAGCGACCCAGGATGTCGCCATTGATGCGTTTCGAATCGAGTCTGCTGACACGGAGTATCAGGGCGCGATGTCAGCCGCTTATGTATTTGGTTACCGATTAGCGCTGCTGGTTGCTGGTGCCGGCGCACTGTATCTCGCAGAGTATTTTTCGTGGACTGTCGCTTACATCATCATGGCAGCCCTGATGATGGTTGGCATCATAACAGTTGTTTTGGTAGCCGAACCTGACCGCCAGTCTGACGCCTTTACGCTTGAGTTATCGGCGCCTGGTCTAAGACGCTGGTTTAGCAGAGCAGTGACGGGGCCTTTTGTTGATTTTTTTTCGCGCAATGGCAAAGTCGCTTTCATCATTCTCCTGTTTATCGCTGTCTTTAGGTTAAGTGATATCGCGATGGGGATTATGGCAAATCCCTTCTACCTGGATATGGGATACACCAAAACTGAGATAGCCAATGTCGCCAAGGTGTTTGGCTTCTTCATGAGTATCGCTGGATCGCTAATATGTGGTGTTCTGGTGGTGAAATGGGGTCTGATGAGGCCACTCTTTATTGGTGCGGTTGCTGTCGCCGTCACCAACCTGCTGTTCGCTTCTCTAAGTCTGATGGAGCCCAAGGTGTCTTACCTGGCGATCGTCATTTCTGCAGATAATATTTCCGGCGGGTTTGCAGCTACGGCGTTCATCGCCTATCTTTCGAGTCTCACCAACAGGGCGTACACGGCAACGCAATACGCGCTATTCAGTTCTTTGATGACCCTGCCAGGTAAGTTCATATCTGGTTTTTCGGGGTTGGTAGTGGATAACTTTGGCTATTTTGAGTTTTTCGTCGTCGCGGCGATGTTAGGTATCCCGGCGATCCTGCTGGTGGTTTGGTTGTCGAGATATGAGCGCGCTCAGCTAGCGTCCCAACCGTAAACCTTCAGGCTGACGCGACCGTTAATCAGCGTTACGCCCTCTTCTTCCAGTCTTAATCGCTGCCGGTCCTTCGCCGGATTGGTGATTCTTCCCTGTGAATTGATGACGCGATGCCAGGGTAGTTTGGTGTCGGGGGGAAGCCCTGACAGTATTTGGCCGATCAGCCTTGAATGTCTGGGAATACCAGCCAGTTTAGCGATCTGGCCATAGGTCGCAATTTGACCTTTTGGGATCTGGTGCACGATCTGCCAAACCCGTTCCTTAGCAATTTGTCGTGATTCGGCCATAGAACCTCTGCTCTGGTCGTGAATTGCCTGTGATTGATGTCATTTGAAAGATTATTAGCAGTCTCGGCTTGACTCTGCTAAATCTGACCATATTATTAGCACTCCCTTATGGAGAGTGCTAATCGCCTGTTTCAAAGACCTGATAAAAAAGGTTTTTGGCCAAGGTTAGCTGTGTTTTGTTAGACAGGCCAGCGGGCAGTTTTGGGCCCAATGTCCGAGTATTAAATCAGGAGAAACGAATGAGTATCCGTCCATTACAAGACCGTGTGGTTGTACGCCGCATGGAAGAAGAAACCAAGTCAGCCGGTGGGATTGTTATCCCTGGCTCCGCTGCAGAGAAGCCCTCCCAGGGTGAAGTGCTGTCGGTAGGCCCCGGAAAGAAACTGGACAATGGTTCCGTACAGAACGTCGATCTTAGTGTCGGCGACAAGGTTCTTTTTGGTCAGTATTCCGGAAGTACCGTGAAGGTTGATGGTGAAGAACTTCTCATCATGAGCGAAAGCGAAATATTCGGTGTTATTGAGTAACTAGAGAATTTTGCCAAAAGAATTGATAGATAGAGGATTGAAATATTATGACTGCTAAAGACGTAAAATTTGGTGATTCCGCGCGAAGAAGAATGCTTGCGGGTGTCAACATCCTGGCAGACGCGGTAAAAGTCACCTTGGGCCCTAAAGGCCGAAATGTAGTGCTCGATAAGTCATTCGGCGCACCGACAGTAACAAAAGACGGTGTATCCGTAGCGAAAGAAATCGAACTCAAGGATAAGTTTGAAAACATGGGCGCTCAGATGGTTAAGGAAGTTGCATCACAGACTTCTGATATCGCGGGTGACGGAACCACAACAGCGACAGTTCTTGCACAGGCTATTTTGAACGAAGGTTTGAAGTCAGTTGCTGCTGGCATGAACCCAATGGACCTTAAGCGTGGTATCGACAAAGCTGTTGCCGCGGCAATCTCCGAAATAGAGAAACTGGCTGTGCCTTGTTCTGACACGAAGGCTATTGCGCAGGTCGGCAGTGTTTCTGCTAACAGCGACATGGAAGTCGGTGAGAAGATCGCCGAAGCCATGGAAAAAGTCGGTAAAGAGGGTGTTATTACTGTTGAGGAAGGCAGTGGCCTTGAGATGGAACTTGATGTCGTTGAAGGTATGCAGTTTGACCGCGGTTACCTGTCGCCTTACTTTATTAACAACCAAGACAGCATGAGTGCAGATCTGGAAGAGCCTTATGTTCTGCTCTTCGACAAGAAAATCACTAATATTCGCGATTTGCTACCGGTACTAGAAGCAGTAGCAAAGTCCGGTCGTCCACTGATGATCATTGCGGAAGATGTTGAGGGCGAAGCGCTTGCAACTCTGGTAGTGAACAACATGCGTGGCATCGTAAAAGTAGCTGCTGCCAAGGCGCCTGGGTTTGGTGACCGTCGTAAGGAGATGTTGCAAGATATCGCTATCCTAACGGGTGGTACTGTGATTTCTGAAGAAGTTGGTCTTGCGCTTGAAGGTGCAACGCTTGACGACCTTGGACAGGCTAAGCGAATCAGTTTGACTAAAGAAGCCACAACCGTTGTTGACGGTGCTGGCAAGTCTGATGATATCGAAGCGCGAGTTAATCAGATCCGTACTCAGATTGAAGAAACTTCTTCTGACTACGACCGTGAAAAGCTCCAGGAGCGAGTTGCGAAACTGGCTGGTGGTGTTGCAGTACTTAAGGTTGGTGCTGCCACTGAAGTAGAAATGAAAGAGAAGAAAGCACGAGTTGAAGATGCGCTGAACTCTACTCGAGCTGCTGTTGAAGAAGGTATCGTTGCAGGTGGCGGTGTTGCACTCATTCGTGCCGTCAATGCAATTGATGGCCTGACAGGTGACAACGAAGACCAGAACGTAGGTATTAACTTGCTACGTCGTGCTATGGAAGCGCCTCTGCGTCAAATCGTGACTAACGCTGGAGACGAAGCTTCTGTTGTCGTTGACAAGGTTAAGCAGATGAAGGGTAACGAAGGTTACAACGCTGCGACTGGTGAATATGGCGACATGATTGCGTTCGGTATCCCTGATCCTGCCAAGGTAACTCGTACAGCGCTTCAGGCTGCTGCATCTGTTGCTGGCTTGATGATCACGACAGAATGTATGGTTACCGATATGGTTGATGACTCACCTGCACCTGCAATGCCTGATATGGGCGGCATGGGTGGAATGGGCGGCATGATGTAGATAGGGCTTTTTGGTTGTCTATTGGGTGGCTTTTCTCTGGGGTCGTTTTTAGATCCTAAGACTTGGTGCCAAGTGACGCTGAAGACACTGTACTACTAGTATGAAAAACCCCGCAAAGTGCGGGGTTTTTTTATGGGTGCTCTTCTTCCACTGACATCTTCATTTTTCGGCTTCCTGGTTCGCTAGAGATAGTGGTGGTGGGGTTAGGTTTAGCTGAATCAGTTCTTCCCGCGACACAAAGTTTTGGTTCCCATCGAATGCGGGGTCCGGTTGCATTCCAATGTCCGGTTGCATTCCAATGTCCGGTTGCATTCCAATAAAGGTGGCATGGTTTAAGGGGTAGTATCCAGCCAAAGTGATGCGGTATCAGGTCTCGTTCTCAAGAAAAGCTCGCAGTTCGTCGATGGAGAACGGCCAGCAGATCTCTTTGTCTTCCACTTTAATCACAGGGATGGTGATGCCGTATCGATCCATCAGTTCTGCTGAATCTACGATCTCTACCAGTTCGATACGCAGGTCCATCCCTTGGCCTGCAAGTGACAGTAGCAGTTCATGAGCTTCTTCGCACAGATGGCATCCAAGGGTCGTGAAAAGCTGGGCGATCAATTCTGTTCATCCGGTGAGGCTGGTAGATTAAAGAACCGTCGCGCGTTATTCGAGGTCTGGCGGGCTACTTCATCGAGGGTCGCGCCCCGGCACTCAGCAACTGTTTCACAAACCACCTTAAGGTACTGAGGTTCGTTCCTGCGGGTTTTGGGTTTTGGTCTGATGCTTCTGGGCATCAGGTATGGGGCGTCAGTTTCTATCATCAAGCGTTCTACGGGGATGTCTTTGACCAGGGTCAACAAATGTTGGCCGCGACGTTCATCACAAATCCATCCCGTGATGCCAATGTGGCAGTCCAGATCAAGATAGGTGTAAAGCGCTTCTTTTTCCCCTGTGAAACAATGAACCACCAGGTCACTCAGGTCATCACGATAACCTGAAAGCACCTCTGCGAAGGTGGGGTGGGCATCCCGTTCGTGCAGAAACATTGGTAGTCCGGTTTCGATAGCAAGCTCAATATGCTGCTCGAATGATTTGATTTGTGTAGCTCTTGGCGAGATGTCGCGAAAGAAATCGAGCCCCGTTTCACCGACGGCTTTTACTCTGTCGTTTTCAAGGAGTCCCGCGAGTGTTGCGATAGATTCACGGCTGGTCTCTTCTGCATGGTGGGGGTGGATTCCGGCGGTGGCAAATAGCTGTTCGTGCCTGTTCGCGAGTTCAGCGGCCTGTTCGCTGCCTTGTATCGATGCGCCTGTCACCACCATATGAGTAACGCCTGCATCATGAGCGCGCCGTAATACATCGTCAAAGTCGTGCTCGAACGAATCGTGGGTCAGGTTGGCACCAATATCGATTAGCATAAAAGTATTTAGTTATTCTCTGGTAGTTTGATGGTTTTTTTTGCGGCCAGCGTCTGAATGGCAGTGACTTGCTGGGGTGCGAAATAGTGCTGCTCATGAGGGTAGATTAGCGGCTGAAGCTCGTTCATGCGTCGGCTGTAGATACTAGAGAACATCAACACATTCTGAACGTAATTTCGGGTTTCAGTAAATGGAATAGTCTCGATCCACACATCAAATGGCACATTAGGGTTCAGCCATTGGTTTACCCGTCCGGGCCCTGCGTTGTAGGCAGCAGAAGCAAGGATGCGGTTGCCGTCAAACTTACGTAACATTTGGCCGAGATAATGGGTGCCAAGCTGTATATTCAAATCTGGATTTGTCAGGCTTCTATTGTTTGTGTAAGACATACCGATCTTACCCGCTACCTGTTTTGCCGTCCCTGGCATCAACTGCATAACACCCAGTGCGCCGGAACCGGATTTTGCGTCAGGCATGAAAGCGCTTTCCTGACGCGCAATCGCAAGGCTCCACTGAACAGGTATGTTGGCGCGACGTGCATGGGTAATGAAATTATCTGCGTAGGCGACAGGGAACCTGTTATCTAGATGGTTCCAAGTACCTGCATCGATCATGCTCTGGATGGAAGCTTTGTACCATCCCCAGCGAAGCGCGACGCGTGCAGCGATATTTCGTTCTACGTTGTTGAAACTTGAGGTAGAAAAATACCATTCCCGGCGAGCTCGTGAACGCTCCCCAAGTGCAAATAGTTCTAGTGCCCGCTGTACGCCAGGGCTTTCCTCGAGCGACAGTATCTGTTCCAACGTGACCGGATTGGGCTCATCCTGATAGTTGTACTCGTTTTGCAGGATATCTGCAGAGACAAATCCGTAAAAGGATCGCTCGCTGCTGAGTTTGGCCATGATGTTGCGAGCGATCTGCCTGTCAGCTTCGTCGACAGAGACACCAAGTGCGCGAGCCTTCCAGTATTGCCACCTATTTGAATTCTGTTGTTTCTGGGGCAGCAGATTGATCAGGATCATGACGTTGCTCCAGTCTTGATGTGTCAAGCTCTGGCGGATTCGGGCTTCGACGAGTTTTGGTTGTTCTTGTAGATTTACTGGCAACGAATCAATAAGCGCGAGATCACTGGATTTTCCAGCAAGTCGAACGCCGATGTAGGCGTAGGTCTCCTCAAGTTCAGCCTGGTCAAAATTCTGCAGTTTCTCATACTGGCCCAGTGTCAGCAGAGCGTCTAGCGGGTCTATCCGGGCGAGTCTTTTTACGCCATGGAGGATGATCTCGCGATTTCGGGTGTTTTGGGCTTTGAAGGACTTGTATCTTTTGATGGTTTTAGGCTTCAGGTGAACCAGCCGGTAGTTTGTCGCGAATGGTTTGTCTTTCCCGTCTACAAAGCGAATCAGATAAGAGGAAAGATCCTTGCTGTTTTCCTTAAGACTTAGTGCGAACCTTTGCCAGGCATTTTCCGGCGTGATGCCGTCAGCCTCCCGCCAGACATTGAAAATCGGGTCACACTCATCTGGCTGCGAAAAGCCAACGGTCCAGAGTTTTTCCGCCTGGGTCATCGCCTGGTCGACCATGCCGACTTTGTACAACCCATAGGCATGCTGACAAGCAAGTTTCTCCGTTGGCGCGACCTTGTCGTAGTGCGTAACGAAAGTTTGCCACTTACCACGTTTAGCGAGGTTAGCTAGCCAATGCGCTAGAAGAGGCGCTACCAAGGGAGTGTCACGATATTGTTGAGCGAACTGCAGAATGTCTTGTTCACTCTGGCGAGAAATACGGTAAGAAACCTCTGTGTATTCCAGATACGGGTAAAGCGGGTAGGTTCGCAATTGTGGTTTCAATTTCTGCAGGCGCGAGAACTGACTAGTTTTGATAAGGTGAAGGGCATCCAGGTACATTTGGCGTTGCTTGAAACGGTCTGCAACATCCGTCGGGTCGTATCCCGCGCCCCTGGAAAAGTCGGCAATACAATATAGGGGAGCACCTAGCGCAAGAAAAAGTCCCAGAAAAAAAGAGGCTAGTAGTTTCACAGCTTTATTGAATGACTCATGTGGTGCAAGCGTACTGAATGTTTAGTGGCGCCGCAAAAAACGAACGTTGGCTGGGCGTGGTTTAAATGCCCACCCTGACGGCAAGGACGTCGCAGGTGGCCCCGTGCAGGACACCGTTTGCGGTTGATCCCAGTAGCAGCGCCAGGCCATGGCGGCCATGACTGCCCACGACAATGAGGTCAGCATCAATTTCCTTGGCCAAGGTGTGAATTTCAGTTTCAGGGCGGCCAAAAATCAGGTGCCTGTCTTCGTCTCCTATACCAAGTGATGATGCGAATTCAGCCAGGTGAGTTTTCGCGGTATCTTGGATTTGTTCCTGGATAGTGGATAGATCCATGGGTATGTCACCGCCGTACGCCAGTGAGAGCGGTTCTATGACGTGTACGCAGCTTAGTTTTGCATTGAACGCAGACTTAAGTTCGCAGGCGCGTCGCGAAACGTCTCTTGATTCGACCGTTAGGTCTACACCGACCAGTATGTGTTTGTATTCGCCCATCGCATCCACCTTATTAAGTTGGTATTTTGTGGCTGGATTTAATGCAAATGTACACAGTTAGATATCCGATCACAACTGTTTAAATTAGACTTTTTAAAACGCATTCGCGCAAAGAAGGAGTATTTGTGGCCTATATTCTCATTGGAGTGATCCTGATTGTTATCATTGTGCCGATCATTTCGGTACTGCCCTCGGCCAGACAAAAGGAACGCATGCAGATGCGAATGATAGCAAGAGCGGCAGGTGTGTCTGTGGAGCTGACTTCTATTGATGACCCTAATCCGAAACAGGACAAGTACATCGCTTATACCGGAAAACGTATTCCTGCTGTCCTGAAAGTAGTTGCTTACCGGTTACAGCGAAAACGGGAAGGAGACTGGCGTCATTTACCCAAGGTTAGCTGGAGCATGTTTAAGGATCTGGATAATCAGTGGCACTGGAATTCAGAACTTAACGAGGCGATGAATAAGCAACTTTCCGGGTGGATTGAGGGTATTGCACCTGATTTGCCCGCAGATGTCGTAAAGATTGAAGAAGACAGCTATAACATTTGCGTTTATTGGCATGAGCAAATCAAGGGCGATGAGCACGCCGTACTGGATTTTCTTAAGCATTCTGCTGAGTTATCGCTGATCGAGCCTGGCCCCGTGGGCGACCCTGATTAAGGGTTTGTCGGTGTTTCTTAGCAGAAATCACTTCGATTTAGATAACCGGTTGACAATTCTATCGTGGTTCCGAGTAAAGTAAAAAAGCCTCTGGTCCACAGTCGGTAGATTTAAAAGTTTTTATTGTTGCTTGACGTTAGGGGACATTGTCCTTATATATGTCGCCATTCGGGGCATATCAACCACTTAGAGAAGTACTTGCATGGGTAAATCGCTCGTCATCGTCGAGTCACCAGCGAAAGCGAAAACGATCAATCGCTATCTGGGTGATGACTACATCGTGAAATCAAGCGTCGGGCATATCCGGGATTTGTCTGTGAGTGGAACCAGCACAGTCGACCCCAAAGCGCGGGCGAAAGAAGCTGCGAAGACTCGAAAGATGACGCCGGCTAAAAAGGCGAAGTATAAAAAGGAGCGAGCGAGTAAGCAGCTTGTGGCTCGAATGGGTATCGATCCGGATGATGGCTGGAAGGCGAATTACCAGATTCTTCCAGGTAAAGAGAAAGTCGTTTCTGAATTAAGAAAGCTTGCGAAAGATGCGGACGAGATTTATCTGGCGACTGACCTCGACCGTGAGGGCGAAGCTATTGCATGGCACCTACGTGAGGCAATCGGTGGTGATGAATCAAGATACCGTCGTGTCGTATTCAACGAGATTACCAAGAAAGCAATCCAGGAAGCGTTTGAAACACCTGGTGATATCGATATGGATCAAGTTAGCGCTCAGCAGGCCCGACGATTTCTTGATCGAGTCGTGGGCTTTAAGATCTCGCCGCTTTTGTGGGCGAAGGTAGCCCGTGGTCTTTCCGGGGGAAGAGTTCAGTCTGTTGCGGTTAAGTTAATTGTTGAGCGCGAACGGGAAATTAGGGCATTTATCCCGGAAGAGTACTGGGACATCTTTGCTCAGCTGGTACAGTCGGCGAACGAGGCAGGCGACGGTGTTCGCTTTCAGGTCACAAAACAGGATGGCAAGAGTTTCCGGCCGGTAAATGAAGAACAGACAAACGCAGCGCTAGAGATACTCAATAATGCTGAATTTAAGATCACCAGCCGGGAAGATAAACCCACACAGACCAGGCCAACGGCACCTTATATAACATCCACTTTGCAACAGGCGGCGAGCACACGACTGGGTTACGGTGTCAAGAAGACCATGATCATGGCCCAGCGTCTGTATGAAGGGGGTTACATCACTTATATGAGAACGGACTCAACTAACCTAAGCTCGGAAGCAGTTGCGGGTTGTCGAGACCTGATCGGCGCTGAATACGGTAAGCAATACCTGCCGAACGAGCCCCGGTTGTATTCAAGCAAGGAAGGCGCGCAGGAAGCACACGAGGCGATTCGTCCATCTGATGCCCGCGTCAAGTCGACCCAACTCAAGAATATGGAAAGAGATGCAGAGCGGCTTTACGAATTGATCTGGCGTCAGTTTGTAGCTTGTCAGATGCCGAATGCAGATTATCTTTCAACCTCAGTGCTGGTTGGTGCAGAAAACCTTGAGCTTCGTGTTCGTGGTCGAATTCTGAAGTTTGACGGTTTTACGGTGGTGCAGCCTGCAGCCGGGCGAAAAGAAGAAGAGCAACCGCTGCCGGCCTATGAAGTTGGCCAGACTCTAAACGTCAAAGAGCTGTTTCCGTCGCAACATTTCACTAAGCCACCTGCCCGTTTTGGAGAGGCAAGCCTGGTACGCGAGCTAGAAAAGAAAGGTATTGGCCGACCGTCAACGTATGCCGCAACTATTACGACTATTCAGGATCGCGGCTACGTCAGGCTGGAGAACAAAAGGCTCTATGCTGAAAAAATCGGCGATGTGGTGACGGAACGGTTAAACGAATCGTTTGAAGACCTAATGAGCTATGACTTCACTGCTCAGATGGAAGAAGACTTGGACAAGGTCTCGGACGGGGATTTGGAGTGGAAAAGCCTGCTGGATAATTTTTACAAAGATTTCGATAAGAAAGTAGAAGCGGCAGGTGGTGAAGACGGTATGCGCTCGAATGAGCCGTCGATGACAGATATTAAATGCGTAAAGTGTAGCCGGGATATGCAGATCAGGACGGCGAGTACCGGTGTGTTCATGGGTTGCTCTGGGTATGCCCTGACGCCGAAAGAGCGTTGTAAGAATACCATTAACCTAATTTCAGGCGATGAAGTTGTTAGCGTCAATGGCGACGAAGAAGAAGAATCACGGATACTGAGAAACAAACGTCGTTGTGAGAAGTGCAACACCGCGATGGACAGCTACCTGATAGATACAGAACGAAAGCTTCATGTTTGTGGTAACAATCCCGATTGCGCCGGGTTTTCTATTGAACGCGGTGAGTTCAAGATCAAGGGCTACGACGGTCCGTTGTTGGAGTGTGACAAGTGCGGTAAAGAGATGCAGCTTAAGACTGGCCGGTTTGGTAAGTACTTTGGCTGCACGGGTGACGATTGTAAGAATACCCGTAAGCTTCTGCGCAGTGGTGAACCAGCGCCTCCCAAGATGGACCCCGTGCCAATGCCAGAGTTGGAATGCCTAAAGGTAGAGGACACTTATATATTGAGAGATGGCGCAGCGGGTATATTTCTTGCCGCTAGTCAGTTTCCCAAGAATAGGGAAACACGCGCGCCTTTTCTGGATGAATTGCTGTCGCACCAGAATGAAATTGATCCCAAGTACGGTTTCCTAATGAGAGCACCTGTTCAGGACCCTGATGGTAATCGAAGTCTTGTGAAGTTCGCACGTAAAACGAAAGAGCAGTACGTCATGACAGAAAATGACGAAGGCAAGCCGTCTGGCTGGCGTGCGGATTATATTGACGACAAGTGGGTGGAAACCGAAAAAGTGGCTAAACCCCGAAAGAAGAAGGCGGTCAAAAAAAAGGTCAAGGTCAAGAAAGTCGCTGAAGATTAAAAGTGGTCCGCTAAAAAATCAGGGTGGCTCAACCGCGTGGACAACGGTTCTTTGAGCTCTTTTCATCGCTAATCTAATAAAAAGAACCAGCAGGTCAATGAAAGTGCGTAAAAATGATCTGCTGGCTCTTTCTGTCAGTCCTGAAAGCTATCTTTAAACCCAAAAATCTTTAAACCCAAAAATGGTTAAACCCAAAAATGGTTAAACCCAAAAATGGTTTCGGCCTGTCCGCTTAAGGTAAAAGCCTACTAGTGTCGAATAACCCCTACGCCCAGGCCTTCTATTTCGAAATGCTGGTGCCGTAGGTCGATTTCAATCGGCGAATAATCCTTGTTCTCTGGATACAACGTCACTTGGTGTTTACTTCTGGATCGTTTGAAACGTTTGACGGTGACTTCGTCTTCAATACGCGCCACAACAATGTCACCATTATTAACATTCTGAGTTTTGTGCACCGCCAGCAGGTCTCCATCCATGATGCCGCATTCAATCATACTGTCGCCCCGCACCTGCAATAGGTAGTCTGCATTAGGGCTGAAAAAAGTGGCCGGTAGTTCGCAGTAATCTTCAATATGCTCCTCAGCCAGAATCGGGCTACCTGCCGCGACCCGGCCGATAATTGGCAGACCCTCATTCTCACTTTCCGGTAGTTTAATGCCCCTGGAAGTGCCAGGGATCATTTCGATCGCGCCCTTGCGTGCCAGGGCTTTCAGGTGCTCTTCAGATGCGTTGGCGCTCTTGAAGCCAAGCTTCTTAGCGATGTCGGCCCTGGTGGGTGGATACCCGGTCTCTTCAATGTAACTCTTGATGAATTCGAGTACTTCAGTTTGTCTTGCGGTCAGTTTGTTCATAGGTTAAGACTGTTTATTTATACAGTAACTGTGATTATATACAGCAATGCTGACTTGGCAATGTTTTTTTCAAGACCTGACACCGTATCCGTGCCGAGGGCGACTTCGGATTGTATGAGGGTGGTTTCGTCGCGTTTTGTAAGGTGTTTCCGGTGTTGGTTAATAGTGGGCTATGATGGCCGCTGGAATACATCAGTCCGGTAACAAGACGATAATGAACATGCCATTAAATCGAATGCTCCCTTTGATCTTGCTTTTAATCATTTGTCGATCAGCGTCTGCCGAAGACGTGTTTTGGGTTTTAGGTAGTTTCGTGGACGAGAACACCGCGAGGGTTGAAGGCAACCGAATAAGTAATGAGGCTGGCGTTGAAGTGCTGCTTTTTGAGTCGATTGTTAACGCCAAGGTTCAGTACAAATTGTTAACCGGCACGCTGGTTGCACCCGGTGATCAAGCGGACCTTCGCCAGCAACTCTTAAAAGTTGGGGTCTCTGACTCATGGATACTTCGATTTGATGACGGTACGCCTTATATGGAGACAGTTTTTTCTGACCTTGGGGCAGGGGACGCGTTGAGCCCGTCTGAGCTCGCTGAAATAGATGCAATGCTACGCGACTTCGACGATGAGTATGCGCAAGGTGCAGGGACTTGGGTAATGGACATGGGTATGTCGACCGAAGATGTTGGTGCCAACTTAGGTGGCACCACTGCAGTTGGCATTGCCGGTAATTATGTGGTCGTAGGAAGTTACGAAATCGCCGAGAACGCTGATAACTACGTTAGCAAGCTTAGCAATTCGTTACCCGAAATCCTTGCCCATGAGTTGACAGTTCGGCGCAATGAGGTTGCTGGCGAAACCTACTATAGGGTAATGGTAGGGCCGGTCCTGCCAAGCGAAGGGACAGATTTGATGGAGGTGCTAAGTGAATGGGGGGCCAGTGACGCTTGGTTACTGCCGGGCTTAATGGTACCGGTAGTCAATAGCCTAAAGAGTACTAATCAGGACACTCGTCAGGACACTCGTCAGGACACTCGTCAGGACATTAGCCAGCCGCAACGCGGGTTGAGAATTCCAAGTCAGTCTGGCCGTCAGACAAGCGCTATCCCCGTGAAAAGTGACCCCGCTCGAATTGACTTCAATCCGGTTCGCCTTAGGAAAAATCCTCCGAACTTCCCGGACCCCAGGAATAAACACTAAAGACTTTCTTGCGCTGGTGGCCTCGCGTTAGAATCGACGCTTAATTTTGTATTAAGCTTGCCACATGATTGAAGAAACTATTGATTTGATTCGGGAATTTATTCTGCGGCCAGAGTTACTCTGGGTGTTCCTGGTTGTATTACTGACCTTGATTTGTAATTACGTTGCCAAACGACTGCTGGAGAAACTGGAGGAGCAGACGCAGCGCAGTAATAGCCTCTGGGACGATGCGCTGGTCCGGTCTGCAAGGAAACCTGCAGCCTGGCTGATTTGGGTCATAGGGTTTAGCTGGGCAGCGGAAATGTTAGCGGTCGGCACAGGCTCAACGCTAGAGCAGTTGATTGAACCCTCCAGATTCATTGGGGTTGTTGGCCTATTGGCATACTTCCTGTCGCGGTTTATCGCAGAAGCAGAGGCATCGTTTATTGCAGGCGGCGCGGATATCACGACAGCAAATGCGCTGGGTAAATTGTTACGTATCTCTGTTTTCATTACTGCGGCGCTGTCTGTGCTGCAAACTCTTGGTGTCAGCATCTCAGGAGTCCTCGCGTTTGGTGGAATCGGTGGCATAGCCGTTGGTTTTGCCGCAAGGGATCTGCTAGCTAATTTCTTTGGCGGCTTGATGATATACATGGATCGGCCATTTGCGGTGGGTGACTGGGTCAGGTCTCCTGACCGTAATATTGAAGGTACCGTAGAACAGATTGGTTGGCGACTCACGCAGATACGGACCTTCGATCAGCGACCGCTTTACGTACCCAATTCAGTGTTTGCGACGATCGCGTTGGAAAACCCCTCCCGAATGCGCAATCGACGAATCAATGAAACGATTGGTCTAAGGTATGACGATGCCGGGAAGGTGCAGGTGATTATCGATGATGTAAGAAAGATGCTGTCGGAACACCCCGACATAGACTCGGGCCGCACACTGATCGTTAATTTAGACGGTTTCGCCGACTCGTCTCTTGAGTTCTTCATCTATGCGTTTACAAAAACGGTTAACTGGGTGGAATTTCACCAGGTCAAAGAAAGGGTGATGTTGGAGATTATTCAAATTGTTGAGGGGCACGGGGCCGAATTTGCGTTTCCCACCCGAACCTTGCATGTTGCCCACTCAGGGCCTCAGGTAGAGTCCTGAGTACGATGAATGGCATCGTTGTTAGCCTGGTAAGGTCGCACGATTAGCTGACCGAGTGGTGGTTCCCCAGAATAAAAGTGATCCCAGACCCGAAAAGATAGGTTTAGTAATGTGAAACTTGACCTTCGCAAGGGGCCATAAAGTAAGTCATTTCCTTGGGCAGAAAAACCCTTACGCTACAGCAGGTGATAGGCTATTTTGGGGAATTCAAGAAGCCGTTGCTTCAAACAGAAGCCTTTGTCCAGCGGTTACAGAACAACGAACTGGTGACGGCGCTTAATGTGAAAGTTGACAAGACATGCAGTCTGTCGACGAAAAGAAACGCCTGCAGGTTTCGCTTTAGAGCCGATGTTATTGTCGAGAGTCGAAATAACGAGGCTACTCAGCCTCAGGCGTAAAGCGATTGATCCTGACGACGATACCGAACAGCGGATGGTCAATATAGTGCAGTTCGTCACTGCGCATTCGGCGGGACTGTAACATAGGGAGTGTTCTTGCAGCGAAGTATTGGCCTCGTTCGCGTTCAACTTTAACCAGTTCTTCATGCTGCGAAAGAATTTCGTCAGGCAATGCGGACTTGAATCCCGCCATGAACGGGTTTGATTCGCCGGTCCTGGGTTCGAAGAGGGTGTACCAGAGATTGGTCTGGAGATGTAAAAAGCGAGCACGTGTGAAAGACAGGGTTCCTTCAACTTCGAAACGATCGCCGTATCGCTGGCCGGCCTGTACCAACACAGGCGTTGGTTTGCTGCCAATGGGTTGCACCCAGGATTGGTGGCTAAGGACGTTAAATCGTGAAGATCGTCGCAGGCTGCGCAGGATCGCCTGCAATGATGAATCAGCCTCTCTGCTGCTGAACGCCAGAGCGCCTTGTGAGTTTTCGTCGCTCTGTGCTATCGCAGCGTCGATGATATCTTCCACAGATAGAGCTACAGGTACACCACTACTGGCTGCTTCATTGGAGGCGTTGCCTAAACCACCGCTTGAATCTTCGCTTGAGTCATCGTCAGACATACCAGTAACGCGTTCGATCACCCGCCGGTTTCTGTTCCGGTTGCTTTGTCCTTCAAACGCAAAGTCGTTGTTGCTGAGTTCCTGTGCCAGTTCAACTGTTGCGGTGGGTAGCGATGCATCAAGGTGTTCAAGTTGCGAGAGTTTGAATACGTCACCTTTAGTCACGGAGATAACCTCAGCAGGGTACGTGCTGGCCACTTCAGACCAGTTTTCTTCATCCAGGTCTGCGGCTTTCGGCCTGAATAAAATCACATCAATTTGGTACCAGCCCTGAAGCAGCTCTTGCCCTTGGGCAACGAGCGGTTTGAAGATCATTGCCGTAAGCATGAATACTGCGGGTGTTAGATATTTAACTAGCAAGGTTAACTCGATTGTTGCCCAGTCGTTCCAGCAAACGTTCAACTTTAGTGAATCGGGTATCTATGTTTTCCATCTTATCATCGAAGACTAGTTGGTTCGCTGTTGCCAGTTTATATCGATGAGGCTCTGATTGAACAAGCTTTACGATGGCGCCAGGATCAATGGTTGTTTCCTGATCAAACTCTATTTTGCCTCCCCTGTCCCCTGCATCGAGTTTTTTGATACCCAGGTTTTCGGCGTCCAACTTTAGTTTGGTGACTCGGAATAGATTCTTCACGGGCTCGGGAAGTAACCCAAAGCGGTCGATCATCTCGACCTGCAGTTCTCGCAATTGGTCCTCTGTTTCTGCATTGGAGATGCGTTTATACAGGACCAGGCGCATGTGGACGTCCTGCAGATAGTCATCTGGAATGAGCGCTGGCAGGTGGAGATTGATTTCTGTTCCTTCTTTTAAAGGTCGGTCAAGGTTTGGAGTTTTACCATCCTTGATGGCCTTCACCGCGCGGTCAAGCATTTCCATATAGAGCGAATAACCAATCGTCTGGAGGTTGCCCGTCTGCTCATCTCCGAGAAGTTCACCGGCGCCTCTTATCTCAAGGTCGTGGGTTGCCAGAATAAAGCCGGCACCAAGATCTTCTGCGTCTGCGATGGCGTCAAGCCTTTTTACGGCGTCGGGCGTCATCGCCTTTGGTGGGGGCGTTAGTAGATAGGCATAGGCCTGGTGGTGGGATCTGCCAACGCGGCCCCGTAATTGATGCAGCTGGGCCAGGCCAAATTTATCAGCCCGGTCCATGATAATGGTATTGGCGTTCGGAATGTCGATACCGGTTTCGATAATCGTTGTGCACAAAAGTACATTGGCGCGCTTGTGGTAAAAGTCAGACATTACCTGTTCCAGTTCCCGCTCGCGCATCTGCCCATGACCAATGGCAATAGTAGCCTGTGGAACCAGTTCCTGAAGTTTGGTGGCGGTGTTTTCAATCGTGCGGACCTCGTTATGTAGGTAGTAAACCTGCCCGCCACGCATCAATTCCCTCTGTATCGCTTCTTTTATCAAGCCTTCGTTGTTTTGCCGAACAAATGTTTTGATCGATAGTCGTTTTGCCGGTGGCGTCGCGATGATCGATAGGTCTCTCATGCCTGACATCGCCATATTCAGGGTTCGCGGAATAGGGGTGGCAGTCAGCGTAAGGATATCTACTTCGGCCCGTAGGGATTTTAGTTTCTCTTTTTGGCGGACGCCGAACCGGTGTTCTTCGTCAATAATCAGCAAACCTAGGTTTTTAAAATCTAGTCCTTCCTGAATCAGGCCGTGGGTGCCAATGATGATATCAAGTTTGCCGGTGCCCATTTCCGCGATAACCGCTTTCTGTTCTTTTTTTGTTTTAAAGCGAGAGATGGAATCAATATTCACTGGCCATTCAACAAAACGGTCTTTGAAAGTTTCTGTGTGCTGTTGAGCGAGCAGTGTGGTCGGCACCAGTATTGCTACCTGTTTACCGGATTGGATAGCGATAAATGCAGCTCGCATGGCAACCTCTGTTTTGCCAAACCCGACGTCCCCGCAAATTAAGCGATCCATGGATTTCTCAGAAACCATGTCAGAGATCACGTTTTCAATGGCAGATTCTTGGTCAGGTGTTTCCTCGAAAGGAAATGCGCGTGCAAACTGGTCATAGTTAAAGTCTGGTGCGGGGTAGCTGAACCCCTTTCGCGCTTCTCTTCTTGCATAAATGTTCAGTAGTTCCGCGGCGACATCATGAATCTGTTCGGCAGCTTTTCGTTTTGCCTTTTGCCATGTTTCCCCGCCGAGTCGGTGCAAGGGTGCTAGCCCCTCCTCAGCGCCGGTGTATCGGGATATTAGATGTAGCGATGAAACAGGTACGTACAGTTTCGCATCTTCTTGGTATAACAGGGTTAGAAACTCTGTCTCCTGCCCATCGATAGTTAACGTCTGAAGCCCTTGGTATCGTCCGATGCCATTGTCAATGTGAACCACAGGTGCGCCGATGCTGAGCTCCGTCAGGCTCTTTATCGCGAGTTCTGCAAAGTTTTCCTTCTCTCTGTCGCGCCTGCGTTTTTGCAACACCCTGTCGCCGAACAGTTGACGCTCGGTAATCATCGCGATGTTGCCAATGGCGAGTGGCCGATCCAGTGGGGCAACGGTGATGGAAAGTTTCGAATCGTCTTGAATGAACGATTGCCAGTCCTCGACAACTTTTGTTGATAAACCATGTTGCGCAAGCAGGCCATCGACAACCTCGCGTCGACCATTCGATTCGGTGGTGATCAGCAACCGTGCCGTGGAACCATCAATAAATTGTTTTAGTGCATCGAAGGGTGTCTGGCTGCGCTCGTTGATCGTTAGATCGTGTAGGATTTCATAGTCGAACACAGAGTCGAACGAACGGCTCTTTTCCTGGGACGTTGTGCGGAAATCTACGCGAGGGTATTGCTTCAGCCTGGCGAACAATTCGTCAAGTGGTATCAGGATGTCGCGTGGCGGCAGAATCGGCTTTTGAATATCGTGGCGAAGATTCTCATAACGGTCTTCGGTTTCCTGCCAGTAAGCTTGAAGTTTGGGTTCAATATCGTCACAGAAAACCAACGTGTTCTCGGGTAAATAGTCAAATAAACTTTCAAGGCCTTCAAAAAACAGCGGTAGGTAATACTCTATGCCCGCAGGAGACAGGCCCTGGGCAACGTCGCGGTAGACCGGACAAGACCTGGGGTCTCCCTGGAACCTCAGAAACCACTGGTCTTTGAATTGATTGATTGCATCGCTGTTAAGCGGGAATTCCCTAGCTGGCAAAAGTGAGACTTGATCAACCTGTTCCAGTGAACGTTGGGTTTCCGGATCAAAGGTCCGCAGGGTATCAATTTCGTCATCGAAAAGGTCAACCCTGTAGGGGAAATCAGAACCCATTGGGAAGATATCCATAATGGCGCCACGAACTGCGTACTCGCCATGTTCATAAACTGTTTCAACCGACCGGTAAGCGGCACTCTGTAATCGTCTGCGCATCTGGGGGATATCAAACTTTTGACCTTTCGACAGCACCAGACTGCTGCCCAGTATGAATTGCGATGGCGCCATTCTTTGGCTAAGCGTTGTGGCGGGTATCACGACGATGCCATTTTCCAGGACCGCGAGTTGGTTCAGTACATCAAGGCGCTCTGAAATGATGTCTTGATGCGGCGAAAAACCATCGTAAATCAGGGTTTCCCAGTCAGGCAAATGCAGGATGGTTTTATTGGATCCCAGGAAAAACTGAAGTTCATCGTGCAGTCGTTCTGCCCCTAGAGTGTCAGCTGCGATGACCAGTATCATCCCTTTGTGAGATGATACGACCTGGGCAATTGCATGCGTTTCCGCTGCTCCGGGGAGATTAGACCATCGTCGACGGTCTCCTGGTGTTGTTGGCAGTTCAGGGAGGGTGATCATAGAGTGGAGCGGTCTGCAGGCGGTCAATAAGTGGAGGGAAGGTTACCGGATGGGCAATAGAACTCAAGGGGTATAATATGGCGAATATGAAACGACTTGAATCAACCCGAAAAGCCATTGTAACCAGCATGATTATTGGGTTTTTGATCGGGCTGGGTGTCGGTTATGGGCTTTGGGAATATCCAGAATATCTTTTGCTGGCAACAGTCCCGGGAACCGAGTCGTCGGCGGCGCCGGTTAGGCGACCTGCAGCGGTCAATGCGCCTGAGGTTCTGCCGAGTCAGTTCGAGGGTCTGATCATTCGCGCGAATGAAGCGACAGGGGCCGGCAACCACGCTGAAGCTATTGACCTTTTGATGCTGGCGGACCTTTCTGCAAGCTCTGCGCAAGAGGTGGAAGAGGTCGTTTACCTGCTGGACAAAGCAATGAGTCTTCGGGTCTCGCAACTCAGACAGGCCCAGAGAGTGGCCGAGATAGATGCGCTCTATGAATCAGTGACATTGGCGATGCCGGAGCGAGCCGAGTTTTACCTTCGGCTGGCAGAGCACCGCATGGAGATGGGCAACGAACAGGGTGCTTTAGCGGTGCTTGCCCAGATTGAGAATCACCATCAATGGGGTGTGCGTGCAAGGGGATTAATCTCCATGATTACCGATGTTGAACCCGGTGTGCCGCTTGTGAATGTGCCGCTTTCCCGTTCGGGTAATCAGTTTATCGTGACCGCGAGTCTGGATGGTCAGCGTGAGATCAGACTTCTAATTGACACGGGCGCATCGGTCACGATCGTGGCGCCGTCGATTCTAGAGAGTTTGGGCTACGTGCTTGATGGTCAGACTGCAAGATTTTCGACAGCGAATGGTGAAGTCGATGCGCCATTGGTCGGCATTCAATCGCTGAGCGTCGGTGAGCAGCTGGTTAGCCCGATCACAGTAGGCGCCATTTCATTGTCACAGGGCTCCGTGCCATTTGATGGGCTTCTTGGAATGAACTTCCTGCAGGAATTCGAGTTCTCTCTCGACCAAGAGCGTAGCTTACTGGAACTGAATTACCGCAGGAATGGTGATGACGGTCGCTGAGCGTTATCCGCTGACCTCACCTTGTTCGAAATGAATCTCCATTTTTTGACACAGTACGCATTGAATAAATGCGTTTCAAAATAGATAATTCGCGCGATTGGCAGGCGACCCGCCGGAATAAAGGGGAGGCATGCTTTAAAATTGTTTAATCTGAGGATTCACTCGTGGCTAAACCCGAGCTAGAAGGCGCTTTCGCTGATTTTAAGGAGCGTGAAGCGCTTGCGGAATCAATGATCCCGATGATCGGTACCCTTTATCGTCGCAACGTCGTTATCTATATTCATGGGGTTCCTCTTTATAATCAGTCGGTCATCGAGCTGATGAAGGCACATCGATTTGTTCGCCAGATCGAAAAAAATGAGATGTCTGAATTTGAGACGCATCCAATGCTGGAGAATCTGAGCAAACTCGATCTTGGCCCGGCGCACATCGATATCGGTAAATTGACATCCAACTTCATGAATGACAATGGCGGATTGTCCGTTCAGGCCTATGTCGAACGCGAATGCGCGGCAATTTTGGGTCGCCACGATACGATCTCGCACCCGCCTCGTGATGTTGTGGTCTACGGTTTTGGCCGTATTGGCCGATTGGTCACGCGGCTCCTGGTGGAAAAGGCGGCCGGGGGACAAAACCTGAGACAAAGGGCTGTTGTGCTGCGTCCACCGAAGGATCCGGTCGATGATCTTTATAAACGGGCTAGCTTGTTGCGCCGTGATTCCGTTCATGGCCCCTTTAAAGGCACGATTAGGGTAGATGCAGACAATCATGCCCTGATCTGTAATGGCAACGCCATTCACTTTATCTACGCGACCGACCCATCAGATATAGATTATACAAAATACGACATCCACGACGCGTTGATTATTGACTCAACGGGTGTTTGGAGAGACCGAAAAGGCCTGGAGCAGCATCTGGAGTCAAAGGGAACTGCCAAGGTGTTGCTGACGACCTCTGGTAAAGGCGACATCAAGAATATTGTCTCCGGTGCTAACTCTGACCTCATCGAGCCTGAAGACACCGTCATCGCTGCCGGATCGTGTACGACCAATGCCATTGTTCCAGTGTTGAAGAGTATCAACGACCACTTCGGTATCGATCACGGGCACATGGAAACTGTGCATGCCTATACGGATGACCAAAACCTGCACGACAACACGCACTCCAAGGAGCGGCGGGGTCGTAGTGCACCTTTGAATATGGTGCTGACGGAAACCAATGCGACTGAATCCATCGGCAAATTATTGCCTGAGCTTGCGGGCAAGTTCACGGGCAACTCGATCCGGGTACCTGTGCCTAATGTCTCGATGGCTATTTTGAACCTGGCTCTGAATAGAGAAGTCAGTCGCGAAGAAGTGAATGACTTTCTGCGTGATGTGTCCCTGAACAGCGCAATGAACCGACAGATTGACTTCACTGTCTCCAGGGAAGTGGTCTCATCCGACTTTACAGGTAACCGGCACGCCGGAATTATAGATTCGCATGCGACGATAGCGAACGGCAAGCGGTTGATTTTGTATGTCTGGTACGACAATGAATTTGGCTATTCCTGCCAGGTCGTCAGGGTTGGCCAGAAAATGGCGGGCATCAAATATCCTATCGTACCGCCGCAGCCAGTGACGGGAGAAGCCACCGTTGCAGAACTTCAAAAGGTAAAATCGGGCTAATACCTCGATAATCGGTTGAAATATTGGGGTGATAGGTGCACTTGCTATAGCAAAATCGCTGGTGGCTCACTATACTTGCGGCGATTTTCTAGGGGATGCCAATGATCTCCCTGAAGTTCGAAAATTGACCAACATCGAGTTTCTCTCGGCAGCCTGGTATGACCAGAAGTCTGTTGACCGTCGGCATTCGATTGACTCAGGAAACTAATACTTAAGATTCGATAAGGCGTTGTCAGAAAGGCATGATTAAGACGAAACGCGGGCTCGATTTGCCCATCAGTGGGAGTCCGGAACAGACTATTCAAGACGGACCCTTGATCCGGCAGGTAGCGCTTGTCGGACATGATTATCCCGGTATGAAGCCGACGATGGAAGTCAGAGAGGGCGACCAGGTGAAAGCCGGTCAGCTGATTTTTACCGACAAGAAGACGCCGGGCGTGAAATTCACTGCCCCAGCTTCGGGCAAGGTCGTTGCCGTGAATCGAGGCGACAAGCGCGTGTTTGAGTCGCTCGTGGTCGAGGTTGATGCTAGCGCTGAAGCCGAAACATTTGCTGCCTATCCTGCGTCGCAACTGCGTACGCTTGAGCGGGACAAAGTCGTGGAGAACCTGGTCGAAAGCGGAGAGTGGACCGCGATTCGCACCCGACCCTTTAGCAAAATACCGCAACCAGACGCACCTTTGCCTGACGCGCTGTTTATTACCGCGTCAGACACAAGGCCGCTGTGTGCGGACCCCGCGCTGTTCATAAATGAACATCCAGATGCCTTTGTTGCTGGTATCGATGTGTTGGCACGACTTACCGAGGGCCAGGTTTACCTCTGCTCCAATGCCGGTGCCAGCTTGCCTGCTACAGACAATCCCCAGGTTAAGACGGAACAGTTTTCCGGACCTCATCCCGCTGGTAATGCCGGAACACACATACATTTTCTGCATCCTGTACACACTAACCGAAATGTCTGGTACGTCGGCTATCAGGATGTCATCGCCATCGGTTATCTGTTCACCTCTGGCAAGCAGTTTTTTGATCGGGTGATTTCGCTGGCGGGCCCAGAGGTCATCAACCCACGATTAGTTCGAACAAGACTCGGTGCAAGCACCGATGAGCTTAGTGTCGGTGAGTTAAGTGACGGCAACAATCGCGTCATCAGCGGCTCCGTGCTTGATGGCCGCAGGGCTTCCGGTGCAACCGCCTACCTTGGCCGCTTTCATAACCAGGTTTCAGTGATCCATGAAGGCACAGAACGTGAACTACTGGAATTTGTGATGCCCGGTCTGCACAAGTTTTCGTTGACCCGGCTTTACCTTGGGGCTTTTCGAGGCAGTAAATTCAATATGTCCACTTCAACAGAGGGCAGTACTCGGTCTATCATCCCGCTTGGGACTTACGAGCAGGTTATGCCACTCGATATTTTGCCTACTCAGTTGTTAAGAGCACTGGTGGTAAGCGATTTTGATGCGTCAATTTCGTTGGGTGTACTTGAGCTGGATGAAGACGATATTGCCCTTTGCACGTACGCGTGTCCTGGCAAGTATGAATACGGACCTTACCTGCGCCAAATGCTGACGCGAATAGAGACAGAGAGTTAATTATGTGGTTGCGAGATGCACTCGACAACATAGAACCGCATTTCGAGAAAGGCGGTCGATTTGAGAAGTTTTATAGTGTTTATGAGATGGTAGACACCGTTTTCTATTCACCGGGTCATGTGACCAAAACGTCGTCACATGTGCGCGACGCGGTGGATATGAAGCGGGTAATGACCACTGTCTGGTGGTGTGCTTTTTTTCCGATGTTTGCTGGAATGTATCACACTGGTCTTCAGGCGAACCTTGCTATGGATGCAATGGGTGTCGCCGGCCTGGATGGCTGGCGCGGCGTTTTGTTAGAGCTGGTGGCCGGCTACGATGCAGAAAGTATCTGGGACTGTTTGGTTTATGGCGCGATGTTCTTTGTGCCTATCTACATGGTGGTGTTTGTTGTTGGCGGTCTTTGGGAAGTTGTCATTGCAACTATCCGGGGGCACGAGGTTAACGAGGGGTTCTTCGTCACCAGCATATTGTTTTCGTTAATTGTACCGGCATCTCTGCCCCTATGGCAGGCAGCACTAGGGATATCTTTTGGGGTCGTTATCGGCAAGGAAATATTCGGCGGCACCGGTAAGAACTTTCTTAATCCCGCGTTGACAGGCAGAGCCTTCCTTTTCTTTGCCTATCCGGGCGAGATTTCTGGGGATGCAGTCTGGACAGCGGTTGATGGGTTCAGTGGGGCTACTCCACTAGGCATTGCGGCACTTCAGGGTATGGAAGGCGTAACGATGTCAGGGTTCACCTGGATGGACGCTTTTCTTGGCAAGATGCAAGGTAGCGTGGGCGAGACGTCGACGCTGGCAATTTTTATTGGCGGCGCCATTCTGTTAATTACCAAGACAGCGTCGTGGAGAATTATGGCGGGCGTCATGCTTGGCATGATTGCGACTGCGCTGATGTTTAATTCGATTGGTTCCGAGACAAACCCGATGTTCGCCATGCCTTGGTACTGGCATCTGGTTGTCGGGGGCTTCGCCTTCGGTATGGTTTACATGGCAACTGACCCTGTGTCCGCTGCAATGACAAATACAGGAAAGTGGTGGTATGGAGCCCTGATTGGTGTGATGTGTGTGCTGATTCGGGTGGTTAACCCCGCGTATCCAGAAGGGATAATGCTGGCTATTTTGTTTGCGAATCTGTTTGCCCCATTAATTGACTGGCAAGTTGTTCGGTCCAATGTAAAGAGGAGGCTTGCGCGTGTCGGAGCCTAAATATGATAAAGATTCAATGAAGAATATCCTCGTTGTCTCGTTGCTGGTTTGCCTTGCCTGCTCGGTGGTTGTGTCCAGCGCCGCTGTCTTTCTGAAACCACAAAGAGAAGCGAACAAGGATCTGGATCGAAACAAGAACATTCTTGAGGCGGCTGGGCTCTACAGTAAACAGGCCGGGCAAACCGTTGATATTGCGGCCGAGTTTGAGAAGTTTGAAATTCGTGTCGTAGACCTTCAGGAAAAGAGAGTCCTCAGCGAGCTTGAGGCCTCCGGTCTTGGCATTGACGCGCGAACTTATGACCAACGAAAAGCTGCCAAAAATCCTGATATATCTAAGGCGCTCGGGACCAAAGAAGACATTGCGTCTATTTCGCGACGTGCCAGGTACAGCGTTTTGTACCTGCTTAAAGAAGATGGGGATGTCAAAACGATTGTGCTCCCAGTTCATGGCTACGGTCTCTGGTCAACGCTATATGGGTTCATTGCTCTGGATGGAGATATGAACACGGTTTCGGGCATTACTTTTTACGAGCATGGCGAAACAGCAGGACTTGGTGGTGAAGTTGACAATCCTGCATGGAAGGCGCAGTGGTCCGGCAAAACAATCTACAAGGATGACGGCGTTGCACTGAAGGTGATTAAGGGTGTAGCGAGCGCTGAATCGCCAAAGTTTAATTATCAGGTTGATGGGCTGTCAGGTGCAACACTGACCAGTCGGGGTGTAGAGAATCTGGTGAGCTATTGGATGGGTGATGACGGTTTTGGTCCCATTCTTGCTGGCTTTCGCGGTTAAAGAGGCAAATCATGAGCACTAAAGAAGTATTACTTAACCCACTATTCGTCAATAACCCAATTGGGTTGCAGATACTTGGTATCTGTTCGGCGCTGGCGGTCACTACCAAGATGAGCGTAGCGCTCGTTATGTGTATTGCACTGACGTTGGTGACCGCGTTTTCGAACCTGTTTATCTCTATGATTCGAAACCAGATTCCCGGTAGCATCCGGATCATCGTGCAGATGACAATCATCGCTTCATTGGTGATCGTAGTCGACCAGGTATTGGGCGCTGTCGCCTATGATATCAGCAAGCAACTTAGTGTCTTTGTTGGGTTAATCATCACAAACTGTATCGTTATGGGGCGAGCGGAAGCTTTCGCGATGCAAAACCCGCCAGGGTTAAGCTTTCTTGACGGTATTGGCAACGGGCTTGGTTACAGTATAGTTCTGATGCTGGTTGCCACTATTCGCGAATTTTTTGGATCAGGCAGCCTGTTTGGATACGAAATTCTGCCATTAGTCACCAACGGCGGCTGGTATTCACCGATGGGTTTGATGCTTTTGCCACCTAGTGCATTCTTTATTATTGGTCTGCTGATCTGGGCCCTACGTGCCTGGAAGACAGAGCAGATTGAAGAGCCCGAATTTGAAATTGGCGGTCACACCGCATTGTCTAAGGTATAGGGGGGCTTAACCATGGTCGAATATTATTTAAGCCTGCTTGTTCGCGCCGTCTTTATTGAAAATATGGCGCTCGTGTTTTTTCTTGGCATGTGCACGTTTATTGCTATCTCAAAGAAGATCGAGACTTCCATGGGGCTTGGTATTGCAGTTGTCGTTGTACTGACGATTACCGTTCCCGTTAATAACCTTCTGTATCAGTATTTGCTGGCCGATGGAGCATTGGCTTGGGCCGGATTACCTGACGTTGACCTAAGTTTCCTTGGTTTCCTGTCTTATATCGGGGTGATTGCGGCGATCGTTCAGATTCTGGAAATGTTTCTTGATAAGTATGTACCCGCTCTCTACAACGCGCTCGGCGTATTTCTGCCCCTGATTACGGTTAACTGCGCCATCCTGGGAGCATCTCTTTTCATGGTGAATCGTGACTACAATTTCGCCGAAAGCGTGGTGTACGGTTTCGGCTCAGGACTTGGCTGGGCAATTGCCATCGTCGTCCTGGCAGGCATACGGGAAAAGATGAAATACAGTGATGTACCTCAAGGTCTGCGAGGCCTTGGAATCACTTTTATTACCGTAGGTTTGATGTCACTTGGGTTTATGTCATTCGGCGGCATTTCACTTTAGGTATTTTATGCTAGACAATTTTATTGTCGGCAAGCTTCTGCGGGTTAGTGATAACCCGGGATTGAACAGGTTTTCAGAGTCCAGATATGAACGTTATTGAAGTTGTTTTGGGTGTAGGTATGTTTACGGTGATCATTATGATGCTCGTATTTGTCATTCTTTATGCTCGCAGATTACTGGTGAGTACCGGTCAAGTGACGATAGAAATTAATGGTGACCCGGAAAAGACAATCACCTGTAGCGCCGGTGGAAAGCTGCTGAATACCCTGTCGGATGCCGGTATTTTTCTCTCTTCCGCCTGTGGTGGCGGTGGCACTTGCGCCCAGTGCCGCTGCGTCGTGATGGAAGGCGGTGGGTCGATGCTTTCTACTGAAGAGGGTCATTTTACCCGAGGTGAAGCGAAGGACGGCTGGCGGTTGTCATGTCAGACGGCGGTTAAGCAAGACCTTAAAATCGAAGTGCCTGCCGAGTTCTTCGGCGTTAAGCGTTGGGAGTGTGATGTCATTTCCAATGAAAATGTCGCGACATTTATTAAGGAACTGATACTAAAGTTACCTGAAGGCGAAGAAGTAAACTTCCGTGCCGGCGGTTATGTCCAGTTTGAGATCCCTCCCTATGATATCGACTATAGGGATATTGAAGTCGAGGAAGAGTACGCAGGTGACTGGGAAAAGTTTGGTGTCTTTGAACACAAGTCGGCCGTTCCCGAACCAACGATTCGAGCTTACTCGATGGCGAATTACCCTGATGAAAAAGGCGTCATGAAATTTAATATCCGTGTTGCGTCACCACCACCGGGTACAGAGTTTCCTCCCGGGAAAATGTCTTCTTACCTGTTCACCAAAAAGCCTGGTGATAAGGTGACTATTTTCGGACCGTACGGAGAGTTCTTTGCCAAAGAAACCGAGGCAGAGATGGTGTTCATTGGTGGTGGCGCTGGTATGGCCCCAATGCGTGCACATATATTTGATCAATTGTTGCGAATTCACACTGGCAGAAAGATCACCTTCTGGTACGGTGGGCGTAACCAGCGCGAGCTTTTCTACGTAGATGAGTTCGACAAGTTGGCCGCAGAGAACCCAAATTTTGAATGGCATGTTGCATTATCGGATCGGGGTATCGAGGGCTGGGAGGGCTATACAGGCTTCATTCACAATGTACTTTTTGATGAATACCTAAAAGAGCATGTTGCGCCGGAAGACTGCGAATACTACATGTGCGGGCCGCCAATGATGAACTCAGCGGTGATCGGCATGCTCGAAGACCTGGGGGTTGAACGAGAGAACATCTTCCTCGATGACTTTGGCGGATAGGGAAAAGGCGCTTTTGGCGCCTTTTTTATGGGTGATTTTTGAAGGTGATAGTTCAAAAAGCGGGTGCTGATTACGCGGGTCGCGCCTGCATCTTCTCGGCTGTTGTCGAGTATCCGGCATCTTCGGGGATACAGATGTAGTTGCCGTCTTCTCTCTGCTCAGACCAGGGCAGGATAGATACGACTTTTTTGTCTGCTGCCGCCCTCATGGCATCAGCAACATTTGAGCTTTCTCCCAGCATCTCTACGTTAACGCGAGTCGGGAAGATAATAGTATAGGTGCCGTCTGAGTTGCCCTTGATGGCGTTGTCCGATGAAATCCATACTGAATCCACGGATTCGTATCCGTCGTGAATGGCCAGATGGTCTGCTGGGGCAACGGCTAAATAGAAGTGAGTATCGAAGCGTTTGGGTAGCATCTCCGGTGTAATCCAGTGAGCAAAGTGCTGCAGGTTGTCACAGGCAAGTCTGAGCTGTTCTTTTTCAAGGAACTGGTTTAGGGAAACGTCGCCCCGGTTTAACGGGTCACGATAGTGCTCAAGGGTACTCAGCCTCTCGCCTGATACTAGAGCGTTCGAGCCGTTCTCTCGGGCTAACAAAATACCACATTCCTCGAAGGCTTCCCTAATGGCACCTGCCATCATGGCAACGGCAGTGTCGTCAGAACTGTCTATTCCATCGCAATAATTTCTGACCTCGTAATCACCGGCATCAACTTTGCCGCCCGGGAACACGAGTGCACCGGAAGCGAAATCGATTTGGTGATGTCTGACCACCATGAAAGTCTCCAGGCCACTGGGGCCGTCCCGAAGCATGAGAATAGTCGCGGAGGGCAGAGGCGTTGATGCTTCAGGCGTTGATGCGTCAGGCTTTGATTCGTTAGGCTTTGATTCGTTAGGCTTTGATTCGGTAGACTTTGATTTGGTAGACATGGTTTTCCTTAGGTTTTCCTTAGGTTTTACTGAATATGGTGACGTTTAAAAAAACTATCGACTGCGTTCGATCAGGATCTTCCAGCCTGTATCTTCCTTGCGCAGTCGCAGTACCTTATCGACTCGGTCGCGATAGTCATTCGAACGATAGGCCTGTTGAAAGAATACGTCTACGACATCAGTGTCGACTAGTTCAAATCGCTGGTAAGTGATTTGCAGGTTAATCTCACTGGGACGCATGATTCTTGTTTTCCTTAGCGCCGACCAGCTTTGTCGGCTCTGTCGGTCTGGTACTGCGAAATCTTCGGAATAGTTGGCAAGGTACAGCACCGTATCCTGATCAGACCATGCTGCGGCCCACCGGTCCACAGTGTGGATCAGCCTATCTATGACTGCACCTGTAATGTCTGCCACATCGCTAGAATGAATGTCTTCAGCTTTGGGGGGGTTTTGTTCGAGTATCGGTTCAGGCTCAGGTGTTGGGTCGAAGGCTGTCTTAACGGCGAGTACGGCTTTCTCTTCGGCTTCTGATGCGTCAGCCCCGACCATCGTTTCTTCAGGGCCGCTGACAAGTTGAGTCAGATCATTTTCGTCAGGCTGCGAAAGCGTGGTCATTGGCTGGTGACCTAGTGAGTCAGCTTCAGCAGGTAATTTAGTGCCCTGATGCGCCACGGTTGGGCCTTTATCGGTGAGCTCGGCCGCGACTTTTGCGCTGGCCGCGATCGTGTGTTCGATATCGACGGGTTTGTCGTTTTTAAAAAATGCGGTGTAGGTGGTGCCGTCTGAAAGGACCATTGTTCCGGGTCCATTGCGCATGTCGTTTTCAAACTGGCCGATAAAACGCGTCCCGTCTTGCCAGAAGATCGTCCCTTTGCCTGCACGCTCGCCGTTCAAGACACCGCCAACATAACGGGTGCCGTCAGGCCAAGCCATGACTTTGGTTACCGGTTTAGTGGTCTCGTTGTCCTCGGCCTGCAATCCGAATGGTTGGAGCATTAAAAGCGTAAGCACTAGTTGAAATAGCTTCATATTGTTAATTATTCTCTTGAATGGGACGGCCTTTCTGTCGCCGTGTTTCTGTCGTCTTGTTTCTGTCGTCTAGTTTCATAGCCTTGTTTCATAGGCTTGTTTCATCGTTGAGAAGGATGCCGGACTGACCTTAGTTTGGCATTGCAACCCCCCTGGGGTTGCTAATTTACAGTTGGAACAGGTTACTGGCGGCGGCCTGCGCCATCACTTTTTCAGCTTCAATGATAAAAGGACCGTCCCGTACGACATTGGCGACGGCGACCTCGCCTTCTGTAAGTTTGATACTCCTGTCACCATCAAAAGCCAGGATCCCCGGTCCTTCGAAATTAACCGATTCTCCAAGCGCTATTTTTCTAACTGAATCAATACCGACTTCAGCATGCAACCCAGGTGAGATCGGTACATTTGTTCGAAGATCAGCATCAGGATGACATCGCGCGAGGACGCCGTTGTCATCATGGTGGCCCGTTGGTTCAAAAAACCCTCCGATCGGGGATATGCCGATTGAGGCGGGTTCCGCTCTTGTCAGAACGATGGTTGACAGGTCTTCCGGCTTAAACGGCAGTAGACTGCCCATGAAATCGTTGCGTAGTAGCACAGCATCGATCAGGGCGATATCGGACTCGTCGTTTTTCCTTATGTGGATTCGCTTACACCTGAGACAATGATTCCTTGAAACTTTTTCGGCGGCAACCAGTCCGGCGGCCATTCCCGCGACGGAAGCTTCGAGTCTATAAGGGAAGACGTTGTTGGTGCCGGTGGAAAGTGGCAGCATGATGGCGTCAGGAAAGCTCCGGGCAACGATTCTGGATGTCCCGTCACCACCCAGGACAATAAACACTCGGCAACCTTGGTCCCACATCATCCGGGCCATGGTGGTAGTGTCCTGAGCGGAGTGGGTCAGGGTAAACCTCAGGATTTCAATCTGATCCTTTTCGGGTAGGTTTTCTATGGCTTTTTCATTGATTCTAAACGGTTCGTGCGCGAGATAGATCTTCTCGACACCCTGGGAAAGCGCCCCAAGCACCAGACGAGTTACCTGTTGCTGCTTCTCATGGTGGTCACTGGTACTGGCGCGCGCAGCGACGCGGCGAACGTCCCGGCCAGAGAACGGGTTGACGATGATGCCCAGTTTTATCTGAGCGCTCTCAGTAGGACTCTTGTTGACGGATTGATTAGTTACCATGGGTTTTTAGTCAGATATTGCTTTAGGATCCAGATAGCGCGGTGATCCATCGTCAGCTTGCTTTCCGGGTAAATACCCAGTTGTCATCCGTTGAGTAGGTTTCGTTGTACTCATAGCCGTCTTCTGCAAATGCCTTGATATCTTCAGGCTTGCTGATTCGATTCTTGACGATAAAGCTTGCCATTGACCCGCGGGCTTTTTTAGCAAAGAAGCCAAGCACCTTATAAGTACCCTTACTGTAGTCTTTGAAAACAGGGGTGATTACCTTGCCCGGCAGTTTGCTGCTGGCAACTGACTTGAAATATTCGATAGACGCAAGGTTTACCAGTGTTTTATTTCGATGTTTAGAAAGTTCGATTCCCAGTGACTCACCAATTTCGTCCCCCCAGAACTCGTAAAGTGTTTTGTAATTATTGGTTTTCAGTCGAACGCCCATTTCCAGACGGTAAGGCTGGATCATATCAAGAGGCCTAAGGACGCCGTACAGACCGGAAAGAATTCTCAGGTTTTTTTGTGCGAAATTGAAATCTCTCTCGCCATAATTTTCGGCCTCCAGTCCTATATAGACATCGCCCTTAAATGCCAGCAACGCCTGTTTGCCTTTTTTTGAACCGGGGCTAAATGATTGGAACCTTTCGACATTGAGCGCCGCGAGTTTTGGGCTGATACCCATCAATTTACTCAGGTCCTTCGGCGACTTTTTGCGCATCACGTCAACCAGCGCGCTGGTGTGTTTTGTAAAAAGAGGTATTGAGTTTTTTGAAGTCGTAGGCGACGTATCAAAATCGAGAGTTTTGGCGGGTGAGATAACGGTTAGCATTAAGTTTCTTGAGGCCGGATGGTATTTAAGAATACTAGATTTAATGAGGCGGTGGAATGGACATCTAAACGTTGATGCCTAGAAATCCTTAAGAAAATAGTCTTTTGGGGCATCGCGGCCTGCCAGTGGATCGATAAACAGCAAGTCATGAAGAATCCGCTCAAGCGCGGAGCGGATGCGATAACAATGGTTGCTCGCTGTTATCGATTGATGCGGAGCGACTAGCGCGTGTTTAGCTTGGCGGAACATAAAAAAGGCGTACAATTCCAACCTCGGCATCTGGATTGGTCGCTAAAATGGGTGCTGCTGGTGGTTGTTAAGCTGTAGCTGTTTGGTGATAACATTTAGTCGTGTTCCCGGATAATACAGTTCATTGACTAAGGGCTTACGCAGAGTTTGGGTTGAAGGCGCAAAGATCGTTAACAAGTTGTGCCGCAGGGGCCCGCAACTGGACTAAGATATCGGGTTGGGGAACTGGTCGTTAAATAATTAAAATGAGTTGTTTGTTGGTCATGAAAGGCAATGAACAGGAGGCAATACAATTAAAATGAAGCGTGTGGGTTGGGGTTTTTTAATCAGTTTAGTGGTTTTTATCACCAGTATTGAGGTGTTCGCGACAGCACCTCCGGTCGCTAAACTTGTCCAGACCGAAGGCCAAGTCGAATACAGTCGAAAGGGCGTTAAATGGAACGCCGTGCGCCGTACAAAGTATTTGTTCGGCGGCTATCATGTCAGAACGGGCGAAGACGGTTCCGGAACGCTCATTGACGAGCAGTCTGGGATGTCCCAGGAGCTGGGTTCTGATAGCCACGTTGCAATTCAGGGTGGTGAGGTGATTGTTGTTTCCGGGAGCTTGTCCGCGCCTGAAGAGGAAGACACAAGCATTTTCCAGAGTCTGCAGAACAAATTTGCCAAGGCCCAGCGTTACACGACTGTGCGCCGGAGCGTTAATACCGCTGTTAATACCGCTAATGGGACGTGTGACAACAAGGTGCGTACGATTCGAAGCGTCACAGTGTCGCCCGGGCACTCAGATCTTGTCTGGAGGAACGCTTGTCCTGAGTTCTCTTACAAGCTAGTGATCGACAACGCCACGCCGATTGAGGTGCCTGCAGAATCAACTTCAGAGATGATCCGTTACCCTGTAGCAAGTAGCGGTGTCGGTGAGCATACCTATTGGGTCGAGGTTCTTGATAAAGACGGTACAGTTTACATACCGAAGGTAGAGAGTAAGTTTCGGGTCATGTCAGTTGATGAAGAGAAGGCGCTGGCGGAAGATCTGGAGCAGGCCGGCGACGATATTTTTCTCGAAACGAATCTGCTTGAAGAACAGGGTCTGTATATCGCTGCGATGGATGCTTATCGAAAGTTTTTTCGGGAGAACCCGGACGCAAATGACATGCGACCGCTGTTGATTCAGTCCTACCAGAATTTAAAACTGAGTAATCTCAGGGAACGTGAAGCGAGGCTTTATAACGCAGTCTTGGAAGAGGAGTATTAATCTATCTTTCAGACGGCTGGCGGTGATAAGCGGTTTGTCGCTAAATGATTGTAAAGTCCCGCCGGCGTTTTATAAGTTGTCAGGGGGGTCACTCAGGTGATCAAGAATAATGGGCTTTAAGCAACAACGTTATGACCTGATGGCGGTCGTTTTTTTCTTCCTATTGGCGATGATTTTGGAGTACAGGGAAGCCTTCTCTCTTGTCGAGGACGAAACGCTTTCATATCGGCAGATTCTTCGTACCCACTATAATCCCGTTTTCACTGGGGATGATTCCCTCACTCGCCCCTCTGAAGATGTCGTCATCGTCTTTACCGATGAGGCATTTTACGCCGAGTACGACAAGTATCCTCTTCGTAGAGCAGACCTTGCGACGATTATTCTGAGGTTGAAGGATATGGGGGCGTCTGTCGTGGCTATCGATATGTTGCTCGACTTCAACAGTGCTTATGGAGAGGATCAGACACTAGAGGATGCGTTGGCGGAGGCCGGTAATGTGTTACTGGTCTCCCAGGCGGAGATAGAGGGAGGGCAATACCTGGGACTCAATACTGCCATCGAAAGGTTTAATGACGTCACCAAACATGGTTACACGAACGTAACGTCGAACAGTGCGATTTCTCCATCTATTGTCCGCCTGCGTATCCACAATGAAATGGTTAATGTTTTTGACGCTTGGCCATATGCGATAAAAGCCGTCTCTATGTACCTTCAGCAAGAGCCGAAGCTTGCCAAGGGCGTCTTGAGTATCGGGCCAGAAGTAGCGATACAACTCGATCAGTTCGACGAAATGTATATTGATTACCCGCTGCTGCCTGCGGTATCCGGGGTTACCCCCAAGCTGCATGAAATTATAGGGATATCCGCGTCGGAATTGTTGTTGATCGACTATGAAGATGAGCAGGACAAGCTTGCTCATTTCGAGGAGCTTGCCTATTTCATCGAAGGAAAGATCGTCTTGATTGGTGAGGTTGCAGAAGTTGCCCATGATCAGTTTGAAACGCCTGTAGGAGATGTCTTCGGCGTTGAAGTGATCGCGAACTCGATTTCGACCATCATCAAAAATGGTCCTCTGACAGCTGCGTCGCTGGGTTTAGAGTTGCTGGTTGGGTTCCTGATGCTGGCAGCCTTTTTGTGTACCCGCCTTATCCCAGCGCCTCTTCTAAGGAACAGCGTCAGCATTGCGGTGCTGGTTCTCTACTTACTGGCGACGATTCTTGCTTATATCAGTATTGGCCTGGTGTTCTCAGTAAGTTATCTGCTGATAGCGTCGGTCTTCTCCCTGATTGTCGTTAACATGCGGTTCTATCTCGCGGAAATGGGCCAGAAGACGATGATTCGGGAGATGTTTGGACAATACCTCTCGCCGAAGGTGGTGGAGGACCTCGTTGATGATCCCAGTAAGATTCAGTTGGGTGGTGAAGAACGGGAGATGACGGCTTTTTTCTCTGACATCCAGGGCTTCTCCTTAATATCAGAACGCCTGACGCCGTCAGAATTGGTACAGTTGCTGAACGACTACCTGACAGATATGTGCGATATCATCATCGCGAGTGAAGGCACCGTAGATAAATTCGAGGGCGATTCCATCATGGCTTTTTGGGGAGCGCCGGTTAGGCATGCTGATCATGCTAAGCGGGCCTGTTTCGCCGCGATTGATATGAACGATCGACTTGTAGAGCTTAGGGCGAGCGCTCTGCAGAAAGGCGTTACGCCTCTAGTGGTTAGAATGGGGGTGAACACTGGTCCTATGGTGGTGGGGAATATGGGATCCAGCCAAAGAATGAACTACACCGTCATGGGTGATGCTGTGAACTTGGCCTCACGACTGGAAGGTGCTAACAAAGCATATGGATCAGGGATGATGATTTCCGAATCTACCTATAGAGCTTGTGAGGCAGATATTGATGTTCGCGAGTTGGATAGAATCATGGTGGTGGGAAAAAGTGAGCCGGTTACCGTTTATCAGTTGCTGAATAGGAAGAACCAGACAGCCAGCGCGGACGCAGATCTCGTCGACCTGTTCTCGAAGGGAATGCAGTTATACAAAGCAGGGGATTTTAGGCAGGCGAAGAGTGAGTTCTCAGCGTGTCTGGATATTTTTGCCGACGATGGTCCCGCCCTGACTTACATTGCTAGGTGTCAGGCGTTTATCGTTAATCCTCCAGGCGTCGATTGGGACGGTGTTTATAGACTGACAGAAAAGGGTTAGCGCGGGATGTCAATTCAGAAAAAAATGATCCAGGAAAGAATAGCAAAGAAACTTGCCGACGCAGTAGATCTGCAGCACTTGGAAGTCGTCAATGAAAGTGGTAACCACAACGTGCCGGCCGGATCGGAGTCTCATTTTAAGGTAGTCATGGTCAGCGAGACTTTTGAGGCGATGCCTCTGATCGCCAGGCATAGGCAGGTGAACAGAATTCTTAGTCATGAACTGGCAAACGATATTCATGCGCTTGCCATCCATACCTACACGGCAAGAGAGTGGCGTAAGAAGAATGGAGAGGCGCCGATGTCGCCTCCCTGTCTTGGGGGCAGCACCTGAACGTGATGATCATTGCTTGTGTTTAGATACCAGTGAGTGGAGGCCCCGATGCAGGTGGCACTGAGGTCACGTGCGTGGATCGTCAGAGGGGTGGGCGTACTTCAGAATATCTCTTCGAGCTAAAACAGCGGTGTACGGCGATTCATGTCAGGGTCCTCCGGCGACGCAGAAAGTCGCTTGGCCTGTACGTGGAGAAAGATGTTTTGCCTGAGCTTCGGGTCCCGATAAATTGCGCTTGGCGCGATATTCATTCATTTCTAGGCAGTAAATTTGACTGGATTGTAGCGGCGCAATCGGAGCTGGCAAGTCGCACAACTGCGCCGCCCAATATTTATACCCCCGGTGGGGAGATTAGTTACCTTGGCCGCCGAGTGCCGCTGGTGCTCGCTAAGAGTCGTTTTAATGTTGTTGAAGCGGACCATAGTAGTATCTATGTTTCGTGCACTAATCCTGCCAGGCCTGAAGCGGTCGAGAAACAAATTATTCACTGGTACCGAAGGCAAGCGGAAACCCTGTTTCCTTTAAGAGTTCAGGTGGTCGCTGGCAGGTTCTCAGTCAAGAATGATCCGTCAGGGGTTAGGGTACGTAAAATGAAGGCTAGATGGGGAAGTTGCTCCTCCGGTGGGGAGGTGTGCCTAAATTTGCTGCTGATAAAAGCAGGCCTGGCGCAGATTGATTTCGTGATCGCGCATGAACTCTGCCATCTTAGGCATTTCGCCCACAATGCTAAATTTTATGCGTTGTTATCAGAGGTCATGCCTGACTGGAAAGAGCAGGAGGTACTGCTTGGACAAAAGGTCTAGAGCATCGGCATAAGGGAAGGCCAGACATCTTCGAGAAGGCTGGGTTGAGCTTCCGCGGTAGGATGGATTCCGTCCCTTTGGACGAGGGCCTTGCCGGTCGATATACCGTCTAGCAGAAAGGGGACGAAGGGGAGGTCGTGTTCTTCTGCCAGCGAGGAAAAGATCTTTTCGAAGGCGAGTGTGTAGCGACGGCCATAGTTAGGCGGTAGGACCATACCGATCAGTAAAACGCGGGCGCCGGTGGCCTTAGCCTGCTGGATGATGAGGTCCAAGTTGGATCTGATGTTGGAAATAGGATAGCCGCGAAGTCCATCGTTGCCACCAAGTTCAAGGACAAAAATATCCGGTTGGTGAAATTCGAGACTTTTGGTTAACCTTGTGACGCCACCACCCGTAGTCTCACCAGACACACTGGCGTTGACAACCTTATAATGAGGACGATCGATAGCAACGCGGTTGGCCAGCAGGCTCACCCAACCTTGTTCCTGATCCATTCCGTAGGCAGCACTGATGCTGTCACCATAGACAAGAAGCGTTTCCGCTAGAACGAATGGGCTGAGACTCATACAAGACAGAGCAACAATAAATTTAGTTATGCGAGCAATGATCAAAACAGAAAACCTTGGAAAATCAGTTAGCACCTCGGAAGGGCAATTGACTATATTGAAAGGGATCGATTTGGAAATCAAGAAATCCGAGTCGGTTGCCATCGTTGGAGCGTCCGGTTCAGGTAAAACCACCCTGTTAAGTCTGCTGGCAGGTCTTGATACTCCTAGTCTTGGCAAGATAACGTTGGGTGACCGCGAAATCACCTCCCTTGACGAGGATCAAAGAGCAAAAGTTCGTTCCGAACTAGTGGGATTTGTGTTCCAGTCTTTTCAATTGTTGGCGAGCCTGAGCGCGATAGAAAACGTGATGTTGCCCGCGGAGCTTAGGGGAGATTCTGATGCCCAGGCGAAAGCTCATGAATTACTCGATAGAGTTGGGCTTAGTCACAGAATGAATCATTACCCTCGGCAACTCTCGGGTGGTGAACAACAGCGGGTCGCAATAGCGCGAGCATTCGCGTCTTCCGTCGAGATTTTGTTCGCAGATGAGCCAACAGGAAACCTGGATACCACGACTGGCCAGCATATTATTGACCTAATCTTCGAACTCAATGCTGAATTTGGTACGACACTGGTGTTGGTTACCCATGACAGCCGCCTTGCAGACCGCTGTGAACGCAGTATCCATATAGCATCCGGTGAACTCGTTGAGCCGCCAGGCCTAGTTGAAGCGGTCTCAAGTCTTGGTGGTTAATTCGTGAAACTCATTTCTCTGGCGCTGAAACTGCTTTGGCGTGACTGGCGTGCAGGCGAGTTGACGCTCCTGCTGGCATCACTCGTGATTGCAGTGGGTTCAGTGACCACGGTGTCGCTTTTTGTGGATCGATTGCAACAGGCGCTGTTAACGGAGTCTGCAACCTTTCTTGCTGCTGACAAGGTGATTTCCTCTGACCAACCTATAGATGTCGACATTGTTAGCTACGCGACATCCCTTGGGCTCAGAACTTCTGAAACGCTAGGTTTCCTTTCGATGGTTTTTTCTGAGGAGAGGGCGCAGTTTACCTCGGTAAAAGCAGTGGACCGGTATTATCCGCTGCGTGGGAAACTGATTGCCGGAGATCAACCCTTTGTCAGAGGGGCACCGGTCGATGAGGGTCCGGCGCCCGGAGAGGTCTGGATTGAAAGCCGATTATTTTCATCCCTTGATATAGCGCCCGGGGATCTGTTGGACGTGGGAGCCTTTAGCATTCCTGTTACCCGTGTGCTGATAAAAGAACCTGATAGGGGGGGCGGCTTTAGTAGTGCCGGACCGCGGGTGTTAATGAATATGGCTGATGTTCCGGCGACGGAAGTGGTTCAACCGGGAAGTCGTCTGACTTATCGATATCTGTTTGCGGGCGATCGAAAAAGTCTCGCGGATTTTGAAGCGTGGGTGAAGCCAAGACTGGGCCTCGAGGCACGGATTTTTGGGGTGAAGGAAGGTGCCGAGGGAATAGGTAACGCGCTTGACCGCGGAGAACGTTTTCTTTTGCTGGGTAGCTTGCTGGGAGTCGTGCTCGCTGGTGTTGCTATAGCCCTTGCTGCGCAGCGATACAGCCTTAGGCACTATGATCATGTCGCTATTATGAAAACGCTTGGAGCGACGCCACGCTCTGTGGACATGATTTTTATCACCATCTTTGTCACGCTTGGTTCTACAGCAACCCTCTTTGGTGCGGCGATTGGCTATGGCATGCAGATGGGGGTGGCGAAAATTCTAGCGCCCTATATTCCGATAGAACTGCCAGAGCCTTCGATGCGTCCGGTGTTGCTGGGACTGGTTACGGGTTTTATCTGTCTCTTAAGTTTTGCGTTGCCGCCGCTGCTCAAACTTCGTTCAATTGATCCGGTTAGGGTCATTCGCCGCGATCTCGGTGACGCGAGTGCTGCAGGCATGATGACCTATAGCTTCGCTGTTTTAGGAACGCTTGGCCTTATGTGGTGGTATTCACAGGATCTGAAGCTAACAGTAATGATTTTCAGTGGCGCCGTAATATCTTTAGTACTGCTGTTTGGCGTTGCGTTTCTGCTGCTTCGCAGCGGCCGAGTTTTGGGTATGCAAGCGGGTAGTGCCTGGCGATTGGCGCTGGCAGGTATGCAGAGACGCGGACAGGAAAATACCATGCAGATACTGGTTTTCGGACTGGCAATCATGCTGCTCCTGATACTGTACTTGGTTAGAACGGCACTTATTACCGAGTGGCAATCTCAAATCCCAGCGGATGCGCCTAACCATTTCGCCATTAATATTACGCAGGAGGATGTCCAGCCAATTAAGACGTTGCTTGCAGAAAACGGGGTCGACAGTCAACCGCTGTACCCGATGATCCGGGGTCGAGTCAGCAGCGTGAATGGAGAATCAGCCTCTGATAGGGACAAGCGTCTTCAGCATTCGGGAAGGGAAGCGCCGGGGTCGAGCTCAGGGAGAAACCTGACCTGGTCCGGTGTGCTGCCCGATGACAACATTGTTATAGCCGGGGAATGGTGGGACGAGAATTACTTAGGGCCCGCGCTGGTCTCGCTGGAAAAAGATCTTGCTTCCCGTAACCAACTAAAAGTTGGTGACGAATTGGTGTTCACCATTCAAGGCAGGGAAGTAGAAACACGAATTGCGAGTATCAGGACGGTTGCCTGGGACAACATGCAACCGAATTTCTACATAATCTTTGCGCCGGGAACCCTCGAGGATTTCCCATCGACTTTTATGACGAGCTTTAATCTTAAGAAAGAGCAGAAGCTCTTTCTTAACGACTTACTTAAAGCTCACCCGACAATGACCGTCATTGAGATTGATGCCCTGATCGAACAGGTACAGCGAATCATAAGCCAGGTCACTTTGGCGATTGAGCTGGTGTTGGTACTGATCATCGGTTCTGGTGGGCTTGTCCTGCTGGCCAGTATCCAAGCATCAATGGATGAACGAATGAAACAACACGCAATCCTGCGGACGCTGGGCGCTAGCAGAAGGCTGATATTGGGCAGTTTGGCGATCGAATTCTGCGCGCTTGGTTTTTTCGCCGGTATTCTGGCGACTGTTGGGGCCGAAATCACTGTTTTTATGCTGCAAACAGAAATTTTCGAGTTGGATTATGAAATGAACCATGAACTTTGGGTGTTGGGTCCGGTTGCGGGAACGGTCCTGATTGGTGCCGTTGGGACCTTTGCCACCCGTAGGGTTGTTGACACACCTCCCGCCAGTGTCCTACGAGAACTTGCCTAGCGACTAGCGTTCATTCACGGTTAGCTTCAGGGTTACAGGGGTTTGCCATTACGGTTCGTCATACCAAGAGCCGTCGTTTTCTTTTCTGATCCATAATTGTGAGAACCAGTAAAACCGGTTTCCTTTTGGCAAGGTGCAGTTATACCTTGTTCTGCCGACCGATACGGCTTTGGTCGGCGTCGCCAAGACGTTCAACGAGTGTGTTTCCGATAACGCCATCAGCCCGCCGGGTCCGTAACAGGTGAGTCGTGACAGATTTATGGTGTCTTCTAAGAAGGACAGTTCCAGAACCGGTTTAAGGTTATCTGACACCATGGGCTCCACCTCTGGGTGCAGGACAGGTAACGGCAGGCTGCGAAGCTTATCTCTGAAAGCGGTTTCACCGACATAAATACCCGCAAGCGGATAGCGAGGCAACAGCAGGGGGTTTGAATGCGGCCCAATTGCTCCGCTTTGCTGCCCAAAACCGATCATTTTCAAGTCAGCCACTAGGTTTAGGGTTTCTTCATCATACTCACCATAGGGGTAAGCAAACAGATTGGAATCCAGACCGTGTTTCACCAAAAGCCGTTTCGCCGTTAACAGTTCTTTTGTCATCCGACCTTTCCATTGGTCTGTCGTTTCTGTCTCAAGACGCCTGATCATATGGGTGTGACTGCTGGTGTGATTCGCGATCGTGGCGCCGTGCATGGACATTTCGGTTAGCTGTGCCCACGTCAGATAGTGAGGGTTTTTAGCCTCTATTAGGTTGGTCGCGACAAAAATAGTGAAAGGCCAGCTTCTTGCCTGAAGATTGGGAAATGCGGTGGTATAGATGCTGCGGTAAGCATCGTCAAATGTGATGGCAACGATCTTCTCATCACTCTTTTCAGACCCGTTCGAAGTGGCCATAGACCTTTTGACCAGCTCATCGAGAGGTAGGACCGTGAAGCCTTCCGCTTCGATGATGTCCAGGTGCCGGTTGAACTGATCGGGTGCAATGCTGGTAATTGCGGGCGTGTCTTCATCCACATGATGATAGAGAAGAACAACCCCAGCCTCCAAGTGTGCCGTTAAAACGCAGGCCAGTGCGCCAGCCATAAGTTTCTTATGAAATGTGGTTCCGTGTAGAATGCTGCTTCCGAGCAATGTGTAGAATATTCTGATGGCTGACTTAAGATTGGAACTCAACAAGGTGAACAAGAAGCTTCGCCACGAAACCGGAAAAGCGATTGCAGATTTCAATATGATCCAAGATGGCGACCGCATCATGGTTTGTATCTCCGGTGGTAAAGATTCCTTGACCATGTTGGATATCTTACTGAGTCTGAGAGATCACGCACCGATTAATTTCGAGTTGCTAGCGGTGAACCTTGACCAGAAACAGCCCGGCTTTCCTGAGGAAGTTCTGCCGCGATATTTCGAACAGCTTGGGGTTGATTACAGGATATTGGAAGAAGATACCTATTCGCTGGTGACTGACATGGTGGCCGAAGGAAAGACCTACTGTGGCTGGTGCTCACGATTCCGTCGCGGTATTTTATATAAATTCGCTAAGCAGAATGGCTATACAAAGATAGCGCTTGGCCACCACCGAGATGACATGATCGAAACGCTATTTTTGAACCTGTTTCATGGTGGCAAGTTGAAAACAATGCCAGCCAAACTGCTAAGTGATGATGGACAGAATATGGTTATCAGGCCCTTAGCCTACTGTCGTGAGAAAGACATTGAGCGATATGCCGAGCTTAAAGCGATGCCAATCATTCCTTGTAATCTATGTGGGTCGCAGGACAACCTGCAGCGTCAGGTTATTAAGGATATGCTTCAGGAGTGGGACACGCTTCATCCCGGAAGACTGGCGTCAATATATCGAGCGATGACCGACGTTGTGCCATCGCATCTTGCCGACCGGGGACTGTTTGACTTCTCAGGGCTGGAAGAAAAACAGCGAAAGCAGATTAAGCCGTTGGATGTGGTAAACCTCTAAAGGCATTACTGTTTGGCTAAGGGCTTTTATTGTTTGGCTAAGGGCTTATGTCGCTGGCGTGCTGCGTTCATGAAATTTCTTGAAGTCTTTGATGGCGGTAATTAAATTCCCTAGCTCTTGTGTGAAGGCCGTGATGCTTTCCTGGGAAAGTTCATCGTCCCTCAGTTCTTGTTCTACTTTTCTTGCGATCAGCATTAATTTTTCGGCGCCGAATGTGCCTGCCAACCCTGCAATGTTATGCGCGAGCCGTTCAGCCTGTTCAAGATCCTGGATCGTCAGGAAGTCTGCGAATGTTTTATCGGCATTTTCATAAATATCAACGTAGTCGTCAGTGAGTGTGTGGAAAAACTCCAGGTCACCGCCTAACCGTTCTATTGCGTTACTAAAATCAACGCTCGAAATAAAAGTCTCTGTCTTGGTTTGCTGTTCTTCTTTCCCGGTAACAGGTTGAATGGACTGTTTATCAAAGAGGATATTCTGCAAGGCGTTGAAATCTATCGGTTTGGTTAGGAAGTGATCAAACCCTGCGTCCAGTGCTAGATTTTCCTCTGCCTCAAGAACGCCAGCCGAGATCGCGATGACAAGATTAGAGCGGATTGCAGGGTTCATGCGAATACGTTTTATGGTTTCTAAACCGTCCAGCACTGGCATTCGAATATCCATTAGTACAACCGCGTAACTTTGTTTGGCAAGTGCTTCCAGTGCTTCTTTTCCATTACCCGTCACGGTCACTCTAAAACCTCGTTTTTCGAGCATCAGACAGGTGAGCTTCTGATTAATTAGATTGTCCTCGACCAAAAGCGCCTCAGCATCCGTCGTCAACGTGACTTGGGAGGTTGGCGCTATTGCATGGATGTGGCTCGCAGGCAACTTCTGGACAATTGCGGAAAAGTAGAAGGTGCTACCTTTCCCGAGCTTGCTGTTCGCGGCCAGTTCGCCCCCCATCGTCTGAGCAAGTTGACGGCTGATAGACAAGCCGAGCCCGGTGCCTGCGTCACCTGGTGCCAGGTCGCCCTGGGCAAAGGGTTCAAAGATAGTATTGAGGTTAGCGCTCTCAATACCTCGACCTGAGTCCTTGATTCGAAAATTCAGTCGAATAGAACTTTCGGAGACTTTTTCTTCCGACCAGGTGACATTAATACTGCCTGTCTTAGTAAACTTGATCGCGTTTCCCACCAGGTTGATCAGGACCTGAGCAAGGCGTATAGGGTCTCCGAGTAGGGTGGGTTCCTTGTCATCGTCGAAGGAGGGCAGATTAAGCGTAATTCTTTTCTCATCTGCCGCTAGGCTCATCAGATTACTCAGATCCCTGAAAACCATGGATAGTCTGAATTCGACCTGCTCCAGAGTAAACTTTCCGGATTCCAGCCGTGAGAGGTCAAGAATATCGTTGACAATACGTAGTAGATGGCTTGAAGCGCTTTTAATTGTGTTCAGGTGCTCCGATTGTTCTAGCGTGAGCCCGGTGGCTAAGGTCAGGTCAGTGTATCCAATGATGGCGTTCATGGGAGTCCTTATTTCATGACTCATGTTTGCCAGAAACTGGCTTTTCGTTTCTGTGGCTGACTCGGCGCTGACCCTTGCTTGTTCCGCAGTTTCTCTTAGTTTTCTCTCCGAAATGTCGACGATAGCGCCTTCAATTTTGTACTCGTCTGACGCCTTATCAACGACTATTTTACCTGAGAGTTCTACCCAGATCTTCAGGCCTTCTCGGGTGACGATCTGGGTTTCATAATGGCTCACACGATCTTGTTTGGTAAGCTTTTTTTGGAATGCTTTGAAGTCTTCTGGGTTGACGAACGCGGAGCTAATATCAGGTCCTATGTTGGACTGATTTACAATGGCGAGGTCGTAACCTAGCAAGGCTGCCGCAGCCAGATTAAGGTTGGTAAGGTTGCCTGCCCCGTTGACTTCGAAAATACCCTCAACCGCATTTTGGTAGAGGGACAGATATTTGTTTTTGGAATCATTTAACTGTTGGTAAAGCTTTGAATTTTCAATGGCTATCCCGGACTGCGATGCCAGTAATTTCAGCAGCGCTACCCTGTTTTTGTTAAATGCATTGGTACTGTGAGAGTTTTCCAGGTAAAGAATCGCTGTTAGTTGTGACTGACTTACGACGGGAACACAGAGAATTGATTTTGGTGATTCTCGAAGGATGTACTTATCCTGGGTGAAAATGCCTTCGTTGACTGCATCGTTAAGCGTTAGCTCTTCTTTGGTCCTTGATGTGTATAGAATAACGGAAACGGGGATGTCGTTAGATTTATTGACAGGCACGCTTTCGAATCGGAAGTCGTTGCCGTCTTCGTGGGTCGACGTCGTAATTGCTACATTCAGCCGATCGTCGGTATTAATTACCAGGCTGGCTTTGTTCGCACCAGTGCTTGTCAAAGCAACCTGCATTAGTTTCTTTAACAGGTTTTCCAGCACGACTTCACCGGCCAGGACCTGTGAGGCTTTCATGACTGTTTCGATATCAATCAGGCTGTCGTTGCCGTAGAGAAAACTTTCGCCTTTTTGCGGCTGGCTGAATTCGGATTCATACAATTCTGGATACAGGTTCTGTAAGTGCCTGACTTTGTTATTCGCTCCCCATCGCTTGTAGTTTTTTATTGCGTTTGCAAGGAAGTACCTGGCGATGCCAGGCTTGCCTGACGATTGGTAGAATTCGCCAGTGCGTTCATTGGCTAGGGCAAGGTCATTGATATAGCCGTTTTCTTGGGCGAAATATATAGAGAGCTCGAAATGCTTAATTGCCTTCAATTGCTTGCCTTGATGTGCTGCCAGCTCTGCTTCAACCAAATGAAGCCGATGAAGAATATTTTCCGGAGAGTGATGTGCCCATTTTCGAAGCGATCTTCTGTTACGCCATATACGAATTTTCAGCGATATCTTTTGGGTCGGCGTCGCGTTAGCCAGGGATTTGATACAGGCGAGGGTTTCGAAAGCCTTGAAAAAAGTGAGTGTCGGTGCGTCCCGAATCGAATCAATGTGTCGTGCTATCTGGTCAGCGAATGATAATGCGTCGTCAATCCGCCCGAACATAAAGGCGAGATACAGTTTAGCCACGAAAAAATTGCCGTAAAATGTATCATTAAGGGGCGCTTCCAGTGATTCGGTCAGTGCTTTCTCGCTACAGGCGTCGCCTTCCAGTAGCCATGGGGCACTCACATAGCGAGTTAAGTTACGAGTCATCTGCAGGTAAATACTCCCCATGTAGGACCGGGAGGTTTGTTGGTGTTGTTTAGCCTCTGCGATGCTGTCCACCAGGTTTTTTTCGACGCTGTTCAGGTTCTGGCCTAGTAAAAACTCGAATTTACAGGCGGACACCCCCGCGATCATCGCATTCGCGACATCGCCATTTTCCAGTCCTATCCGGCGCGATCTGGCAAGAGGTTGCAACGTATCTTCTAGATGGCCCTTCCAGCTGAGATTGAAAAGGTAAGTCAGGTTAATTGTCCTGCAATGCTGTTTCTTTTGTGCGTTTGGCATGTTTCTCAGTGCCATCTGGCCAAGGCTGCAGCCGAAGTTAATTGTCCCAAGCTTAGCGATTAAAACTGCCCCTATTGCAGAGAAAGAGACTGATGACTCTGGCGATAGTCCATATTTCAGCGACAGGTGCGCCATCTCAAGTGTGTACCGGGTAACGCTGGGATCACCGGTGATGTAGGTTGCTTCGGTGATTATCAGTAGGAGCTTCATGGCCGCCAGATGCTTCTCATTTTCCATGATAGGTAGTTCGATTTTAGTGCCCTCGAACAATCGCCTTGAATAGATCAGCAGGCTGGCCATCGTCAAAAAAGTTTTGATGCTTGCGGTCTTGGAAATTTCCACGTCAATAGCCGTAAGGGCGGTTTGAGCACTCTTGATTGCTTCCTGAAATCGATTCGCAACGATCAGCGACTGGACCTTGATTTCGTGCGCGCTTGCAATATCCAGCGGCGATCGAGCGTATTCCAGAATGGTGCTGATTAGCAACTCCATCCGGTTCTCATCGCCGCAAAGGTAAGCGGTGCTTGCGGCTTCGAGGTGTGCCTCCAAACATTGCTCGTATTGCTCCCAAGGCCTCTGTCCAAGCAAGGCAATCGCAGTACGGAAGTATTTGAAGGCATGCTGGTAGGCGGCTGTACTTTTTGCTTTGTATCCAGCCGCGATATTGAAGGCTGCTAACTTCAGTTGATCGCCCTGGCTGTCATCAAGGGACACCAGGCTGTTGTTTAGCTGACTAACGATATCGAAGATACGCTCAAAGGTGTCACCCTGGGCTGCTACAAGCATTGCCTGTCCGATCTCCGCGTGAGTCTGTAGCTTTTCATTTTGACCAACCAATTCGTATAATGTTTGTTGGATGCGCTCATGGGCAAACCGAAAAATGATACGTTGGTGTCTAAGTTGCAGGCTCGGGACCTGTAAGATATAGCCGTGCTCTAAGGCCAGTGATATTTTGTTGGAAGTTTCCGCGTACGAGAGTTCGGACACCCTTTGTAACAATTCAAGTTCAAATTCGGTACCAACACATGCAGCGATCTTCAAAAGCTTAAGCGTGGTTGGGTCAAGGTTTTGTAGTTGATGTATTAGTGGCAAACTGACACTTTCGGCCGGTGGCTCGCTGGTGATCTGAGAAATATCCCAAGTCCATTCCCTGTGTGTTCGATCGAAGTGAAGGAAGCCTTTATCGAAGGTCCGGTTCATAAACTGTTTTACCGAGAGCGGGTTGCCGCTTGTCTTTTCCAGGACTAGTTTCGCAAATTCGATGGTTTCCTCTTCCGGCCTGAAGAGACTTTCTGAAATCATTCTGTTTACGCTACCGATGGACAGGTTTTCTACTCGAATAAGCTCTAGCGATGGTGACCTCTCACGAAGTTCCTTAATCCGAACATCGATCCACTCTTGCGTTTCAAGCGCGGGCGAACGATAAGCGCCAAGGAACATCACAAAAGGGAGCTGGTTTCGGGTGAACAGGTCTTCAAAGAGCTCGATTGAAGCACTGTCAATCCATTGCAGGTTGTCCAGGCAGATGACGACGGGTGTCTTGTTGTCACTGAAAGTGCCGAGAAGCGCAATAATACCGCTCAGAAGCTTTGATTTTACATCGGTGGTAGCGAACGTATCGTCGCTTGGTACGTAATCAATAAGGTTGGCTACATCGGGTGAAATGTTAGCTAAGGGGGCTTCCAGGCCAATCAGTTTTTCCTGAATTACGCTCTTTCGTTCAGTGAAATCCGGGCGACTGAGTAGCTGTTTGATGAGTTCGCTTAGCGCAAAAGAAATAGCGCTATAGGGTGTTTCCTTGCTGGTTTCGTGGTGAATACCTTTTGCCAGGAAGCCACCTTTTTTGGTGACCTCTTTTTCAATCTCTCGAATGAGAACGCTTTTGCCTGTGCCGGCATCGCCAATACATATCAGGGAGCCTGATTCACCGTTAGAGATACGGTCTAGCATCTTAAGGAGGTGCGCCAAGTGAGTGTCTCGCTCCAGAAGGTGCTCCGACATGTTTAGCTGCTCAGAAATATCATCGAGCGCGATGTCGAAGTCGAGTTCGGTACCAGGGTTGTTATCAAAAAGTGTCAGGAAGCGGTTCAGATCCGCGGTGATTGCAAATGCACTCTGGTACCTATCTTCTGGCATTTTCGACAGCAGTTTAGACGTAATTTTTGATAGTGCCTTTGGCACTGTTGGATTGATGTCCTCGGGAGGTTGCGGAGTGCGTGTCAAATGCTGGTAGATCAGGTCAAGGTCGTCTTCGCCATTGAAAGGCAGTAGGCCGGTTATCAATTGGTAGAGAATGACGCCCAGAGAGTAGAAATCAGAACGAAAATCTACGGATCTATTCATTCTCCCGGTTTGTTCTGGGGAGAGGTAAGACAGAGTTCCTTCGATAGCAGTGTTGGCCCGAGACTTGAACTGGCCCTGTGAGGCGTAGGTCGAGATGCCAAAATCGAAAAGTTTTATTTCTGAGTTTTCTGCGTCGTAGATGATATTGGCTGGATTAATATCTCTATGGACGATGTTTGCCCTGTGAATATCGTCAAGTGCCATTGCAATGAGGCATGCAATTTTGGCGCTCTCGAGAATAGTGAGATCAGCCTGCTGGATAAATGAGATGAGAGGTTTGCCAGGTGCCAGTTCCGTCACGAGTATCGTTGCACTATCGTCGTTTATCAGCTCAATGGGTTTAATGACTTGGTCAGACTGGATTTGTGCCAGCAGTTCGAATTCACGCTGGTGCCGGGAAATAAGTTGTGGGGTGGCGATCTCGGGTCTGAGTTGCCTCAGTATGACTTTTTTCCCGTCTTTATCTCGCCTGCCACTGTAGACCAGGCAGCGCAGTCCCTGGGCGATGGGCTGAAGTTGCTTGTATCCCGGAATAGATATCATATTGGCTCTAACGTTATTGTCTGTTCAGAAATTCTCACCGTTGTGGTCATTGCTTGCGATGCGGTTGGTCTCCCTGCTAACGGCGCCAGTATGACCTTTTTTTGACTCTGAATCTCATATTCAAGCAAACTTGGTCAGGGTAGTGCCTGCTAAAAGCCTACAAAAAACCTTCTTAATCAGAACCCGGCTAGGTGACGGTAGGTGAGAATAAATAACCGGTACCGTGGATAGTACTGATAAACGTTGTCTTACGATCGTGGTCTCTGAACTTCCTTCTCACCTGTCCAACGAGAACATCAATGTAGCGATCATCCGGATACCATTCCCTGTTTCGAATGCGGTTCATAAGCTGGTCCCGAGTCAGGACCTGACCGCTATTTTCAATCAAGGCTAGCAGCAACTGGAACTCGCCAGCAGACAGTGCTTGCCATGTGCCGTCAGGGGTGGAAATTTCTCTTTTGTTAAGGTCTAGCACCCACCCTTCAAAAGTTCGGGTGGAGCCTTTTTCTTTTTGTTTTTCCTGTGCTCGGACCCGCCTGAGCAGATTCTTCACCCGCGACAATAATTCACGCGGGTCGAAGGGCTTGGTCATGTAATCGTCTGCGCCACTTTCCAAGCCTACGATTCTGTCAACCTGGTCGTCTTTTCCTGTCACCAGTATGATCCCAACATCTGACCTAGCGCGGATCTCGCGAGTCAGGGTTAGTCCATCTTTACCTGGAAGGTTAATATCAATGAGGCACGCGTCGATTGTTCCCTCGCTGATTCGTTCTAGGACGCCTTCTGCGTTTGGCATACTAGTGACGGCGTAACCCTCTTTTTCAAAGTGGGAAGAGAGCATGCGACGTGTGATTGGTTCGTCTTCGATTATAAGGAGATGAGCAACGTAAGCAGGCATGTGTTGGAGTATTTTTATGGTACGGTTAAACGATATTACACTATTCGTTCAACAGGATGCAAAGTAGGTAAATTGCCTGAACTGAAAATACCATGGGATGAACTGTCGGAAGACGCGCTACTGGGAATTATTGAGGAATTCGTCACTCGAGAGGGGACGGAATATGGTGATTCCGAGGTATCCCTGAGGGTTAAGTGCGAACAGGTAAAGCAGCATCTCCGTAACGGAGAGGCGTACATTACCTTCGATGAAGAACTGCAAACCTGCTCGATTAGCCCTGCTAATTGAGTTTGCCCCTGTCAGCTTGCTCTAGTAGCATCAGGGTCACTTATTAGAGCCGGATTCGGCCCAAGGGATATTGGATGAGAGTTGTAATTGCGATAGTAACTGTGTTGGTCATGGTTCTTGGGGCGTGGCTGCTCAATCAGGAATCGTCAAATGACGACACCGAAGTTAACCAGGACCAAACCACTGTTGACTCAACCGTTTGGATAAGCGATGTCACCGCGACTGTTGATGGTGAGCGAATAGTCAATGCAGATGATGAACCCGGCAACTGGCTGGCCCATGGCCGAACATACGATGAGCAGCGCTTTAGTCCTCTTGATCAGATAACAGCCGATAATGTCGGTGATCTTGGTCTTGCCTGGTATTTTGACACCGGCACCGACCGAGGACTGGAAGCATCCCCGATCGTCGTTGATGGCGTTATGTACACTTCGGGTTCCTGGAGTGTTGTGTTTGCCAATGACGCCCGAACAGGAGAACTGATATGGCAGTTTGACCCGGAGGTGCCGAAGGCCTGGGGCGCCAATGCCTGCTGCGATGTGGTCAATCGGGGCGTTTCCGTGTGGAAAGGTCGGGTCTATGTTGGAACGATTGATGGACGACTGATCGCGCTTGATGCTGCCACCGGAGAAGTCGCCTGGGACGTCAGCACTATCGATAAGACTAAACCCTATACGATTACGGGTGCGCCCAGAATCGTCAACGACAAGGTGATTATTGGTAACGGGGGTGCTGAGTATGGTGTCCGTGGATACGTGACGGCATACGACACTGCGACGGGAGAACAGGTGTGGCGTTTCTATACCGTGCCAGGGAATCCCGATGAACCTTTTGAATCGGCCGCGATGGAAGATGCGGCAAAGACCTGGACGGGTCGCTGGTGGACGATGGGCGGTGGCGGAACCGTTTGGGATTCGATGGCCTATGACCCTGAGTTGAACTACCTGTACATTGGAGTGGGTAACGGTTCACCCTGGAATCAGAATGTCAGGAGCCCTGGTGGCGGGGACAACCTGTTCCTGTCTTCAGTCGTTGCGCTGAATCCTGATACGGGTGAATACATTTGGCACTACCAGACTACACCGGGCGATACCTGGGACTACACTGCGACTCAGCACATGATTCTTGCGGAGCTTGAGATTGGCGGTGAGGTAAGGAAAGTGATCATGCAGGCACCAAAGAATGGCTTTTTCTACGTCCTTGATCGGGTGACCGGTGAGTTCATTTCTGCTGAGAAGTATATACCCATGACGTGGGCTACTCATGTAGACCCTGAGACAGGGCGGCCCGTTGAGATGGAAAACGCCCGCTATCAGATCACGAATCCCTTGGTTGATTTGCCCTTGGAAGAGCAGATTGCTGTGCTGGATGCGATGACAGCAGAGGAGATAGAAGCGGCGTATCACAAGCCTGGCCCGCTAGGAGGCCACAACTGGCACCCAATGTCTTACAGCCCAGATACGGGATACGTCTACATCCCCGCATTGGATATGCCTTTTGGTTATGGCAATGAGCCTGAGTTCACCTATGAGGAAGGTAGCTGGAATCTTGCCAACGACTGGCGGCTGGGTATGCCCACCGGTGATAAGGGTGTCGATGACAAGGTTGATGGCTTGCTGCGAGGATTTGTTTCCGCATGGGATCCGGTTTCGCAAAAAGAAGTCTGGCGCATTCAGCATGCAGGCACATGGAACGGCGGTATGTTGTCTACTCACGGCAACTTGATATTCCAGGGAAATTCCAGCGGTCGGTTCGTCGCATATCGAGCTGATACAGGTAAAGAGCTTTGGTCAGCGCCCGCGCAGACCGGTATTATTGCGCCGCCGATATCCTATGAGGTCGACGGTGAACAGTATGTCACTGTCGTGGCGGGCTGGGGCGGTGCTTTTGCCCTGACCGCTGCCGCGGCAGAGGGATATAACTTGAAGCCACGTGGTCGGATTCTGACATACAAACTGGAGGGTGAAGTTGAGTTGCCTCCCGTGGTTGATGTTGCTGCCGTCTTGCCTGAACCGCCCCCTATTGAAGCGACTAGTGAAGAAATTGCCCACGGTAAGTTTATGTACCACAAGTACTGTGGTGTTTGCCATGGCCCTGGTGTGCGTTCCGGCGGAGTGTTGCCGGACTTGCGATACCTGGCCCCCGGCAAGCATCTTGTCTTTGAGGACATTGTCCTTGGAGGCATTCTGCAGGATCGCGGGATGGTGAGCTTTGCGAGCTCCTTGACGAAGGAAGATTCAAGGTCGGTGCATCAGTATGTAATTAGCGAGGCGCACCGTTTAAAGTCAAGAACCGTGGAGTAGGCGACAGATCGGCGAAAATAGTGGATAGAACACCTAAAACGCAAGTATGAATCCGGCAAATTGGTCGGTTCGAAGGGAGAGAAATGGCATGAGTGAAGCGACCGATACGACCGATACGCAATGGATGTCCAGGGACCCGGATACGATACCCCTGGATCAGCTAGATCTGATAAACCCTCAGCTGTTTCACAATGATTATCATGTCAAAATTTTTGAGCGGCTCCGCAGGGAATCACCGGTTCATCTGCAAAAGGACCATGAAGAAGTAGGATCCTTTTGGAACGTGACGCGCTATGAAGACATCATGGCTGTCGATACCAATCATGACAGCTTCTCTTCTGATGGTTCTATTACGGCGGTTGATCCCGATGAGGAATTTCCGCTGCCTATGTTTATCGCGATGGATCCACCAAAGCACGATCAACAGCGAAAGGAAGTGAGTAGTGCGGTCCAGCCTTCCAATCTGGCGAAAATGGAATCCACTATTCGGCAGCGCGTATGTGACATTCTGGATTCACTGCCGCGGGGCGAAGAATTTAACTGGGTCGATCTGGTTTCCATTGAGTTAACAACCCAGATGCTGGCAACGCTGTTTGATTTCCCGTTTGAGGATAGAAGAAAACTAACTCGCTGGTCGGACGTCGCGACCGCGGATGAGCATTCCGGCATTATCGAGAGCGAGGATCAGCGGCGGGCAGAACTGTATGAGTGTCTCGAATATTTCACCGGGCTATGGAACGAGAGAGTTAACGAACCGCCACGCGGTGACCTGATTTCGATGCTGGCACATGGTGAATCAACCAAGAACATGGATCCCGTTGAGTATCTCGGTAATCTGGTGCTGTTGATCGTGGGCGGTAATGATACGACGCGAAACTCGATCTCAGGCGGTATTAAGTTCCTGAATGAAAACCCGACTGAATATCAGAAGTTACGTGATAACCACGGTCTGATACCCAACATGGTGCCTGAAATTATCCGTTACCAGACGCCGCTGGCATATATGAGAAGAACCGCTTCGAAAGACTCTGTGTTGGGTGGGCAGAATATTAAAGAGGGTGACAAGTTGTTGATGTGGTACGTCTCGGGAAATCGGGATAGCAGATCCATTGAAGACGCGGATAAGTTCCTGATTGATCGTAAGAACGCCCGCCGGCATTTGTCATTTGGCTTTGGTATCCATCGATGCATGGGTAACCGACTGGCAGAGATGCAGTTGCGAGTGCTCTGGGAAGAGATCATGACCCGTTTCGATAACATCGAACTGGTCGGTAAGGTGGAGATGGTCAATTCAAACTTCGTAAAAGGCTACTCTAAACTGCCCGTCATCATCCGCTAGAAAAATTTAAAGGGGGGACGTTTTAAAAGTGACGTACAGAGTTACCCATGGGTAACTCTGTACGTCGGCGCTAAAGTGGCGCTGCGCTTTAAAGTCTCATTTGAACGCTTAGCTTTTTTCTGAGGTTAGCTGTATGGCGTTGGACGCTCCTCTACTCCCCATCCCAATTTCGATAACCTGATCTCCCCGAGTGTATTTTTCCCGCATCAGTTTATTAATTGTATCGATGTTCTCGTTCTTCACTGTGTGAGTGAAATAACCAGTCCGTTCACCGCGAATTAAAGTGAACTTGTCGGATGACTGGAGTCGCCTAAACCAACCGGAATCAGTTTCGCCACGCAGGTAAGCCTGTCCGTCGTAGTCGACCACCCAAAGTCGTGTCACTACTTTTTCGCCCGTCTGGCTAACGGTGTATAGCTGAACAACTTCAATTCGCTCGGATGCGGAAATCTGTAATCCGCCCATGATGAGCGCAAGCCCGATTACGATTCCAAGTAGCCATAATATGTATCTCATTGTTCCCCTTATCTTTTCGTTTCTTGTTTCTTGTTTCTTGTTTAATGTGGTAATTTTTTAGTCATGAATTCAATTTAATATTAAATAGTTCAATATTAAATAGTCTAATATTAAACAAACACCGCTGTTAATCAGAGCGAGTGCTAAGAAAGGTTAAAATTAAAAAAATTCCGAATGAGAAAAAGCAATGGCGAATTCATCCAAAGGCGACGCGGTTTTTACCTATTTCAATGAGATAGGGGTTATCTCTCAGTTATCTACGGTGCTCTTTGAGCAAAGCCTGCCAGAAGGGCTGACGCTCTCCCAGTTTAGTGTACTGAACTGGTTTGTCAGGGTTGATGTGGAAGCGACACCTGGTCGCCTGGCTCGAGCCTTCCAAGTCACCGGTGGCGCGATGACGAACACCTTGAAGAAGCTTGAATCCAAGGGCCTGGTCAAGGTAGAGCCGGATAAGAATAGCGGCAGGCGAAAGCGGGTAACCATGACGCGCAAAGGAAACCAGGTTCGTGATGTAGCAATTAAAGCGGTTGCCCCGCTGCTCAGGGACTTTTCAGAGCGCTTTCCTGTCGAGAAACTCGGGCGCCAGACCCTGCAGTTGGCAAAGGTTCGGGAATACCTGGATGAACGCCGGTCTGAGTAGTTATGCGTTCATGTTGTATTCAGTTAGTTAACTTCTGATTCAGTTATGCAGGTACATCATTAACTTCCCGTTTGTTGCCTCTGTGAGGCAAGGAGTTAAATGATGAGAATTTTAATAATGCTGGTGTTGTTGGTGGTTGCGGGCCCAGCCTGGGCTGATGCCTTAAAGGTGAAGGTGAAGGATGAAAAGAACTCCCGCGAGTATCGACACAATGGACATGGTAGTCGTGTTGAGTGGGATAGGCGCACCGGAAACCACCGCTCCCAGAGTCATCATTCCGGTAAAAAGGGTCACGGCAAACATTGGGAGAACTGGCGAAGAGCAGAGCAGTTCCGAACGAGGCGAAGCAACAAAAGTGAATCCGTAATCTACATTAACGCCGAAGTGTCAGCGATCAGCCTTAGGGGTATTAAACGACACGCGGCGATTTATGAGGTCTATGCAGAGTTGGGTAACGGCCGGCTAATTCCACTGCGCGATCTTGAAGGTGCTCTGCATCGTGGCGATTCCTTCACCAGGCACTTTAACAAATCACGTTACGTGAGAAAGCTGTTTCTGCATGTGGGTCCGCAATATCGGCGCCAGCGTGCTTATGTTTCTGTCGATTATTTACCCTCGAAAACCCGCGGTAGGCGCGGTCACGAAAACAGCCATGAGCGGGGTTATAAAAACAGCCATGAGCGGGGTTATAAAAACAGCCATGAGCGGGGTCATAAAAACAGCCATGAGCGGGGTTATAAAAACAGCCATGAG